>ERZ777306.8-NODE-8-length-355103-cov-8.078291_pt1 | contig 355103 bp, 292 predicted proteins | sample MGYA00374966_ERZ777306 | MGnify/ENA primary metagenome ERZ777306 (study PRJEB29329, sample SAMN06343882) | mouse gut metagenome | isolation source: Mouse cecum | place: Austria: Vienna | collected 2014-11-15 ... | reverse complement strand
AGGACTTCTACATATCTCGCCTTTGTAGTCCCACTATAGTCTCCACATGCACCGTCTGAGGAAACATATCCACGCAACACGCCCACTCCACCCGGTATCCTTTCTCCAAAAACACCGCAAGGTCCCTTACCAAGCTCGTCGGCTTACAAGAGATGTACACGAGCCGCTCTACGCCATAATCAATAATTTTCGGCAAAGCCTTCGGATGAATGCCGTCGCGCGGCGGGTCAAGAACGATAAAATCCGGTTTCTCGGTCACTGCATCTAATACCTTCAGAACATCTCCTGCAATAAATTCGCAATTTGTAAGGTTGTTCAACGCAGCATTCTCCCGTGCCGCCTCCACAGCCTCTTCCACAATCTCCACACCGATCACCTTTTTTGCCACCGAAGCAAGAATCTGTGCTATGGTGCCTGTCCCGCTATAGAGATCAAAGACTGTCATATCTTTCGTATCGCCAATATACCCGCGTGCTGCACTGTACAGCACTTCCGCGCCGAGTGAATTGGTCTGAAAAAAGGAAAACGGCGTTATTTTAAACCGAAGCCCCAGGATTGTCTCATAAAAATAATCCTGACCAAACAACATTCTGGTTTCATCGCTGCGAACAACATCTGCCAGAGAATCATTTATAATATGAAGAATTCCCACAATCTTTCCCTCCAGAGCAAGCGCCCGCAACTGTTCCACCAGAGGAGTGAAATCCCAATCGGCCTGACTCGTTGTCACAAGGTTGACAAGAATTTCACCAGTGGTCTGAGCGCGGCGCAGCAGAAGATGGCGCAGAAAACCCTCATGAGAAATTTTATGATAATACGGCAGATTCTTATCCTTACAGTACTTCAGAATACAGGACAGAATTCGGTTCATATCCGTATGAACAATTTTACAATCCTCTGCCGTCAGGATATCATAAGTACTTCCTTTTTTATGCAGTCCAAGGCAGAGTGGTCCGTCCTTGTATTCATCTCCAAAGGAAAATTCCATCTTATTGCGATAGGCGAACTCACTCGGACTGGGATGGATTCCGTCAAACTGGTAGTCCGGGTTTCCGTCCGCATCCACCTGTCCGCCTGCCTTCAACGCCTCATCCAGAAGCTGCCGGATTTGATTTTCCTTCATCTTCAGCTGCTCCTCATATTCCATCGTCTGATACATACAGCCCCCGCAGGCAGGAAAAATACTGCATTGCGGCTCCCTTGTTTCAAAAGGTGATTTTTCCAGCACCTCCATCAGTCGGCCTTCCGCATGCGTTTTTCTCTTTTTATGTACCATAAAACGAACCTTCTGGCCCGGCATCCCGTTTTTTACGATCACCTTCCCTTCCTCTGTCCGCACAATTCCTTTATTCGGGAAGTCCACCCGCTCAATGATTCCTTCTGCAATCTGTCCCTTTTTCAATCTGTAATCCTCCTGTCTCAAAACATAAAATTTCAATACTTCTGACGTAATACTATTTTGTCTATGTTGTTCCACGCGAGCAGTTTTTACCTACTGATATAAAAAGAAGCAGGTGCCTGTCGACATCTGCTCTTTTCTTGATTTTATTCTTCGACTTTCTGCTCCGGTGTCTCCTCTGAAACTTCTGCCTCCGGCTCAGCTTCCTTTTCCGGCTCTTTCTTTTCTTCCTGCTTTTCAACTTTCTCTTCGTCCATCTCCGGGAAATCGTCGTCCTCAAAGAAATCTTCAAAGTCGTCGTCGAAGTCCTCTTCAAAATCCTCGAGATAATCCGGTGAGAAATAACGATATACGGCGTATGCAATTCCTGCAACTGCTGCCACTGCACCAATCACAGCCAGAATCCAGAGCAGTGCATTTTTATGCTTCTCATCCTCTTTCTTCTGTAATAATGCTAAAAGTTCGTCAAATTTATTCATTTTGAACACGTCCTTTCTTTTCCTACGTTCACTTTAAGATAGTATATCACAGTGACCGGAATTTTACTATAAAAATTTTCGACTTTTATTATATTTTCACAAGCTTCGCAAAGGAAGCAAACATTTTTTTCACGCCAACTCGGTCAAACTCGACCGTCACCTCATAGTCGCGGCCGCCTTCCACGATATTTTTAACCGTTCCCTCGCCAAATTTTATGTGACGTACACGGTCGCCTGTTGCATAGTCGAGCTCAGATGACTTTTTCACCTGGAACTGCTGCGGAACAAACGCTTTTGTGCGGAACACTTCACGTGCCTGCTGATAATGCGTCTGCGCCCGCTCACGCTGCGTTTTCGGCTGTTCCTTTTCTTTGGAGACATTTTCTTGCCTCTGGAACAGCTCCTGCGGAATATCCTCAACAAAACGGGAAACCCGGTTGTAATGGATCTCTCCACGCACCATACGCTGCCGCGCCGCAGTCAGATAAATCTGCTTCATGGCACGCGTAATGCCCACATAACAAAGTCTTCGCTCCTCTTCAATATCCAGCGGATCTTCTGATGTAATGCTCATATAGCTCGGAAACATGCCATCCTCCATCCCGACAAGAAATACATTGGGAAATTCGAGGCCCTTTGCACTGTGCAGGGTCATCATCAGCACATGGTCCGGATCTTCTTCCAGACTGTCTATATCCGCAACAAGAGCCACTTCCTCCAGAAAACCATTCAGGCTGTGTGTTTCATGATCCTGATTTTCATCGTAGGCTGCTGCCTTGTTCAAAAGCTCTCCAATATTTTCAATACGCTCCTGTGCCTCGTCCGTGCCCTCTGCTTCCAATTCTCTGCGGTAACCGGTGGTCTCGATCACATCCTCAATCAGGTCCTTCACAGTAAAAAACTCTTCTTTACTGCGAAACGTCTGAATCATCTGTACGAAATTCTGGAGCTTCATCGCACTTTTTCCAATTCCAGGGATCGTCTCAGCCACACGCAGCGCATTATAAAAACTTGCTTCATGCGCAATCGCATATTCCTGTACGCGAGTAATGGTCGTTGCGCCAATGCCACGCTTTGGCACGTTGATAATTCGGCGTACTGCCAAATCATCTTCCGCATTTGCAATTGTTTTCAGATATGCCAGGATATCCTTAATTTCCTTACGCGCGTAGAAATTTACGCCGCCCACAATCTTGTAGGGAATGTTCGCCAGCAGAAATTTCTCCTCGAACATACGCGACTGAGCATTCGTGCGGTACAAAATCGCACACGCTCCATATTTCCAGTCACCGCGCTGTACGTGGCCATTGATAATACCGGAAACATACTCCGCCTCCTCAAAACCATTCATGAACTGGCGGAATTTCACCTTGTCCCCAGAACCGTTTGCCGTCCACAGACGTTTGCTCTTTCTTCCGCTGTTGTGACTGATCACCTCATTTGCCGCATCAAGAATATTTTGGGTAGAACGATAATTCTGTTCCAGTCTTATCACCTTCGCATCCGGGAAAAACTGTTCAAAATTCAGAATATTTCCAATGTTTGCTCCCCGGAATTTGTAAATAGACTGGTCGTCGTCTCCCACCACACACAGATTTCCATATTTGGAAGCCAGCATACTCACCAGCTTAAATTGCGCCGTATTGGTGTCCTGGTACTCATCCACCATGATGAATCGAAAACGTTCCTGATAAGAATCCAGTATATCGGGGCAACTTTGAAACAGTTCCACTGTTTTAAAAATCAGATCATCAAAATCCAGCGCATTGCAGTTTTTGAGCTCCTTCTGATACTCGCGGTAAACGCTGGCAGCCATTTGCAGCCGGAAATCCCCCTGTGCTTTCAGCGCATACTCTTCCGGGCCGGTCAGTTCATCTTTTGCGGAAGAAATGACGCTCATAAAAAAACGCTCCTTATAGAGCTTTGTATCCACCTGCAACCGTTTGCAGATTTCTTTTATGACGGATTTCTGGTCGTCCGCGTCATAAATTGTAAAATTCGTGTTGAAACCAATCCGGTCTATGTAGCGGCGCAAAATGCGGACACATGTACTGTGAAACGTGGTCACCCAGGCCCGGTCAGCTTCCCCATTGAGCATGTGGTTGACGCGCTCCCGCATTTCCCCGGCTGCCTTATTTGTGAACGTAATCGCCATAATGTTCCACGGATCAACGCCCCGCTCCTCCATCAGCCACGCAATCCGGTGCGTCAGCACCCTCGTTTTCCCGGAACCGGCCCCTGCAAGAATCAGAAGCGGGCCCTCATAATGGCACACTGCCTCATACTGCTCCGGATTTAAAGTATCATATATACTCATGCTGTTTTTCCGCCTTTCCCTCTTTCCACTGTTCTTCTCTACTCATCAAATTCTGCCACAACCGTGTAGCCGCTCTCATCGGCCCGTACCTCTGCCACAACACCTTCCCGCACTACAAGCCGTTCCCTGTTCGTATAATTTGCAGACATCGCAATAGCCGGCTCAATCGTATAATACCAGCTCGCTGGAAGTACCCCTTCGGAAACTGTAACCGGATCTCCCGGTTTTACCAGCCCCTCCCGTTCCATTTTAAATTCCATTCTGCGCATCCGCTGCCTCCTTTGCCAAGATCAAAAATGTTTTTTCTTCTGCATTCTGACAGAACCTGACGTAATCCGTAACTTTTATTTTACCTGATACAGGCTTTCCTTGCAACCATAAATTCTCTTCCCTCAGTTATTTTCAGATTGCCTTTTTCAAACATTTCTCCTGTTTTTTCGCTTTTTTCAAGCCTTAGCTTTCCATTTCACACTTGTCATATCCTTTCAAAAACTGTATAATCCAGTTTATAAACGGATCATTGCGAAACTTTTCCCGGCGTTTTACAATTCCTTAATACAGTTTGTAAAAAGAGGTGAATTCATGAAACAGGAATACACAAAACTTCTGTCTAATGTTCTAAAACAGATGGCAAATACGGATCACATCCAGCTGAATGATATTCCGAACATTGATTTATATATGGATCAGGTCACACACTTCATGGAAGAGCATCTGGAAGGCTCCAAACGCTACCAAGATGATAAAATCCTCACCAAAACCATGATAAACAATTATACGAAAAACAAGCTCCTTCCGCCTCCGCAAAAAAAGCGGTACTCCAAAGAGCATATGCTGGTTCTGATCTTTATCTATTATTTTAAAAGTTTCCTTCCGCTCGGAGACATTCAGGCGATTTTAACGCCTGTAACAGAGCACTTTTTTAACGCAAATCAGGATTACAATATTCAGAATATCTATTCCGAAATATATTCGCTCGGCAAAACACAGATCAGCGAAACGATACAGGATATCATAGACAGCTTTCATCACGCTGCCAATTCCTTTAAGGACTGCCCGGAAGAAAAACGCGAGTTCATGCAGCTATTTTCCTTTATCTGCCTGCTCAGTTTCGACATTTACTTGAAAAAAGAGGTCATAGAAAAAATGGTCGACTCGCTGCCCAGATTACCCGACGAAAAAAAATAGTGGTATTATGGAAGATAAAATCAATGCAAAAAGGGTTGTGCAAAATCAATGTTTCTGCACAGCCCTTTTCGAAACTGAAATAATAAGCTTCATTATGTATGTCGTATCAGCTTTCTTTAATTTCCCGCGTCTCTCCGTTTTTCATACGTGCAAAGACCATCTCGTATCCGTCGTTCCCATAATTCAGAGAACGATTCACACGGCTGATCGTTGCCGTAGAAGCGCCGGTCTTTTCTGCAATCTCCAGATACGTCTTCTTTTCCTTCAGCATATGCGCCACTTCAAACCGCTGAGAAAGCGAAAGCAGCTCATTGATCGTACATACATCCTCAAAAAACAGATAACACTCCTCTTTGTTTCTGAGACACATCACAGCCTCAAACAGCTCATCCACTGCGTCAGTGTGAATCTTTTTACTCATATCCAGCCCTCTCCTATATCAATAGTTGCAAAACTGCATTCTCTTTTTATTTTAACACGTTACTTTAGTACTGTAAAGTGTTTTATATATTTTTAAGAACTTGCGCCGCCTGCAACTATCCCCCACTTTCTCCTCTCACTGTTTCTGTTTCCGAAACCGATTCGTATATTTTTTATATTCCTCCACGCTGCGGTTCACAATGAGCTCCTCTGGAAAATTCATCTCTTTCAAAAGCTTGTCTGCATACGTATGGTTCCCAACATCCGCAGCACAGTGGCTGTCACTGTTTACAATAATGGGCGTCTTATAAGAACGGCATAATTCCAGCATCTTTCTGTCATTTGGAACCGGATTCTTGCGTGCGCCCTTCGCACTCAGAGAACTGTTATTCAGCTCCAGAAGAACATGATGCTCTTTTGCTGCCGCCACAAGCTCCTCATAATCCACCGGATAACGTCCGTCATCCGGATGCCCGATAATATTCACTGCCGGATTTTCCATTACCCTGAGATATGCTCTCGTGTTCTCTGCCTGCGTTCCCGGCCGGATGCACGGTGTGTGCAAGCTGGCTACCACAACATCCATCTGTGCAAGAAGCCCCTGCTCCATGTCAAGCTTACCCTCAAAATCCATAATATTCACTTCCGTTCCAAACAGCACCTCGATGCCAAACATCTGTCTCGGTAAAACCTTAAGATTTAAAAAGTAAAACTCATGACAGGTCCCTGGCATTGCCATTGCATGCTCGGTCAGCGCCAACAGCTCAAGTCCTTTTTCTGCCGCTGTCTGCGCCATCTCATAAATCGTATTATACGCATGGCCACTCGCAATCGTATGGGCATGTGAATCCAACACACTCCTCATTTTTCCATCTCCTTTCAAAGATTTATCGCACGCAAAACACGTTGCGTTTTGCTGATTTACGCTTACTTTTTACCTTTGCATAAAATAAGAATCGGACAGGATGTCCAAAGCATTCCTGCCGACCAAAAAGCAGAACGCCCTGCATCCTCCCTGCCAGAGCGTCCTTACTTATTATAACCAGAAATCAAATAAAATTCAACAAATGCCCTTAACCGGATCTATCGATCCAACTATTTTGCTGCCGTTTCCGCATACTCTGTGTTTACAAGCGCTTCATACGGAACCCGTTCCTCAAGCTCTCCTGCATCTTCCAGAATATCCTGCAAAAGCTCAAAACTCTCTTTTTCAAATACGAGATTTTCTTTCCAGGTATCCTGCTCATAGTAACGTGTTACAATCGTTGTAATGGTCTCAAGATCTGTCTCTGCAAACTGCGGTGCAATTGTCTCTGCAATTTCCTCCGGTGTATGGGTATTCACATAATCCATTCCCTTCTGAAGTGCGTTTGTGAAACCCTGCACCAGATCCGGATGTTCCTCCATATAGCTGGTCTTTGTGCTGTACGCCGTATACGGCACATAACCGGAATCCGTACCGAGAGAAGCGACAACATATCCGACGCCCTCTTTCTCAAGCGTTGTGGCACCAGGCTCGAATTCTACGGTGAACTCCCCCTGATTACCGGAAAATGCTGCTGCCGTTGAACCGAAATCAATCGACTGGTCTATGTTGACATCGTTCTGCGGATCAATGCCATTCTGCCGGAGAATATACTCAAAGACCATTTCCGGCATACCGCCTTTTCTACCGCCAAGTACATCCTTCCCTTTCAAATCTTCCCATGAAAAGTCCGGCATTTCTTCTCTTGCTACCAGGAAATTGCCGGCACGCTGTGTCAGCTGCGCAAAATTCACAGGAGTATCCTGAGCACCGCCGCTGTACGTATAAATGGATGCTTCCGATCCCATAAATCCAATATCTGCCTCACCTGACAAAAGAGCAGTCATAGTCTTATCTGCTCCAAAACCAGTTACCAGCGTCAATTTGATTCCTTCTTCCTCAAAATAGCCAAGCTCAATCGCTGCATACTGCGGTGCATAGAAAATAGAGTGTGCTACTTCGTTTAATGTGACCTCCTGAAGCTCCGGTGCTTTTTCCACCTCCTCTGCTGCTGTAACGCCGGACATACTGCCAAGCATCAGCCCCAGAGAACATGCGAGTGACAAAACTTTTCTTTTCATAAAAATCTCCTTTTTATCAGCTTAACGTAATATATGCATCAAGCAAATAAACCGTGCATTCCATCTCACCTTCACAGAGATCCGAAAAGTACGATAAAACGATTTTTAAAAATAATATTGCATTTCAGCTTCCGTATGATATAATACAAACAGTGCAAAACTAAACAGAAGATTCCCATAGAAGGTATGGAGCATGCTTCATTTGCAGTTATTCACAGCAACGCAAAGCGAAGCATGAAATGAAACGGGGTATTAGCGCAGCTGGGAGCGCGCCACACTGGCAGTGTGGAGGCCACGGGTTCGAGTCCCGTATACTCCACTCAAACGCATTTAGAAAAAGCCTGAATATGATATAGTCCTATATCGGAATGCGTTTTGTTTCCTGCATTGGCAAAAAGACAGTATCGGCTGTCTTTATTTTTTTGCAAACCGTTCTTTCTTTTTCCATTGCAATGCAGGCAATAAAAAAACCTGCACCGGAATATATTTTTAAGTAGCTGAATCATTCATCTTTTTAAAATGATCTCACGTTCAACGTATTGATTGTGATAAATATATTGATTACCTTTTTGCCTGTATTTCATTTATAGAGTATAATAATTTGGCTGAAATTGGTTTGTACTTACCAAAAGAGGAGATTTCAGAAACAACACAGAAAGGAGGATATGTATGAAAAAATATTCCATGCTCCGTGTAATCATTTTCCATCCGCTTAAAACGTTTATTCTTTCGATCATCATGACGTTTGTCTTGTTATATATATCGATTATCCTCAATATCAATTTCGGAGATGACGAGATGTACGTCTTTCTGATTGGAGGCGTTGTAAGCGCAGCATATATTTTGAAGCGGCGGTACAACAAAGGATATGCAGGCGGTTCTACTCCCAAGCGTAAGAAAAGCTGGCTGTTTGGCATGGTAAGGCACATGAACAATTCCGTTGACAGATATGGAAATTCTGTAGAAAATGCACTCATGAACGCTTTCACAGGTTCCTCGTCAAGAGCAGCAGATGAAGCCCGATACCGCGCGCAGCAACAGCAGGCCGATGCAGCGGCACGTGCCAGATGGAATGCGCTTGACCGCCAGAAAAAGGCTGAATGGGATGCCCGCGATGCGGCACTCCGTGGCAAGGATAAAGCAGCATACCAATACCAAAATCAAGCCGATTACTGGCGGAAACAAAGCAAACGATAATTACAAAACAACGATTCATTGAAGAAGAACGCGCTGTTTATTCCATGAATGAATCCCATAATTTTTCCGGATACAGCCCCTGCGCTTTTCGCTCCTTAATTGCAGCTATTACCTGGGGCTTATCCTCCTTATAAGTAACTCCAAACCATTTATCCTCTGATCTCAATACCCGAACCGTCGCACGCCCTTCCTGAAGCAGCTCATCCACGACAAACGGAAGAAAATACTCACATTTCTGTGGATTCTCATCTAAATGATCCGCCAGAAAACTGCAAAATCTCTGTTCCAGCTCTTTCAAAATACTGTTTGTAAATCCCCACATATTCATGGACACCGTACTTCCGGCAGGAATCACAGTCCAGTTCTTCCCATCATCCTCTGTATACATCGTGTCCATTCCCCGTTTTTCAATATGTGTACGCTCATGAATCTTAATCAGGTATCCCTCTTCATCTGTCACGCAAATACCGCGCGCCACATGTCCGTTTTCCGTCAATGTATTTTCAAGCCGGTACCCTGCCATCATATAATGATACTGTCTGTCATCCTCGTACTCTGTCAAAAACTGGTACGCCATCCGAAAAGCACTGCTTCCATAATAGTCATCTGCATTGATCACAACAAAAGGACCGTCCACAACCCCAATACAGCTCATAACAGCATGGCCCGTTCCCCACGGCTTCACCCTTCCCTCCGGCACGTGATACCCATCCGGAATATCATGCAAATCCTGAAAAACATAAGCTGTTTCAATCTGTTTTGCGATCCGGTTCCCAATGGCTGCACGGAAGCTCTCCTCGTTCTCTCTTTTGATAATAAAAACGACCTTCTCAAAGCCAGCACGAATCGCATCATAAATAGAAAAATCCATAATAATATGGCCATACTCATCCACCGGATCAATCTGTTTCAACCCACCATAGCGGCTCCCCATACCTGCAGCCATCACAACTAAAACTGGTTTTTTCATATTCCGCTCCCTTTCCTTTTCTCCTCTACTGAAACTATGTTAAAATGTTTAGATATTAATTTTTTCTCAAAATACTGCCTGTACCAACACCATATAGCAGACGGTTCCTGCAGCGACAGAAAGCAATGTATTGTGCTTCCATTTATGCAGCACCACGACCAGCCCCACTGACAGTACCTCACAAATTCCGTATGAGCCGTCTGTAAATGAAACGTTTCTAAGACAGTATACCACCAGCATCCCTATAATTGCATACGGCAATACCTTTCCAAGGTACAGAACAAGCTTCGGCGCACCGTTCCGAAATACAAGAAACGGTAGAAAGCGAAGCAAAATTGTAATACCTGCAATCACTGCCACCTGAATCAGCGCATAAGCCGTATGATTCATAACGTTCTTCCTCCTTCAAGCCAGCGCTTCTCCAGAAGCATAGCCGCCAGAATCCCGATCATGGCCGGTATCAGAAAACTGGATGCGCCAAAAACAATACGGCACAAAACAGAAATCACAATGCCTGAAACTGCGGAAAGATGCTGCTTTGTTTTCTCCCACTGCTCTACGAAGATCACGACAAACAGCGCAGTCATCGAAAAATCGATACCTGTCGATAAAAAAGGAATCACTGCTCCCGCAACTGCCCCCATCACACTCCCGATCACCCAATAGCCTTGATTCAGCAAAGAAATATACAGATCATACCTTTTCTCATCTATACCATCTGGAAGCTGTGCAGAACAGACAAGCGAATACGTCTCGTCTGTCAGTGCAAATATCAAATATGGCTTTTCCCGTCCCGTTGCATTGTACTTTTCAAGCATCGTAAGTCCGTAAAAGACGTGGCGTATATTCACAAATATCGTCATCAGCGCCGCTGATACAATCGTCGCACCACCGGCCAAAAGATCGACCGCCACATATTGCATGGACCCGGCATATATGGTAAGGCTCATCAGTGCTGCCCACCACCAGCCATAGCCTTTATCCTCCAAAAGCACGCCAAAACCAATTCCAAGAACAAGATACCCTGCCATAACCGGAAGCGACGCCTTCCAGGCATATTTTAAAGTATTTTTTTGTACTGAGCGTATTTTCATAGTGCTATATCCTTCTGTTCGCTTGTCATACCTTAAGTGCCTTTAACAGAACTTTATCTTCCGGAGATACACGATAAGATTCCCTGCATTTCTGAATTGCCTTATTCTGTACCCATGGCTCCAGAGTCTGCTGTTCCAAAAGCTGCAAGGTTCGATCACGATACTTCACAAAGGAAACAGAAAGAGCCCATGCCTGCGCCATTTTTATATAATAAGGCGTATCAATCCCCGGCTTTTCAAAACTGGTTGCAAAAATTTTCATCACCCGGTCAATATATGTATCATTTATGAAATACTGCATCAGAGACACCAGTGCGTATCGGATACAAAATTCATCTGCTGAATGCTCCGCATGATCTGTCACATACGTCGCTGCCGCACAGTCCTTACGATTTCCTGATAGCCACGATGTATTATAGTCAAACCAGAAATCCTGATTCTTTTTCATGAACTTGAAGCCTGATACACAGCAGTCACAATCGCCCCATGAAAGAATACCCGGTATCCAGAATTCCAGATGCCGCACCCGATCCTCATCACTCATTCTGGCACAGCCAATCACCATTCCCTGAAGCATATGTTCTTCCTGAAAAAGATCCACTCCCGGAACAACGTTTTCCATCTCCTCCAGATATTCCTGCCACCCATCCTTCGCCAACCGACGGGCAATCTCACGCAACTTAGGCACACGAACTCCCATACTCGGCGCGACGCTACAATTTATGATTTTATCGTTAAATATTTTAAACTTCGCATCCGCCAGGCCAAACAGCTGCTCCCTTACTTCTTGCCGACTCATCGTTATCCGCCCCTTTTTGTCCTTTATTGCTGAAAATAAATCATCGCATCTTTTAAAGCTTTTTTACCATATTCCGATAGGCGGCTCCGAGCATCTCACGATAAACCTCCTCGCATGCCTCATAACGCAGCCCCGGCCTAGAAGCAAGCAATTCCAGCTTTACATTAAAAAGGCTCACATGAATTCCGGTTTCTATCATTCCGTTTCTCAGATAAAAATTCTTGCGGCGAATACGCTCCAATGCATTTGGCTGCGACGAATCAAGCTCTTCAATCTCAAGGAAGAACTGATTGTCGCGGTACAGTTCCCGAAGCAAAAGCAGTGCATCACTCCCAAGTCCTTCTCCGCGATACTCCTCTGCAATCGCAAAATAATCCAGGAGCACAATTTCCTGCCCAAAAGCCGTAATTGCAAACCCACAGCGCTTTCCGTACTCCTTGAGTACCAGGATTTCCATATATCCCATAGCCGCCTTACGCTCAATCAAAGAAAATGGCTTGCGTTCCTCTGAAGGAAATGCCTTCTGATACAACTCATAAATAAATGGCTTATCGAGGCTTGTCGCCGTACTAATCTCCATAGAATTCTTCCTTTCCCAACTCAAATTCCCCGCGCATTTGCCAAATGTCTGCTTCGCAGCCGCTTTGTCTATTCCTCATGCATATCAAAACTACCACAGCAATTTCCATATGCCCCGTCTGAAAAAGGACATACCAAAATGTCTGCACACATTTGGAATGCCCTTTTCCATATTCTTATATTATTTGCAGATGTCTCTGCCCGTTCGCTTATAAATAAGCTATGTTACTATTTTGCTGTACTTAAAAATTCTTCTATATTCTGAAGAGCTGCTGCTTCGTCTGAGCCATTTGCCGTTACCACGACTTTTTCACCTGATGCCAGCCCCAATGTCATCATGCCCATAATACTCTTCGCATTCACATTCCGGCCTTCGCTCTCCAAGTGAATTTCGCTTTCATACTGACTGGCCACCTGAACCAATAATGCTACTGGTCTGGCCTCCAGACCACTTGGAAGCTGAATCGTGATTTCTCTCTTGGTCATAATCGTATTCCTCCTTGTTTTGCCTTAACTCCTCTGCCAGCTGGCTAAGCTTTCGAAGCCTGTGGTTCACTCCGGATTTTCCTACCGGTGGCTCCAGCATTTCCCCGAGTTCTTTTAAAGATGCATCAGGATTTGCCAGCCGCAGCACAGCGATATCCGCAAGGCCAACAGGAAGCGTTTCCAAACGCTTCGCCGCCTGAAGATAACGGATATCCTCCATTTGTCGTACCGCTGCGTTTACCGTTTTATTGATATTGGCTGCTTCACAATTTACCTTTCGGTTCACATTGTTTCTCATATCACGCACAATCCGGATATTTTCCAGATTCAGAAGCGAAATATGCGCCTCCATAACGTTCAGCATATCAACAATCTGAGCTCCTTCTTTAATATACACAATATAATGCTTTTTACGCTGTACAATTTTGGCATCCGGGCCAAACGTACGAATCAGTGCCTGAAGCTGCACGGCCCGTTCCATTGAAGCACATACGATCTCAAAATGGTATGCTTTCTCCGGATTACTGATAGACCCCGCGCTTAAAAATGCTCCCCGAATAAAAGCTCTCCGACAGCAGGATTTCTGCACCAGAAGCTGATTCGCAGGCGACATACACTCCGCCACCTCTTTGTCTGCATTCAAAAGCTTCAGCGCATGAAGAATTTTAATTACCATCTCATGCGATTTGACAAGCAATGTATAAATTGGACTGCTCTTTTTATTTCCTTTATGTAAGGATACGGAAACACCACTTTCTATATTAAATGCTTTTTGCAATAATGTAAAGCACTTTCTTGCAACGGTAACGTTTTCGGTACGGATTCTTATGCTATACTTTCCAAAAGAAGAAATACAAATCGAACCGCACATGCCGATAAGCGCCGCCAGCTCTGCCAGATTACAATGCCTGGCGGAAGAAATCTGCCATGACAATTCATTTTTTACATCCACTGAAAATGACATTTACGCCTCCGCTCACTCATATCTTCTATCCCGTCTCTGGTCTCCCCTGTCTATTGCGAAAACCGTCTATACCCGCCATGCTTTTTTCTCCCGGTGTTCCAGACGTAACCCGTATTCTGCATGCCTGCCAAGCCGCTCGTACAGCTTTTCTGCCAAAGTCACGGACCGGTGCTGTCCACCGGTACAGCCGATACTGATCACAAGCTGATTCTTCCCTTCCGCCACGTAGTTTGGAAGCAAAAACTCAATCATATCCACCAGCTTTTCCAGAAAAAGTCGCGCAGTCTCTGTCTGCATCACAAACTCCTGCACCTCGCCATCCTGTCCAGTCTTTCGTTTCAAGTCATCCACATAAAACGGGTTGGGCAGAAAACGCACATCAAATACCAAATCCGAATCCGCCGGAATTCCGTACTTAAAACCAAAGGAAAGCACTGTAATATAAATATTGTGATACTCCTGACTGCTTACAAAAATTTTTTCCAGGGCACTGCGCAGCTCCCGTGTCAGAAGGTTTGACGTATCTATAATAAAATCCGCCTGCTCTTTGAGAAATTGCAGCACCGTCCGTTCCAGTGCAATTCCCTCCTCAATCCTCCCGGCCCGCGCAAGCGGATGACTGCGCCGCGTCTCTTTATACCGTTTCAGTAAAACATGATCTCCCGCATCCAGAAAAAGAATTTCATAAGAAATTTCTCTGGCTACAAGCCGCTCAAGCACCTGCTGGATTTTCCTGATTTCCATACCGCTGCGCACATCCAGCCCAAGCGCCACTCTGTCATGACCATTCTCCTGCATGACAGACAGCTCCGCAAATTTTTCTACCAATGGAATCGGGATATTGTCTGCGCAAAAATACCCCTCATCCTCCAGTATCTTCAAAGCCGTACTTTTTCCGGCTCCGGACATTCCTGTTACAATTACAAAACGCATTTTTCCAACCTGTTCTTTCCCTGTATACGTTACAACATCTTCACTTCCGGCTCAAGCTGAACACCAAACTGTTCTTTTACCTTCGTCTGTACCTCCCGGATCAGGTTCTGAACATCCTTTGCTGTCGCGTTTCCTGTGTTTACTACGAATCCACAATGTTTCTGTGAAATCTGAGCGCCGCCTACACAGAACCCGCGAAGTCCGGCATCCATAATCAGCTTTCCGGCGAAATATCCCTCCGGCCGCTTAAACGTACTCCCCGCGCTGGGCAGATCTAACGGCTGTTTCGTCACCCGCTGCACCTTCAGTTCCTCCATCCGTTTCCGGATCATTTCGGGGTCTCCACTTTTAAGCCGCAGCTTTGCAGCAAGTACAATCCATTCCCGCTCCGGAATCACGCTGTAACGATATCCCAGCTTCAATTCTTCCGCGGAAACTGTTCGGATCTCCCCCTCTTTCGTCAGAACAGTAGCCTCCTGCAACACGTCACGCAGCTCACCGCCGTAAGCTCCTGCATTCATCACAACCGCCCCACCGATTGTTCCTGGAATTCCTGAAGCAAACTCAAAACCGGTCAGAGAAACCGCCTGCGCTCTTTTGGCAATCACAGAAAGCATCGCACCTGCCTCAGCTGTAATCGTTTCACCGTCTGTCTGAATGGCACTCAGATTTTTATAGATCTGTACAATCACACCGCGATATCCATCATCCGATACCAGAAGGTTGCTTCCATTTCCCACAATATAAAACGGTACGCCTGCTTCTCGGCAGACGCGGATCACCTGCGCCACCTTTTCCACCGTATCGGGCGCCACAAAAACATCTGCCGGCCCTCCGATTCGAAACGTTGTATGCCTGCACATCGGCTCCTCACCCAGAACACATTCCGTTCCTGCCACTTCCTGCAATCGCTCCATTAAATCCTGCATAGATTCTTCTCCATTTCCCGCTTTATTCTTAAATCCTTCCGCTTTGACTACACACCAAACCAGTTTTCTACTTGCTATTCATATTGGTTTTATCCTTCCGTCCTATCCTGATTCAGGATTCCGCTCTCCTGAATCCGGACCACTGCCTCTTGCAGCTTTTCCACCGGCAGTACCAGCGCCATCCGGACATACCCTTCTCCAAGGCTTCCGAATTCTGTTCCCGGCACGCAGATTACGCCCGATTTTTCCATCAAATCCAGTGCAAACTTCTCTGCGCTCGTATATCCGGCCGGAAGCGGAGCCCACACAAACATCGTGCCTTCGCTGTCTGGTACCTCCCATCCAATCTCGCGCAATCCGCCGCACAGAGCTTTGCTCCTCTTCTCGTATTCTTCGCACTGCTCCAACACGCGTTCAAACGGTCCCGTAAGCGCTGCAAGTGCCCCGTACTGTACCGGAAGAAATGTACCATAGTCGAACTGCGTCCGCATGGCCCGGAACTTCCGGATAATTTCTTCGTTTCCAAGCGCAAAAGAAACACGCGCTCCTGTGTAGTTGAATGTCTTGGACAGAGAATAAAACTCAATCCCCACATCCATTGCTCCTTCATAAGACAGGAAAGAACCTCCCTGTCTGCCAAACACCAGGTCTGCATAGGCATTATCGTGAAGCACGACAATATCATATTTCTTTGCAAAAGCGATAAGCTCCTCATAAAATGCATCCGGCGCCACTTTACAACACGGATTTCCGGGATAACTTACAAGCATGAGCTTCGCTCTGCGCGCAATATCCTCCGGAATCTCATCCAGTCTGGGAAGAAATCCGTTTTCCGCATACAGTGGATACGGCCACACGGTCGCATCGCAAAGTCCCGGACCAACGCTGAAAATCTGGTAGCCCGGGTTCGGAACCAGCACAAGATCTCCCGGATTGCAAAATGTCCAGGCGATATGCGCCATTCCTTCCTGCGAGCCATACATCATCATAATTTCTTCTTTTTTAAGGTCCAGTCCAAAACGACGTTGGAAGAAATCCTGCGCTGCCTCCAAAAGCTCCGGAAGCTCTGTCAGCGCATACTTATAATTCTCCGGATCTTTCGCCGCCGTACTGACCGCATCCACGATATGCTGCGCCGGTGCAAAATCCGGCGTCCCAATCGAAAGATTGTATATTTGTTTTCCCTGTGCCTGCATCTCATTTTTCTTTTCATTCAAGATTGCAAAAATACCGGTTTGAAACCGCTCTGCCTTCTCAGAAAATCTCTGCTTCATCTCTTCTGTCCCTTCTTCTTCCATCTCTTCATCTGCTTCAGGCTCTTCCTTTTCCTGCTCAAACCACAGCGGATGACGCCGCTCCCATATACCGGCCAGCACATAAAGTACTGCGCAGATCACCGTAAGGATCAATCCGAGAGGAAGTCCTGGCGGTGTAAACTTCATTTTGACTGTATGCGTTCCTGCTTCAACCTGCAGGCCGGTCAGCGCTTTTCCGATCGGAAAATATTCGGTTTCTTTTCCATCCACCTTAATACTCCAGCCCTCGTCATAAGGCACAGTCAAAAGCAGCGTGCCGTCCTTTGCTGCATTTATATTTCCGCTTACTTTGTTTCCTTTTACTACCACATCTGTAAGCTGACTCTCTGAAAGCTTATCAATCACTTTCTGATACGCTTCGTTCGAACATGTATAAACCTGCGCCTGCACAGAGGTCTGGTTGTCGTTCAAAGTCACTGTAAAGTCCGCCATATTATTTTCCGCTGAAGCATTAATCACATATAAATGGTCGGTATAATCATCATAGCTTTTCGTATATTCCGGCGTGTTTAACGTGATTGCCGAAACTCTCGTATCAATGCAAAGATAAACCTGTTTATTCTCCGGAATTTTAATGCCGTAATTCTGTCCGTCCTCCATATCAATACAGCGGTCCAGCACATAAATCGGCTCCAGTCCGGTCGCCAGCTCCACAAAGCTGTTCTGCACCAGAAGCGGTTCCGCTGCCTCGATATCCCAGTTTACGATTGCATCCTCCACCATAAAACCAAGAGAAAGTGCCTGATCGTTTTTATAAAGCGCCAGATCTCCGTCCTCAGCCACGCGTTCAAACTGATACATCGTACTTGCAACTTTCGACGGGGACGCCACATACCGGATTCCCAACACGTCGTTGATCAGCTTTGTAACGCCAAGATAACCGTTTTTATTTGTACGCGCCTCAATACCGAGACTGTCACAGAACTCAATAATGGATTCATGCATCGTGGAATTAAACATAACCAGTCCATTTCCGCCCGCATACATCGTTACATTCCGCATTCTCTGCCGGTCTACCTCACTGCGGAAAAATCCTTCTTCTCCCTGCAAATCTATCATGTTCTGATACGATTTCTGATCTGCAATGTAAATACTTCGCGTCACGCCATGGTTGCAGATAATCCCGTATACGGCATTGGAACAAAGCTCCACCAGCATCACTGCGGAAATCATAGCACAGTAAACAGACTTTTTCAGTCCATACGCAAAACGTCCTATCAGAATCAGCCCGAAATAGAGCACTAAAATTCCCATGGAAATAAAATAAACATACGGCTCAATCTCATCTCCGCGATGCAGATAACAAAATACCAGGAACCCGACCGGAACTGCCAGGGAAAGCAGCAGCTTTACTGGATGAAAACTGCGTATATGCCCCAGAGCGTCATACGCCATCACAAGCAGAACCGCCACATACAGAAAAGCAAAGCGGTTGGGCAGCCCGTTCTGCACGTGGAACCCGTGCCAGATATAATTCAGGATGTTAAACGCAAAACTGAGCACCAAAAGCGCACAAAGCCCATAATGCGCGAGCCTCTCCCGCAGACGGATTTTTTTATCAAACAGATAAAGAACCGCCAACAATACCGTCAAAATACCGCAGTAAATGTTCAGCCCCACCTGCGTGCTGGAAATGTTGACCGGCTCCAAAAAAGCCATATGGTTTTCCAGCAGCTCTGCCAGGCTCTCATAAAATTTGATCGTCGTCGGAAATGTGTTTCCCTGCATCGACTCAGAGGTACCAAGCCCCCGGAAAGCAGGAATCAGGACCACGGCTGCCATTCCGCCCGCTAAAAGCGCATACCAGGCAAAAGTCAGGCAGCTTTTTCCAACCCGCTTCCATGTAATCGTTTTCTGGGAAATCCACCGTACCAGAAAATACAGGCAGGAAAAAATACAGAGCATAAAACCGATATAGTAATTGCACCACAGCCCGTAAAACAGGGACAGTCCGAACAGTCGCCCGCTCTTCCCCTGCGTGATGCGTTCGACTCCCATCATAATAAGTGGCAGCATCGCCACACTGTCCAGCCACATCAGATTGAAATAATACCCGATCACAAAATTGCTCAGCCCGAAAGCCATACCAAACACTACCGGGAGAAATTTACGCTCCGGATCTCTTTTATGCAGATACCAGGAAAAGCATCCGCTGCACAGCCCGATCTTCAGAAGAATCATCAGATCCATAAAATCACAGACATTTTCCTTCGGAATAAGCGCCATCAGAAAATTCAGCGGGCTTGCCATATAATATGCATACGTGGACCAGAAGTTGTAACCAAGTCCACCGGAAAACGAATACAGCAGCGATTCCCCGTTCTGAAGCTTCTGATGCATGTCGGTATAAAACGGCAGGTACTGATGTAACGAATCAATGATCAGTACTGTCTTATCTCCGAATGGCCAAACACCAAGATAAATAAAGCCGATTCCGGCTGCCAGCACAGACAGCAGAAACGCTGCCAGAAAGAATCTGCGGGACCTCCTTCGCTCCAGACGTTCCTTGTCCTTGCGGTCCTTTAACTGCTCCTGATGATTTTGTATATTTTCCAGTTCTCCTGTCTCATATGTTTTATTTTTTTGAATCCATTTTTTCATAATACAATATCCTCTCCCAGATGGAACGAATAAATGATCTTATCCTTTACTTTACACCCTGTCAGCCGACCGAGCGCGCGTGCGTAGTAATCGAGCTGCGCGCGGTATTTGTCCACAAGCTCCTGCGGATGATTCACCCGGTCTGTTTTATAATCGAGAACAGAAATCTGTCCTTCCTCCAAAAAATATGCGTCAATAATCCCCTGCACCAGTACGATCTCCTGCGGATTCCAGCCGCTTCTGATCTCGTTCGCCGGCACGCCGAGTACAAACGGACGCTCACGGAAGAGTGTTTCGTTTCTGGCTGCCCGTTCCATACGCACTCCGCTTTGCGTCTTCAAAAACCGTCTGACGTCATCCAGACAGAGCGCATTACTCTCTTCCTGTGACATTTTACCACACCTTACCAGTTCTTCCAACTGTAATTCCAGTTCCTCTTTTCTGGAATAATCAAGATTTTCCATAAACGCATGATAAGCCGTACCCCTGGCCGCTCCGGCGAGCGGCTGTTTTTCCTGACGGAATACAGGAATCAGCGGTACCACAGTTTCCGGCTGGTACAACTCCTCGCTTTCCGCTTCGTCCGGTATGCGAGAAAGCTTTTTCAGCTCAGATACAGACAGTTTTCCGATGATCTCCCCGTCTCCTTCATGCGGATACACCGCTGCAAAGACCTGTTCCAGATACTCATGCGTTTCCTGATCGTAACAGATGTCAGTATCCAACTGCAACAGCTGTCCAAGACGTACGGTCTTATCACTTTCTCCCGTAAAAACCTGCTGCATATGCTCCTGCTGTGAAACAAGCTGCATATGATACGGCGGAGCCTGGCAAGAAGAGCGTACTGTTTCCCCTGGATCAACCTCCGCAGCATCAAACAGCGTCCAGGATGACGGATGACGCAGAAGCGCCGGCCCCAACCAGTCCAGATAGGTGGATGCGCCAAACAGCCAGGAATAAGAAAGGCTCTCTCCCTGATACAAAGCTGCCGCCTTCCATTTTTCCATTGCAGCCACTGCATCCGGAATCGCTCCGGTGAGAATCAGTTTTTCCTTTGCCCGTGTCAGCGCCACATAGAGAACCCGGAGCTCCTCACCGAGATTCTCTGATGTTGTTTTATGCTGTATTACTTTTTTCAGAAGCGTTGCCTGCCGCGTCCGAAGCTCCAAATCCACGTAGTCGCAGGCAATTCCAAATTCCGGATGCATCACGACCCGGCTACGGATATCAGATTCATTAAATTTCTTTCCGAGTCCGCAGACAAATACCACCGGAAATTCCAGACCCTTGCTTTTATGAATGCTCATGATGCGCACCGTATCTGACGCCTCCTGGCCAATGCTTGCCTCACCATAATCCATCTCATATTTTTTCAGGTTATCAATGTAGTGCACAAAATGGTAAAGTCCGCGGTAGCTTGTGGCCTCGTACGCAATCGCCTTTTCCACCAGCATATCAAGATTTGCTTTTCTCTGTTCCCCTGCTGGAAGCGCCTGCACATACTCACCGTAGCCCGTAACCTCAAGCAGCTCCCAGATCAACCGGTATACTGGCGTATACGCGCATTTTGCGCGCAACCTTTCATATACATCAAAAAACTGTTCCAGTTTTTCTCTCAACATCGCATCCGTCCCGTTTTTCTGATACGCACGGCAACAGTCATAAAAATACTTCTGATCAGAAAAACACCGAATCATTGCCAGCTCCTCATCTTCGACATTTCCGATCGCACTGCGCAGAACTGCCGCAAACGGAATATCCTGTACCGGATTATCCAGAATCTGAAGATAAGAAAGCACAATCCGTATTTCTACTGCCGAAAAATAGCCCGTTCTGGAACCGGTAAAGCACGGAATTCCCATCTCCCCCAGTACCTCTCCAAACGCATCCGACCAACCGGTCACTGTGCGCAGCAAAATTACAATATCGCTGTATCTGGCAGGGCGATAGCAGGCTGTTTCCTTATCCCAGACATGCTCCCGTCCAACGATCTCACAAATCTGTCTGCCAACCAGCCCTGCTTCCTCCCGCTGCTTTTCCGCACCTTCTGTTTCCAACAGCAGAAACTCTGTATCTAAAAATGACTGCTCCTGGTCTGGATTTGGCTGTAAGCTCTGCTCTATATCCTCCGTCCTTCGTTCACTTTCCAGACACCCTTCCGATTCCTCTGGTCTTGGTTCAAAGACTGCGCCCGGATATAACGCCGCATCTTCATCATACACGATTCCGCCCAGTTTTTCTGTCATAATCTGGCGGAAAATATAGTTAATGCCATCTAGCACCTCCGCACGACTTCGAAAATTCCGGTGCAGATCAATGCGGCACGATGACGCTTTTTCTTCTTGATACGTTTTATATTTTTCCATAAACAGCTCCGGCCTTGCGAGACGGAACCGGTAAATACTCTGCTTGACATCCCCCACCATAAAAAGATTCTGTGCGCCTTCCCCCTTTCCGCTGACACTGCCGAGAATCAACTCCTGAACGAGGTTACTGTCCTGATACTCGTCAATCATGATCTCCTCAAAACTCTCCGCATACTCCCTGGCTGCCGCGGTGGGAATATTCTCTCCGTTCCGGTGTTCCACTAAAACCTGCAACGCCAAATGCTCCAGGTCTCCAAAATCGAGAATATTTTTTTCCGCTTTTCTCTCTGCCAAAGTATCTATCAACGCTTCTGTCAGATGCGTCAGAACCCGGATATTCCCACCGCTGCCTGAAAGCTCCTGATACAATACCTCCACAGAATCATAATAATATCGCTGCCGTAACTCTGAAAGCGTGTCCTTCACAGCAGCACGCATCCCCTGCACCAGAAGCTTTTTCTCCTCTGAAATACCGGCGTCTTTTTTCGTTCCGAGCCTCGTATAAGGAGCCATATTTCGAAATAGCCCTGCATAAGACTCATAATCGCTTCCTGTACGCAGCTGCTTGATCAACTCCAGATCTGACAGCAGCGCTTTCTGATACGGATAAGGCCCATCCGGTTCCTCTGCAATGCGAAGCGCTTCCTGAACCTGTGCCTCTGCATCTGCCAGGATTTGCTTTGTATCTTCCACTATATAGGAAAGCCACGCTGACTTGTATTCTTCATCCGGTCTGCCATCGTAAAAACTGCGGCACTGCTGCAGCCAAAGCCTGGGCCACGGTTGCCCCAATGCAAAATGGTACAGAGAAAGGATTGTCTGTTCAATCACCTGATCACTCTTTCCCGGTGAAAACCGCTCCAAAAACTCCCGGAACTCCTCTGCATTTATTTCGTCCGTTTCTTTGTATATTTCCTTGTCTGCTTCCTCTGTTTCAGCTCTTCTTTCACCTGGTTTTACTACTTCTTCTCCGTCATCTTCCCTGGCATTGGCTTTCATATATTGCGCATACGCGCATTTCACCACATCTGCCACCGCTTCCTGCTCAAGAAGCAGCACCTCCCCCTCATCGGCCACGCGAAAAGACGGATCAATCCCTGCCAGCTGAAAATGGTTGCGCAGTACATGCAGACAAAAACTGTGGATCGTCGTAATCTTCGCATTGTGAACCAGCACAAGCTGACGCTGCAGATGCACATGATCCGGCGCTTCATCTGCACGCCGCTCAAGCGCATCCCGTATCCGTTCCCGCATTTCAGCCGCTGCCGCATTCGTAAAGGTCACCACAAGAAGCCGGTCGATATCCACCGGCTTTTTCTCATCTGTAATCATTGACAGAATACGCTCCACCAAAACTGCTGTCTTTCCGGAACCTGCTGCCGCAGATACAAGAATATTTTTCCCCCTTACATCAATTACCTTTTGCTGCTCTTCAGTCCATTTCACTGTCCAGTATTCCTCCGCGCCTCTTCCTCCTGTGCAATCCGCGCCCAAGCCTCGTCTTTCGTAAGCATCGCCCTGCGTTTCTGGCACTTCTCTGGAATCCGTTTATCAAAGCCACATACATCTGCATAATCACAGTAATCACACGCGCTTCCGCTGCGATCCTCAAACGGCTCTGCCGCAACCACACCATTTAAAATCTCTCCAGCCATCTTCTTTATGGTATGAGAGACAAAACCTGAAAGCTGCTCTAGCTGTTCTTCAGACACAGCGCTGGACGTTGCTTTCAAAGTTCCATCCTTTTTAAGCCCAGCCGGAATCACAAGAGAATCGCCCTGCATGGTCTGATCCAGAAGCCGCAGAACCGTTTCATCCCCATTTAAAACGCCATCCGGCCGTAATTTTTTCAAAAGCTTTTCCTGCGCTACTTCTCTGGAGCTGCCGACTTCTTTTTCGAGAATCGGATCGTCCAGATGATAGTAAAATATTCCTGCCGGTATTACTTTCTTGTCAGGATGAAGCCTACGCTCCATCTCAAGAGCTGCATTCAGGTAAACCACCAGCTGAAGCTGAAGCCCATAGTAAAGTGATACCGGATCAAATTTCGTGATACCGGATTTGTAATCCACTACTTTTACATAAATCGCATCATCTGTCTGCGCCGTATCAATCCGGTCAATCCTGCCCTGCAAATGAAGACTTCCGTTTTTTCCGATCTTCACATGAACTGCCTCCAGATCTCCTGCATCAGAAAATGATACCTCGAAACCCTCCGGCCGGAAACTTCCTGCAAGAAGCTGCTGATGCAAGACCCACACGGTTCGCCCCAGAATCCGCTTGATCCGGTTGATCCGGTACTCCTCCCGCGCATCTGTGTGCAGCACACCTGCCCCGTATTCCTGCGAAATCTCATCCACACACTGGTCCATCAATCTTTGCTGATCTTGTAGGGGAATCTGTGTCCATTCCTGTCCCGTATTTTGCAGTCTCCTGGAAAAGAGCTCCATAGCCCGGTGAAAAATAATGCCGAGATCTGCCGGTTTCACTCCATAAAGTTCCCGCCTGGAAAGACGCAGCCCATACGCCGCAAAATGTGCAAACGCGCACGCTGCAAACTGCTCCAGACGCGTCACACTGTTTGCCATGACCTCTCCATACAATTCTTTTGAAACCTGATAGGATAGCTGTCCCTGTAATGCCCCTGAAAACGCGGCATACACAAGCTCCCTTATGCGCGCGCTGCATGAATCCTCCTGCAAATACATCCGATACAATTCCATCCAGGCCGGATTGTAAGCCCCGTCCCTTATTGCAGAGAGGCCTCTTGTAAAATATAGAATACCATTCTTTTTTGAAGTGATCTGACAAATCTCAGCGCCTGCTTCCTGTTCCTGTACAATTTCTATCTGAGGAAAAAGTCTTTCGATCGTTGAAATCAAATACGAAGGACGCATTGCAGTACCGTCACTGCTGCTTTTGCACCAGGAAAGATACAGCCTGTCTTCCGGTTTCGTCAGATTCTGATATAAATAAAATCTTTGAATATAACTATTTTCGCGCGCCGAAGGAGCCAACTCAATTCCTGTTTTCTGAAGAAGTTCCCGCTCCATATCAGAGACAATGCCACCTCCATCTCCTCGTGCCGGAACCCATCCATCGTTTAACCCCAGAAAAAACAGTATCTTCACATGCGACAGACGCGACCGTTCAATGTCCCCCACCTGTACCTGGTCAATACCCGGGGGGATAATTCCGACTTGCGCTTCTGAAAATCCCGCATCCAAAATCTCCAGGAATTCCTGTCCGCTGATCCTCTCATCCCCCATCAAATCCACCATTTCATCCAGCAACGCAATCAAAATGCCATATATTTGCGCATATTCCCTGGCTTCTTCCCGCTGGCCGGACTGCAAGAGCAGAACCTCTCTGTCTTTGAGCTGCTGCTGAATCCGACAATCCTCCAAAAGCGTGCACAGAGCCTGCGCATAAAAAAATACCGTCTGATTTTTCTGCCGCATGTGTTCTGAAAACGGCAAAAAATGCTCCATTGCTTTTTCCCGATATTCGTTGCAAGCCTCCAATTCCTCCGGCGTCATCCCTCTTGGCAGATACGTCCACGGCCTGCTCCACATCCCATGACCGCGTATTCCTGCCGCAAGCACATAGTTTTCCAGCCTGTCCGTCTCTTCCGGTGACAGTCCTGCCATCTGCGTACGCAGGAAACGAAATACCGCCTCACTTGAAAAATCCTTCTCTGCTGCAAGAAGTGCTCCGCGGACAAACTCGAGACATGGATTCAATAGAATATGCCGCGTCTCATCCAAAAACGCCGGAACCTCGTAGATCGGAAAAATCTTCTTCACATAATTATCATAGGAACTCATATTTCCTGTAATGACTGCGATGTCCTGATAACGATATCCCTCTTCTCTCACCAGACGGCAGATTGTCCTTGCCGCAAAATGCACCTCCTGCGCAGGGTTTACAGACACATGCAAAGACAGTTCCAAATCCTTACCTTCCTCGCAAAACTGACGTTCGGAGGATATCCCGAAATCTTTCCGATACTGCGTCCGTTTTATGCGGAACAAATTTTGTTCCAGATGACAGAGCGCCCCTCCTGTACGAAACCTCGGCAGATTTTCTTTCCCGAGAATCACCGGCCCCTCTAATATCTGTCCCTTTCCATGCCCTGCGCGTACCGCTGCCTTGCTGACATTCCGGATCAGCTTTTTGCTAAGCGCAAACAGCTCATGTTCCCGAATCTCTCCATAAAAATCCGCACGCGCATCTATCGTCACCGTAATCCAGATCTGTGGACAGATTGCCAGAAGCTCTTCCATTACCTTCATCTGTGATGGCGTAAATCCCGTAAATCCGTCAAAAGCCAGCGTACTGTTTTTCAGAAGCTCTGAATTCGGCGCCATACGTGCCAGTACATCCAGAAGTTCTTCCGGTTTCATAAAACGATCTCTTTGATATTCCAGAAAAGCACTGTACAATGTCCGTATATCCGCCAGTTTAGCCCGGAGCAACGGCCTGTTTTCCGCAAATTTCAACATCTCCTGCAATTCAAAATCTGTGATTTCATACTGCATCAATTCAGAGAGAACCGACTTTACTTCTGAGACGTAACCCGGCCGATTCATTTTGCTGCCAAGCACTTGCAGCTTCTCCTTTTGCTCCATCGCAACTTTACGCAACATCAGATTTTTTCCGGTCTCCGTCAGAACACTTCGTCCATCCTGCCCCAACTCTTCAAAAATACGGTGAGCCAGTCGCCGAAAGCTTAAAACATCAATATTCATAATCCCTTTATCCGGATGTAATAAAACCAGCTCTTTCTGCGTCTGCATCGTGAACTGCTCCGGCACAATGGCGATATAATTTCTTTCCGGATTTTTTATGGATTCTTCAATCATTCTCTGATATAAAAAATGGGACTTCCCACTCCCGGAATTTCCCATAATAAACTGAAGAGGCATACATTCTCCTTCTATCTCTGAAATTCAGTAGCATAATTACCCGTCAAGTATACTGCAAAAACTGCCCAAATTCTATAAACAATTCTTAAAAATGCAAAACTACACCAATTCTTCACAATCTCAATCTATACAAACCATCCATAATCACATATAATGTAACATATCGGAAGTTCTGAAAGAACTTCCAGCCATTCGCAATAGCGAAGGGCGTAGCTGCTTAAGCAGCGATATGTTAGGAAGAACGAATTTTAATTCATTTGAAATAAAAATTTATACGAAAGGAGGCTATACCGTGATTACTCATTTTAATTCCAAAAGCGTCTACCTTGGCGCAGACCTGCGGCGTTTTAATGAAATTCGTGACTACCTGGATCAGGCGCACATTCGTTACAAATACAAAGTCAAAAACCGTATGGGCCAGTGGGCAGGCCGCGGAACGATTCGTAGCAATACCGGCAGCGCCGGACAGCCTGCCGCATCAGCTCATGAATATGAGATTCTGGTACATAAGGATGATTTTGATAAAATCCGCCTTCCTCAGGCTTAGTATCATAAAGGAGCAGTTGCAAAATCTGTATTTTTGCAGCTGCCCTTTTTTGTATTACAGTAGTCATCCATCATTTCATGTGTAATATTGCGGAAGGTTCCCGGCCATGCAGCATACCACTATACCATTCAGCACGAACAAAAAGGTTCGCCCAACCGTTTTTGAACTAGAAACAGCAGGGGGTGTAAACCAGATCAAAATAATCTTTTACAACACCCTGCTGTTTTTAAAAAATGAATCATTCCATATTTTCTTTACCTGTCTCGGTAAGTATCCAGATATTGCTCCGCTGCCTGCTCTTCCAGCTCCAGCTTTTGCATTAACTTCTGCTTTATTTCCTCTCGCGTCATTTTCATCTCCACATAGGTCTCGATTAACGCATGAACTACTTGCGTAATACCTTCGGCAATGCCCTTTTCTCTTGCTTCCTGCCTCTCATAATATCGTTCTTCCCATGCCTGCATATATCTCACTCCAATCTCTTCGCTGGACTTTACCTTACGTACACGCTCATGGAGGCGGTGTATCCGTTCACTTTCCGAACTTTCTGCTACCGCATCTGTTGTATGTTCCAGATAATGTAGCAAATGTACCAGCTCTTCTGATACATCTTTCTTGTTTACGCCTCGGGTATTCAAAAAAATCCGTACTGCACCATCGTTTAACCTGCAATCTGCCACTTCCTCGCATTTTGGCACAAACGTATAGCGATATTTTCCATAACCAAACAAATCAAACGTCATAATCATGATCAAATAGGTCTGATTCAGTACATTATAATTCGGAATCCCCGGTTCCAGAAGTGAAGTATCCATAAGCGCCTGGTAATATCTGCTGCACCTGCGGATCTTCCATCACCTCATCAAACAGAAAACGACTTGTAAGGTTCAGTTCCTTCAGCGGTAACATATTTTGTGTTTTACGCATCAATTTCTCCTTTTATCATAGCATAATATTCATTTTTTGAACAGGCTTGGGGACAATTTTCACGAAATGATAGTTGGACTTTCCTGATAGAATTCTAATTGGTTTCCTTTTTTAATATATCACATATTGTTTTAAATATCAATCTCTAATTAAAAAAATACAGAGGTTGCTGCAAAATACATTTTTCAGACAAACTGCGTCCAAATGTCCGTTTTACAACAACCTCTGTAAAATTTTTAATCTCTTTGATTCAGATGACTGTTACTGGCCAAGGCTTACGAGACGCTCTTTCACCTGCTCCATCATCTGCGTGTATTTTTCCAGTTTTGCCTTCTCCTCATCAATCTTTGCCTGTGGCGCCTTACTGATAAAGCGTTCATTGGTCAGCATCTTATTGACACGGTCAAGTTCTCCGGCAAGACGTTCTTCTTCTTTTTTGAGGCGGGCAAGTTCCTTTTCCAGATCTACCAGTTCTGCAAATGGCATGTATACAACTGCCTCCGGAATCACTGCTGATACGGCATCCTCGCTGATATCCGTTTTATCAGGCTGTACATGCACTTCACTGGCATAACCAAGCGTAGCAAAGAACACCTTTCCATTCTCAAAAATGCTGCGGACTGTATCATTTTCAGAAACTACAAATACGTGCGCCTTCTTACTCGGCGGAACATTCATCCCAGTACGAACATTTCGGATCGCGCGCACTGCCTCTTTGATTGTCTCAACTGCAGTTTCATCCTCTGTGAAATCCCATTCCGTTTTGAATTCCGGCCACAGGGAGATCATAATGGATTCTTCCTCCGGCTGCAGGGTACAGAATATCTCCTCTGTAATAAATGGCATATACGGATGTAACAGTTTCAGCGCATTCGTCAGAACTGTTTTTAAAGTCCAGAGAGCTGCTGCCTTTGTGGTATCTTCATCATTATACAGTCGCGGCTTCACCATCTCGATATACCAGTCGCAGAATTCCTCCCAGATAAAATCATAGACCTTCTGCACTGCAATGCCCAGCTCATATTTCTCCATATTGTCTGTGACATCCTTGGCCAGTGTATTCACCTTTGAAAGAATCCATTTGTCTGCCTGCGTCAGAGCCTGGAGAGCCATCTCGGACGGAACCTCGGCTTTTTCAAGATTCATCATGATAAACCTGGAAGCATTCCAAACTTTATTTGCAAAATTCCGGGACGCCTCCACACGCTCCATATAGAAACGCATGTCGTTGCCCGGTGCATTTCCGGTCATCAGTGTCAGACGAAGTGCGTCTGCGCCATACTGGTCAATGATCTCCAGCGGATCAATTCCGTTTCCAAGTGACTTGCTCATCTTGCGACCCTGAGAATCACGCACCAGGCCGTGAATCAGCACATGGTGGAACGGTACCTCTCCGGTCTGCTCCAGCGCAGAAAATACCATACGGATTACCCAGAAGAAAATAATATCATAGCCAGTCACAAGCACGTCAGTCGGATAGAAATATTCCAGCTCTGCCGTCTTTTCCGGCCAGCCGAGCGTCGAGAACGGCCAGAGTGCAGAAGAAAACCACGTATCAAGCGTATCTTCATCCTGCGTCAGATGGGTACAGCCACATTTCGGACATACCTTCGGCATTTCACGCGCCACAACCGTCTCTCCACATTCGTCACAGTAATACGCCGGAATCCGGTGTCCCCACCAAAGCTGTCTGGAAATACACCAATCGCGGATATTTTCCAGCCAATGCAAATAGGTTTTATCAAAACGTTCCGGGACAAATTTCAGGGTTCCGTTCTTTACTGCCTCAATCGCAGGTTTCGCCATCTCTTCCATCCGCACAAACCACTGCGGTTTGATCATCGGTTCCACAGTCGTTTTACAGCGGTCATGTGTCCCCACGTTGTGGTTGTGCGGAACTACCTTTACAAGGAGTCCCAGATCCTCCAAATCCTTTACGATTGCCTTACGAGCTTCGTAACGTGCCATTCCCGCATATTTGCCGCCCAGTTCATTGATCGTGGCATCATCATTCATTACATTAATTTCCGGCAGGTTATGACGCTTGCCTACCTCAAAATCGTTCGGGTCATGCGCCGGCGTGATCTTCACACAGCCGGTTCCGAACTCTTTATCTACGTAAGCGTCTGCAACCACAGGAATTTGGCGTCCGGTCAGAGGCAGCTCCAACATCTTTCCGATCAGATGCTGATAGCGCTCATCCTCCGGGTTCACTGCAACAGCCGTATCGCCAAGCAATGTTTCCGGGCGTGTCGTTGCGATCTCGACAAATTTTCCTTCTTCCCCGACAATCGGATAATTGATGTGCCAGAAAAATCCATCCTGATCCACATGTTCTACCTCTGCGTCAGAGATAGAAGTCTGACAGACCGGACACCAGTTGATGATTCTGGAACCTTTATAAATGTAGCCTTTCTCATACAGACGGATAAATACCTCCTGAACTGCTTTGGAGCAGCCTTCATCCATCGTAAAACGCTCGCGGTCCCAGTCCGCGGATGCACCGAGTTTTTTCAGCTGGTTAATAATCTTTCCGCCGTACTCTTCCTTCCATTCCCAGGCATGTTTCAGAAATTCCTCCCGGCCGATCTCATCCTTGTCTATACCCTGCTCCTTCAGCTTTGCCGTTACCTTTACTTCTGTTGCAATCGCTGCATGGTCTGTTCCCGGCTGCCACAGGGTCTCATATCCTTGCATGCGCTTGAAACGAATCAGGATATCCTGCATCGTCTCGTCCAGCGCATGGCCCATATGCAGCTGTCCCGTAACGTTTGGCGGCGGGATTACGATCGTGAATGGTTTTCTGTCCGGATTCGGCTCAGCATGGAAGTATTTTTTATCAAGCCATTTCTGATAAAGACGATCCTCAAGACCTTTCGGATCATAGGTTTTTGCAAGTTCTTTGCTCATGGTTTCTCCTCCTAATTGATTTTACGGACAGGTGGCCTCTCTGGCACGCCGTGCGCTACCTCGATTCCGCTTCGCTCCATCTGCACAGCACACAAAAAAGCCCTCTGTATACGTGAGTATACAAAGGGCGAATGTCTCGCGGTACCACCTTTTCTTGCAGATTTACTGTATTTTATCAAATATATCTGCATCTCTTCCTTCTGTAACGGGAAGTCCCGGAACGGCTTACACACCTGTCGGCTTCGGCTATTCAGTTCAAAAGCTACCTTCCGCACCCGCCATCCTGGACCGCCTTTCAGCCGGTGAGCTGTCCTCTCTTTTGGCGCGCAGCACGTACTCCTCTTTCTCATCACTTTTTTTCTGATGGTTTTAATCTTAACGAACCGTTCTTTGTTTGTCAAGTCTTTTTATCGCTTGACAACTCCCTGCTTCAATGATAGTATGCTCTGTGAACTTTTCACATTGTGAACTTTTTCAGGAGATTTTTTATGGAACATCAAAACGAAGAACTATTAAAGGCCTGGCTTCGCCTTTCTGTCGGAGTCAACAATGAAAAGCTTGTACCCGATATGCCCTACAATGAAGCGCTGATCTGTAACATTCTCTACTGGAATATGACAGAGCATCCCGAGAATAAAATGACAGCGACACAGCTCTGCCAGCGGACGCGCATGCTCAAGTCACAGATGAACCGCACATTAAACAACATGGAACAAAAGGAAATCATTATCCGGGAGCGATCAGAGACGGACCGGCGTCAGGTTTTCGTACAGCTGAATCCCTCTCAGCTTGGCGCATATCAGAAACAGCATCAAAAAATATTAGATATGATTGATCTCATAATTGATAAAACAGGTACTGAAACGGCACAACAGGCCATTTCTATTTTTAATCAGCTGGCAAATGCTGCAATGGAGGTATGGAAATGATTCGAATCTTAATAGACTCTGCTTCTGATTACACTGTATCAGAAACAAAAACAAAAAATCTTGAGCTTGTACCAATCAGCTTTGTCATTGGTGAACAGACCTACACAGATGGCTATGACTTAAGTCGCGACGGTTTTTATGAACTGCTGCAGGAAAGCGGCAATTTTCCTACAACCTCACAGCCCTCGCCGCAGGCTTTTCTTGATATTTTTACTGATGTAAAGGAAAAAGGAGATGAACTAATCTGCATTCTGCTTTCCTCAGCACTCAGCGGTACTTATCAGAGCGCTGTACTGGCAAAAAATATGGTGGAATATGATTCCATTTATCTGATTGACTCCCTGTCTGCCACCTACACGATCAAAATCATGGCAGATTATGCATGTACACTCCGGGAGAAAGGCTACACAGCTCACGAAATCATACAGGCAGTCGAAAATCTCAAATCCCGTGTAAAAGTACTGGCAGCCCTTGATACCCTGGAATATCTCGGCCGTGGCGGCCGCATCAGTAAAACTGCGGCCGCGATTGGAGACCTGGCTAATATCAAACCAATTATTACGATCAATGAAACCGGGAAGGTGGATATTCTCGGAAAATGCCTTGGAAAAAACAAAGCCATTGCCGCAATCCTCAAACATTTACAGGAAACCGGAGCAGATCCCTCATTTCCCATTTATCCGATTTATTCCTATGGCACGGACAACTGCGAAACCATGCAGAAAAAAATGCAAAAAGAAGGCTTTGAAATGAACGAAATGCTGCAAATCGGTTCTACAATCGGAACTCATATCGGCCCAGGTGCTTTTGGAATTGTATTTGTAACCGCGAACTAAAAGGCAACACTGTGTTCCAACTCTGTCAAATACTCCTCAAATACATCAAGCGCTGCATGCACCGGCTGCGAAGTTGCCATATCAACACCACAGATTCTTAAAAGATCAATCGGGTCCATGGAGCTGCCGCCACTCAGGAACTTTTTGTACTTCTCTACAATACCTGGTTCTCCTCTCAGAATCTTGCTGCTGATGGCAATCGCTGCCGCAAACCCGGTCGCGTACTGATATACATAAAATGGCGTATAAAAATGAGGAATACGCGCCCACTCATACGCAATTTGCGGATCTGAAATCATAGCATCACCGAAATACTTTTTATTTAAGTTCAAATAAATCTCACAGATCTGCTCTGCCGTCAGGACGCCGCCCTCTGACACAATGCCATGCGTCATCATCTCAAATTCTGCAAACATCGTCTGGCGGTACATCGTGGATTTAAACTGTTCCAGAAAATGATTAATCAGATATCTGCGCTCACCGGCATCGTCAGACCGTTTCAGCAGATCATGGATGAGCAGAGCTTCGTTGCACGTAGAAGCCACCTCTGCCACAAAAATCCGATACCCGGCATAGAGGTAGGGCTGCGCGTGGTTCGAATGCCAGGAGTGCAGGGCATGCCCCATCTCGTGCGCCAGAGTAAAAACATTGTCCAGATTCTCACGATAATTCAAAAGCACGTACGGATGTGAGCCATAACTCCCCCAGGAATACGCACCGGTACGTTTGCCACGGTTTTCATACACATCAATCCAGCGATGGTCAAAACCTTCCTGCAAAAGCGCCAGATATGCTTCTCCGAGAGGTGCCAGGCCCTGTTTAACCATGCGCTTTGCATCCTCAAAAGAATACGGCTTTTCCGGACACTTTACCAGCGGTACATACACATCGTACATGTGAAGTTCCTCAACACCCAGCAGTTTTTTGCGCAACCTGACATAACGGTGCAAAAGCGGAAGGCGCTCATTCATGGCCTGAATCAGATTTTTGTAAACTGATACCGGAATTGCAGTCTCATCCAGCGCTGCCTCCATAGCCCCCGTATAATGATGTTCTTTTGCGAAAAAATCCGCCTGCTTCAGATTGGCATAGTACAGTGCCCCTATGCTATTGATAAACTGTCCGTATACGGAATACAGTGTTTCAAATGCATGTCTGCGCAGAACTCTGTCCTGGCTCTGCTCATATGCCACGAAATTCCCCACCGTAAGGGGCAGTTTTTTTCCCTCTCCATCTTCCACTTCCGGAAAACGAATGTCCGCATTTTGAAACATCGCATACACATTTGACGGAGCCTCTCCAAGCTCCGAAGCACGCGCCAGCATCGCTTCTTCTTGTACCCCCAGCACATGCTCCCGTTTTCTTGTAATCTGCCCGATAAAGCGGCGGTAAAATTCCAGATTCCGGCACAAAGTGCCATCTTTTTGTATATACTCCGGATTCTCAGCAAAATATGCATCCATCCTGTCCTGCAAAATTGCGAGCAGCTCGGGTTCCAGCCATGACACTGCCTGCATCAGATTTGCCCCCGCAACCTGCATTTCCCCGCTCATCTTCTGATATTTTGCATTCGTCGTATCCTGATGATATCTCTGATTGGCGTAAACATGCAGCGCTTCAAAGACCTCCATCGCCTGCTCATACAGACAGAGCGCCTGCAAAAGCTGCTCCGCTCCTGCCTCTAGCGTCCCCTGCAAGGAAGTAAGCTCCTGTGTCATTTTTTCGAGACGTTCTTTTGCTTCCTGATACGCCTCATCTGTCGTATAAAGATCTGTCAAATCCCAGGTATCTTCTGTTCTTTGCTGTTCTCTTGTAATAACGTCCTTCTGTTTCATGTTGGCATCTCCTCTTTTTCCAGGTCTTCGACCGGTCTCCATGCCTTCCCAAATCCGACATCTTTAAACAGCGCCACCAGACCTGTAATCTGTTTAAGCCTTAAAATCTCATCCGTGTCCATTCCGAGATGCTTGGAAATCCACGCATCCGATCGGCCCAGCTCATGCAGTTCCTTGACAATATTACTCATCAGATCCACATTGTGACTGCCGCGCGCACGATTGTGACGGATGGTACTGGCCATTCTGCGGTCCAGGGGCTTGTCGATCACAGAGACCGGCAGCAGGCCCTGTTCCCGCTCATAAATATCCTGATGTTCCAGCATAATCCGGTATCGGTGAAATCCATCCACAATCACGTAGCAATCCTCATCCCGATTGTGATAGCAGACGATTGGCATGGTATATCCGTCAATGCGAATGCTCTCATACAGCAGCTTCATCTCGGGCGGCGCTACCGCATTCGGATTATACGTATTCGGTTTGATCTTCTCGATCGGAACCGCTACAACATTGTATACCGGGCTTTTATACTCCATGCTCCATCTCCTCCACGCTTTTGTACTCTTTTCGGATATAATCAATCCTTCTTTGCTGTTCCCGATCCATGCCAAATCCCATGAACCGGCAGATATGGTCGTTTTTCAAAATACAGTAACACATTCTTTTCCAGCTCGGAATGTCTTTACTGGACTTAATATCATCGGTATCGTCCGGAATTTTCCCCCTGAATATCACACGTGATTTTTTGTTCAGCGTATAGTTTGAGACACCGTTTCTCTGGATATTGTAGCCTCGCTCTTCCAGTTCCTTTATGGTATCTTCATCCAACCCGCCTCCCGTCTCGTGCCAGAACCGAATGGAAGTGTTAAACTTTTTGACATAGTTGTTCCGCAACCTTGCCGGAAGTGTATCCAGCAGAAAAACCGTATACTCCTTCCAGGTGTACCCTTCCGGCAGCGTAATATTCCGATAGCCCATGGCCTTTGTTTTTCCATAGATACTTGCAAAATTAGCGCCCTTGACACGACCGACCAGCTTTACCCATATTTTGGGGTCAATCACCCGGTACAAATTCAGCGAATCCCTCGAATAATCATTAAACGGGGAAGCCACACGCATCTGAGAGACTTTCAGCCCTGCCATATAGTATAGGTCGTACAGCCGGTTATAATCATATCCAAACACATAATTTGCATGCCAGATATCGTTTGCAGACCAGTCGTACAGCGGCGAAGCACACCAGACATCCTTAAACTGCCGGCTGATCCAGCACTGATCTTTGTATCCGTACTTTTTGTTTACAAAACCACTGTAACGCTGCAAAGACTCATCGGCCCGCATTCCCAGCAGGCATACTGTCTTTTTCCCTCCATGTGCCAAACGGTACCATCGCCCAAATTGCTTTGCCAGATCTTCCTGATGCATTTTATAATGGTAAGTCGTAATTGGATTATTTTCCAGCCGAATCACATAATCTTTATCCGGCATAGGCCGCACCCAGGCATCCTTTTTCTTATCGTCCCAGGGATACCAGTACATCTCATAACTCCCCAACGCGGTCCGCGTCGCCATGGGCAGACATACCCAGTAAAGCTCTGCCTCCTTCTTAATCCGTTCCATCGTCCGCTCGACATACTCTGTAGTTACAGAATACTGCGCTTCAAAATCCTGATGAAACACGCCAACTACTTTTTCCGGATAGTGCCTTCGGCGGTAATCAAGCATCAGATTCAAAAGTAAACCGCTGTCCTTTCCACCGGAAAATGACACGTACACATTGTCAAACTCTTCGAAAATAAATCGAAACCGTTCATGCAAGGCCTCATATACATTCTGCTCTGAATACTGTCTTTTCATAAAAATCCCGTCTCTTTCGTACCTGAGCGAAACAAAATCCGCCATTCTCATTTGTATATTGGATTATATTACCAGATTTTACCAATTTTTACAAGGAACGCAAAAAGCAGTTTTAAACAAGTTTTTTATACACCAAAAGCTCCTGGCATGCACGGTCGAGGTCGACCATACAAGCCAGGAGCCCTAATATTTTATTTCTATTTTTTTATGTTCTCTTATATTTTGTCTTTTACCGTTCTTCTCTGAAATACGATTGTCCAAGCGAAAACGGCGGCTGATTCTCCCGCTTATTGCGCATGCTCGTAAGAACAAGCACCACCAGCGTAACAATATACGGGATCATCTTGTAGATCTCCTGAAGCTTCATATGTTCCATTCCGGTTGGAATATACAAATACAGGATATACAGTCCTCCAAAAAAAATCGAGGAGAAAATTCCCACTACTGGACGCCAGATCGTAAAGATAACCAGCGCAATCGCCAGCCAGCCACGGTCGCCGAATGCATCGTTTGACCAGACGCCGCACGCGTAATCCATGACATAATACAGACCGCCCAGACCTGCGATCATACAGCCAATGCAGGTAGATGCATATTTATACTTTGTTACGTTGATTCCCGCCGCATCCGCCGTACCCGGATTCTCGCCGACTGCCCGCAGGTGCAGGCCGACACGCGTGTGATTCAGCACATAAGCGCATACGATTGCAATGAGGATCGCCACATAAGCCAGAAATCCATAGGACAGAAAAATTTTCCCAAACCATCCCATTTCCCCTGCAAACGGAAAAGATTTGCTGAAATAATTGCTGGTCGCCGAAAGAGCGATTGACGGTACATCGCTGCCCGACAATTTAATCAGAGAACCTCCAAAAAAGTTTCCAAACCCAACGCCGAACGTCGTCATGGCAAGGCCTGTCACATTCTGGTTTGCCCGCAGTGTAACAGTCAGGAAACAGTACAGAAGCCCCATGCAAAGAGACGCGAACAGGCAGCATACAATCGGTATCAAAAGCGCCAGAAATCCATTCATGTCCGCCGGATCAGCCAGGGACTGCTCATAGAAAAAGGAACCGATTACACCGCCGATGGCGCCCACATACATTACGCCCGGGATTCCCAGGTTCAGATTGCCGGATTTTTCGGTCAGAATTTCCCCGGTACTTCCAAACAAAAGCGGAATCCCCTGCACCACTGCTCTCGGTATAAATGCCACAAGATTAATCATCTGCCTTCACACTCCCTTCCAGCTTCTTACGGAAATGAATCTTATATGCAATAAAAAACTCACATCCAATGATAAAGAATAAAATAATGCCTGTCAGAATATCTGAAAATGACTGGTTCAGGCCAAAGCTTGTCGAAATTTCACTGGCCCCCCTGTTCAGGAAAATAATCAGGAAACTGGTGAAAATCATCGTAAACGGATTGAATTTTGCCATCCAGGAAACCATAACAGCCGTAAAGCCCTGTCCATTTGCCACAGTAGTTGTAACTGTGTGATTGATTCCACCAACCAAAAGCAGGCCGACCAGACCGCAGATTGCGCCGGATAACAGCATGGTACGCATAATGATCCGCTCCACCTTAATTCCGACGTAACGCGCCGTGCGTTCGCTCTCGCCAACCACCGAAATTTCATAGCCCTGTTTGCTGTAATTCAGATAAACATACATCAGAACCGTGACTACAAGTGCAACAATAATGCTGAGCAGATATTTAGAGCCAGCCACCTCCGGCAGCCAGCCGATATTCGTCTTCTGGTTGATAATTCCGATCTTTCCCGAGCCCTTCGGCATTTCCCAAACAATCGTATAAAAAGCCACCAGCTGCGTCGCAATATAGTTCATCATCAGCGTGGAAAGCGTTTCATTTGTATTCCACTTTGCTTTAAAAAATGCCGGAATCAGGCCCCAGATTGCTCCGGCTCCCAGGCTGCACACAACCATCAGGGCAATCACCGCCGCATGCGGTACCTTACCTGCCAGACAGATCATACACGCCGCGGCCGCCAGACCTCCGACCAGCACCTGGCCTTCCCCTCCGATATTCCAGAAGCGCATGCGAAACGCCGGCGTCAGAGCAAGTGCAATCAACAACAGAATGGCCACATTCTGAAAGGTAATCCACGTCTTACGCACAGTTCCGAACGCACCTACAAAAATAGACGTGTACACTTGAATCGGATTGATACCGGTGAGCACTGTCGTCACCACAGCACAGACCACCAGGGCTGCCACAATAGCCAGCAGGCGAATCCCCAGTGATTTCTGCCACGATATTGCATCACGTTTTACGATATGGAACAACGGATCTCTGTGTTTATTTTTCATGGCCTGCACCTCCCACGCGCGTCATCATCATTCCGACCGTATTTTTATCGGTTGTCCTGCCATCTACAATCCCGCTGACCTGACCGCCGCAAAGAACCAGAATCCGGTCACAGAGTTCCAGAAGTACATCCAGATCCTCGCCGACGAAAATCACTGCTACACCTTTTTCCTTCTGCGCATTGATCAGATTGTAAATCGTATACGAAGAATTAATATCCAGACCGCGCACCGCGTACGCTGTCATCAGAACCGTCGGTGAAGACGAAATTTCGCGGCCGACCAGCACTTTCTGTACATTTCCTCCGGACAGCCTCCTGACCGGCGTGGAAATGCCAGGTGTCACAACTTCCAGTTCATCCACCACCGTCTCCGCAAGATGTCTCGGCTCCTTGCGATCTGTGAACACTGAGTGCCCTTTCCGGAACGAACGCAGCATCATATTGTCTGCAAGATCCATATCCCCGACCAATCCCATTCCGAGACGGTCTTCCGGAACAAACGAAAGCGCCACACCCATATCGAGAATCTTCTGCGGGTCTTTTCCGATCAGCTCTTCCCGCGTGCCATCTTCCCCGATATAACAGATGCTTCCACTCTCTGTGGGCTGCAATCCAGCGATTGCTTCCAGAAGCTCTTTCTGCCCGCAGCCAGAAATCCCTGCAATACCCAGAATCTCACCGCTGTTCGCTGTAAACGAGACATCCTTCAGCTTTACGATACCGTCCTCGCTGCGCACTGTAAGTCCCTGCACCTCAAGTCTGGTGCTCGGATTCACCGGCTCCGGTCTCGTAATATTGAGCGACACTTTATGACCCACCATCATGTTCGTCATTTCAGCGGCATTCGTGTCCTTTGTCATCATATCGCCAATAAAACAGCCGCGGCGCAGAACTGCAACACGGTCTGACAGGCTCTCCACCTCATGCATCTTGTGCGTGATAATCACAATTGCCTTCCCATCGTCCCGCATGTTGCGCAGCACTGAAAACAGCTTCTCCGTCTCCTGCGGCGTAAGTACCGCCGTCGGTTCATCCAGAATCAAGATATCCGCGCCGCGATACAAAACTTTGATAATCTCCACCGTCTGTTTCTGTGATACGGACATATTGTAAACCTTCTGCTGCGGGTCCACCTCAAATCCGTATTTCTGGCATATTTCCTGAATTTTTTCGGATGCCTCTTTCAGATTCAGCTTCCCTTTCAGTCCCAGCACAATATTTTCTGCTGCAGTCAGCACATCGATCAGCTTAAAATGCTGATGCACCATTCCGATTCCCAGCGCATAAGCATCCTTGGGCGAGCGGATTACCGTCTCATTTCCATTAATAAAAATCTGTCCCTCATCCGGAAAGTAAATACCGGAAAGCATATTCATCAGTGTCGTTTTCCCGCTGCCGTTTTCTCCAAGCAGAGACAGGATCTCACCTTTATAAATATCCAGACAGACCTTATCGCTGGCAACTACAGAGCCAAACTTTTTGGTGATATTTTTCATTGTCACCGCAGCCGTTTTGCCTCCCACCTGTTCATCCTCCTTTTTCTCTGTTTCCTGTAACGAGTAAAAAATACGGTGCAGCGAGAATCGCTGCACCGCTGTATGCGTATTCTTCTCAGATTAGAATGCAGTATCCAGAAGTGTAATACCATCGATCTGAAGATCAAAGTACGGAGCGGAACGCAGTCCTTCTCCAGACTCATTAAAGTAACCGTCTACGATTACTTCGTGATCCTTCTCATATTCAGGATCTGTATCAACATCTGCCATATAGCTCTCAAGCTTCTCGCCCTCTACAGTAAAGGTTGCTGTATCAAACACATGAAGGTTTCCTGCTACCAGCTCTTCAGAAGCCGCTGCAACAGCCTCCTCTGTACCCTCTGCGATTGCACTGCCGAACTCAGTCAGAACAACAGAACCTGTGGAGATATCTCCTGTCCAGTCTGCTGCGATTGCTTCGCCGCTTGCCACACAACCCATTGCATACTCAAAGTACGGCTCCCAGTTGATTCTGGAAGATACGATGAAGGTATTCGGGCAGGCGCTTGCTGTACTTCCGTTGTAGGAAACATTCGGCACACCGGCAGTTTCACATGCAGTCGGAGCACCCATAGAATCCGCATGCTGGCTGATCAAAACACAACCGTCCTCGATCAGTTTGTTTGCGCCTTCTTTTTCAGCCGTCTCATCATACCAAGAACCTGTAAAGGTTACTTCCATCGTAACGCTCGGGCAAACAGAACGTGCGCCAAGGAAGAAAGAAGTATAACCGGAAATTACCTCTGCGTATGTATAAGCGCCAATATATCCCATCTTAGCCTGATCTTCCGTAATCTCACCGTTTGCGATCATCTCGTTCAGCTTCAGACCAGCTGCAATACCAGCCAGGTAACGGCCCTCGTAAATAGATGCAAACGCATTATGGAAATTGTCAAGCTCTTCCGTATGTGCCTTTGTACCAGTTGCATGGCAGAACTGAACATCCGGGAACTCTCTTGCTGCCTCAATCATATAGTCCTCATGACCAAAGCTGTCTGCAAATACGAAATTGCAGCCTGCATCAGCCAGCTCACACGCTGCTTCGTAGCACTCCTGTCCCTCCGGGATACCAGTCTTCATGACAGCCTCAATGCCCATCTTTTCACATGCTTCCTTTGCAGCATTGATAAAGTTCAGGTCATAGGTGGAATTCTCGTCATGCAGAAAAATAAAGCCTGCTTTTACTGTCTCTTCCGCACTGCTGGCAAAGCTTGTGAACATGCCAAAGGTAAGAATCATAGCAACTGCCAGAAACAACTTAACACTTTTTTTCATTTCTCTTCTCCTTTTTTGATGAAATGTTAGTGAAATACCAGTGGTGTCAGCCTCAAAATGCGGCACGGACAAAAGATGTGATCCTAAATAATATCCGGAGCTAAAAAAAGCACCGAAAGTTATAAAAAGCAGATATACAATACCGTATATCTGCAGACGCTCTTTGCATACACCCAATAGTCGCAACTGAACGGCGTGCGGTAGAAACATCTGAACCATCTTTCCAGACCTATATCGGATAACACTACGTATTTAAATTTTAGCAATTTCACAGACGCTTGTCAAACGAAAAGACATACTGCAAACTGTTTTCGTGAAATTCATCAAAAAAGGAACTTAGTTTTTATATTTGTTATCAAATTCGCTATATTCTGTAATATCTCGACCTTTTTCGTCTGTGAGAATGCTCAGAAATAAATTTTCTCAAATCCTCCTTGACACGCCTTTTTTCATATGTTAGTATTCATATACGCTCAATGTAGTTTTAAAAACTATATTATAAACATCAACCAATCATTTCATAATTTTTTACTACTTGCGAAACGTTTCATCAAAGTCAGTCACATGGAAAAATGTAAAAATAAGGGGGGACTTGTTTGCGTCGGAACCCCATTTTTATACTTTTTCCAGGGGCCATTCACCCTCTATTAACGTTTCCAAGTTTGAATTTGGAGGTGTTCTAATTGACTATTACAATTCGTGAACCAGGAAGTGCAATTACTCATTTTATCGGCATGATGCTGGCTGCTGCTGCCTCTGCTCCGATGCTGGTAAAAGCCGCCCTCGACACAGACAGTACAGGCGTCATCGCCATGGCCGTATTTATGACAAGTATGATACTGCTTTATGGTGCAAGCACACTGTATCATTCCGTAAATCTGAGTGGACGCCCGTTAAAAGTGTTCCGTAAAATTGATCATATGATGATCTTTGTCCTGATTGCAGGATCTTATACCCCGGTATGCCTCCTCGTACTTGAACCAAGACAGGGGCAGACACTGCTTGTCACCGTCTGGGCAATCGCTGCAGCCGGAATGCTGATCAAGGCACTCTGGATCACCTGTCCGAAATGGTTCTCTTCTATTTTATATATTGCAATGGGATGGGCCTGCCTGTCTGTGTTTGGCCAGCTTCTGACCAGACTGTCTGCTCCCGCCTTTGCCTGGCTGCTCGCAGGAGGCATCCTCTACACAGTCGGCGGTGTGATCTACGCGCTGAAGCTTCCGGTATTCAATCAGCTGCACAAAAACTTCGGCTCCCATGAAATCTTTCATCTGTTTGTCATGGGAGGAAGCATCTGTCACTTTATATGTATGTACCAGTATGTACTCTGAATCCACATCTGTTTCTCCTGAATCTGTGGATTTGGGCAATCCTGTATACAAACTAGCGGCTACCAGCTTTCTTTACAAAACCTGGCTGGAGCTGCTGTATTTAACAATTAGCATTTCCACCGCCAGTCGGTCTCCGAGCCGACCGGTTTTCACCGCCTCTTCGGCAGATACGCAGTCCTGTACAGCCTGCAGCAGTTCCTTTTTTTCGAATCGCTCCGCCTGTGCGAGACTGCGTTTTGCAATAAATGGCGCAAGCCCTGCACGCGAAGCCGCCGTTCCGCCGTCAAACCCCTGCTCCCGCAGATCTTTCAGCTGCAACATCTGGTTAAACTGCCGCGCAATTAAAAACAGAATTCTCATCGGCGGTTCTTTTAAAGAAAGCAGATCATAATACAGATCCAACGCTTCTTTCTGCCGCTGATCCGCCAACGCACGGATCATATCAAAAATCCGGCTTTCTGTCGTAACGGTACAGATTTCCTGCACATCCTGGGTCTCAATCGCATCTTTCCCATATGTAAAACACAAAAGTTTTTCCAACTCATTCGCAATATGTTCCATATCGTCACCAGCCATCTCCAGAAACAGCCGAAGGGCATCTCCAGTGATATTTTTCTGCTCCCGTTTCAGCATTCCAAGAATCCAAGCCTGCAACGTGCGTCCATCCTGGCGCCCCAGCTCTGCAATCCGCCCCTTCTGCTTGACTGCCTTAAACATTTTGCCGCGTTTGTCCACTTCATCCTCTACAAAAATAAGAATAGTCTCCTTCGGAAGAGAAGGAAGATATTCCGCAAGCTCCGGACATGCATTCTTAAAAAAGCCGCTCTGCTCTATCAAAATCAACCGGCGCGCAGCAAAAAAAGGCAGAGTCTCCGCCTGGTCGATAATCTGCCTTGCTGAAATACCTTTTCCCTGATACAGGGAAAAGTTCATCGTATCTCCTTCCTGGAGAATTGCATTTTTCAGCCGGTTTTTATACTGGTTTTTCAGATATGTTTCCTCACCGTACAAAAGATAAACCGGCCGAAAAGTTCCACTTTTTATATCCTCGTTCAGATTCTTCATACACAGGAATCCTTTCGTTCCCTCTTTTTCTTCGTCATCAGGCCGCCAATCCGCCCCGTCTCTTTTGCAGAAAGCGATTTCCAGCCCTGCTCTCTTACCTTTTCCAGGAGGCCCAGTTCCTCTGCAATCTCATATTTCATTTGATCATCCGGGCTGAGCGCCTCCCAGTTCAATTTCTTTTCTTTTTTTTCTGTCTTATTTTCTGCCATGAGCACCTCATACTCCTTCCATATCATTCATATCCAGAGTATAGCCTGTTCCGAAATAAATATTCACACCACAAAAATTTTCATTCCAAAACACACATTGATCTGAGTATATCACTGTCGCCTACAATTCCATCGGCATAATCAGTGCTGCCAACAAATAGAAGACCACACCTACTGATACAAGCCCAAAAACAAGAAAAATCAAACGCACAATGGTAGAATCAATTCCAAAGTACTCTCCAATCCCGCCGCATACACCGCAAATTTTCCGGTCACTGTTTGACCTGTATAGCTTCTTCATCTCGCATTCCTCCTGCACATTCTATTTTTAAATTTATCATATTACTGACTCAAAACGATTCACTTTGCGTTTCCGTTTCTTTTTCAAATAAAATTTCCACAGAACCAATTCCGCAGTCAATATCTACATTTTTATCTGCTCCATGATCCAGCTTTGTATCCTTCCCAAAACCAGAATAATCCTTTTCACCGATTTCAATTTCACCAATTCCACAATCGAGCTCGTAGTTAAAATCATATTCCTGGCCAATCAACGTCAATGTCACACTTCCGACACCGCCCTTGATATCAGCAGATTTTCGTACATCGGCCAATAGCTCACAGCTTCCGACACCACAGTCCACATCCAGGCGGTCGCACGCAAGAACTGCCCCTGCGGAAGTCAGACTGCCGACGCCGATCTCAAGCCGCGCTTCTTTTAAACACTGCTCCTTCGGTATCCATATTTCAAGCTTTGCTCCACGGTTCACACCAAAAAAGCTCCAAAAAGCTTTTTTACATTCCACTTTTAACGTACCGCCTCTTTGTTTACTCGTAAATCCGGACGGAAGCTCATATCCCTTTATTCGCCAGGTCTCGTCTGTACTCTCATAAAACGTGCATTCTGCCACGCCCACATCCAGCCGAATGGAATCGATCCCCGTATACGTTTCATCAAAATCGGAAGTACGATCTACCACACCGGAAGCAATCACACCCGCATGGCCGATCAGATCACCGCCTGCGCTCTGAAAACTTCCATTTTCCATTGCCTTTCGGAAGTCATCCGCGCGAAATCCACTGCACAAGCTGACAATTCCAAACGATATTCCAATCACGCCCAAAAACAGTGCTGCGAGCAACAGCCGTTTCGTTGTTTTTTTCATTCTTCTGCGCCTCCTCCACCAAAAATCTTATGCGCCAACTGGCACAACCAATTCCAGCATTTGCGAAACATATCCAACCAGAAATGCAACAGCCACGGCATGACTGTCGTCCAGCCCCATTTGGTAAGCAACGCAATCAGCATGGCAGCTGCCAGCATCAAAAATCCAAAGCAAAGTCCCATCAGCCCGGTCGGTAACTGACTCAGATTTCGTATTCCATCCAATACCATCGTCACACCGCCCACCAAAAGACCGATCACTGCCGCAAAACCACTGGCCAAAAGACCGAACAGACCAGCCACAAGACCAAACACTCCGCCCAAAATTGCTGTAATCACGGAAAAGCCTGCTGAAATAATCCTCCCTGCCAGAGAAATCCCGAAAAACAGAAACAACAGGAGAAAAAGCAAACCGTTACGGCGTTCTTCTTCTGACTTTTCTTTCCTGGATTTCTTTTTTTCATTTCTTTTTTTGTGTTTCATAATTTTAGCATAATGATCCGGCACACGGTGATACTCGTCAAAGCGCTCATCATAATATCCCCGCTCTGTGTATTCTCCGCCTTCACCCCCGCCTCTTAAACTGTTCTTCAGTTCAGCTGCTACCTTTTCCGGGCTGCCGATATGCACAAGAATCTCCGCTTCATGCTCTGATCCAACCTCATCAAAGTAATCCTTGTAATACTGCAACGCTTCCTCCCGCTCATCCTCCTCCAAATCCGAAAGAAGAAACGCAAGCTCACGCAAAAAACTTTCCCTATTCATAACTACTGCCTCCCCGGAGTATCATTGAAATCTTGGAGGAATAAATCTCCCATTCTTCCCGATAAAGATTCAACTGTACGACTCCTTGTTCTGTCACTTTATAATATCTGCGGTTCCTGCCTCCGTACTCCTGGTCATACGCTATCAGACACGCATCCTTTTGCAGCCTGCGCAGCACCGGATACAACGTGGATTCCGATACATCCAGCACACTGCGTACCTCCTGCGTAATCCGATAGCCGTATGTCCCCTCCGGTTCCCGCGACACAACGGACAGAACAATGGCATCCAGAAGAGCTGCTCCCGTGTTGAATACCATTACATTATCTCCTTAATAATTTATAATATTATTTTTTGTTCTATATTATATTTCATATAATATTATTTACTCACAAGTTTGTCAAGCATTTTTTATTAAAACGCCATATTAACTCAATAAATCCCCCTGTCGTCCAAAAAACCAATCCATCACACTCCTTTTTTCTTCCCCTCCGGCGTCTACTTCAGTGACACATATCACCAACCCTTGCCAAATCTTCCTCCGATATTGTATAATCTATCTAGTACATATTACGCCACAACAAAACGATTGAAAAATGTCATTCCCAATTAACACACAGCAAGGAAGAGAGGATCTCAAATGTTCTTAAAGGTATTACTGGTCGATGACAACCGATACGCGCTCAACCATTTTTCCAATCTGGTAAACTGGGAAGAACTTGGCTTTTCTCTGATCGGCACTGCCACAGATGGAATTGAAGGAATGGAGCTGTATGAACAGTATCACCCGGACCTGATTATCACAGACGTCCAGATGCCGGGTATTGACGGCCGTGAACTGGCCAGACTTGTAAAACAGAAGACCCCTGATACAGAAATCATATTTCTTTCCAGCTATGATGAGTTTGATTATGCAAGGGCTGCCGTTGATTTAAAAGTACACGGATATCTGCTCAAGCAAGAGCTCACACGCGATATTCTGGCTGCAAAGCTGAAAACGATCCGTGACCACTTTAGCGAAAAGATGCAAAATGCACATCAGCAGATCAAAAGTAGCCTTACCACCTGTTTTCGCATGTCCGTAAACGAACTGGAATCAGAAGGCTACCCGGACCGGAAACTGTGCAAGGGCAGCGCTTTCTTTTTTATCATTGAACAGGATCACATCCCTGAACAGATCGCGCTGCAATCGGATTGTCAGGTCAAAGAAGCACAGTACAACCGCATCTTTCCTCAGCTTTCTGCGCAGATTCCGGAATTGACTTATCTGATCCGGGCAGAACGTTTTATCTGGATTGCAATTACAGACGACCGGAAGGACTCTGAAAAAAGCGCTCTGGTAGCCGCCTCCTTCCTGCGGGAACACGAATCAGAAAACTTTTCCGTCTACCTGTGCGGAAAAGTAGAAACCATCATGGACTGCCGAAAACGGTATGAGGAACTGAAATATCTGTCTAAACAGCGCTATTTTGAAGGGCCTCAATGCGTGCTTTACGCAGATTTATTCGACCCGCCGCAGAAGATACCAAAAACGCATATGGAGGCACTGCTGAAAATGGCTGACTCCATATGGGATACTGAAATCAACGATCTTGACGAGTTTCTGTCTTCCATTTATAAACCGCTTCTGCATCAGCAGGATTTCGACAGCTTTATCCGAATGACGTGTCATATCCTCCATGCAATAAATAAACAGTTACGGAAAAATGGCCAGCCATTTGATCTTTACGATGAAGAAACGTTCTATTTGCTTTCTGCAAAAAGGATTATTCGCTGGATCAAAAGCAAAATTATTCTTATCAGAGAATTCATTCATCCGGTCTATTCTGACATGACCATGCGCGTCATGGACTATATCCACCAGAACTACAGCAATCCTCTTCTGAGCGTGGAGATGATTGCGGATATTGCAGGACTCAGCATCAACCGAATGAACGACATTTTGAAAAAAGACCTCGGACAGACTGCCCGGAAATATCTGGCTGAAATCCGAACTGAAAAAGCGTGCCGCCTTCTTGAAAAAGGGCTTCCGATCCAGCAGGTTGCTGAACAGACCGGTTACAGCACGCCTTCCTATTTTTCCCACGTGTTTCATAAATCACTTGGGATCTCGCCGCAGGAATACCAGAGAACCAAACGCAAAAACGGAGCCGCTGCTCCATAGACGATTTCCCGTCTGTGTTGCAGCGGCTCCATGCCGGTTGCCCGGTTCTTTCTTAATTCTTATTTTTATTCTGCATTCAGAATCTCGGTATAAGCAGTTGTATCGTGATCAACACATTTACTTTCCGTGTTGAATTTCATTAAGTTATGGCTTCCGATTTCGTATGCATCCCAAGGCAGTTCCTCTGTACTCGGAGTACCTGTCTTCGCCAGAGCAATAAATGCACTTGCGATCGCATCCTGTACGGTATATGCAGCCGGATCTGAACCGTAAGCGATATTTACCATAGGCTCATCCATGTTGCGGAAAATGAAAGCAAGGTCTTCACAGTGGAAAGCAGTGATACCGCCGTTTACCGGTGCTTCATAATCGAACTCATACAGATAAACCGTATCGCCAGCTTCGGTAAGGGCTGTTGCAGTATCCCACTTACTGCTCATCGTATTGTTGTAGAAATACAGCTCGCGGTCTTCCATTTCCGGATAAAGCTTGTTGAACTCAGCCAGAAGTGCCTCTGCCTTGTCGCCAAAACGCTCTTCGAGTTTTTCAGCCGTCTCAGCTTCATCCCACTCATGATGACGGAAATCGCCGTACTTGTAGGAAGCAACCGTATTCTCTGAGAATACGCCGGAAACGATAACCGGAATACCAGTCGTTACAAACTCATCCATAACAACTACGCCATCAGCAGTCGGACCCCAGTTTACATTGATGCCTTCTTCTTTCAGCTCTTCGCGGGCCTGATTACCTGCTGCGAGCAGTGTGCGATAATCAATCGTTTTGATCTCATCGATCGTCTCAGCAGTCAGACCAAGTAATTCAACCGTCTTCTCACCAAGCAGTTTTGCATTTGTATTATCAGAAATATTCGCGCTGCCGCCGGAGATCATACCAGCTGCATGGAACAGGCCTTCCGCTGCTGGCTGACGCATCATAGTAGCAACCTTGCTGCCGCCGCCGGACTGTCCGAAAATCATTACATTTTCCGGATCGCCGCCAAACTGTGCGATATTATCATGAATCCACTGCAGGGAGGCTGCCAGGTCAGCTGCGCCAAGGTTTCCGCTGCCTGCATACTCTTCGCCAAAGGAAGACAGATCCAGATAACCGATTGCATTTAGACGATGGTTCACAGTAACGACAACCACATCGCCATACTCAGACAACGCCTGTCCGTCGTAAGCAGTAGACTCGATGGAGGAACCGTTGGTGTGTCCGCCTCCATGGAAGAACACGATAACCGGCTTCTTTGCATCAGCGTTCAGATCCTGTGTCCAGATATTCAAGTTCTGGCAATGATCGCTCTGTGTCCAGTAACGATGCGGCCATACAAACTCATCCGCGCCGACTGCCGTCTGATCCGGAATGAGGGAAATTGTGCCATAGCTCTGTGCAAACTGATAGCCCTCCCACGGCTCTACCTTCTGCGGCTGTTCAAAACGATCTGCATAAGCGTAGTCCACGCCCCAGAAACAGTACGTGTCATTGCGTGTAAAGCCAATCAGCTTACCGCCTTCCACTTCAACGACAGGCTGGGTTTTTGCTGCTGCCGGATTTTCAACGATAGCGCCGCTGGCGAATACCGGTGTAGTAGGAATCAACATACAAGCTGTTGCCACGCATAACATTTTCTTCAAATGTTTCTTCATACTTCTTACCTCCATAAATTTGATTGCTGGTGCAGTGTCAACGAGTTCAAATTTCAGATTTTCATCCCGTCAGGTTCTGTCGTTACCAGAACCTCTATTCATCAGAAGCCATAATTCGGAGCATAAAATTCAGCTGCCATCTGCTTCAGAGAATCCATATAAGTAACGCTGCCAATCGTATCTTCATCGCCAAGATCCATATATGCAAGATGCTCAGAATTCGAGTTCACCCACTCAGGCAGGCCTTCGCCGTTCGGGTTGCCGGTCTTCATAAAATTACTCCAGTAGGAGGTTACAATATCAGCCAGCTCATAATCCCAGTCTTCCCAGTAACGCTGTCCTGCCGTATCTCTCAGAGAACCGAACGTATACCAAAGTTCACTGGAATGCCATGCCCACAGTTCTTCCTCGTTTCTTCCAGGTGTGAAATGGGTAAACAGATAGATATAAACATCGCCCGTATGATACTCTTCTGCTTTCTTTCCAAACAGCATATTATTCGTTACCGTAAATACGCTGTGATTCAAAATACGAGCTGTATCCTCTGCAATAGCATCCACAACGCGGCAGGTATGCGGGAAATCATATTTCTCGTAAAGCTCCTCGCCCAGCATATCCTTGTAATAAGCGTAAAATGCCTCTGCAGTATTCAGATCTGCGAATCTGTCCTGCGTGAATTCACCCAGATCGGTGCCGGCAAGAATGCTCACATTTTCAAAGTTTCCTGCTTCATAAGCCTCCTGAAGCGTCGGATACTGAATCGCATAATTGTCATATACCATGCCCTGCGGCGCTTTTCCGTATTCTGTTTCTTTTCCCATGAAGAACTGTGCATCCATTGCACGCAGCTCTTCCAGGCTTTCATCTCCTTGCAGTCCCAGCATCTTCAGCCAGTTTACAGAAGTCTCTTCCATTTCTTCAACGGTTCTGTATTTTGTTCCATACTGCAGGCTGGTCTGCCAGATTGCTCCATCAAGATGTTTTGCTGTTTCATCATTGGCAAAGAGCGCGCCCGATTTTGAAGTACCGCCGGACTGTCCGCCAACTGTAATTCGTTCCGGATCTCCGCCAAATGCCTCAATATTTTCAACAACCCACTCGATTGCTTTGATTTCATCCATAAGGCCCCAGTTACCGCTTGCATTGTAGCCGGTCTCTGCATCCAGCTGAGGCAGCGCCATATAGCCAAACACGCCGAGACGATGTCCAACTTCTACCACTACAACACCCTTTTGAGCCAACACTTCCGGATCACATTCAATCTCATAAGAATATCCATGATTCAGTCCGCCGCCATGGAACCATACATAAACCGGCATCTTTTCCTCTCCGCTTGTTGCGGATGTCGCCACATTCAGGTAAAGGCAATCCTCGCTGTACTCCGGCAATCCCTCATAATAGAAATCTGTTTTCCACGGTTCGCCTGCCATATCGTTCGGCCACTGCATTGCCATCGGTGCATACGTATCAAAAACACGAACACCATCCCACGCTTCCGGGTCCTGCGGCTCTGCCCACCGAAGTTCTCCGACCGGCGGCGCTGCATACGGCACACCCTTAAATAAAGTAATGCCATCCAGTGCTCCCGGAACACCCTGTGCCTGTCCGTAGGCCGTCTCCACAACACCGAGCCCCGCACCTTCCTGCGCCTGGCCTGTCACGCCCAAGGCTCCAAATGCCATAGAACAAGCCGCCATCACCGCAATTCCTTTTGTAAAATATTGTAGTCTCATGAAACCCCTCCTTACCTGTTTGATGCCTTTATTCTAAAACACCATCCCTACCCATATCAATCCAACAATTCCACCCTCCAATGCTCAAAAAACACATATGCCTTCAACATTTCCAAATCATACCAATCTTATCCAAGCACACCTCCCAAAAACTCAATCCCTTAACCAAAAAAAGCATGTCATCCAAAAGAAAAACACAAATACGGTGAAAAAACACAAATGCCCGCTATTTTTTCACCCTTTCCTAATAAAACAACATCCCAAATCCCGTTCTTTCCAACACGACAAACCACCAAAGCTATGCTATAATAAATCCAAAATCTGTCATACAATCACCCTGTTTCTAAAACCCATTTATAATTAAAGAATGCACAAAACGCATTCGCCACCCCCAAGCGATGCTGCCCACAGCTAATTTCCGTCCCGCGCTCTACACATCCTGCCGGAGATTTTTCTCATATTTTTATCGTATAATATCGTAGAATCCGGAAACGAAGTTTGCCGTATGATAAAAAACAGCCCCGGTAACAGGTACAGGATAAGGGGTGACTTGTTTGCCTCGGAACCCCGTTCCTGTACCTGTTACCGGGGCGTCCACTTTCATCCGCCAGAAAGGAGCCCCCATGCGAAAACATTTGTACCCTAACACATTATTGAAAAAATGCATCTATCTGATCAGCGCGGCAACGATCATTCTTCTTCTGTCAGCCTCCGTCCTAATGTCTGACTGGTACAACCGCTTCATGTTACCAGAGCGCCAAAGTACCTACAGCGTTATCACAGAAGCCATTTCAACCAAACTCAGCTATATTCTTCATCAGAATACCCAGTACCTGCTCCGCTATGCCCAAAATATTGCTCTTATGGATCAGGTAATCGCACTTTCAGACAGTACAAAAGATTTCGAACCAGTCACAGAGCATCTTGTCAGTGAACATTATGGCAGTGTCAAAGGCTCCGTTGCTGCAACTCGTAATCTTGTTCTCTTATATGACAGGAAAGAAATGATCTGCCGCCCAAAATTCACGCTTCATACGGAAATAATCCAAAACTCGGAATGGTTTGACCAAATGCTGCTGTATTTTGATATGGAAAAGCAGCTTCGCGAAGGAGTCACGACACGGCGGATTTATTCTCCCGTTTTCCAGACGCCGTCCGACTCCTCCATCGAACCGTTTATTGCCTATGCTATGTATAAACCTTATAACGAACACGAATTTATATTTCTGATGATTGAGCCACTGTCGGATTTCCAGAATATCCTGGAAACTTTTGATGATTATCATCTGAATGACTACTGTCTGATCGGCAAGGACAATAAAATCCTTTACCAGAACGCGGAAGTCTCTTCCGTTGCAGCCTTAAATTCGAAAAGTCTGCAGGAATTGTTTTCCAGCCAACAGTATACTGTCACATTAATAGAAACAAACCATACTGCCTTTCTCGGTTCCAGAATCTCTTTCCCGACCGAGGATCTCAAAATTGCTGCCAGTATATCAAACGATACGATGCTCGCTCCCTATAATACCTTCCTCTGGCACAACCTTTTGATTTTAACAGTTTTCACGTTATTGCTGATCAGCTCCGTCTTTTTCATTGTTTGGACAAGCCTGCGCCGTCTCGGAATGCTTTCGCAGCAGATGAAAGAAATCCACAGTGAGAATTATCATCTGGACCGGAAAATTACAGGAGACGACGAAGTCGGCCTGCTGGCCGGTACCTTCTATAATATGGTGGATAAAATAAATGAAGATATCACGATCATTCGCGAAAAAGAACTGAATGAAAAAAGAATTCAGTACAGCCTGATGGTATCTCAGGTTGACCCGCATTTTATTTACAATACCCTGAACACGATCACATATCTGGCTGAACTGGAACAGACAGAGGATATTAAGATTATCAACTGTTCGCTGATCAGCATGCTCCGTGACCGCCTCAAAAGCTCTTCGCAGCACGCTTTTGATTTTCTCGAAACGGAACTGGAGCAGCTTCAAAACTACGTTACCATTCAAAAGTACCTCTGCGCGGGCGAATTGACACTGGAAATCCAGGTGCAGGAGGAATGTCTATCACTCCTGTTTCCCAAACACATTCTTCAGCCCCTCGTAGAAAATGCGATCCTGCACGGAATCCTCGTTCATCGTGATGAACACCGCCACCGCATTCCGGGCATCATACAGCTTCAGATTTGCTGCGAACAGGATATGATTCTGACTCAGATTCGGGATAACGGAACCGGTATGACCAAAGAACAGATCCAAAAATACTTTATTGACCTGCCTGATCAGAGCGATATTGATACGCTTCCATCCGCAGCAGACCAGCACACTCCCCGCACTGCACAAAAAAGCAGTCGGCACGAACATATTGGAATCTACAATATCCGTAACCGACTGACTTATTTATTTGGCGAAGCCTTTCAAATCCATGCAGAAAATATTCCGGAAGGCTCCGGTTTTATGATTCAGATAAAAATTCCGGTACATCCGACAGATCTCACCGACAATGCCCAATGCGGCAAACCCCTGACTTAAACAGCACGGCCTGCTTTATCTTTCAATTTTCTTCAGAGTAATCCTGATCTCTGTCCCTTCACCAGGATTACTAAAAATTTCCAGCATGTAATTTTCACCGAAGAGCAGCTTCAGCCGCATATTGACATTCGCAAGCCCGATTTTTTCTCTTTGCTCCTGATCACTGTCCAGGCCTGCCATCACCCGCTTTTGGGTCTCCCTGGTCATTCCCTCACCGTTATCTGCAATCGAAATCTGGCCTGTTTTCTCCTCTGGCAGATAACGTGTCCGAATCTCCACAATTCCTTTTCTGGTATTCCCTCCAAGGCCATGAACCACCGAGTTCTCCACCAAAGGCTGCAAAATAAAGCTCGGAACCTGTATCTGGTGAAAACACTCATCCAGGTCAAAATCAAAAAAGATCCGTGAACCAAAACGCTGCTCCTGGAGAAATACATAATTTCCCAGCATCTCTATCTCCTTTGCCAGGGTAGCCATTCTTCCGGAATAATCCAGGCTATAGCGCAGCAGCTGTGCCGTTTTGTGCAGCATCAAAACCGTACGGTCCGTATCTCCCATATCGACGCTTCTCGATATCATATTCAATGTATTGAACAGAAAATGCGGGTTCATCTGCATCTGCAGCGCCTTGAGTTCGCTGGCCTTGAGAAGGCTGGTGATACGCAGATTCTCCATCTCCTGAATATGCAGCGCTTCCGTAGTGCGCGCATTCTCCTCCATCACCTGAATATAATCCTTCAGTTGATGAATCGTCATATTAAATACTGCTACCAGCGTTGTTATCTCATCGTAAGAGGACGGTGCAATAACCACACTCTGAAATTGGTCGATATCCCCGGTACGCACGAACTTGGCCCCCGCCGTCAGTGTCTGGATTGGTTCCGCAATCCCTTCTGCCAACCTGGAGGCATGGCGGACAGACAAGGTAACAAATATCAACGCAATAATAATCATCAGCATATAGCACTGCACCACACGCGTATTCAAACTTGTCTGGACAATATTGGCTTCATGAATCAGGGTCAGATGGAGATCCTTATACTGCGCTGACATCACCTGGTAAATCTCTCCTGCTTTGCGGTAAAGGGTAACCGCCTCACCCAAAAGCTGTGGTGTGAAAGTCCCCGTCTTTCCTCCCTGCATCTTTTCCTGTATGAGAAAGCTCTGCTCCTTATAGTGCTGCAGCACAAAATAAAGGTCCTGGATATCCCGGACAAAACCTTCGCTGATCTGCACATCCTCTAAAGCATTCATCCTCTCATCTAATCGTTTGCGGGAATCGCCCAGCTCATCCAATGCTTCCTTCTCACCATCCTGTACATACAGGTAAAGTTTGCGGTAATTCATATCCAGCTCGCTGAAAAAGTCATTCAGCACCAGCACCTTATCCATGTTTTTCTGATATTGCCAAATAGAAACCCCATGAAAAAAGAAAAAACACAGCAGCGCCAGTAAAGCCATTCCCAAAATGAGTTGCATATATCCTGCAAGCCTGCTCCTTATCGTGTTTTTACCGTCCTTTTTCAATAATAGTGCCATTGAATATCCATGCTCCCATAATCTATATTTTTGCTGTCCTCGAGATTTTCCTTTGTGATTAGGGCAGTATCTGTATATATTTCTTTCTCTGCAAGAGTCCCAGTTCTCATATATTCTTCCAGCATCCTGACTGCGAGCTTTCCCATACCCTTCGGATCCTGCTGAATTGTTCCGCTCATATATCCCTGCTCCAGCCATTCATTGATTGGTCCGCTGTAATCATAGGCATATACGTGAATATCCTCACAGTCCTTTTCCAGCTTTTCCATCACATAACCTGCTGAACAGGCAGATACGCCCTCTGCGCAGAAAATTCCGTTAATTTCCGGTTTTTCTAGGAGCGCATCCATAATGACCTCCTGCCCCATAGTGACATTTGACTCTCCTTCCAGGATTTCCACAATTTCCATATCCGGATACTGCTCCAGCGCATCCCTGAATCCGGCCACACGGTCGATCTGGTTCGCGGTTTCCAGGTAAGAAACAACCACCAGGATCTTTCCCTTTCCTCCACAGTCCTTCGCCATCTCATTTCCGGCACGCTGCCCGGAAAGATAATTATTGCTTCCTACATAGCCCAGTTTATGCTCTGTATCCACATCACTATCAATCAGCACAACCGGAATTCCCTGGGCATCTGCCTTCTCCAGTGTCTGTACAAATTCCTCTGAGCCACGCATTCCATACGTAATGATTCCGTCCACGTCAGAATAAATGGCACTCTCCAGGTTTGCAATCAGCTTTTCCGCACTCATCTCAACAGAGGACAATCCCTTCACGTCAAAATTATATTTTTCTCCTTCCTCCATGGCCCCTCCGCAGGCCATAGCCCAATAGGATTCCGTGGTAAAGGCAGCCACAAAGCTAATCCTTTTTTCCGGTTTTTCTATATGCTGCGTCTGAAACAGCTCCAGGCAAAGCAGTATTGCTGCCAGAAACAATGAACCTGTTCCCACGCCTATCCATATATTTCTCTTTATTTCGTATTCCATAGCCAAGGCCTCCTCCAAAAGACCGTTTTTCACTTACCGGTATGCCTGAGCCTCTCCTATGCGACCGGCTTTGTCAAAAACTCCCGCATTTCCCCTACCGTCATCCCTGTATTCTTTTTAAACACCTTATAAAAATAGGCAGGAGACTGAAATCCAACACGAGCACTCAGGTTTTTGGCCTTTGCATCATCCTCCTGAATCAGTTCAATTGCTTTATTAATCCTGGCACTCGTCAGCAACTCTACAAAGCTCGTCTGGAGCCATTGAGTCAAAAGCCTGCTCAGATAAAAGGAACTGAGTCCCTGCTTGGCCGCGGTTTCCTCCAGGGAAATATCACGCTCGTAGTTCTCCTCGATAAATGCAAGGGCATCCTTCACGTAACAGACACGGTTATTGCCCAAGTCCTCTATCTGCAGCAGATTCTGAAAACAGGCCAGTATCGTCTCCGTAATTTCCTCCGCAGTAGATACGGAAAGCAATTTCGCCCTGATCTGATGCCAGGAAAAAATATTGTGTCCGCAAATCTGTCTGGAACACCGCTGGATAATCAGCGACAACACTACTGTTATCTGATTGTCCGTACTCCCGGTACGTTCCCAAAGCGCTATTTGCCTGATCAGCAGTGCTCTGCACCCTTCCATATTTTGCGCCCGCAGTGCGCTGACCAGATTGTCGGTCAACTTAAAAGAACTCTGCTCCACGCGGAAAAAATGCAGATTCGTTTCAAAGTATCCAATCGCATCCTGCTTTTGTGTGTCTAGTGCAGATACTGCTTCCTGGTACGCCTCTGTCATTTCCTCATAATCGTATCGCCAACGGCCCACACCAAACCGAACTCTGTCCCTATCTTCCTCTTCCATTGCATCTGTCAGTCTGGACAGCAATGTTGCAATCCAGCTTTCATAATTGCTATGACCCACGCGTTCTCCCGGAAAAAAGAACAGTATCAGCATATCTGTATAGATTTTTGTCACAAACGTGCAGTAATCTCTGAGGATGCGATCTGCAATCCGCTTCAATTCCTGCAAACTGAAGTCTCCGCTCACTCTGGCAACCACAAATACGCCGCCCCAATAGGTATGACCCATGTGCTCCAGCCAGATATGTAGCTCTTCTTCATTGGATTTTCCCAGAATGACAGAGGAAATCACTTCTTTTCCCGCGACATCCAGTATTTTCCGAAAGGAGTCCGTATCAGCCAGAGCCTTTTTCTCCAGGGTTCTCTCCCGTTCAATCTCCTTCATCACCTTGACTATCTCTTTGAGGAACAACTCCTTTTCCAGTGGTTTTACCAGAAAGCTGGAAGCCCCCAGTGCAATCGCCTTTCTGGCATAATCGAATTCACTGTATGCTGTATTAATAATTACCCGTGATTGAACGAATTTCTTTCTCAGTATCTCAATCGCATCCAGACCGTTCAGACCAGGCATGTTAATGTCCGTAATGATAATATCCGGGCATTCCTTCTCCCCTGACTGGAGCAGCTCCGTACCGTTATACACACTGGGAAGCAGCTCAATATTGGAAAAACTATCCTGCAGGATTATCTCCAATGCACGGCACTCAAATGCTTCATCATCTGCAATCAGGATACTAAATTTCTTGGAACTCTTCATATGATTTGCTCCTTTGGTGTAAATGATACTCACATGCAGAAACAGGGCTGCGCAAATATACGTCAGCCCTGTATTCACTCATTTCTTTCTATCCTTTGATTTTACTGCTGCTTTGCAACAACAGCTGTCCGGATATAATTTCGTACCATCAGTTTCTCACCCTAACACAGCCTGATTATTTGGAAGCTTCCTCAGCCAGTGTGTAGAGCTGTTCATCATTCAGAATCTTGCAGCTGCTGTCATCAGAGAATACCATAATATTCTTCTCATCCGGAGTATATGGCTTCCACTCAAGCTTCTCTGTACTTGGATCTCCCGTCGTTGCAAATGCCACAAGTGCGCTGGCCATTTCATCCTGCACTTTGTGTGCGGTCTCATCTCCGCCTGTCGCACGTGTAACAACCGGAATATCCACATTGTGGAAAAGATAAATCAGGTCGCAGCAGTGGAAAGCAAGGGTACCGCCGTTAACCGGAGCCTCATAGTCAAACAGATACTCATAAACCGGAGCGTTTGAATTCTTAAACTTGTCATTCAGAACACCCTCTACGCCCTGTCTGCTGATTGCTGCCCAGCTCAAGTATGCATCATAGAAGTATGCGTCTGCAAGTTTTCTGCCCGGGAATACCTTCTGGAATTCTTCTGCAAATGCCTCTGCCTTGTCGCCATACTTTTCTGTCAACTTCTCCATAGCCTCTTCATCAGTCCACTCATTCTTGTTCGGACCTTCCACCATCCAGTTATAATCGAATTCACTGAATACGGTGCTGGCGATGAACGGAATATCGTTTGCCCAGTCGCAGTAATCATCCAGAATATACTCGCCGTCATTTTCCGGTCCCCAGGACAGACCTACTTCTCCGATTGCTTCCGTTGCGGCAGTAATCAAATCATGGTAATCTACATTTTTCAGCTCATCTATCTGAGACTCTTCCATACCAAGCTTCTCAAGCAGCAGCGGCGCCACCTTCTGCTCATCTTCTTTTGCACTGCCACCAGCGATACCGCTTATGCACATTGCTTTATCAAACAGACCTTCTGCGGCCGGGGTACGCATCAGAGTGGTAACCTTTCCGCCGCCGCCTGACTGGCCAAAGATTGTTACATTATCCGGATCTCCACCAAAGTTCGCGATATTTTCCTGTACCCACTCAAGTGACGCCACCAGATCCTTGATACCCAGGTTCGAGGAACCTGCATACTCATCTCCATATGCAGTCAAATCCAAAAAGCCCAGTACATTCAGTCTGTGGTTTACGGTAACTACTACAACATCGCCGTAGTCACTCAGGTTCTTTCCATCATAAGCGCTGGACTCAACGGAAGAACCGTTTGTATATCCGCCGCCGTGGAAGAATACCAGAACCGGCTTCTTTGCCTCAGTATCAAGGGACTGTGTCCATACATTCAGGTTCATGCAGTCTTCATTCTGGATCCAGTAACGGTGCGGCCATACCATCTCGTCAGAACCAACAGAGGTCTGATCTGGAATCGGCGAAACGGTTCCATAGGTCTGCGCGCTTCTTACACCCTCCCAGGCTTCTACCGTCTGCGGTTCCTCAAAACGCTCAGCCGTTGCATAGGGAATCCCAAGGAACGTATACGTATCCTCGTCCATAAATCCCATAACCTGCCCCTGTGCCGTAGCTGTGATCGGCGGGTTGTTTGCATCGTACTCCGCTGCGAATGCAGAGACTCCCATCATAGCAGAAAGCATTGTTGCAGCAGTTACTCCAACTGCACATTTCCAATTCTTCATGTTTTTCATGTTCTTCACTCCTTTGGATTTTGAAATAAACTCACCCGTTAAGGTGAGTTTATTATAACAATCTGACCGGAAACGAAACAGTCCGAAAAATTTGTTCTTGTATGCAAATATTTGCTGGTTTTCTTTTGCAGCCTACCACCACAAAATATAAACAATCGTCAAACTGAGGCCAACACAGACCAGTAACAAACCGAATGACAAGCTTCTGCCGATGATCATATTGTTTTCATTCAGCTCTGCCCTGCGCAGCGCCAGAATATGGACATAATCCTTATGAACCGGATGCTTCCGGTTCCAGAGACGGTTTCCGATGCTCTGCCAGAAGTTGGCGATCCGACCGCCGGCCAGTGTAAATACGGTACCTTCCGGAAGTTCATGCGGCAGAGGGCTGTCCCGGTATATTGATTTGCGCAGGCCAACCACCAGAAGATCCGGCAGGCTGTCGAAAATCCGACAGATGACTTGGCATACAACCGGCAGAAACTTCAGCAGCACCGGACGGTAAAGCATATTCTCCAAGTCAAGCCACGACGGCCAGCGGTCCACATAAACGCGTACTCCTTTTCGTTCCCTTTCCATAAGCACAGTCCGGATAAAGAACAGATAGACCACAGCTCCGATCACGATCGAAATGCCGGCTCCGGACAGGTTTTTCAGGCTGAAGTAGGAAACCACATGTCCAAACTCCTCCAGATTCATAAAACTCTGTCCCAGCTGTGCAGCCCGATCCATCAGACCGTGTGCAAAAAGTCCCCACACCAGAAGCACCGCTGCGCTTCCTGCAAGTGCAAATGTACTCTCACGGTTCATATAACTTTTTTCTTTATCATATCTGCGCTGAAGTTCCCTGCTCTCATTCTCTTCCACAAAAACAGCGACAAACAGCTTTGTCATATAAGCTACCGTCAACCCGCCGGAAAACAGAAAAATCCATTCCACTGCCTGCATTCCAAAGCCGCCGCCGAACTCCACGATACTCTCATGAAGCAATGTCTTACTGACATATCCGCCAAAAGCAGGAATACCGCCAATCGCCAGGGCACCTGTCAGGAAAATACCTTTCAGAAGCGGTTTTCTGCGGCCATAGCCACGGATTTTGTTCAAATCCAGCGCATGCGCATTCATATAAACCACGCCGGCTGCCATAAACAGCACCAGCTTAATCAGCGAATGGTTGATCATGTGCAGCATGGTTCCATGAACTGCCAGCGCATTCTCCTCGCCGAGCAGCCCCTGCATCCCGACGCCAACGAGAATAAATCCGATCTGCGACATCGACGAACAGGCAAGCGTCCGCTTCAGATCAATTGAAAAGACTGCCAGCAAAGCGCCGCCAAACATCGTCACAACGCCGATCACCAGAATCAGCATCCCCCATGTCGGGTCATGCAGGAAAAGCTGACTGCTGACTACGAGAATTCCAAACACTCCCGTTTTCGTCAGAATGCCGGACAGCAGAGCCGAAGCCGGGGCCGGGGCAACCGGATGCGCCTTCGGAAGCCAGATATGCAACGGAAAAGCGCCTGCCTTTGCGCCAAAACCAAACAGCATACATGCGCCTGCCGCATACATCACTTTCATATCTCCGCCGTTATCCTGATAGCTACGGATTGCTGGAAGCAGTTCGCTGATTGAAACTGTTCCGAGATAATGGTATGCCAGGAAAATTCCCATCAGCAGAACCATGCCGCCGATCACAGCGACCGCCAGATACGTCCCGGCAGCCCGCAGCGAAGCCTCGTTTTCTTCCTGCGCAACCCACACATAGGAAGTAAATGACATAATCTCAAAGAAAATAAAAGTCGTATACAAATCTGCCGATAAAAATACGCCTATCGTAGCGCCAAGCGTGAAAAGCAAAAACAGATAAAACCGGTTCCGGTTTTCATGGTGCGCGAAATATTCCCGCGATAAGATCGTTGTCATCATCCACATAAACGCCGCAACCGTCACATAGACCAAGCGAAAACCGTCCAGTGAAAAATGCAGGCCAAACCCACAGATGCCTGGTACAAAGAACTCCTCCGCAACCCCGGCTGCCACGCGCGGACCGGAAACTGCAAAAAGCAGCAGTACAATCACAAATTCCAGAATCACAGAAAAATCAGCCAGATAATCGCGGCGCATCCCGTATTTTGCGGCATCCGCCCCATTCTCACACCCGTCGCTTATTCTGCCCACCACATAGCACAACAAACCGGCAAGGAACGGATAAAATACCAGAAACGCCAAAGCTGCATTTGAATTCATATCAGTTCCCCCTTTCTATAAAACTGCCGTAATGGATTCCAGCGCGCCCACTACGGGACCGCTGTGCAGTCCGAAATAAAACATCAGAATCACAAACAATACCAGCGGAAGCAACATCATCCAGTTTGGATCTTCCACATCCTGAATGGTACTCATATCAAAATTCCTGCCCGGGAAAAATGCCCGAACCGAAATGGACAGCATATAAATCGCGGTCAGAAGCGCTGAAATCAGAAGCGCCGCAACTCCGGCGTAAGCCAGCGGATTTTCGCTTGCCACTGCCGCACGCACAAGATTCCACTTGCTGATAAAACCGCATAGACCCGGAACTCCCATGAGCGCCAAAGATGAAATCGTAAAAATCCCGAACACAGCCGGCATCCTCCGCCCAAAACCATTCAGCTCATGCACATAATTCCTTCCGGTTTTGTAAATAACCGCACCGGCACAGAAAAAGGAGCAAATCTTAATCACTGCATGGAAGATCATATGAGAAAGCGCGCCCACCAGCCCGAGCGGCGTCATCAAAATCACGCCAAATAAAATGTACGACAGATTGCTGACCGTAGACCATGCCAGACGCCGCTTCAGATGCGTCTCCTTCAGGGCACGGCTGCAACCATATACAATCGTAAAAACAATCACTGCCATCAATACATACTGGGCCCAGGTTCCCTTCAGAAACTCTGTTCCAAAACTGTAATACGTAATCCGCATTGTCGTAAAGGCTCCTGCTTTCACAACAGCCACCGCATGAAGCAGAGCTGTAACCGGCGTTGGAGCGACACCTGCCTGCGGCAGCCACGAAGAAAACGGAAACAGCGCCGCCTTCACACTGAAGCCCCAGAAGCAAAGCAGGAAAATAAGCGGAACCCAACTTCTCTTATCTCCGAGCACCGCCGCGCTGAGCACACCACCCGGCACGAAATTCGAGGTACTTCCATAGCTCAGAATAAAGATCATCCCGATAAAAGCAAACGCTGCGCCGCCAAGTGAATAGTACAGATAAGTCCTGCTCGCCAGCACTGCCTCCCTCGTAAGCGTATGCATAATCAAAGGCAGGGTAACCAGGGTCAGCATTTCATAAAAGCAATACATTGTCACGATATCTTCTGACAGTGCAATGCCAAGCGTCACACCATATGTGATGGTATAAAACATAAAAAAGATCTTCTCATGACCCTCATGCTTCATATACTCAAACGCATACAAAGAGGCCAAAGGCCACAGCACCGACACAAGTCCGGCAAACACTGTGCCCAGACCATCCAGTCGGAAACTGATAGAAAGATTTCCTGTAAACCGAAACAGTACGAAAGCCTCCTCCGGCCGGTTGAGCAACGTCAGGAAAACAAGTCCGGAAGTAAGAAGCACCACCGCCTCCGTATAAACCATCATCCACGTTCTGTTTCGAAACGGCAGCAGCGGAATCAGCGCGCCTGCCAGAATTGGTAACAGTATTACAACTGCAAATATTGCCGCGTTCATTCTTTTTCCCCCTCTCCTACAGTACCGATGCCGCGATCTGCCCAAAATACTGAATCAGCGGATTCGGGAAAACACCGAGCAAAACAGCCATCAGCGCCAGAAATGCAACCGGAAGCAGCATCCTGTAAGGCGGTTCCTGCTTTTTCCATACATTCTGCGCCCCACTCTTACCTGGGAAAAATCCGTGCATCGTCACTGGAAACAGGTAACCGGCCGTCAAAAGTGCACTGACCAGAAGTACGACCGGACCAAGCCAGCTAAAAATGCCGATCTCCGCCTCCAACGCGCCCTGTGCCAGATACCATTTGCTGACAAAACCACTTGCAGGCGGAATTCCGATCAGCGCCAGAGAAGCAAACGTATAGCACCACAGGGTCTTCGGCATTTCTTTGCCAAGGCCGCGCAGCTCCTCCACTTTTGTTCTGCCAGTCTGAAAAATGACGATACCGGCAACCAGAAACAGTGTGCTTTTAATAAATGCATGGAACACCACATGCAGCAGCGCCCCTGTCATTGCAGTCTGAGACAGTGCGGATAATCCAAACAGGATATACGAAATCTGGCTGACTGTGGAATAGGCCAGACGCTTTTTCAGCACCGGCTCCCGGAATGCCAGCATAGAACCCAAAAATACCGTCATCAGCGCAAGCACCATCCACGCCGTCTGCACCCATGTACCACGAATAAAATCCGGTCCTACAATATAATAAACACTGCGGATAATCGCAAGAACACCACATTTTACAATAATACCGGACAGCGCCGCAGAAGCCGGGGACGGGGCCACCGGATGCGCAGTCGGAAGCCATGCATGCAGGGGAAGCATACCTGCTTTCACCCCAAAACCAAGCAGCATCGCAAAAACAGCGATCAGAAGAATGCCTTCATGTCCCGATGCAAGTACCGGGTCCAGTGTTCCGCCCGGTGTAAAGGTCAGCGAACTGCAATACCGGTAAAGGAAAAAAATTCCGAACAGTCCGAGGTACGCGCCGCACATCGAATAGAACAGGTACTTCAGCGCCGCCATAATCGCCTCTCTGGAGCCATTGTGCAAAACCAGAGGCATGGAAGTCAGCGTCATCAGTTCATAAAACAGATACATGGTCACAAGATTACCGGAAAAAGTCAGTGCAACCAGTACTCCGTATACAACAAGATAAAGACCAAAAAACCGGCATTCTCCGCCTTCATGCTTCATATAAACAAAAGAATAAATGCAGATTGCAGTCCATACCACGCTGATCACAGTAACAAATACTCTTCCAATCCCATCTATATGAAAAAAGACCGGAATATCCTTCATCAAATAAAACAGCGTCAAACTGAGATCACCGGACCACGCAAGCACAATCGCAAGTACAGCTGAAACCACCAGAACAGCTGCCGAAAACAGATGAAGCTTATTTCGCGCTTCTTCCGTCAAATCCGGAGCCTTCTTCTGTTTTGCTGTCACCGAAGAGACCAGAATACCACTCCCGGCAAGTATCGGTAAAAACACCGGCAGTAACATCAAACCACTCATTTTTCTCCTCCTATGCAAACATCTTCAGCCCATTTTCAAACAGCCGGATAATCGGTTCCGAACCAAGTCCGAGCACCAGATTCAACAGAATAAAACAAACAAGCGCCACCGACTTTGCCGGCTGCTGCATTGCTGTCACCTTCGTGAAATTCTTCTTCTCGATTCCTGCCTTCCACTCTGGAGTGTAGATACGGATCACCGTTTTCATAAAATAAACGGCATTCAGCACCGTACTGATCGCCAGTGCAACCAAAGTCATGAGCATCTTATGACTGCTTTCCACACCCGCCTGCGCAAACAGCAGCTTCGAAATGAAGCCGGCAAACATCGGAAAACCTACCATAGACAACGAACCCACCGTAAACGCCACACCGGCCAGTTTGTTCCGGTAACCCGCTCCGGTCAGATCAAAGAAATCCGTACTGTCTCCCGAAGCATCTGTCAGGCCCGATGCCGCCACGAACAGCAGTGCCTTCGTCGCCGCATGGGATACGATGTGGAATACGCTCGCAATCACGCCCGCTGTCGTTCCCAGACCAAAGCCCATATAAATATAGCCGATCTGAGCAATCGAGGAATACGCGATCATCCTTCGGATATTACTCTCCTTGATCGCATCAATCGAGCCGATAATCATACCGATGATACCGAATACAAACAGTACATTGATGACCTTACTGTCACGCACCACGTCGAATCCGATCACACGGTAGAAAATTTTAACCAGTAGAAATATGTAGCCCTTTGATACAAGCGAAGACAAGATTGCAGCGGAAGACAACGTCGAATACCCGTACGCATCCGGCAGCCATGCATGGAATGGATACAGGGCACTTTTGATCGCAAGACCAATCGACATCAGTCCAAGCGATACCAGCAGCGGAATGTGATACGTTCCGGATTCACTCAGAAGCGTTACCTGGTCCTTGATATTACTCATCAACAGGTGCCCGGTTACATCGTACAGGAAACAGATACCAAGCAAAAACAGACCGGAACCGAGAAGGCTCATAATCATATAGCGCGTCGCTGCTTCGATTGTACGGCCATTCTGCCGGATCATAATCAGCCCACAGGCAGAAATCGTATTAATCTCCACAAATACGTATGCCGTAAACAAGTCGTTTGTGTAAATCAGCGCCAACAAAGAAGAAAGCAGCAGATTTACCATTACATAATACAGATTCTCCTTCGGCTCTTCCACCTCCAGACTGCGTTCCCTGCTTCCACCCAGCATACACAGAAACATAACAACACAGAAAAACAGCGCCATGGACGCTTCCAGCAGTCCCACACGTATCTCATTACCCCAGGGAGCCGGAAAGTGACCCATCATATAGACATAAGGTTTGCCGCTCTGCAACACAAACCCTAATACAGCTGCCGACATACACCCGATGATCGTAATCACAGCCAAATTTATCCACTTTGCTTTTTTCCCACTTAATATAGAAGAAAGGGGACCTGCAAACAGGGATAGAATAATTGAGATAAACGGAAGATTCTGTACAAAAGCCATTACAGTCCCTCCTTTTTCAGCTGTGTCGTGATCGCATCCAGATCAAGCGTGTGATATCTTCGGTACAGACGAATGGTCAGAGACAGCATCAGCGCTGATACAGAAACAGATACCACGATACCGGTCAGCACAAGTCCGCCCGGAATCGGATTGATATACGCCTCCACGCTCTGCACTCCATCTACCACAATCGGAGCTTTATGGCCCCCCACATAGCCTTTCAAAGCCAAAAACAGATACATTGCCGTATCCATAATATTTAATCCAATGATCTTTTTGATCAGATTTTTCTGTAGAAGAAGATTGGAAAATCCGATACCGAACAGAATCATCGCCACCGCTTCTTCATAATTGTTCAGCAAATTTGCAAGATTCATCTCAATATCCCCCTTTCCGGAACATCACATAAAATGTATACATGGTTCCCGCTACCACAACGCCGACACAGATATTCAGCACCAGAATCAGTCCGCTGCTCAGAATCGCCCCCGGTGTTCCAAGCGGAATCACACTTTCAATATGATTGGCTCCCGTATAAAAAGAATAACATTTCGACAGACTGTAGCACGCCAGAGCCGTGAAACTGAGCTTTTTGTACGTCTTCGCCGTAAAAAAGCGCTCTGTCTTCTCAAATCCAAATGCGTTCAGATACAAAATCAAGCCCGCACCAATGATCGCACCGCCTGAAAAACCACCGCCCGGCCCAAGATGTCCGCCCAGAATCACATAAATACCGAAAATGACGATCGGCGGAACAAGGATCTTGGCCGCAGTCTGCAAAATCACGTCATTTTTAGGCTCATGGACCCGGTCACTTTCCAACGCCGGATCAGGCTCATTCTTCCCCTTTTTGCGGTCAATACGAAGCAGAATCAAAACCGTACATGTAGCAATAAACAGCACATGCGACTCGCCGAGCGTATCAAATGCACGGTAGTCCAGAATCATTCCCGTAACGATATTGACAGCTCCCGTCTCCTGCAGTCCACTCTCAATATAGCGCTGTGCCACCTCATTGTTCGTTGGGTTTTCAGGATTTCCGACCACCGGCAGATGAGAGACTGCGGTTAACAGCATCAGAACAAGAAATACACAGAACAAAACAGAAAACACCCGATAAATTTTCCGAAAAATCCGCATCTCCGCATTGTGCTCCACATCATAGAGACGTGCAAAGCGGCGCTGTGTTTCCTTTTTCCGTTTTTCAACCAGCTTTTTGTCTTCCTTGAAAGGCTTCTGTTCCCTCATCTCAACTGCGTCAAGATACAGATCCTTCGTTCCATCCAGCCACTGCTTCAGGCGGTAAGATTTTGTCTTTTCATAGCGCTCGTCAGATATTCTTTTACTCATCGCATACCGCCTCCTTTCCCTGTCCTGGTTTGTATTCCATTCCTGCCTCCGTGTCTTTTTCGGATGCCGGAACCTGCTCCGTTTGTACCTTTTCTTCCGGTTCTTCGTCTTCCTTCACCATGGCGTGAATCTTCTTCAGTGTCAGAAAAAACAGCACGCTTGTAATTCCGGCGCCGACTGCCGCCTCCGTAATCGCAAGATCCGGGGACTCCAGCAAAATCCAGATCACAGACATTACAAGACTGTATGACATATAAATCAGGATTGAATTCATCAAATTTTTGGAAAGACTTACAGAAACAGCACAGACGACAAGAAAACCAAGTAAAATATATGTAAACACCTGCATGCTATTCCTCCTTCCCTGCGACCTCTGCCTTTTCAGCCGCGTACGCTTTTACATCCTGCATGGTCAGCTTCTGATAATGCTTTTCCGGTTCTTCATCCGTCGTCACCTCAAGACGTGCAATCAGATGCGAGGAAGTCGGCGAAGCAAACCACAGAAAGACAATCACGAAAAACAGTTTCAAAGAGGTAAAATTCCATCCGCTCATCACAATCAGTCCGGCCAGCGAAAATCCTATGCCGAGCGTATCCCCCATTGCAGCCGCATGCATACGGTTCAGCACATATTTAAACCGGAAAACACCTACCATCTCAATAACAAAAATAACAAGTCCAAACAGAAGCAAAAATGCTCCGGCCAGAAACTGAATCCACTCAATGACCGCCATTTTTTTTCTCCTCCTTTTCCTTTCGTTCCAGGTATACGCCCATATATACTTTGGTTAATACAATGACAGCGAGAAAACTGATCATCGCATAAATCAGACAGATATCGGCCAGATATCCCTCCTGCAACATCAGCGCCAGAATGGCAATGATGACCATAACCATGGTTCCCATCATATTGACTGCCACAATCCGGTCTGCAATCCGCGGACCGATAATCGCACGAATCAGACAGAGCATTAACATTAGAGCCAAAAATACCAGAACAACTGCAAAAAGTCCGTGATACGCCTGCGCAAGGCCCGGTATTCCATTTCCCATTTTTCTAACCTCCCTTACTTCTGTTCCAGCTTTGAAAGCATTTCGACAAACACTGAATCGTCCATTCCCTCAGCCAGCCCCACATCCAGACAGTGCACCACATACTCAGATTCCTCTAAGGCCACTGTAATCGTACCGGGAGTCAGCGTAATTGCATTTGCCAGGAACGCCCGACCTGTCGGTGTTTTCATATCAGACTGAAAACTGACCAGCACGGGCTCCAGCTCTTCACGTTCTGAAAGAATCATATGCATAACAGCAAAATTCGCTTTCACAATTTCCAAGACCAGAACAATCACATACTTTCCGAACCCGAGGCTCTTTCGGAGCACATTTTTTTCCTTTTCCAGACTGTAATCCATAAATTTGCAGGTAAATGCAAACATAAGCGCTGCAATCACAACCCCGAACAGACAGATTTCCAGAGTAATCTGTCCGTTAAAAATAACCCATAGCACAAAATACAACAGATACATACTTTTCCTCCCTATTCCACCAGTGCGTCATAAAGTGCCCGTATGGCTGTCTCAAAATCCTGATTGGAAACGCCGATCGTACAATTAATCTCATTTGACCCCATGTCAATCATTTTAATATTGACCCCTGCCATTCCAAGTGCAGTAAAAAACCGCGCCGCAATACCACTTTGAGATCGCATCCCCTTTCCGACCACTGTGACAAGCGCCATGTCCTCATCCACAGTGATCTTATCCGGCTGCAACAGCCTTCTAAGGGAATCCATAAGCGCTTCCTTCTTTCTATTATATTCCTCCCGCGAAAGAATCACACTGATCGTGTCAATCCCGGAAGGCATATGTTCAAAAGCAATTGCATTCTCCTCAAATGCCTCCAGCATCTTTCTGCAAAACCCCGGCTGTGCATTCATCCGGTTTTTGGCAATACTGATCGCCACAAAATTTTTCTTCCCTGCAATTCCCGTAATTGTCTCCTCGTTCTCCGGCGAAGTCTCCCGGCAGATCAGCGTACCTGTACCGCCCGGATCATTGGTATTGCAGATACGGATCGAAATACCTTCCCGCCGCACCGGAAAGACAGCATCTTCATGAAGTACCGTCGCTCCCCTGTATGAAAGTTCCCGCAATTCCGCATACGTCATGGCATCAATTTTTTTCGGATGTCCCACAATCCCCGGATCTGTCAAAAGAAATCCCGGAACATCGGTCCAGTTCTCGTACAAATCTGCCTGCACAGCCCGCGCAACCAAAGCGCCTGTCACATCAGAACCGCCTCTTGAAAAGGTATGTATGCTTCCCGCATCATCTGCTCCGTAGAACCCCGGAATCACTGCTCTTTCTATTTCCATCAGCCGCTCTTTCAAAAAAACGTTCGTTCGCTCAGCTTCAAAACGTCCATCCTTATCAAAACAGATCACCTCTGCTGCATCCACAAACTCAAAACCAAGATATGCAGCCAGCAAAATGCCATTCAGATATTCGCCGCGAGACGCCGCGTATTGTGCCCCAGCGCCATCGGCCAAAGCCTGTTCCATCACTGCAAACTCTTTTTCCAACGAAATCTCAAGTCCCAGACCAGCCGCAATCTCCTGATAGCGCATCCGAATTTTCATAAGATCAGCCGCATAATCCTCACCGGCGCCCGCTTTCTCACAGCACCGATACAGAAGATCTGTGACCTTTTCATCCGCACTGCCGCGCTTTCCCGGCGCAGACGGAACCACATACCGTCTTGCGGGGTCTGCGTCCAGAATCCCCTTTACTTTTCGAAACTGTCCGGTATCTGCCAGCGAGCTTCCCCCGAACTTCGCCACAACAATCTGACTTTTTTTCATATTTTCTCCTGCTCTCCCATTCCTTCTGTCGCCGCATTCATCCACACCAGACGTTAGGGCCTCTGTAAGCTCTTATTTCGGGAATCCTCCCGGACCAGATCACGCAGCTCTTTTAAATAAGGAAAGTTCTCACATTCCTTTGTCCCATACGTCATCTGAAGATCATATTCCAACGGCAGCCACGTAGACAAATCTGCCTCATTATGTTGAATTAACGCCTCCAATTTATCCAGTGCTTTATACAGCCTCGCTTCCGGGGTTTGCTGTGCGTGCATTTCTGCAAACAACGCGTTTACCTCGCCACGCTTTTTCTCCGGCAGACATGCAAGCAGACCTGCCACTGCGTCATCTTCCGCCGCTTCGTCCTGCTCCGTTTTCAGAAAGGCCGGAATGTCGCCCGTCACTGCCTCACCCATATCGTGCCACAGTGCCATGACAATCACACGTCCGATATCCACCCCCGGAAATTCATCCTTCAGCAGATATGCCATCATGGCCAGACGCCAGCTGTGCTCCGCCACACTCTCATGCCGTCCGCTGCTGGTCCACGAATGTCTCGTATTACATTTGAGCTTTTCCGCGACCGATAGAAAGTCAAGAAACTCTCTCTGTTCCATACTATTTTCCTCCGCCGCCTATCATAGCACTTCTGTTTAAAAAAATCTACTTTTTCTTTTTCTTGCAGAAATTACCAGATAATTCCCATTTTTTCACACTTTCTGTTGCTTTTATGCCTGCGTGATACCTCATCGCTCCCTTTCGCACATTCTCTAATATCTACTTCTATATGCAGGCCCCAAAACAGTATTGCCACCCATTAAGGCACATGATAAAATCATGCAGTAACCACTTACTTGATGATCGTAATATCCGCACAGCTACATAAAATTCAAATATAAGGAGAACTATATAAGATGAAATCTGTATTAATGATTGGTCAGTCAAACATGGCCGGACGTGGATTTCTTAATGAAGTGCCCATGATTTGCAATGAAAGAATTCAAATGCTCCGCAACGGCAGATGGCAGATGATGGCAGAGCCCATCAACTATGACAGGCCGGTCGCCGGAGTTGGCCCCGCAGGCTCTTTTGCCGCAATGTGGTGCCTGGAACATAAAGAAGATATGATTGGATTGATCCCCTGTGCAGAAGGTGGAAGTTCCCTGGATGGCTGGCTGTTGATCAAACACTTTTCAGGCATGCAGTCATCCAGACAAAATTTTCCATACAGGACAGCGAACTGATTGCAATTTTATGGCATCAGGGAGAGAATGACAGTTATGGAAAAAACTATCAGACCTATTGTGAAAAACTGCTATTTCGTGACAGCAAGCGGACTGTCATCCAACCCGGATGGCATTCACATCAATGCTGCTTCTCAAAGAACGTTTGGTGTACGATACTATGAAGCCTTTTCAAAACAAGAAAACCTTCTGGCTCCCATGGAAAACGAAACGGAACTGCTCAATCTCTGTATCAACAGGCCTTACACAAAAAATGAAAAAAAATATCTAGAAATGACGAAATTTGCCTCAGGCCAAATAACCTATGAAGAATTTGTGAAAAATTTGTAAAGAGAACACCAGATCATACAATCTATTATAGACCAGCGTCAATGTATTTATATATCGATCAATATAGATATATAAACTCCACCCCTTCCAAACGCTCTGTCATAGTCAGAACTCAGATAACAGGTACAGGCGGAGGTGACTTGTTTGCCAAAACCTCCGCCTGTACCTGTTACCTGAGTTCGTCCCCATTTCTCTTCCTACCGCAAAAATACTTTCAACAACAAATCCTTCCACCCACAATAAGGCTGATAACGAATCGGCAGATCCAGCCAGGTATATTTTTTTACTATGCTTCTGCGGTGGCTGAACAGCTCAAAGCTCTCACGGCCATGATAGCTTCCCATGCCACTTCCGCCCACTCCGCCAAAGCCCATATTACTTGTTGCCAGGTGAATAATTGTATCGTTGATACATCCGCCGCCAAAGCTGCAAAACTTCAAAATCCGGCGCTCTGTTTTTTTACTCCCTGTAAACAGATAGAGCGCAAGCGGTTTTTCCCTCTTCGTCACATACGTGATAACCTCTGAAATCTCCCGGAACGTCAGAACTGGAAGCAACGGACCGAAAATCTCTTCCTGCATAATGGCATCTGACGGGGCAATATCCGTCAGTACTGTCGGCGCAATCTGAAGTGTCTCCTCACAAAATGCCCCACCCGCATAAATCTGGGTACCCTTCATCAGTCCAAGCAGCCGTTCAAAATGTTTGTGATTAATGATTTTGCCATAATTGGGATTCTCCAGAGGCCGCTCCCCGAACTGCTGATGAATACATTTTTTGATTTCCTTCAGCAGAGCTTCCTTTACCTCTTCATGAACAAACAAATAGTCCGGTGCCACGCACGTCTGGCCGAGATTCAGATATTTTCCAAACACAATTCGTTTTGCAGCCAGACGCAGATTTGCTGTGCGGTCCACAATACACGGACTCTTTCCTCCAAGCTCCAGGCAGACCGGCGTCAGATACCTAGAAGCCTTCTCCATGACAAGGCGTCCCACCCGGACGCTGCCCGTAAAAAATATAAAATCAAACCGTTGCTCCAGGAGCGCCGCATTCTCTGCACGCCCACCTTTTACAACTGCCACAAAATGCGAAGAAAAACAGTCCTCTATGATTTTTTCAATTACATCCGCAGTCGCCGGAGCATAAGCGCTTGGCTTTACAATCACACAGTTGCCAGCAGCAATCGCCCCGATCAGAGGTTCCATGGACAACATAAAAGGATAATTCCACGGGGACATCACAAGCGTCACACCGTACGGCTCGGGTGAAACAAAACTTCTGGCGTGAAACTGCGCCAAGGGCGTCCGCACCCGGCGCTCCCCCGCATAACGTCTCAGATGTCCAATCATATGTGTAAGCTCAGAAAGAACAAGTCCAGTCTCGCACATATAAGCTTCCGTAGCTGATTTCCCAAGATCTGCCTGAAGCGCATCCCCGATCTCTTTCTCATACCGCAAAATCGACCTTTTCAGCGTCTTCAAAGCGGCAATTCGCCACGGAACCTCCTTTGTTTTTCCCTTTTCAAAGTATGCCCTCTGTTTTTTTACCAGCATCTCAATTTCCATAGCTGACCTCCAGAATCCGGATAACTGCGTCATACGTCACCTGCCGCGGATTAACAATCACTGCACCGTCATTCAACGCCGCTTTCGCCACCTCCGGGAATTTGGCAGGGTCCACTCCCGCCTCCTTCAGCGTCACAGGCAACCCGGTCAAGCGGTGCAGTTTCTCTCTCATTCGCAAAACCTCTTCGATTGCTGCTCTCGCACGCTTTTGTTTCGGGGTCTTCCTATATAGTTGTGAACCAGCCAGGTACAACAGCAGCTCTCCATAGTCATCCCTGCACTTTTTACAGTTAAACATCATCCCCGCCGGAAGCAGGATATTCATCGCGTCGCCATGCGGTACATGACAGACGCCCCCAAGCGCATGCCCGATTGCATGTACCACGCCTACCATACTGTTACTGAACGCTGCTCCCGCCAGAAAGCTTGCGTTCGCCATTGCCCAACGTGCCTGCCTGGAGCTCCCAAAGCGCACCGCACGCAGAAGATTGTCCCGGACAAGTCCAATTGCCGCTATGGCATATGCGTCGCTGACCGGATTCTTTTGCAGACAGCTGAAGGCTTCTATCGCATGGCAAAGCGTATCCATCCCGGTAGAGGCCGTAATACGCGCCGGAAGTGTTTCCGTCATCCGCGGATCAAGAATCGCCGTATCCGGCACAAGCTGCTGTGAAATATATTCCATCTTGATACCTAGCCCCGGATTTTTGATCACAGCCACTGCTGTCGCCTCGCTTCCAGTGCCCGCCGTTGTCGGAATCGCCACAAACGGAACTGGCTTTCCCTTCGGAACGCACTCGCAACCCATCAGCTCCAGAAGGTCATCTACATCCTGACTGATCAGAAGCCGTACCCCCTTCGCAGTATCAAGCACGCTGCCTCCGCCGAGCGCTACAAGCGCATCACAGCCAAAATCCCGGTATTCCTTCGCAATCCTGTTTACTGTCTCAATACTGCTGTCCCGCGGAATATCCGTAAAAATACGGCCGATCTGCATTTCTGAAAGTGCGTCTGTCACACGTTTCAGTGTTCCAATTTTTTCGAGCATTGCGTCACTTAGCACCATCGGATGACTGGCGCCTAGAATTTGAAGCTCATATGCCAGATTGTCAAGAGCTCCCTGCCCGGAGCACAGCTTTGTTGGATTTGTAAACTCAAAATAATTCATAACAATCACCTCAATTTTTATCCTGCTCTTTTCCCTGAAACCAGCCTGCCCAAAGGCTCTAAAACTTCCTGGCAGGAGCGTCCCCAACCGGTCCGTTATCGTCCGTTTTCTAGCAGAGCAAGCGCATATACCTGGAGCGCACTCAGCTCTTTTTCCGGCACCTCTTTTAAAATCCGGTTACTCCAGAACCGTGGAAACAGATAGGCCTCCGCATATTCCACACAGCGCACAAAACTCATCGTCTGATAAATGTCACCCTCCAGCGTAAAAAAATGCGCCGCATACGCCTCCGATATACTCATCTGTCCCGTCAGAACACGGAATGCACCCTCCACAGATTTAAATCGCATCGTAATCGCCGTCCGCTGTGCCCGATGCAACTTTGCCACTCCCGTCCGCTCACTTTTTCGCAACGCCAGCACTGCACCGCCCGGCCCACAGACCAGCTTCAAAGTCAGCCCGTCCTTCCACGCATCCATTTCCTTTCTGACACGCCCATCATGCTTATACAATACCCGGAATCCCCGGAACAAAACCTGCAAAATCAGAGCATTTACCTGAGTCTGAAGCTCTCTTTTCATCCTAACGCCCCTCCGTTAAATAGTTCATTTTGTTAACTATTGACACTTCACATTATTTTACTGCACCCAAGAAAGACTGTCAAGCCGATAGAACAAAAGTGTGCTTCGCATACCTCGCGAGTCAATAAATTTCAGAGCACAGCTTTTGTTCCGCGCGCGAAGCTGCGCATCCTGCCGGAGGCTTTTATCGTATGGGAGCCGAAGTTTCCTATACGATAAAAAAGGGACAGTTGCAAAATGCAACTCCCCCTGTTCCTCAGTCATGATCGCTGTTCGTTTGTAGCTATCTTCTGAATTTGCTCAGAATGCTCAGTTTATGTAAAGCTACTTTTTCAACTGCTTCACGCGCTGCTCTCATGAGATCTGTAATTTCTGCATCTGTGCCGAATTCCTTCTGGAAATCGTAAATCGCCTGATTATAAGCTCTGAAGAAATCCGTACCTACATTTAACTTTGCAATTCCCATACGGACCATTTCTTCCACCTCTTCATCCGGTGTGTTCGACCCGCCATGGACAACAATCGGACACGGAACCGTCTCAAGCAGCTCGCCAAGAAGCTCGAAATTAATCTTCGGCTGATACTTATAAATACCGTGTGCTGTACCAATCGAAACAGCCAGACAGTCAATACCAGTATCTGCAACAAAATCCCTTGCCACCTTCGGGTCCGTATAGCCCGCCGCAATTTCCTCCAGCGTCCGATCTGCATCTGAGATTGTTCCAAGTTCCGCTTCCACAGATATGCCTCTGGCATGTGCCAGCTCCACAACTCTGCGTGTTTCTCTTACATTATAATCATAGTCCTCTGAAGCCAAATCAATCATAACACCCGAATAGCGGTTATCAATACACAGCTTTGCCTGCTCAAAAGACCGACCGTGGTCCAATCCCATTGCCAGCTTCGTATTTAATCTTTTTGAAGCTGCATCTGCGATTGCCTGCATGTAATCAGCGCCTGCATAATCCACGTGTGCATGATAGGTCTGAATAATGAGCGGCACATTCATCTGATCTGCCGCCGAAGCCACTGCCTGCAAGGTCTCCATATTAACCGAGTTGAATGCTCCGATTGTCAGTCTGTGTTCCTTCGCATAGGAAAAAATTTCTTTATAATTTACTAAAGCCATAACAAGCCCTCCTGCATAAGTTGTTTATTATTTCTTTCAAAATTTAAAAATTTAACATCGACAAGATTTTATTGCAGTCACCGTGGAAAAATCCCGAAAAAAGCGTACAAAAAATACACTATACATTCTTTTATGTATATTTTCTGATAATATTTTATTTTTATATATTTTATCAGACTATAATATGCAACCTTCCGGCAATAAGGCTATACGGCAAGAACGCAGCGATCCGGTAAATGTAACATCTCTGAACGGTATACCCCCTGCCCCCTGCTGTTTTTCAGCACTCCGTGTACTTTAAGCAGCGGGGATTTCTTTTCGATCTGAAGCAACTTTGCCTCTTCCTCATTTGCATAACCGATCGCAATTGTAAAATCCAGCTTTCGCGGATTACTCAGTCCGTATTTTTCCTGCAAAATTTTATGAACAGACTTTTCCAGATCCTCATAAATGATGTCCCTGTAGGCCTCCGCATAATAATTACGTTCCAGACGCACCGGAACGCCGTCAGCAAAACGAATACGTTCCATAAACGCTACCTGCCCCCCTGCGCTGATCCCAAGATCCCTCTCATCCAGCTTTGTCGCCCCTGTAAAACCAGTTCGAATCAATTTACTGCTCGGCTCAAACCCAAGCTTTCGACACGTATCGCTGAAGCTGACTGCTGACAGATTCTCCTGAAAATGGATATCCTTCACAAAGGTTCCCTTCCCCTGCTTCCGGACAAGATATCCGTCTTCCATCAGCTCTGTATAGGCTTTTCTTACGGTCACCCGGCTGATTCCATACTGATTCTGTATTTCTGTTTCTGACAGCATCTTACTTCCCGGCTGAAACTGTCCGTCCTCAATTCCCCGTTTTACACAATCTACAATCTGTGCATAAATCGGAATCTGACTGCTTTTGTCAATGCTTAATTCCATGCTTCTCTCTCCGCCTGTTCTGATTAGTGTTTCATTCTGATGCAGGTGAACTGTTCTTTTCGTTCTGTATACTCCTGAAACTGTTCCGCATACTGGCTTTGCAGACGCTGATCCGGTTCATATACATTTGTCACCCTTATCATATGGGACGCGGCCTCCCTGGTATTGCTGTAAATGCCTGCTGCCACAGCAGCAATCAATGCGGTTCCAAGCGAAGATACCTCATGATTCTGTACGCATTCCACGGTTACCCCCAACACATCTGCCCTTAGCTGATTCCATTTTTCCGCTCTGGCTGTGCCTCCGCCAATCCGTACCCTTCGAATATCCTGCCCGAAGCTTTCTGCACATTGATTGAATTTCATTTTTGACTCAAAGGTCAATGCTTCTATGGCTGCCTCAAATATCTCATTTTGGCCTGTATTTATCCCTATATTACTTATTATACAGTTATTTTCCATAATATGGGGGATAATTTTAATGCTATTTTTTCCGTTAAATTCAGCGTTTTTCCAATACTCTGTCATGTTGGCTCCATTTCGACCAAATAATCCTGTAATGATCCAGTCCACAAACAGTCCATACGCCGGAACGGCTCCCACAACTGCATATGCCTCGTCAAAACCCATCCGGTTCGCTACAAAGCCGCCGCCTTTATACTGAAAAAATCCTTTTTTTAATTCATCCATCCCGCACAAATAACCAAAATGATCGTACGTTCCTGTCACATTTCCCAGTACATCCGGAGCGCTTCTGTTCATTCCGATTCCCACAAAGCCAGCCTCACAGTCATGCAGCCCCGGAAGAACCTTCACCGAACCTGGAAGCTTGACATCTCCATAGGAACTGATTTCTCCCAGCACCTCCATACAGGATACCGTTCTGCCCATCATCTCCTCAGCCAGACCAAGTTCTTCCAGAAGCGTTCTGTCCCAGTTACCCTCCTCAAGGTCAAACAGTGCCTTTCTGCATGCCATTGTTTCATCATTCTCCGGCTCCAGCCCCAGACGACTCAGAACATACTGCTGGTTGCTGAACAGCGCATTTGTTTTCTGCAAAATTTCCGGATACTTTTTCCGAAAATATAGAAGCGTTGAAACAATCGAGGAACTGTCCGGGATTCCGCCGTTGCACTTCAGAAACTCTGTTTCCGTGCGAATACGCTGAAACTCTTCTGCTTCTTCTTTGCCCCTCTGGTCCATACACAGAACAATGTCAGACAAAGCTTCTTCGCTTCTGTCCACAAAAAGCAGATTGTCTCCAAACCAGGAAAAGGTCAGAATCTCAGGCACATAACTGCCCGCCTCCATAAATTCCGAAGCCTCTTTCATGCAGAGAACAGAGTTCATCCAGATCTCCTCTGCAGACAATTCCGCGCTACCTGCTCCGTCTGAAAATACCGGATAACGTTTGCTGGACGTGTACAGAATTTCCCCGTTCTCCGGCCTGATCAGATTCACCTTTACACTGGATGTTCCAAAATCCACAACAATAATCAGACTTTTCATACTTATCCCTGCCGCATATTTACTACGTGACTCCAGGTTCCGCTTTCAAGATAAGACGTTATCGTATCCCGCATCATACGATACGATACGTCAAAAATATCCGCGCTGGTGCCTGCCAGATGTGCCGTCAGCGTTACATTCTCCAAGGTATAGAACGGATGGCCTTCCGGGAGTGGTTCCTGATGAAATACATCGAGCGCCGCGCCGCCGATCTTCCTCTGCGTCAGCGCATCAATCAACGCCTGTTCCTCCACCAGCCCGGCACGCGCCGTATTGATCAAGCAGCACGTTGGTTTCATTTTTGCAAACTGCTCTGCTCCGATCATTCCCTTTGTCTCGTCCGTCAGACGGTAATGCACGGATATCACGTCGGAGCGTTCACACAGTTCATCCAGTTCTACCGGCTCGCAGCCCATCTCCCGGATTTTTTCCGCCCCAAGGTACGGATCAAACACCAACACCTCTGCATCAAATGCCTTCAGTATTTTTGCAACCCTGCTTCCCACCAGGCCACAACCGATCAGGCCAACTGCTTTTCCGGCAAGGTTCCAGGAATACGAATTATTCACAAAATCCACTTCAAAATTGTGATTGCGTATCCGGTTGTGGGAACGTGCGATGTTTTTCATCTCTGCAATCATCATGCCGATTGTAAATTCTGAAACAGGCACAGCCAGACGTCCCGGAATATTTACAATTTTCACACCGCATTCATCTGCGGTTTTCAGATCCACATTTTCCACGCCGCTTCTCATAATACAAACGGCATCCAGATTTTTTGCCTGTCTCAGGGCCTTTGAGCTGACTGCGCTCAAATGCGATACAACGATATCAGCATCCTCCATGGCTTTTACCATGTCTTCATTTACCGGCAGACTGTCCGGGCCATGCTTTTCAAATTGCAGAAACATATTACTGAACGCATCGTGGTTCTGGATTTCCGGATGATCGTATACATACTCGATCTGAAATCCATATTTTTCAAATTCCTGAAACTGTCTCATTTTCTCACCGGCCACATAGTCGATGATCACTACCATTTTCTTCATATTATTCCTCCCTGCCTCATCCGATTATGCATCAAGCAGCGCAAACGTCGTCATCGCACGCTTCACATTTTCTTTCATCGCCTCGATCGCTTTAAGCGCAGCATCTGAATAAAACGGAACCTGTCCTTTTTCCAAGCTGTTTATATATGCTACCATTGCATTTCCCGCAGCTTTGTCCATATACGTAAAGTAATTGATCTTGCGCACGCCTGCTCTGACTGCTTTATGAAAATCGCTGACGCTCACACCGGAACCTCCATGCATCACTACCGGAAGGTCGTCACACGCTTCGCGCACCTTTTCGACAACAGAGAAATCAAGCTTCGGCTCTGTAAGATAAAGACCATGTGTTGTCCCAAAGGAACAGGCCAGCGCGTCAATTCCCGTTTCTTCCATAAATTTCTTTGCCAGAACCGGGTCAGTATAGATTTTTGTCTCATCATTCACACCGGTTCCTTCTCCGCTTCCGTCCTCACGGCGTCCCATACTTCCAAGCTCTGCCTCAACGTAAGCGCCTGCTTTTCTTGCCATTTCAACCGCTTTTTTCGTGTTTGCCACATTCTCTTCATACGGAAGCGTAGAGCCGTCATACATCACGCCAGTAAAACCAAGATCCAGCGCTTTCTGTAAAAATGCAAGATCCTCGCCATGGTCCAGATGCACACATACAGGAACGCGGGCATTTTTTGCATAAGTCACCATAACTGGTCCGATCTCTTCCAGGCGGATATGCGTTTCATGTCCCTGTGCAAACTGAATAATAACCGGAAGATTAAGCTCCTCGGCTGCTGCAATTTCTGCCTGAATACTCTCGAGATTCGGAACATTAAACGCCCCAACCGCAATCTTTCTTTCCTCCGCAATTGCAAGAATTTGTTTTAAAGTAACTAACATTTCTCTCCTCCTCTGTCACTTGCTGTCATTTGACCGCTCCCATCGTAAGTCCGCTGACCAGGTGATCTCTGACCAGGACTCCCATAATAATAACAGGAAGCGCAACCATCATACCTGCCGCCGCAATCTCGCCCCACCGGATTCCTTCAAATGAAATAAATCCGGTAATCGAAATGGGCGCTGTCTTGGTCCGGTATCCGCTCAAAATAAGCGCCATCAAAAACTCATTCCATACTGTAATAAAGCAAAGAATTCCTGTTGCAGCAATGCCGCCCTTCATGACCGGAACATCCACCTTAAAAAATGCTTTTAGCCTTGTCGCCCCGTCAATCCGTGCAGCCTCCTCAAGTTCAATCGGTACGCCTTCGACAAATCCTTTTGTCATCCAAACCGTAAAGGCAAGGTTGAACATCAGATATACAATGATTAATCCAAAATGAGTATCCTGCAAATGCAGATTTTTATAAATCATATAATATGGGATCGCCACCAAAATCGGCGGAGCCATCTTTGTAGATAAAAGCCACATCATGATTCCCTTTTTCTTGGGTATTGGAAATCTTGCCAACGCATAGGCCATCGGTATTCCCAAAAACAGCGCTAAAAACACTGTTGAAAAAGAAATCAGCGCACTGTTCAGATAACTCCTCATAAATGACTCTGCGCCCAAAATCAGCTTAATATTTTCCAGAGTCGGCGTAAATATCCACTTTGGAGGGACTGCAAAAGCATCGACCCTCGTCTTAAAAGCCGTCGTTACCAGCCAATAGATCGGATACGCACAAATGACTGCACAAACCCAAATAAATACATTCGTAACAACAGACAATACCTGTTCTTTTCGTTTTTTTCCCATGGTCTATTCTCCTTCCGGTTCCCGCAAAAGTATTTTTTTGCCGAATGTATTGCAGATTACCATAACAATCAGCAGCATCACGATACACAGTGCGGATGCATAGCCCACATCCAGGAATTTAAAATTATTCATGTACGCATAATAGCTCAGTGTTTCGGTAGAAACTCCGGGGCCTCCCCCTGTCATTACATATACCGTATCCATCCATTTAAACAAATCCATAAATCGGAAAATCACGGCAATATTCACTGCGGAGCGCATAAGTGGGAAGGTGATATAACGGAAGGTCTGCCACCGGCTTGCTCCGTCTACTCGCGCCGCCTCATACGGCTCCTGTGGAAGTGCCTGCAATCCAGACAAAAGAATCAGCGCAACATAAGGCGTCCATTCCCATATATCCACAATAATCATAGCCGGAAGCGCTGTGTTCCGGTACGAAAGCATATCCGGCACCGGAAGATTCAGCAGTGATAAGAAATAGGACAGATTCCCGAACTGAGGATCATAAAACATCTTCCAAAAGAGTGCCACTACAACCGGGGTAATAATCATCGGAAGTAAAATAGCAGTCTGCGCTACCCCTTTTAATTTTATTTTTTTTGAAAGACCCAGGGCAATCAGCATTCCCAAAATAAGCTCTGCCGCCAGGCTGATCAGTGCAAAACACAGTGTTACTTTCAGGGAATTCCAGAATCGCTCATCCTGGAACAGTTCTATGTAATTCTGAAGAAAAATAAATTTCTTGTCTCTTAACTTTCCCAGATTGTAATAATGCAGGCTCAGGTAAAGCGCGTACACCGTAGGAATAATGGTAATCAGCAAAAGTATGATTCTTCCCGGATAATACAAAAGTTTCCATGAATCAGGGCTTTCCAGAGTAACAAATTTTATGAATTTTTTCTTTCGATCCATTTCCTCTCGCCTTTCCTTCTGAAGCAAAGGCCCCGCAAATTTTCATTACGGAGCCTTTGCTTTCCCGGTATTATTTATTGAACATTTCGTAATCCGGATATTTCAGATCCTTGAAGTTCTCCTGTACCTTATCAAATTCTGCCTGCGCATCGTCACCCTGCATTACGTTGCTGAGTGCAGTTGCAATACCGTCTCCAAGCTCCAGCCATTCAACGATTCTCGGACGATAGTCTGCCGGACAGGTAGACAGCGCTTCGATTGTCGTTGCAACCCACTGACCGTCTGCGTAGTTGTATTTCTCATTAAACTCGTCTGAATTCATAACACTGATTCTTGTCGGATCACAACGGTCGCCATTCAGACAGGAAGCAAGCTGACTGTCCTTGTTCAGTGCCCACTGGATAAACTCCCAGCCCGCATCTTTGTGCTGTGCCTCTGTCGGAATCGCAAAACCGCTTGCCACGGTCCAGCCAATCGCCATGCCGTCCGGAATGACGCTATATCCAACCTTTCCAACGATAGTAGATTTCTCCGGATTCTCCAGTCTGGAAGCGAAGTTTGTCGCATCAATACACATTGCAACCTTGCCCTGCTGTATTGCCAGCTGACACTGGTCCCAGTTAAAGCTTTCCACGCCGCTTACACTGTGGTTCTTCAGAAGATCTGCATAATATTCCGCTGCCTTTACTGCTGCCTCTGAATTTACTGCCAGATTTCCGTCCGCATCAAACCAGTCTCCGCCCATTTCCAGGAACATACCTGTCCACGGCATTACGTTCATTCCATGTCCTTTTGCACCTCTGTATACGATAGCCGGAATACCAGCCGCATCCAGTTTTGCCACTGCCTCATCGAACTCTTCCTTCGTCTTCGGAGCGCCCTCAATGCCTGCCTGCTCGAACATTTCCGTATTATACATCAACATGGAACTCTCTCCGTAGATCGGCATTCCATAAAGTTTTCCCTGATAAGAAAGGCTGTTCAGATAACCCGGCATAAAATCATCAATATCATATCCCGTTTTCTCCACATACGGTCCAAGTTCCTCAATCCATCCGGCATCTGCAAACTGCGCCGTATACATCAGGTCAAACATGATCACGTCATAATCGGAAGATCCTGCTGCCAGAGCAATCTGCGTCTTATCAAACATTTCTTCCTGCGGCATAACCTCAAGCTCTACGTCAATACCCGTCATCTCCTCAAACTGCGGCAGAAGCTCCTGAATACTGTCTGTAGTTGTGTGAGCCTGCATAATCACACGAATGGTTTCTCCATCATACGGTTTTTCCTCACTGGCATACGCCGGAATTACAGTTCCCACAGCCATAGAACCAAGCAGCAAACCTGCAAGAGCCTTTTTCGTTGTTCTTCTCATATAAACCTCCTATACATTATGAATGATTGATTATCTCTGATTAATATCGATATTAATTATAGTTGTATTGTAATGTATTGTTTTCTATATGTCAATACATTACAATACAACTATGTCTATATTCTACACAATCAACAATTTTCTACATCTATTTTTATGCTATTTCAACATACCTCCAGCATTTATATGCCTCTGTCATTCACCAGTCAGCGCTGCAATTGAAGCACAGGCCAGAACCACCCCCTGTGAGGCCGCCGTCGAATAACAACCCTCTTGCAAATCCCCCCTGTTTCAGGTATACTCTTGCTGTTTCCTGTATTTATGCGCAGCGTACAGATCAGCCGCCCGCGCAGTACAACTTTTTACCACGGAGAATTCATAATGAGTATTTTAAATGTTGAAAACCTTTCTCACGGCTTTGGCGACAGAGCCATTTTTCATAATGTTTCCTTCCGCCTGCTCAAAGGCGAACACATTGGCCTGATCGGAGCAAACGGCGAAGGCAAATCTACATTCATGAATATCATCACCGGTAAACTGATGCCGGATGAAGGAAAGATTGAATGGGCCAAACATATCCGCGTCGGCTATCTGGATCAGCATACTGTGCTCGAAAAAGGCATGACAATCCGCCAGGTTCTCACCTCCGCGTTTGATTTCCTGCTCGAAATGGAACAGAACTTAAACGCACTCTACGAAAAAATGGGGGAAGCAGACCCGGATACCTTACAAAATCTGATGGAAGAAGCCGGCACACTTCAGGATCTTCTGACCGTGCATGACTTTTATATGATTGACGCCAAAGTAGAAGAAGTAGGCCGCGCACTCGGATTGTCTGAAATCGGACTGGACCGTGATGTCTCCGAGCTCTCCGGCGGACAGCGCACAAAAACACTGCTCGGAAAACTGCTTCTGGAAAAACCGGACATCCTCCTTCTGGACGAGCCTACGAACTATCTTGACCAGGAACACATCGAATGGCTGAAACGTTATCTGAATGATTACGAAAATGCTTTTATCCTGATTTCCCATGATATCCCGTTCCTGAACAGTGTCATCAATCTGATCTACCATATGGATCATCAGGAACTCAACCGCTACGTTGGGGATTATAACAAGTTCCAGGAAGTATATGCCATGAAACAGGCGCAGCTGGAGGCCGCGCACAACCGCCAGCAAAAGGAAATTGCGGACCTGAAGGATTTTGTTGCGCGCAACAAGGCCCGCGTCGCCACGCGAAACATGGCAATGGCCCGTCAGAAAAAGCTCGACAAAATGGATATCATCGAACTTGCAGCTGAAAGACCAAAGCCGGAATTTCATTTTCTGGAAGCGCGCACGCCTGGCCGGTATCTTTTCCAGACGCGCGATCTCGTCATCGGATATGACGAACCACTCTCCGCTCCTTTAAATCTGCAAATGGAGCGCGGCCAGAAAATCGTGCTTACCGGCTCCAACGGCATCGGAAAAACCACGCTGTTAAAAAGCCTCCTAGGTCTGACCGCCCCGCTCTCGGGCCTTGTTGAACAGGGCGATTACCTGGAAATCGGCTACTTCGAACAGGAAATGCCAAAGGACATCGCGACCACCTGTATCGAAGAAATCTGGCAGGAATTTCCTTCCTACACACAGTATCAGGTACGCTCGGCCCTTGCAAAATGCGGCCTGACAACGCAGCACATTGAAAGCCGTGTCAAGGTGCTTTCCGGAGGAGAGCAGGCGAAGGTACGTCTGTGCAAACTGATCAACCGGCCTTCGAACCTTTTAATCCTTGACGAGCCGACTAACCATCTTGATGTCGACGCCAAGGCAGAACTGAAACGTGCACTGCTGGAATACAAAGGAAGTATTCTGATGGTCTGTCATGAACCCGAATTCTATGATGGACTTGCCACGGATGTCTGGGATGCCTCAAAATGGACCACCCGTGCTGTGTAATTGCTGTGTTGTAACATCAAAACAATGTTTATTGCCGACTTCCGGCACAAAAAATGCCCGCCAGGTTCTTTCACCTGACGGGCATCTGAAATTTCTGCTTTTCCTCTTTATTCGTCTTTCATCTTCGGACTGAAAATCCAGCTTGCAAGATATGAAAAAATCAAAGCAGCGCTGATTCCGATTGCTCCGGCTTTAAAGCCTCCCTGGAAAAGCCCCAGAAGACCGTTATCATCTACTGCCTCCTTTACGCCTTTCCACAGAGTATTTCCAAATCCAAGAAGCGGCACGGACGCACCGGCACCGGCAAAATCAAGGAACGGTTCATAAACTCCGACTGCGCCAAGCACTGCACCAAGGCAAACAAGGATTACCATCACACGTCCCGGCAGCAAGGTTGTCTTTTCCAATAAGATCTGAACCAGCGCACAAATCAAACCGCCGACCCAGAATGCATTTACATAATCCATCTTACATTTCCTCCAAACTTATAATTACAGATACTTCCGGAGAATCCGGCACGTATTTCTGCATCTGCCCCTCTCAAAGATACCGGCTCAGCAGTGCTCCAACACTACGCCGTGTGCAATTCCCGGAATTGTCTGCCCCTCATTGAAACTGACCTTTGAGAGCAGTGCGCCAGTCGGCACAAACAGTACCCGTTTCCAAATTCCCTTTCGGATTTTGGGCAGAATCATAGCTGCCAGGACAACCGCCGCGCAGCCGCAGCCGCTTCCGCCTGCATGTGTATCCTGCTTCTCACTGTCATAAACCTCAATTCCGCAGTCCATATGCTGCTGTGAGATATCAAATCCTCTTTCCTTCAGCAAATCAATTACGATTCTCTGGCCTACCGTTCCCAGATCGCCTGTTATGATTTTATCGTAATCTCCTGGCTGACGGTTAAAATCCATAAAGTTCTGATAGATCGTATCACTTGCCGCCGGCGCCATGCACGCCCCCATATTCATGTTGTCCTTTACGCCCATATCGACAATCTTTCCGGGTGTCACGCCTGCAACCTTCACATGTCCGCCCTTGGGGGCAAGTACAAAGGCTCCGCTTCCGGTAACGGTCCAGGTAGCTGATAGGGGACGCTGATTCCCATACCCCTGGGGAAATCGGAACTCCTTTTCTGCACTCCCGAAATGGCTTGACGTCAGAGCAGCCGCATAATCCGCATAGCCTGCAGCAACAGTCATTGCGGCAAGTGCCAGAGATTCCCCGCAGGTCGAACATGCGCCGTACAACCCAAACAGCGGAATCTGTGCGTCTCCATTTCCAAATGAAGTGGCAATCAGCTGTGCGAGCAAATCCCCGCCAAACAGATAACGCACCTGCTGCGTCATAAGCTGCGCCTTCCCGATTGCCAGCTGCAAAGCCTCCTTTTGCAGAGTACTCTCAGCCTTTTCCCAGGTATCCTCGCCAAGCTGTGCATCCGGCGCCACCAGATCAAACCATTCCCCTAAGGGACCTTCCCCCTCTTTCGGTCCTACTACCGAAGCACTGCTGATGATATGCGGGGCATTTTGAAATTCAATACTCTGTTGTCCGATTGTTTGATCCACTGCCATAATTTCCCTCCTGCTACGTTTTCTGGCAATAGTATCCCCACTTTTTCTTCTTTTATACAAAAACCACCGCAACCTGACGCTGCAAACGGTCAGCCTTACGGTGGTCTGTCATTTTTGATTTATTTTTCCGGACAAATTTCTGCGATCTTCGCCTCAATCCGCGCCTTTACGCATGCTGCCAGCTCTGTCGTCTTCATGTCCTGATACGCCTCGTACGGAATCGGTTCCAGGAAATGAACCTGTACCTTCTGTTTTTTAATCGAACCAGTATCAAACGCTTTATACGAGTCAATCAGAGCAACCGGAACAACCGGACATTTTGCCTTCATCGCAGCCTTGAAACTTCCTCCCTTAAACTCCAACAGATGATTTCCTTCTCTGCTGCGGGTGCCCTCCGGAAAAATAATAAAATTCCGGCCCTTTTTGAGCTGCTCTGCCATTTCCAGAATCACCTTCATTCCCTGCCGTACGTCAGAACGGTCAATTTCCAACGCTCCAAGGCAGGCAAACACCTGTTTCAGAAAAGGAATCCCGGATAGCTCTTTTTTCGATACAATCGAAACCGGCCTTGTCATCAGCTGCAAAATAGCCAGTGCATCAAACATCCCCTGATGATTCGGACAGAGCAAAAATCCGTCCTCCCCGGGCAGATTTTCCATCCCATGACCATCAATCTCAACCCTGCCGCCCTTCACGGCCCGGTTATCAATCTGCTTGATCAGTGCAAAACGTTCTTCCAGTGTATACTGCTCCGGATGCGCGGAAACACGCAAAAGCCGAAAAATCCCATACGGCACATACCACAGGTTCATCAATACCATCCATATAATCCTTTTCATCTGAACTCTTCTCCTTCATTACAACTCAAATAATTTCAGAAGCCCGGAAAAACTGGGGATCACTTCTGCTGCACAATCTACTTTTCCATATCCGTAAGACGCATGGATAAACACAACTCCGGCCGCTTTCGCCGCATCACAGTCTCCCTGCGTATCTCCCACATAAACAGGCGCAAGAAAATGATTTCTCTGTACAAGCAGACTGATGTTTTCTCCCTTTTCCTTTTTCGTATTTCCATAGCATTCCGTATCCATAATGTATGGCCCAAGCCCTGTCTTTTCTAAAAACAGCTCAATATACCCTGACTGACAGTTGCTCACAATACAGACAGGTAATCGCTCGGATAACGCCTGAATACAAGAAATAACACCGGGATAACAAATGGCACAAGTATCTTGTCTGAGCGCCTCATGCTCATATGCACAGCAACGCTCCATAAGCTCTGTCCGCTGTTGATCAGGAAGATCCGGAAACAACTCCTCTGCAATCACCTGCATCGTCTTTCCAAACAATTCCTTCAGCCGATCCGGCGTCACCACATAATCAGAAAGACCGCTGTCAGAAACAGCCGCCTGCCAGGCACGCGCCACAATCGGAGTCGAATCCCACAAAGTTCCATCCACATCCAGGATCAGTGCATCCGTTTTTGCGTTAATCATACGTTCTCCTTTACACCAATGATACAAAAAGGCCTCCCATCCTTTGATGAGAGACCCATCTGCTGTTTATTTGAGATTCCGATCAGTGTCCGGACACCGATGTCGCATACAGATCTCCTGTAGGCGATGTGCCGGAATAATCCACCGTCGCCGTAATATAAAGTCCGCTGTACAGTCCGTTTGACGTATTCAGAGAAGCATCCGTATAATTGATCGTATATGTATTCCCGTCATCGCCCTGAACCGTAATTGTGTTGGTCCCTGCTTCAACTACCGTACCGCTGATCGTTCCCGTACCGGATGTCTGACCGCCTCCGTTGCCATTTCCGCCGTTACCATCACCATTTCCGTTGCCATTTCCACCGCTGCTGCCTGGATCTGAAGCGCTGATATAGGCCTTGGAAATATACCCCGTCGAACCATTTACAGAAACTACAAACCAGTTGTCAGTCTCACCGATGACACTAACCTCAGTCCCGCCATTCACAGTACTCACAACACCACTGCTCGTACCAGGCTGCACACGGAGATTTACATCCGTCGTCGTATAGTACGTATAACCGGCGCCATAATCCACGTAACTGTTCAACTCTGCGGTTATTTTGGTCGAATCAGAAACCTGACTGTCCGTCTGTGTCGTCTCCGATTGATCCGCCGGCGGATTATAAACAAGATACGCTTTATTAATATAACCGATATTGCCGTTTATATTTACCTTGAACCACTGGGAAGTCTCACCTACTACAGTTACCTTATCGCCCTTTTGCAGAGATCCGATTTTGTTTGCTTCCGTGCTCGGCTGCTGACGGATATTCACAAGTTCAGATGCATACAAATCCGTACCGGCGCCATACTCTGTCAGCGTCTTCAACTCGTTGTCCGCGCTGTTGCCGCTTTCTGACTGCGTCTGGCTTTCACTGTTTTTGTTTACCACTGTTCCCGGCAATGCACTGAACGTTCCGTTCCGAAGTACGGTGAAGCTTTCGACTGATTTCTGTACCGCATCCAGCAGAACTTTATTTGCCTCAAGCACGGTACCCGTAATCACGTATGCCTCATTCTTTCCCATAATACCGTAGGTAACGGAATAAGCCCACATGCTCGTTGCATTGTACTTGACCACATATTCGTACGTATCAAGCGTAGCAGAACTGAGCTTTTCAAACTCTACGACCTCAAAAGCATTTGCATCCGGATACTGTTTGGTAAGACTCTCCTTCAGCGCATTCTCTGAAGTTGCTACGGACAGCTTTTTCATCGCCGATGCATCCGCTGCATGAACGATATTGATCATTGCCGCATTTCCGGAAGAAAACACACGCATCTCATCCACATCCTGCGTCACTTTCCAGGTACTGTCTGGCAGTGTAATACGGATGGTCTTATCCTGTGATGTGTATGCGACATTTGTCTTCATCTCCGTCTCTTTCTCGGTCTCTTTTTCAGTCGCTGGCTCTGGTACCTTCTCTGTCACCTTTTCCGACTGCTTCTGCGTCTCAGTCTGCACAGGCGTTTCTTCCTGGCCGACCATACCACAGCCTGTAGAGAGGCCTCCTATCACCAGTGACACTGCCAGAGATAATGCCGCAATCCTCACTCTTCTGTTCAACATGTCACACCCTCCATTTCATACTTGCTCCCACACCAAATACCTGCTGCCCGCCATCCGGTCTGGCAGATATTGCGTTTGTTCCTGCCCTCCCTTCCAGAACAGAAACACAAAAAACAGGTATTGCATCAATACCATATTTTCAATCATACCACGCATTTACGATTCCTGCAAGTCACACAATGATAATTCACATTTTAGATAAAGTAATGTCAAACTTTCGTAATACGTCAAATTTTTCCTTAAGCGATACCTCCAAGCTCCTGGTACAGACGCTTTGCGTAGCTGTCTGTCATCCCGCAAACATAATCTGTTACCAGCATCAGACGCAGATACAGACGCTCTGCTTCGGATTTTCCACAAGCGCATGCGTGATACGCCTGCTTGTAATTTTCAGAAATCAGAGACATAAACTTCTCCTCCACATCCCGCTGTGGCACCTGCGTATCATAGTACAGAGCAGCCGGAATAAAATGATTCAGATGAAAATTCAAAACCGCATCTGCTGCAATCTCCAGCTTAAAAATCGGACTCGAAACAAACGCGTACCGATAGGCCACATCGCCCAGCCATTTCATAAGTCCCTTCGCGTGCGTAAATTCGAACAAATCATAGCGATACGTTCCCTCCATGATCGCCTGATAATGATTCAGAAAGCCATACGTTGCACACGCAATCAAAACTCCCTGAACGCGCACAAGGAAATTCTGAACAGCAAACTCCTCTTTATCTTGTATATGCCGTTTCTCTGCAGTTGTATACTTGTCCCGCAGAATCTGCGCCGCATTAAAAAAGCTGAGCTCCTTTTCGGAAGCCTGCTGCTCATATTTTTCCAATTCCATCAAAAGCGCAGCATAGGATATGCAGCCTTTTTTAAATGCATCCTCAATATCAGCTGTCTTATACGCAATATCATCCGCCGCCTCCAGTATAAATGTCAGCGGATGGCGCTTACCTGTGGTCCCGCAGGCGCAGGAAATTTTTTCATAAAGCTCCTGCTCTGCAAAAAAATATCCCATTTTTTTATCCTTAATGTCACCACTGTGCGGATGAATGGCGGTCGAAGGCCCCGGATATTTTACAATGGTATTGAGCAGCGCATACGTCAGATTCATCCCATTTTCATCGACCAGAAAATGCAGCTTAGACAGCAGACGCAGGGCCTGGGCATTTCCTTCAAAATTATAAAAATCTGCAAGCATCTGCTTCGACAAAAGTTTTGTCACCTGCTGCCCCTGAAAGGAAAGCTTCGGCAGATTCCACTTAAACCACTCTCGGATTGCAGACTCTCCGAAATGGCCAAACGGAGGATTCCCGATATCGTGAACCAGGCCTGCACACTGCAAAATATTGCAGACGTCCTCCTTCATATGCCAGTCAAACCTGTCATCACGGCCATTTTGCAGAATATCCTGACAAATATTCTGTCCCAGAGATTTCGCAATCGAAGATACCTCCAGCGAATGCGTGAGCCTTGTGCGGATAAAATCACTTTGGTCCAGCGGAAACACCTGTGTTTTATCCTGCAAACGCCGAAACGAGGCACTGACAATAATCCTGTGATAGTCTTTTTCAAATTCACTCCGCAAATCCCGTCCCCCTGACGAGCGCGACACAGTGGACCGCGCGCGCTGCGGACATAACAGTGTTTTCCAATCCATTCTTTTGTTCCCTCCATGTATGCGCTGCCCCGCAAACCACACCTATTTCCCAATTCAGCGCAAAATCCCATTTTCTAATTAACCTCTCCCGGAAAATCTCCGACGAATTTCAGCCTCAGCCTCCCGCAGTCTTCTGTCCAGCTCCCCGCCCGCTCCGAGCAGACGTTGAAACTCCCGGTATTCATCCCCCAATCCTCCACCGTGCAGAACCCTATATGCACCGGCGTCACTTCCAAGCGCAATCCGGGCGCCAAGCGCATACCCGCGCCGGATATTTTCTCCCTGCTGCTCTTTCAAGCGCCCCAGCGAAGCATCTTCAAATCTTCCACTGCCAATCAGGTTCGTGATCGTCACATAGGTCGGCACCCACACCGCCTGACTTTGAGCCAGCGCCTGCAGGCAATCGTCATCCATGAAGTTCCCGTGCTCTACCGAATCCACACCTGCTTCCACTGCGTCAAGAACAGCTCTGGCACCGTTCACATGTGCCATCACTGCAAATCCTTCCTCATGTGCGATATGAATCATCTCACGAATTTCTTCCCGGCAAAGCGGCTCCTCTGTCAGCTCCCCTTCCCTGTCAAAATCCATGATTCCGGAAAACATTACTTTGATAAAGTTCGCACCCTCCAGCGCTGCCTGCCTCACCAGCCTGGCATACGCTCTCATATCATCATACCCACGGCCCACAATTCTGCCATAATGACCGTTTTTATGAATGGCAAATACCGGTGATGCATATGTAATACCGTACTCCGGTGCAAGCTGCGCAGCCTTTTGGGAAACTCCCAGCACATCTCCGCCTTCTCTTACAAACCGGATTCCAGCAGCCTGATACTGCTTCAGTTTTTCCCTGATATCCGCCTCCTGTACGCCATTTTGATGCAAAGCAACGGCTGCACGATAGTTTTTCCCATCCATAAAAAGGTGCGCATGGCACTCTCCAAACACGATCATCCCTCCTGTACCAATATCATTTTCCCATGTTGCAACAGGCTTTTCCAAAACTGAAAAAGCATATTTTTTTTGATTATATTACGAAAATCTCAAAAAAGCAAACAGTGAGGCTGCCACAAGCTTTGCACTGTGCGGCAGCCTCACTGATGAGAGCTTTCATAATTTTAATATTACTGTTTTTCTGTTTTCTTCTGAATCTCACCCAGCACCTTCATTGTATTTTCAAACGTGCTGTTCAGCGGATACAAATCGGCCTGCCAGGAAACCTGGTCTGTTGTAAAACGCAGATAATTCTCAGACGCCCAGATATCTCGCCAGGATGCCTGCTTCAGATCTTTGCAATATGCCTGCACCACCCGCTCCTGATCACCTGCCGGCACATCAATATAGATATATTCGTCCGTTCCATAAAACGCACGTTCTATGATGTCGTCTGTATCTACCTCTTCTGTCAGATACAAACCTGCCTGCATCACAGTTCTTCTGATATCCTCCGCGTTCCAGGTGAGAATCGGAAAATACCGTTCCCGGAATTTCTGATCTTTGATCAATTCATCCATAACATCCAGATAAAGCTTTTCCTCCACCGGATACATGCGATACACTTCTTTTCCGCTTTTCGTGCGGTATTTCAAGCTGATGTATATGCTTTTATCATGTATACCATTTTGTATGTTGGACACGCCGGATTCCGCCAGCCGGTACAGTCCTTCAAAGTCATCCATTTCCAGATAATCCAGGGCATCCTTTCTGGAATCTCCGCTCGGGCGATATGTTCCTGTCACTTTCGGATAGTGGATATTCAGCCGCGTCTCTCGTACAGACATTGCTGCAAGCTCCTCTTTTGCCGGTAAATATGTGTTATATCCCATCAGATCAAATCGCATGGAAAAAAACAAAATGGCGCCAATCACAAAGGTAGCTACAAGATATCCTTTTTTCTGTAAAACCATGCGGATATCCCAGCGATAAATAAATTCTATGATTATGCAGGATAATCCCCCAAATAAAAGAAGGAAAACCGCCTCCCACACTACGGACTCAAACAGCTCATACGCAATCAGAGCCGCAAATATAGCTACCGGAACACAGAGCATCAGCTTGATTATCCCTTCCGTCTTCTGAAAAGCCAGTGCATTTCCTGCCGCCTCTGTCTTTCTGATACGGTACAACATAAGCGAAATCACGGTCAGTACAGCGGCAAGCGCCAGAAGCTGACACATCCATCCCAGACTCGGTATATACCCAGTAAGTCCCTCTCTTCCTTCTGAAAATTGAGACAAACTGAACGCCCACGGAGAAGAACATTTTAAAATTTCTGTTTCCACTACACTGTAGCTATCCAGTTTCGTTGTCAGAAAAACAGAGTTCAATCCCACGATCAACAGCCAAATCATTGGAACATAGCCGCCCAAGACCCCAACTGCAAAAATCGTAGTCAGCATTTTCCCTGTCAGCATAATCGAGATCAGTACTCCGGAATAACTGCAAAGAAAAACCAGAATCCCCTCCAGAGACGCCACCGCCATCTCAAACAGAAACTGCCAGGAGAAAACTCCATAAAAAACACCGATTAAAATCGCAAGCACCTGGCAAACCAGATATGCGATACCAAAAGTAAGGGCACTGCTCACATAACGAATCGCAAACAGACTCTCTCTTTTAAGTGCCAGGCTGTGATACAGATCCAGCTTCACCGCAGAGTGAAGATAAGAAAATGCACACAATGCACATACACCTCCTGCAACCAGGATAAATAACAGATTTTCAAACCTTCCAAGCCCTACCTGTTTATTAAAAATATCCACGATATTAGAAGGTGATCCCTGGCTTACATTAGAGGAAGCCACTGACATCACCATAAGCACACGAAACGGAATCAGCAGCCCGAACACCAGTCCCCAGATAGCTGTAAGCCACGTCAGCTGGCGCATTTCACTGCGAATCAATTTAGAAAACGAGATTTTTGATGTCATATCCAGCCACCTCCGTCTCACTGATAAAAATTTCTTCCAAGGTCAGCGGCAGTATTTCGGAAAAGAGTGGCTGCTTCTCCTGAATTTTCATAAGAATTTCTTTATAATCTCCCCGGACTACAATCGTCAGCAACGATCCTCTCTTTTCATGCTGCAATACCTTAAGCTCCGCGAGTAACTCACTTTCCAGCTCTTCATCCGGAATCACACACTGAATCTTGTGAATTCCAAGCTTCATCTCATCGAGGTCCTTTGCAAACAGGATTCCGCCTTTGTGCAGAAGTCCTACGTGGTCACAGATATCCTCAATTTCCCGCAGGCTGTGAGATGCAATCACAGGTGTAAACTTACGGTTCAACAGCTCTGAAGCAAACAGACTTTTCACAGTCTGCCGCATAACCGGATCCAGACCGTCAAACGTCTCATCGCAAAACAGATACTCTGTATTTGCACAGATACCAAGCAGCACGGACACCTGCTTTTTCATTCCTTTCGAAAAGGTAGAGAGCTTCCGCCTCGGATCTAGTTCGAACTTGGAAATCAAGTCATCAAAACGTTTCACATCAAACTGCGGATATGCAATGCAATAATAATCTCTCATTACATTTGCCGTCGCATTCGGAAAAAACCATGCGGTATCCGGAATAAAACAGATCTTCTCTTTTGCCTGCGGATTTTCCCATACTGGCTTGTCATCCACCGTGACCTGCCCCTCATCTGCTTTCAGCACTCCGGAAACCACACGCAAAAGCGTACTCTTTCCGGCCCCGTTTGTGCCAACCAGACCAAAAATGCTGTTTTCATGGATCTGAGCATTTACGCAGTCCAAAGCCAGCAAGCCGTCAAACTTTTTGGTCACATCTTCAATCTTTATCATACTTTTTGCTCTTCTCCCTCCTGATAAAATATTGTTGCCCGCTCTACAAACGCATTACACGGAATCTTCAGTTCCTTCCCTTTTGCGACCAGCTCTCTCAGAGATACGAACACGCTATCCTGTTTTTTCTGCTTCAGTCCCTCATTTCCGGACACAAAGTTCCCCCGTCCCTTCACAGGATAGATATATCCCTCCTGCTCCAGAGCAGCATATGCTTTCTGGATCGTATTTGGATTGATAGACAGCTCCATGGCAAGCGCACGGACAGACGGCATCTGACTATCTGGCTCCAGCACACCGCTGACAATCAAAGTCTCAAAACATTCTACGATCTGTTCATAGATTGGCTTTCGGTTTTGCAGATCAATTCCAATCATATGCCCTCCTATTTTACATACGTACACACTACTAAGTGTACTATGAGTCTTAGTACACTTAGTTTATACTACAATCTTGTTTGCTTGTCAATTCTTTTCCTGCCAATATAACACAGATCCAGCACATATTTTCTGAATACAAAAAACAAAGACAGCTGCTCCGTCTCCGGCTTCAGCTGCCTCTGAATTTCTGATCGAAATTTTCCTGTGTTTTATTCTGCTGTGAAAAGGTTTCTGTTTACGTATCCAACGGTTCCTTCATATTCAACCTTATACCAGCGGTCCGTATAGCCAATGGCTGTTACATTCGTTCCTGATGCAATCATATTTATGATTTCACCGTTTTGCGTCGGTGCCTGACGCATATTGGCGCCCACGGTCGCCTGAATCGGGAAGGACTCTGCATAAACTTCTACACCGTACTCAGTATCAACTGCTGAAGTACCTGCTGTAGAAGGCGGAACAGAAGTACCGTTGTCTGCCGATGCAGTCGTATTTCCATCGTTGGCAGAGGACGGCGCCGTTCCATTTGCGAGCTGTTCGCGCTCCTCCTCTGTCTTCGGAGCTACTTCTGTATCAGAAACGAACTGCTTGGACACGTAACCATTCTCCTCGTAATCATCCAGATCAACGACATACCAGTTCGGCGTCTCACCGACAAGCCGGAGCGTCTCGCCCTGGTCAAAGCTGTCAAAGATATCTCCGTCTGATCCCGGTGCTGTACGGACATTCACGTCATCTGACGCATATCCGGTACGGAATGTATCAAACTCTGTCTCCTGCGCTTTCTCCTCCTCGACAGTCAGCTCCTTGGGCTGTGTCTGAGGTTCCGTCTCCGTCACCTTCTCCGTAGGCGGCTCCGTCACCTTCTCTGTCGGAGGCTCTGTCACCTTTTCTGTAGGCGGCTCCGTCACTTTTTCGGTCTGGGTCTCAGACTCTGTCTCCGGTTCCTTTTTCAGTTTATCGCAGCCTGTCGCAAGTACCACTACGGAACAGCTCAGCAACAATGCCAATAACCATTTTTTACTTTTATTTTTCATATCATCTGCCCTCCAGTTACTTATATTTTTTACAATTACTCCCGAAATATACTCTTGGAGACATCATAACACGCAAATCCAGAAATTTCAATAGTTATAACAAAATTTTTAAAAGTTTTAAATTTATGTTAACTTTTTCTTTTTAATCAAACAGTGGCTTTCTCGATTACATTCATCTGACACGCATACAAAAAAGAAAGGAGCTGCTTCTTAGCCCCCTTTAAGTATTACGGAAATCGCAGAACTGACAGGCTATGCCAGCTCTGCAACTTTACTGCGCGCCTTCAAGCGCTATGAAGGTGTTACCTGGGATGGTACCACATCACACTCCATAAATGAAAAATTATCCTATGAACAGACCTTACGCCATATACAGAACATCTTTGAACCGCTACATAGACTTGCGCTCTGCAATCTCTGCCATCTTGGCCGCGTTCAGACGTGTATCGCCATGCACACGGCTGTAGGAGAGATACCCGTTCATACGGTCAATTTTGGTCAGATTCTGGGAACCGCACTTTGGACACGTATCCATTTCCAGTTCCTGATGGCCGCAATCATCACAGTATGCCAGGGAAAGATTGACGCCCTCATAGTATCCAAGGCTCATGGCACGCCGGATCAGGCTCTTGACTGCGTCGATATTATAATCAATCGGGTAGCGCACGTACTGGATCTTTCCTCCGTTGCACAGCTCCCAGAAACGCCCCTCCAGATCCTGCTTTTCGATCGGAGTCAGATCTTCTGTCACATGGCAATGGAAGCTGTTGCTCACATACGGCCGGTCTGAAACGTTCTCGATAATACCGAATTTTTTGCGGAACTGTTCTACCTGAAGCCCGCAAAGGCTCTCTGCCGGCGTGCCGTAAATTGCATACAGCCAGCCATCCTGCTCCTTAAATTCATTTACTTTATTATTAATATGCTTCAGAACATCAAGTGCAAACTGACCGTCTTCTGCGATGGATTTTCCGTTATAAAGCTCCTGCAGCTCATTGAGCGCGGTAATACCAAACGAAGAAGTCATGGGCTTTAACAGACGTTTGATCTTATCATGCGGCTGCAAATGACCGCCGTAAAAACCGCCTTCACAGTAAGCAAGCGGGTTTGTGGAAGCACGCATCTCGCCAAGGTATTCGTAGGTACGGATATGCAGCCTGCGGATCATCTCCAGGTATCCATCCAGCACCTCGTAAAAATCCCGGCTTTCTGCGCGTGACTTTGCCAAAATCATCGGAAGATGCAGACTCACGGCGCCGACATTAAACCGTCCGACAAATACCGGCTCGTCCTTTTCATCCGCCGGATTCATACCGCCCCGCTCATACCACGGGCTTAAAAAGGCACGACAGCCCATCGGACTGATGACTTTGCCGTATTTCTTATACATGCTGGAAATATATCCTTCACCAGTCAGTGACAGCCAGTCCGGATACATGGTCTTTGCAGAACACGCAATGCCTGCCTCAAACACATCCTCACACGCACCGCCCGGGCAGTGCAGGTTCTCATCATAGAGAAATACAATCTTCGGGAAAAGCACCGGCTTTTTGTTGCCCTTTTTGCCCTGCCCGCCTTTGTGCACTTCAAGCAGCGAAATTGAGATCATCCGCGCAAATTCATCCGTGCCAAGTCCGAGCGTCACAGTCACAAAAGGATAATCTCCGCGGGAAGAACCGACGGTATTGAGCTTGTACTCAATGCCCTGCCAGCCCTGGTCACAGTCACGGCGCACTTTTTCCTGCGCATACCGCAGCGCCCGCTCCTCCACACCTTCCCAGGAAGGATCTGCATATTCCTTAAATTCTTTCTGATATTTGAGAAAACTCTTCTTTGCATAGGGAGCCAGAATCTTATCTGCCTCCGGTACCGTAAAGCCGCCGTACTGCTGCGCAGCCGTGCTCAGAATAATATCGCCCATTACATCGAAAGCTGTATCGAGCGTCTTCGGTTCATTGTACCAGACATTGCCCATCTCAAAGCCGTCCTTCAACACAGAACCCACATCAAACAGACAGCAGTTCATCGTATCCAGACGCGCTGACTGATCATGAATATAAATATATCCGTCCTTGCAGGCCTGCAGCTCATCGCGCGTCATGAAAAATTTGCGGTAAAGCTCCTTGTTCAGCTCATTGAAAATAAGGCTCCTCTTTGTCGCAACTAGCGCGCTGTCTGTATTCGCATTGCTCTTGTCACCGATATACCGGATCGACTGACTCTTGGTATAGACGTCGTCCATCATATGAATAAAGTCTAGTTTATAGTTGCGGTAATCACGGTAGCTCTTCGCAACAGCCGGATTTACTGCCTCCAACGCACCTTCTACAATATTGTGCATCTCCTGGATTGTGATACCCTGTTTTCCCAGAGATTCTGCTTTCTCTTTCGCAAAATCACATAAAAAATCCAACTCCTGGTCTGTAAACTTATACAAAATACGCGCTGCGGATTTATTCACCGCCACAATTATTTTCTGAACATTAAACTCCTCGTGCGTTCCATCCTTTTTAATGACATACATCGTATAAATGCTCCTTTTTCTCCAAAACTTGATTGGGTAATTGCGAAACGGTTGGCAAAGGGACGCCCCCTGGAACAATAGAAAAAACGGGGTTCCGGATAAATAAGTCACCCCTTATTTTTCTATTGTTCCAGGGGGCTGACTTTGTAAAAGAGTTTCGCAACTGACTGCCAAGCTACTTTGTAATTGCAACAGAGTTTTGCAATTTGTCAAAACTATATATAGTATATTATTTTATATTTTATATCATTAAAAACTATATATAGCCCCTCGAGTATACCTTATATTTTAGCGTTTGTAAAGTACCTGTTACAGAATCCGGCTATGTTGTTGTACAAAACCAACTCATCTGGCGCTGTCCAAAATTCCGTTTACAGAGAAAAAGGTACTGAAATTGCCTGGGTAGTTTTCAAGCATATATCCGGTCACAGTTCTTCTCGTCTGTCTCAAATATGTGCTGTTTACTTCCAGATGATCTCCCTCCGCCCACAGGCCGATGTGATAACGAAAGCCCTGATGAATAACATATGCGCCCTTTTCAGATGTATAGTCTACTTCTGCCCCGTAGGGGTAAAACAGTATATCACAATCTCCAAGCACACTGCCTGCCGTACTCTTCCACTTTGTAATATCGTCCCGCAGCTCGTCATACGACATGGTGTTCAAAAAAACATAATCATAACCTGCACAGGCAAATCTCCAGCCATCCTCTGCCAGTTTCTGTGCAATCTGCCGTACGGTCTGTACATTGCCCTCGTAGTCAAGGCTTTTTCCTTCTTCGATCTGGTATCCAAACACCCCTTCTACAGCAGAGACAGAAATAATCCCTCTTGCATCCTGGTAAGAGAAATCCGGATGCTCTGCAATAAACTGCTCTACCACAGGCACCACGTCGTATGCGCCGATCAGATCATGTCCCTCTGCGTCTGTGTACAATGCCCCTACGTTTCCCTCTTTGTCCAGAGCCAGGCGCGTTGCTACCCCGTCCCCGTTTCGGATGGAACTATAATTTAAGTTGTCGATTGACAGGACAAACGGCTTTTTCCCCTGCGGAATCACCGGAAGCTTTTTGCTCATCGTCACGTCCCCTCCGGTTCCCTCCGTCTCTTCGGCAAGACTTTGAATATCGACCAGAATATAACCACTCTCGTAGAGCGTTGTCAGAATATTTGTAAATTCCGTCAACGTAATCATATTCTCCTGGTATATCTTCGCATATTCATCCCCGTCAAATGCCCGTGACGGATCTGTCACCAGATTTGTAAAACACAGGTGTACAATATCCCCGTCATACGAATACATGCCGTCAATCTGCTTCTGGTAATCGGCAACTGCCTCTGCTGCACGCTCGTCATCCTGCATCTCTTCCGAGTTTTGCAGCAGGGCAATCGCCTCTTCGTACCGATAGGAAAGCGCCAAAGAGGCCGCCTGTGCAAAAATCTGCTCTTTCTGCTCGTTCAAACTCGCCTCTGACTCCAGGCGCTCCCGTTCTGCTTTCATTTTCGGTGTTTCCACCGGCTCATTATTTTCATATTTATCAAGTGTCCCGATGCATTCCGCAATCTGGTAATTCAAAACACTTCTGGAACAGCCCCCTGCAAATACTGCTGCGGCTGCCATAAAAATGATCGCAAGCTTTGCTCTTTTTCCCCGCATCTGGCTCCCCTCTCTTAATCGCAAGGCTTTTTTTCTATAATAGCAGAGGACAAATAAATGCACAAGACAACTTTTTAGAAAACAGACACATTTCCTGCTTTTACAACAGTTCACGCAGAAGCCGATTTACCATCCCCGGATCTGCCTTTCCTTTCATCTGCTTCATCGTCTGACCCACCAGATAACCAAGTGCTTTTTCTTTTCCTCCTCTGAAATCTGCAACTGACTGCGGATTCTCTGAAAGAACACTTTGTACCACCTCCCGAAGCGCCTTTTCATCCGAGATTGCTGTCAGTTCATGTGTCTTCACATACTGCTCCGGATCTGTATGATGATGAAAAATCTCCGCAAAAACTTCCTTCGCCGCCGTCTGATTGATGATGCCGCTCTCTGTAAGCTCAATCAGCTTTGCCAGATGTGCCGGTGCGATGGTAAGTGTATCTGCTTCCCGGTTTTCTTCCTTTAAAAGACGCAATGCTTCCCCCATGAGCCAGTTAGAGACCTTTTTCGGCTTTTTACAAAGGGCCGCCGTCTCCTCAAATATATCTGCCATACGTTTTGACTCCGTGAGAATCTGAGCATCGTAATCCGGAATATCAAATTCCCTCTGATAGCGTTCCAGTTTCTGCGCACGAAGCTCCGGCTGACGCGCGCGCACAGCTTGCAGCCACTCATCGCTGATTACAATCGGCACCAGATCAGGGTCTGGAAAATAACGGTAATCATGCGCGTCCTCTTTTGAGCGCATTGGATAAGAATATTCCTTATTGTCATCCCAGCGGCGCGTTTCCTGAACCACTTCTTTTCCTTCCTCCAGAAGCTCGATCTGACGCGCCCGTTCTCCTTCGATGGCGCGGGCGATGGCTTTGAAGGAGTTCAGGTTTTTCATCTCTGTTCTTGTGCCAAACTCCTGCGTTCCTACTTCGCGGACTGAGAGATTGACATCAGCGCGCATTGATCCTTCCTGCAATTTACAGTCAGAAGCGCCCAGGTAACGGATAATCATCCGCAGCTTTTCCAGATACGCAAGCACCTCCGCGGCATCCCGCATATCCGGCTCAGATACGATCTCAATCAGCGGCACGCCGCTTCGGTTGTAATCCACAAGAGAGCAATCCTCCCACTCGTCATGTACGAGCTTTCCGGCGTCCTCCTCCATGTGAATTTCATGAATGCCAATCACCTTTTTACCTGACGCAGTCTCAATCTCAATGCCTCCGTCATGACAGATTGGAAGATACAGCTGTGAAATCTGATAATTCTGCGGATTGTCAGGATAAAAATAATTTTTCCGGTCAAAACGGCAATACTGATTGATCGCACAATTCGTCGCAAGTCCTACTGCCATCGCATACTCCACCACCTGCCGATTCAGAACCGGAAGCGCCCCCGGCATTCCCATGCAAACCGGACACGTATGCGTATTAGGTGCTCCCCCGAACGCAGTTGAACACCCGCAGAAAATTTTTGTCTTTGTCGCCAGCTCTACATGAACCTCAAGGCCGATCACCGTTTCATACTGTCTGTGCATATCAGTCCACCGCCTTTCCTAATTTTTCTGCCCCAGATACGATCTGCACATGCGGCGGCGCCTGCCACCTCCCCCGTGCCTGCTCAAACGTATACGCTGCGCGGATGATTTTTTTCTCCATAAAACAATTGCCGAGCATCTGGACACCGATCGGGAGTCCGTTTTTATCCAGACTGCATGGAACGGATATCCCCGGCAGCCCCGCCAGATTTGCAGAAATCGTATAAATATCGCCAAGATACATTTTCAGCGGGTCGCCAAGAGAGGCCCCCAGTCTCGGCGCCGTCCCTGGTGAGGCTGGCGCCAGAATCACGTCATATTTTTCAAAAGCCGCGTCAAATGCCCTTCGAATCAGAGCTTTGGTGCGCAGCGCTTTGAGATAGTACGCATCGTAATAACCGGAGCTTAAAACGAAAGACCCCAGCATGATACGGCGTTTTACTTCCTCGCCAAATCCTTCAGAGCGGCTCTTTTTATACATACCGTGCAGTCCGTCATACGCAGACGCCCGGTATCCGTATTTCACTCCGTCAAAACGTGCCAAGTTCGAGCTGGCCTCTGCTGACGCAATCACATAATAGGCAGGAATTGCATAATCCACAAGGCTGAGCGGAAATTCCTCCACCACTGCCCCCTTTTGTCTGAGTACATCTGCTACCCGCAGGACCGCCTCCTTTACTTCCTCTTCCAGTCCTTCCCCGAAATAATCAGCTGGAATGCCAATGCGCATACCTTTTACATCGTCGGTCAGGGCTTCTGTAAAATCACAGTCTGCCCGCTTCACAGAGGTACTGTCCTTCGGGTCATGTGCTGCAAGCATCTCAAGAATTGCCGCACAGTCCGAAACATCTTTCGCAATCGGCCCGATCTGGTCCAGAGACGACCCATAGGCAATCAGTCCGTACCGTGACACCGTTCCATACGTTGGCTTCAGCCCAGTCACGCCGCAAAAAGAACTTGGCTGGCGAATCGATCCTCCCGTGTCCGAACCAAGTGCATACGGCGCCTCGCACGCTGCCACCGCGGCACAGGAACCGCCGGATGAACCGCCAGGAACGTGCTCTGTATTCCACGGATTTCTTGTGGGCCCGAACGCTGAGGTTTCAGTCGTACTGCCCATCGCAAACTCATCCATGTTCGTCTTTCCAAGAATTACCGCCCCCTGTTTTTGCATCTGCAACACAGCCTGTGCGCTGTACGGCGGCACGAAATTATATAAAATCTTTGAACTGCACGTGGTTTTTATCCCTTCTGTACAGATATTATCCTTCACCGCAGCCGGAACACCTGCCAGCGGCCCAAGACACGCTCCGCGATCAAGAGCCGCCTGAACCTCATCGGCGCGCTGCAATACGTGCTCCTCCTCTACTGTCACAAAGCTGTTCAGCACTTTGTCCATCTGTGCAATACGCGTCAGAAAAGCCTGTGCCGCTTCCCGTACCGACACTTTCTTCTTTTTTATCTCTCTGCCCAGTTCCAGGGCAGTCAGCTCCATAATCTCCATGTCAGTCTCCTTTCCCGTTTATTTTCCGTTACTCTACCGTTTTGGGTACTTGAAAAGAACCTTCTTTCACTGCCGGCGCATTTTCCAGCAGTCGGGCTCTTTCCTCGCCATTCGTTACAAGATCCTCACGGAACACGTTATTCACCGGAAATACATGGGACAGCGGTTCAACGTCCGCCGTATCCAGTTCATTCAGCTTGTCAATATAATCGAGCATCTTTTCGATATCACTTTTTGCCTGTTCTTTTTCTATATCCGAAAGCTCCAGCTTTGCCAGAATTCCGACGTATGAAATCGTTTCATCACTGATTTTATTTGCCATAATCTACTCCTTCTTCTCTCATAACCTGACATCCATTTTACAGCCACATCTTCTGCATAGTTTCCGAATCAGCGCTTATCGCTCCCTAGCTACACAGAAACAAAACCAGCCTATTATGGCTCCAGACGCGACAGATCACGCGGGAATAATGTTGTTTCCCTGACGTTATCCTCTCCCACCAGTTTCATGGTCAAGCGTTCCAGACCGATTCCAAGCCCACCATGCGGAGGCATTCCACATTTAAACGTATTCAGATAAAATTCCATGCCCTCCTCAGACATCCCACGGGCCGCGATCTTGTCACAAAGCTGTTGATAGTCATGAATGCGCTGCCCTCCGGTCGTGATTTCCAGTCCGTGAAACAGCAGGTCAAAGCTTAAGGTAAATCTCGTATCTTCCGGATCATCCATCGCATAAAACGGCCGTTTTTTGGAGGGATAATGCGTGACGAACACAAAATCTGCGTTGTATTCCTCTTTAAAATACTGACCGATCAGCTGCTCTTCCTCCGGCTCCAGATCATATGGGTTTCGGATCTGACGACTGTATTTTTCAGCAACCAGTTCCTTCGCCCTGTCAAAGCGCACGGTCGGGATTCTTTTCGTATCTGGAAGCCTAATGCCAAGCAGCTCCAGCTCCTTTTTGTACTCTGTCTCCAAAAGTTTCATGGTAAACTGCAAAAATCCCGTTTCCATTTCCATCAGATCCGTAAAACTTCCGATATATCCCATCTCAAAATCCAGACTTGTATATTCGTTCAGATGCCGTTTTGTGTTATGTTTCTCTGCCCGGAATACAGGAGCGGTCTCAAACACGCGATCAAAAACACCTACCATCATCTGTTTGTAAAACTGTGGGCTCTGTGCCAGCACCGCCGGGCGATGAAAGTAATCCAGCTTGAAAATATTGGAACCTCCCTCTGCACCCTTCGCACCAATCTTCGGCGTGTGAATCTCCGTGAACTGCTGGCTGTAAAGATAATCCCGGAATCCTCTTACAATTCCCTCCTGAATACGGAACTTTGCACGTTCCCTCAGATTACGCAGGGAAATGCTGCGATAATCAAGCTTTGCCTCCAGCGACGTATTCAGCTTCCATTTTCCAATCGGCAGAGGCAACGCCGCATACGGAGCAGAGAGAATCCTGCCGCCTGTCACGCGAATTTCAATGCCGTGCGGCGCCCGCTCATCCAACTCCAGACGTCCGGACAACTCCACGGTCTGTGATTCCCGCACCTGCTTTGCGGAAAGCTCCGAAACGCCCTCCTCAAACACGCACTGCAACAGCCCGCCGCGTTTACGCAGCACGACAAATACAACGTCTCCCATCGCGCGGATTGCGTGGACAAAGCCATTCACCTTTACCTTGCTTCCGGCTAATTCCGGTCTCACAAGCATATCGAGTTCCATCGTTTCTTTTGGTGTAATTCCTGTTAAAAATTCCATTTTGGTCTCCTTTCGGTTCCGGGATTTTACATGTTTACGAACATACGTTGTATTTTCACCTACTTTGCGTCTTTGTGAAAATAAAAAATCCAGATGAAATCAGATCCTGTATGATTTCATCTGGATGCTTTCCAAGCTAATTTGTCCAGTCCAAACATAAAAATCCCGGAACATCATACTATGATATTCCGGGACGGATAATCTTTACCCGCGGTACCACCCGCATTGCAGACACCTTTGTCTGCCTCTTTTTTAACACTTAACGCGTGCAACGTACTGTCCTACTGATCTTTCGATCTCATTCAGACAGTCGGCTCCAGAGTGTTCCCTATTGTCTCCTTCCTCCCATCAGCACTCTCAGTCGGTGATGCCGAATTCCTGTCAGATTTCAGAAACAGAGTCTCCTTCACTGCTTTTTAATGTTGTTATCCTAGCACACTTTTCTGTGTATGGCAAGCAGTAATTTTTGTTTCTTTTCACAAAATTTTTATCTTTTACTTTAATAACCGCTCATAATGAAAGCGTTTCACTGCCCGCCCAAGCAGAACCCAGGCCAGCACCACACTGACTACCCCGATCCCGAGAAGAATCCTTGCATTCACAAGCATCATCCCGGTAAACTGTCCGACAATCAGCAGGACAATCGGCAGAACCAGAAATACAGCGCTTTGCTGTGATTCCTCCACGGTCTGCGCTTTTGCAGAGCCGCGCACAATCAGCGTCACTGCAATCAGGGAAATCGCCGGCCCTACCAGAAACAAAATAAGCACCCAGCTGACACTTGGCAGCAGCATACTGCCGGTCAGATATACAAGTTCTATTTCCAGCACTACGGCCATAGCCAAAAAGGAAATAAACGATACCAGTATACTCAGACTAAAAGATGCAAGTACTTTTGCAATAAATATCTGACGCAGGGTCAGTGGACAGTAAAGCAGCGTTTCCAGTGTCCGTTTTTCTTTCTCTCCGACAAAAGAGGTGGCAGCCGTGATAGAAGACGTCATAACTGGAATCACAAGAAAAAATATCGGCATAATGTAATTCAGAAACAGACCATAGAGCGCCTGCTCCATGTCCGTCACCACAGGCAACAACTTCAAAAGCTGATTCAGATCTGTCTCCCCCGGCGCAAAATGAATTCCAAAAATAAAAATCGTAGGAACCACAAGCGTCAGGACGAGCGGAACAATCAACATCGTTATGAAAAGCCTTTTATTCTCAATCACTCCATAAAAATCTTTTTTCATAATTGCCATCATCCCCCGATTCATGCAGATACCTCCCTTCCCTTTTCTGTCAATGCAAAATAAATATCCTCAAGACTCTTTGTTTTCACAGCCACCTGGTAAAGATTGCTTCCCCCTTCAACAAGGGCGCGTACCAACTTCGGAATTTCTTCTTCCTGGCCAATCGAAAATTCAAATTGATCCGGCCCTGTTTTCAAGCAATCAAATCCCCAAACGGTATTTCTCTTTTCTGTCTGTGAAATCTCACCGGAAATATTGGTCCCCCGCACGCACACGGTAAGTCCGGAAAACACCTGCCTTCTCAGCGTTTCCAGCGTCCCGTCTGCCAACAAGCGGCCATGTTCGAGAAGTCCAAACCGGCTGCAGATTCCTTCTGCATAGCGCAGCTGATGCGTACACAGAAAAACCGTAATCCCTTCGTCCCGCGCCAGAGACTGAATCATCCTGTTTACATTCTGCGCACTTTCCGGATCCAGGCCTGAGGTCGGCTCATCCAAAAACAAAATTCCGGGCCGGTGTATCAGCGCCCTTGCCAGAGAAAGCCTCTGTCTCATTCCTGTTGAATACGCGGATAATTTCCGATCTCCTGCCTCTGAAAGTTCCAGCTCTTCTAATAACTTTCTCGCACGTTTTTTATAATCATCTCTCGACATACCGAACGCTTCCCCGTAAAAAAACAGGTTCTGCAATCCCGTAAGATTACCATACATCTGCGCATGCTCCGTCACAACACCGCAGCTTGCATGTACCTTCTCCGGCTCCGATACCGGATTTCTGCCCAAAACTCTGCACTCCCCGCCCGAGGGCGCAAGCGTACCAGTCAGCATTTTGATCGTAGTCGTTTTTCCCGCTCCGTTCGGTCCCAAAAATCCAAACACCTCTCCCTTCTGCAAAGAAAGGTTCAAATCCTCCACTGCCTTCTTCCCTCCAGGATAAACTTTTGAAAGCTTTTCGATTGTCACTGCCTGCATCCTGTACCTCCTGCTTCCCCATTTTTGCTCGTTAGCATATCGCTGCTTGCGCAGCCTGGCCCTTCGCTTACGCGAATGGCCCGAAGTTCCTTCGGAACTTCTGATATTATATTTTTATAAACCACTACGTAAACTCGCCAAAATGCTATCGCATTTTTGCTCGTTAGCATATCGCTGCTTGCGCAGCCTGGCCCTTCGCTTACGCGAATGGCCCGAAGTTCCTTCGGAACTTCTGATATGCTACATTATACACATTATCTACTGGAACTCAAGGGAATGGTCGTCTACTTTTCAAGCTTAAAGTCAACCGGAGGGAAACCTGTGCAGATCATGCCTTTAAGATTACGCATCCCGATTCGGACGCTCTTTCAAATATTTTTTAATTTTCGGTTGTATCTTCTCCCGGTTCTGCTATAATCAGGATGACAAAGAAAATATTTACCGGAGGAACACAATGGATCATTTAATTATTCCGAAAGGGTATGTTTCAGCCCTTTCTTTATACGACACACAGATAGCGATCAAAACGGTAAAAGACTTTTTTCAGCAGACGCTTGCCTCTCAGCTCAATCTGCTCCGTGTCTCTTCCCCGCTTTTCGTTGACCCGCTTTCTGGTCTGAACGACAATCTGAACGGAGTAGAACGCCCGGTTAAATTTGGCATCAAAGAACAAAATGAAGCGGAAGCCGAAATCGTACATTCTCTGGCCAAGTGGAAACGATATGCACTCAAAGAGTATGGTTTTGTACACGGCGAAGGGCTTTATACAGATATGAATGCCATCCGCCGAGATGAAGAGACAGACAATATTCATTCCATCTATGTAGATCAGTGGGACTGGGAAAAGGTGCTCAATAAAAATGAACGAAATCTTGATACCTTAAAAAAGGTGGTACGATCTGTTTACAAGGCATTGAAAAAAACAGAAGTTTACATGTCGATTCAGTATGATTACATAGGCGAAATTCTGCCAAAGGACATTTTCTTCATTACCTCGCAGGAACTCGAAGACCTGTATCCTCAGGCCACCCCGAAGGAACGTGAATATGCGATCACAAAAGAAAAAGGGGCTGTCTGTGTTATGCAGATCGGTGGAGTCCTTGCCTCTGGTCAGAGACATGATGGTCGTGCACCGGACTACGATGACTGGGAACTCAATGCCGATATTCTTGTTTATTATCCGGTACTTGACATTGCGCTTGAACTCTCTTCTATGGGTATCCGCGTTGATGAGGACTCGCTTCTTCGTCAGTTAAAGCTTGCCGGATGCGAAGAACGCGCCGAGCTCCCGTTCCAAAAAGCAATTCTCGAAAAGGAACTGCCCTACACGATTGGCGGCGGTATCGGTCAGTCACGCATCTGTATGTTTTATCTGCGCAAAGCGCACATTGGCGAGGTGCAGTGTTCCCTGTGGCCGGGAGACATCCACAAGGAAGCAGCGCAGCACGGTATTACGCTGCTGTAACGCTACATAAAAGAGTCTGATACAGAACACCTGATAATTGTAAAAAGAAAGTCCCGCACGCTGCTTCAGCCAATGCGGGACTTTTCCTGTTTTATCCGATTCCTGTTGTCTCATGTCTTTACATATGTTTGATGCGTTCCACTGCCGCCACGGTGCTTTCCCGTGTGCCAAAAGCAGTCAGACGCAGGTAGCCTTCTCCGCTCGGTCCGAACCCTGAGCCCGGTGTTCCCACTACGTTTGCACGTTCCAGCAGATAATCGAAAAATTCCCAGGAAGTCATATTGTGTGGGGTCTTAAGCCAGATATATGGAGCATTGACGCCGCCGGACACCTCATAACCGGCGCCTTCCAGCCCGTCTTTGATAATTCTTGCATTTTCCATATAATAGTTCACCTGCGCTGCAAGCTGTATCTTTCCTTCTGCAGAATAAACAGCCTCCCCTGCCTTCTGCACAATATAGGGCGCTCCATTGTATTTCGTTCCGTGCCTCCTCGCCCAAAGAGAATGAAGCGTCACACCTTTACACTTCAATTCTTTCGGAATTACCGTAAACCCAAGTCGTACACCCGTAAATCCCGCGTTTTTTGAGAATGAGCGAAGCTCCATCGCACACGTACGCGCACCTTCGCATGCAAAGATGGTATGCGGTACATCTGCTTCTGAAATATATGCTTCATAAGCAGCGTCATAGATTATCACAGCCCCTGTCCGGTTCGCATAATCCACCCATTCCTGCAGTTGCGCTTTCGTGATGGTCGCTCCTGTCGGATTATTTGGAAAGCACAGATATATGATATCCGGCGTCTCCTGTGGAAGCTCCGGCGCAAAATTGTTGCCTGCATGGCATGGCATATAAATCACATCGCTCCAGGTTCCATGCGTTACATCATACGTGCCTGTCCTTCCCGCCATAACGTTCGTATCAATGTACACCGGATAGACCGGATCACACACAGCAATCTTGTTATCCACGCTAAAAATCTCCTGGATATTTCCCGAATCGCATTTAGCTCCGTCTGACACAAAAATTTCATCCGGCGCAATGTCGCAGCCAAGCGCCTGGTAATCATTTTGGGCAATGGCATTTCTTAAAAATTCATATCCTAAATCCGGCGCGTATCCTCTGAACGTCTCCGGATTCCCCATCTCATCGACTGCACGGTGCAGCGCCTCTACGATCGCCGGAGCGAGCGGCTGGGTCACATCGCCGATGCTGAGGCGAATCACGGGCTTGTCCGGATTTGCGGCCTCAAATGCACGCTGTTTTTTCGCAACCGTTGAAAACAGGTAGCTTCCAGGAAGTTTTAAATAATTATCATTTACTTTAAACATACGTTTTCTCCTCTACAGAAATAGCTCGCCATCAAACACAACCGTCGCCGGTCCTGTCATAAACACAGTATCATTCTCCCGATCCCAGAAGATCTGCAAATCGCCGCCGCGCAGCTTCACTGTAACCTGTTCGTCTGTCCATCCGTTTAAGATGCAGGCTACGGCCACCGCACAGGCGCCAGTCCCACACGCCCAGGTCTCCCCGGAACCGCGTTCCCATACACGCATCTGTACTGTCTGTCTGTCCAGGACCCGGATAAACTCTGTATTTACACGATCCGGAAACGCTTCATGCCGCTCAAAATAAGGCCCGATCTCTTCGATCGCCAATCCGTCCACATCCTCTGTGCAAACAATACAATGCGGATTCCCCATAGACACACAGGTCACTGTATAACTGTTTCCTTTTACACAAAGCGTCCTGCCAATCACACCTGTGGCCTTCTCCGCTTCGAACTTCGATACATCAACCGGAATTTTTTCCGCCTCCAGCACCGGAGCTCCCATATCTACACGTACAAGCGCCACCTTCCCGTTTTCTACTGTTAAATCCAGATATTTGACGCCGCTTCCAGTTGCTACGCTAATCTTCGTCTGATCGGTCAGACCATAATCATACACATATTTAGCCACGCAGCGAATCCCGTTCCCACACATCGCTCCGCGGCTGCCATCCGCATTGTACATCTCCATCTCAAAATCCGCACAATCCGAAGGCTTGATCAGAATGAGTCCGTCCGAACCAACTCCGAAATGCCGATCGCTGACCAGGCGGGCCAGCTCCTCCGGCTGTTCCACATGCTCCTGAAAGCAGTTCACATACACATAATCATTTCCTATTCCATGCATCTTCGTAAATTTCATCTCATTTCCTCTTTCTTTCCTTTTTACAGATGTCCTGTCCCTGTAACCCTGGACACATTCGTTTGATCTATATGTTTTCTAAATTCTCATCAGCATAAATATCATTTCCGCTGTCTCTACAAGACTTGTCCCGTTGTCCATACTTGTTTTCTGAAGATAGCGGTGCGCCTCTTCTTCTGTCATATGGTTTCGTTCCATCAAAAGAGCCTTTGCTTCCGTAATCAGCTTCTTTTCTTTCTCATCCCGCTGTGTCGGCATCATCCGTCGCTTCTTTTTGCGCCATTCCAGATGCCCTGCCACCATTTCCAAAGAATTAACCAGCTCATGCACACGCAGCGGCATTGTCACAGAAACGACGCCCTCCTGCACACCTTCCTGTGTCAGCCGCGCAGACGCTACAAGTAACATCTCAAAATGAGGGGGCAGATTCCCATACAGCTCATCGTACAACATATCCGGAAACCTGTACCCGCAGACAACAACGCCAAGGCCAAGCCGGTCCGCCGCTTCCAGCGCCTGCGCGCCTGTCACACACACTGCCTTCACTTCATACCCGTTGCGCATCAGCAGGCTCCGAATCGCTTTCGCATCTTCAATTTTCGGAAAAACCACTACCACATTTACCATACCGGCCCCCCTGTTCCGTCTGCATTAAAATTGACTGCGCGGATCTCCCGGGCCGTTCGTCAAATCCTGGACAGATAATGCTCAAGTTCCCAGCTGCTTACGCTGGCACGGTAATCGTCCCATTCTCTTTTCTTTGCTTCCAGAAAGCCTTTTGCCGCATGTTCTCCCAGCACTTCGCAGATATAATTATCAGATTCAAGCGCAGTGATTGCTTCTCTTAGGCTACCCGGAAGGCATGCAATGCCTCTTGCCATCCGCTCTTCCTCAGACATTGCAAAGATGTTCTCATCCACACGGTCCGGCGGTGAAATCTGATTCCGAATGCCATCCAGCCCGGCAGCGATACAAACAGCCAACGCCAGATATGGATTCGCTGCGGAATCCGGGCTGCGCAGCTCCACCCGCTGCCCCGCGTCGCTCGCAGAGGGAATACGGATCAAAGGACTGCGGTTCGTCGCCGACCACGCAATATAAACCGGGGCTTCATAGCCCGGCACCAGACGTTTATAGGAATTCACAAGCGGATTTGTCACTGCCGTAATTGCCCGGATATGCTTCATAATCCCCCCGATAAACCAATAACCCTCCTGGCTGAAATGAATCGGACTTTTCTCATCATGGAACAGATTGAAGCCGTCTTTTTCCACGGATAAATTAATATGCATACCAGAACCATTCACACCACTCTTCGGTTTCGGCATAAAAGACGCATGCAACCCGTGTCTTTTCGCAATCGTCTTGACTGCAAGACGAGCTGTCATAATGCCGTCTGCCGTCCGCATCGCTTCATCATAACGGAAATCAATCTCATGCTGTGCCGGAGCGTTCTCATGATGAGACGCCTCAACCACATACCCCATCTCCTCCAGCGTCAATATCATATCTCTGCGCGCATTTTCCCCGAGATCGAGCGGAGCAATATCAAAATATCCGGCGCTCTCATGCGTCAGAGTCGTCGGTCTACCCTCATCATCGGTATGGAAAAGGAAAAACTCACATTCCGGTCCAGCCAACAGGCGGTATCCCATCTCTTCTGCCCCGGCGAGAACCCGCTTCAAAATAAAACGCGGATCTCCGGCAAACGGCGCTCCGTCTGCATCATATACATCACAGATGAAACGCGCTACCTTTCCGTGCTGCGGCCTCCACGGAAAAATACAGAATGTGTCCAGATCCGGATACAGATACAAATCGGACTTTTCAACTCCGACAAACCCTTCAATCGAAGCCCCGTCAAAAGAAATTTTATGATCCAATACCCGCTCCAGCTGACTTGTCGTCACCGCGATATTTTTGAGCGTTCCAAATAAATCCGTGAACTGAAGGCGGATAAATTCCACATCCTCTTCCTCAATCAATCTGTATATGTCTTCCCTTGTATATCTGCTCATTTCATGCTCTCCTTCTTTGAAAATCATTGAATAATCACAGGTCTGCGCATAAAAAAGGGCATTCTTCCCCTTCGGTCAGAACCCCCTTGTTCTTCGTTTTCTGGATCATCCACGCATAAAATCTTTTTATTTTATGAACCGTTCCAGCTTATCTTATTAGCATGATAACAGCCGCTCTTTTTTTTGTCAACCATTATCCGCAAGTTATTCTTCCGTCTGTGTTTCACTCTCCTCTTCTATCTCCGCCGGCAGCACTCTCGTATAATAATACGTATTCGAACTCCGGAAAATGGTATCGGAAGACCCCATCTGGTTCACCACAAGCTTATGATACCCTTCCGGCAGACTTTCTTTGTCAATCCGCAGGAGCTTTGACGAAATATAACCGGTGCTCACTTTACTGTCATCCACAAAAGCCTTGCTCCATTTCGTAAAATTCTCTCCGCTGATGTAGAAATATTCCTCCGTCTCCCTCACACTTTTCACAACAACATCCTGCGTTCCCATCACAAGATCGGAAGCCGGATACGGATTGCCGCCGTCATAAACGTAATGCTCGCCGTAGAGAATATCATACTGTAAAAGTTCCATGTCCCTCTGATATTCTTCTTTGTCTGCATACTGATCCCGGTTCTGATGCAACGTAAACATCGTGCCGTTTTCGATGCCAAGCCGTTTCATAATATCCGCCAGAAGCTGATAGGATGTAATGTCCGCATCCTGCTTCTCAAGACCAAAATTGTCCCACGTAATGTACTGCGTTTTGAACAGGCTTCCGGTCTTCATATCTTCTTCCGTGAGCCCCATAGTCGGCAGATGATCTCCAAACATTACCACGATCGTTTTCTCGTCCCGCTTTTCCAGCATCGCAATCAGATCTCCGATAAACTCATCCACCTCATGAAGCTGGTTCACATAATACTCCCACGCATAGCTCCAGCCCTCATCCTCCAGACCTGTCACCACGATGTCCGGATTCTCCAGCACCTGCTCATGCGGGTAATCCCCGTGTGCCTCCACTGTAATCGTATAGACAAAATCCGGCTGATCCGGCGTATAGTCCAGAGACTTTTCCACTTCACCCACAAGGATATCATCCGTTGGCCAAGTGCCAAGCGGCGTATAATCGCGGATATCCATCATTTCCTTGCTCGTAAAAGTATCAAAGCCCATCATGGAAAACGCATTCCTTCGGCTGTAAAAATTACCGCCGTTGTTGTGTACCACATGTGCGCCATAGCCGATTGTCTTCAGATCCGAAGCGATACTCTCGCAGTTCGTCTTTTTCAGAATCGTTTTATATGGATACTCTCCCAGTCCGAAAAACTGCATCCCCATCCCTGTAAGAATTTCAAACTCTGTGTTTGCCGTCCCTGCGCCCACAACCGGAACATCCAGATAGCCGGAAGAATAATTCTCATACAGCGCACGGAAATTCGGAATCGGGTCCTCGCTCATTTCAAGAAAACGAATGAGCTGCGGATCAACAAAAGATTCCAGAAGAACACAGATAATATTCGGATATTCAAAATCCGCTCCTGCTGATTCTTCTGGAATCTCTTTGCTCTTGCTTTGTGCAGTTCGTATCTTCGAAGAATCCTCCTGCTGATCTCCGGTTCCCGGAGAGGTTGTCTTAATGCTATCCTGCTTCTGTAAGGATGCCGCCGCACCTGCTTCCTCAACTGCACTGTTCCTGTTTTCCTGCTCCTTTGAAGACACCGGCAGGCTCTCGTTTGTATTGTCTGCCTCCAGCGTTCCGCTGCCCTGCATCTTACTGAGTATCGCAGACACGGACTCTTCAGAATAATCTTTCGGAGCACTCATTCCGCGGTCCAGCACACTTGCGGAAAAGCTGTACACAAAACCATAATCTTTATAGCCCTGCGCCAGGTTTTCAAAATAAGACGTCAGAATATTATTGCTGACAGCTGCATTCGTCACATTCGGAAGCATCAGTATCACGCCAAAAATCATTGCCACACTGGCAAGTCTGTGCGGATGTCCCGTAAACTTTGGTCCCTTAATCCAGAGAATGACCAGAAAAATCATGAAAACCGTAACTGCTGCAATCACTACCGCAGCCTCAAAAGCGGTAAAGTAATTGCTCTGCATCGTAAACAGGTCTCCCACCATCTTCAGATCTGTAAAGCTGAACGGAGACACCCTTTTGGCTAGAATACAGCCATTGATCGTTCCCAGAAATACCCAGAATGCACAGATGGTCGTACGCAAAACTGCTCTTCTTCTTACTATGTACACCAGCGTCAGCGACGAAAATACAATCAGCGAATTATACAGGAACACAAGATTCCGGTCTACCACAAAATAACACGCTTCCACAAAAGAATGTCTCGAAATCCACTCGATCAAAAAGCAGACGCTGCAAGCCAGCAATGCGTGGAAAATCAGTGAATATTTGTTCAGCACCGCAATCAATTTTTGCAGTCTTACATTTTCTGAACGTTCTCTTTTTTTCTTCATTGGATTTATCTTTCTCGTCTGAGTCTGTTTCATATTACTCTCCTGTTTCTTTTTAACCTTAAAAGCAACTTTAAAAATCCTTTTGAAAGATTAATCTAATTCCCTGGAAAAGTCAACTCTGTTCAAAAAAAATTAAGGTTTATTTCACAGAACTTTCCATTTTTCCACGCCTTCTCCGCTGAACTTTTCTGAAAAGTAACCGAAATACCCCTGGATTCTTTTTTCATAATATGATAATTTATAAATAGATAGAAGAGAAAAGGAATATTGCTGTATGAAAAGATTACTATATATGATTCTATTTTCGCTGCTGCTTTTGACAGGATGCGAAAAACAAACAGCCGATTATGCACCGGCTGCCCTTTTTCAGATGAACGGTGAAACAACTGCGGCCGGCATTGCTCCCGGCGACGGAAAGGATGCTTTTATCAAGGCATATCAGGACTACACCATCCAGGTGGCCTACAGTGACCCAGAATCCCAGTATCTTGTTATGTCCATCAAGGAAATTCCATACCAGGATTCCATATCCACGATGATTGCCAACTTTTTTATAAACGGAAAACCAGTATCTGAAGAGACGCTCTGCGAGGACAACAAGATACCACCTTCCGACCTCCACACGCTGCTGAGCTCCCCGGAATATCTCCGGAAACATGAAGTAATTTACCGCTATCTGCGTTTCAGCTGGGAAAACGGCACCATTGACAAGATCGAATCCGAAGAACTGAATTACAACGAAACCTTTGAGACCCCCTGTATGGAAACACAGGGGGCCTCTCTTTTGGTTGCACATAGATTCCACATCTGACACATGAAACTTCTGTCATTCTCTTTCTTTCACATAAGTACACAGGTTTGTCCCAAAAACAGTCTGGCTGCGCCACAAATTCCGGCGTCATTGCCAAGCTTTGCCAGGCGAAATTCTGTATTCTCACACGGTAAAAATGCATATTGGCGATAATATTTCTGAATCGGTTCCAGCAGAACACTTCCGGCCTTCGACACGCCGCCTCCAAGCACAATCACCTCCGGATCTACCACACAGGCACACATGGCAAGCGCCTTGCCAAGATAAAGCCCAAACTCCTCCGTAACCTGAAGCCCCAGCGCTTCGCCTTTTCCGGCTGCCTCAAAAATACGCTTCGCCGATAGCGCAGCGTCGTTGCGTCCGGCTGCCTGCTGTGCATCTGCATCCTCTTGCAAAATACGCCGCGCAATCCCCACAATGCCGCGTGCAGACGATACCTGTTCCAGACAGCCGTATTTTCCACAGCTGCACGGTTCCTGTATCCGATCATCCACATGAATATGTCCAATCTCGCCTGCTGCCTGATGCGCTCCGGTAAGAATTTTGCCATCCACAATAATCCCGCAACCAACTCCGGTACCCAGTGTCACGAGCATCATGCTCCGGCAGCCCTTTCCGCTTCCCATTGAGTATTCCCCGAGTGCGGCCAGATTTGCATCATTTTCAGCTTTTACCGGAAGTCCTGTCTTCTCCTTCACATGCTGTACGAGAGGCACATCTCTCCACCCAAGATTTTCCGCCAGCACAACATTGCCGCATTCGTCCACCTGGCCGGGCACACCGATTCCAATTCCGCCCACTGCCCGTGTATTCAAACGCCGTTCGTTTATTTTTCCCTTTACACCATTAACAAGATCCGGTAAAATAAGCGCTCCGTTTTCTTCAAGCCTTGTCTGTATTTCCCACTTTTCCAGAAGGCTCCCCTGTGAGTCAAAAAGCCCGAATTTTATAAAACTTCCGCCAATATCAATTCCAAAATAATATTTTTCCATTCCCATCCGTCTGCCAGTTTCCCTCTACATCAGGGTATGCAGATAACGGTATGCCACCTCAATTCCATGTTTGATATCTTCCGGTGTCCCTTCAAACGACCGGTCCTCACATTCCAGACAGGCAGAACCGCTGTAACCAATTTCGTTTAATTTTGTAATCAGTTTCGGGAAATCGACGTCGCCATGGCCGGGCAGTTTCGGCGTATGCCACAGCCCCGGATACGTGAATCGCCCGTATTCCTCCACCTTATCCTGATCAATCTGAAGATCCTTAAAGTGAATGTGAAACATACGCTCCGCAAACGCTTCCACCGGTTTCCACACGTTCATCCCCAGCAGAACCATATGAGACGGATCAAAACAAAGTCCGATGTTTGGCCCCATTGCAAACATCCGACGCCAGATCTCCGGCGTCGTTGCCAGATTGTTGCCGCCCGGCCATTCGTCTCCCGTAAAATACATCGGGCAGTTTTCAATCGCAATGCGTACCCCCCGTTCCGCAGCATAGCTCAGAATCGGCGGCCAGATTTCCTCCATCATTTCCAAATTTTCCTCTACCGTCTTCCTCTTATCCCGTCCGATAAAGGTCGTCACAAGCCTTACATCCATCAATTTTGCCGCATCAATTACCTTATATAAATGCTTCCGTGATTTCTCTGCCACTTCCGGCTCGTCTGACATCGGATTTGGAAAATAGGCCAACGCTGCTATTTTAATTCCGCGCCTCTTTGCATAGGCAAGATATGCCTCTGCCTTCTCTTCTGTCAACCCATCTACATCTATATGCGTCACACCGGCATATCTTCTGGTTGCCGGTTCCTGCGGCCAACAGCAAACCTCCAGGCTTTCAAACCCCGTCTCCGCAGCATAATCCACGACCTGCTCGAAGGAATATCCTTCCAGGATCGCCGTGTGCAAACCAAGTTTCATCATCGTCATTTCCCCCTCCCTTATACTTTTCCTATATTTTCACCCACGCACGCTTCTGCGCGGACTCATATACCTTTTCACAAAGCACCATTTCCCGCAGACCGTCCTCAAAATTTGCAAAATCCCTCTGCGCGGTATCTCCTTCCAACACCGCCTGATAAAACTTTTCAAACTGTGCTTTGAATGTATCCGGGAATCCTTCCACATGGCCGCCCGGATATCCAATCACAGCCTTTGCCTTATCTGAAAGCACAGACGGGTCCTTCGGCGCCTTCTGGTTGAACATTTCCCGCCTTCCGACCCAAAGCTCCTGGGAATCCTCACTATCCCAATGAAGCGCGCATTTGCTGCCGCTGATCGAGATAATCTGCTGATTCTTTCGCCCCGCCGTCACCTGACTCACGTTCATGTTTCCGATCGCCCCGTTTTCAAACCGGAACAAAATGCTGCACCAGTCCTCCGTTTTCACCGGCGTGTCCGCATAATCCTCCGGCCGAAGCGCCATTCCAGAAAATGTCTCGACGGATTTCAGCGGTTTTTTCCTCGTTTTATGCAGCAGACCAAATTCTGCAAGCACCTCGACTGCCCGCAGTCCTGTAATGTCTTCCACCATATCAATCCAGTGCGTTCCGATATCCGAAAATGCCCTTGTATTCCCCGAAATCTCCGGGTCTAACCGCCAGCTCCAGTCACTCTCCAGAAACAGCCAGTCCTGAAGATACCCGCCTGTCACTGCAAATACCTCTCCGATCTCTCCACTTTGCACCATTGCTTTCATCTGCTGTACCTGCGGATTCATCCGAAGCGAGTGATTCACCCCTGTCACAATCTGATGCTCTTTTGCATACGCACACAGCGTTTTTGCTTCCTCCACAGTCATGGTAAAAGGCTTTTCCAGCATCACGCTCAGCCCCTTCTCCATCGCGTACATTGCCATCTCAAAATGTAGATTGTTCGGCGTACAGATATGTACCGCATCCAATTCCTCCCGGTCAATCATTTCCCTGTAATCATCATATCCCTTAGGTACAAACTGTTCCCCCGCCTTCTTCTCTCCTCCACTCTTATGCGCCACTGCCACAACATCCACATATCCCAGACGGCGCAGCGCCTCAATATGCGCTGCCCCGATAAATCCAATCCCAATCACACCCACTCTCAGCCTTCTCATACGCTCTCCTTTCTACTGAAATGCTCTTTCGGACGTCCTCTCAAAAACATTACATTATTTACGCAACATCTTAAAGCGCAGCGCACTGATCCCAAGCGACAGAATGATAATCACACCTGACGCAATCTCCTGCAAATACGGATTTACCCCCAGAATATTCAGTACATTCGAAATCAGTCCCAAAAGCAGCACGCCAAAAAACGTACCGACTGCACTTCCCTGTCCGCCGCTGATCGGCGCTCCTCCGATCACGACCGCCCCGATTGCCGTCATTTCCAGTCCGGCTCCGGAAGACGGAAGCGCGGAACCGACGCGGGAGAGCAAAAGCACGGACGCAATACCGACAAAAAAACCGTTCAGCATAAAGAAAAGCAATTTATTCTCTGTAATCCTCACGCCGGAAAGAAACGCCGATTTTTCATTGGAACCAATTGCATAAATTCTTCTTCCGATCTGTGTGTAGTTTAAAATAATAAATACAACAACAAAGCCCAGCAAACTAATCACAAAAGACAGTGGAATCACTCCTCCGATCTTTGTAAACGCGAGCATATCAAACTTCCCATAGACCGTCTGGATGACACCTTTAGTCGCAAACAATCCGATTCCTTTGTAAACACTCGTCGTCGCCAGAGTTATGATAAAAGACGGAGCCTTAAAGAGAATGGCAAGCGCTCCGTTCAAAAGCCCGCACAGCATACAAACTGCAACCGCCGCCACAGAGGCCACGAATCCGTTCACCCCCTGATTGATCAGAAGCGCGTTCGTGCAGCACGCCAGTCCGATAATCGCCCCCACGGAAATATCAAAATTACCTGATATAATCAGAATAGTCGCTCCTGCTGCCACCAGTCCTGATACCGCAATCTGCTCAAAAATATTCATGATATTGTTGATGGCCAGAAATTTCGGGTTTGCAATCGCCGTAAACACAGAAATAAGGATCGTAATCAGCAAAAGCATCAGCCACTGTGATTGAAACAGTCTCTGTTTCAGATTTTTATTCTTCATTCTTTTTCCCTTTATCCTTAAAAACTTCTTATTTTATGCCCATGTACCATTTCAGCAGCTCATCTTCCTGCGCCTCATCGGCAGGAATCACTGCGCTGAGTGCACCATCTTTCATAACAGCAATGCGGTCACTCATGGAAATCAGCTCCGGCATCGTAGACGAAACCATAATTACTATTTTTTTCCGTTTTACAAGTTCCTCTATCAGCCGGTAAATCTCTTCTCTGGCGCCAACGTCCACGCCCTTTGACGGCTCATCAAAAATATAAATTTCACCGTCCATGGCCAGCCACCGTGAAATTACAACCTTCTGCTGATTGCCTCCGCTTAACTTGCCTGCATCATGTTCCCGGTTGAACACTTTGATCGAGAGCTGCTCAATGCTGTGATCTACCAGTTCTTTTTCTTTTGCCAGGTTCAGAAAAAACCTGCTCTCGTTTTTCGCAATCGAAATATTTTCCTTTACTGAGCGGTCCAGAAAAAGTGCTTCCCCTTTCCGGTCCTCTGACACAAAACAGATGCCCTTTTTTATCGCATCTTTGGGATCCTTCGGGGTAATTTCTTTCCCATTTAGGAACATCTGGCCGCTCTCCTTTGGATCTGCACCAAACAGCATGCGGACCAGCTCCGTCCGGCCTGCTCCGACCAACCCTCCAAGTCCCAGCACTTCGCCGTGTGAAACCGTAAAGCTGACATTTTTTACAAGATTTCCCCTTGTATACCCGCGTATCTCCAATGCCTGATCTCCGGTTGAAAAATTTCCCTTCCTATAATAATTAGAAGCATCTCTTCCCACCATTTCACGAATCAAGGTTTCCTGTGTGACCTCCCCGATCTGTCTTTCACTGACCGAGTAACCGTCTTTTAACACATTGACGCGGTTCCCCACACGGAAAATCTCGTCCATATAGTGTGAAATATAAATAATCCCGATCCCGTCATGCTTCAGCCGGTCAATCAATTCCATGAGCGCTTTCGTCTCATCCTCACCGAGCGATGCAGTCGGTTCATCCATAATCAGGATTTTCGCTTTTTTGTGAAGCGCTTTCGCTATCTGAAGATTCTGTTTCTGCCCAGGCGACAGCGTTTCCACCAGCACATCCGGACGGATCGTCATATTCAGCGCACGCAGAATCTCACCTGCTTTTTCTTCCTGTTTCCTGCGATCAATAAAAATTCCGTTTTTTCTGATTTCGGCTCCCTGAAAAATGTTGTCCGCAACGCTCAAAGTATCGACCAAATCCACATCCTGATAAATCGTTGCAACTCCAAGCTCCATAGCCTGGGAAGGCTGAAGCGAGGACCAGGTACGGCCAAACAGTGTGATACTTCCACTGTCCGGCTTTTCGGCGCCGGACAAAATTTTAATCAGGGTGGACTTGCCTGCCCCGTTTTCTCCGACGAGGCAGACCGTCTCTCCCGCATGAAGGGTGAGATTTACATTGTGAAGAACCTGAATCCCCGCAAAACTCTTATTGATATCTTTCAGCTCAAGTATCTGTTCCACACATACTCTCCTTCCGTTTTTCAAATATTACGTTTCCACTGAAAACTCTTTTCAAGCTTATTCCGGTTCTCACTCCCTTTATTCAGCGAGAAGCTCCGGGAAATACTCCTGTGTCAGCTCCCAGAAAATATCATTTACTTCCCACGGAACCACCTTACTCTCATCGTCGATATTTTCCTGATCTACCGGCATGATCGGAAGCATAATGGACTGCTCGGTTTCTGTACTCTTCCCTTCCACATAGTTCGCCAGCGCCAGATAAGAAACAAGTCCTTCCCAACCCGGTGAAGAAGAAATAGTATAAGAAAGGGAACCTTCTTTTACGAGCGGAAGCCCTGCCGGAGAACCGTTCTGTGCTATCACCGTATAGTCATCCAGTAGATTACTTGCCTTCAGCATCTGAATAACTGCCGCTGCCATATCTTCATCCATCACAAAGATAATGGAAAATTCTTTTCCGGAGGAAATCAGGTCCTGCGCCACATTCACGGCCTCACTCGGATTGTATTTTCCTTCCCGAAGCTCTACCAGCTCGTTCTGTCCAAGTTCCTCTGCTCTGGCCGTCATCGCCTCATTCACTCTCTGACACGGAACGGATTCAAAATTTCCCGTGATAATCACAAACTTCTCGCCCGGATGATTTTCAGCCATCCAGTCCGCATAATTGATGCCCATCTCCGTCCAGTCGAAATCAATTGCTGCCACTATATCAGCCTCTGCGTCGAGCGCCGTTCCGCACGTATCGGTCGCTACCACCGGAATACCGGCCTGCGCACACTTCTCTGCCGCAATCTTCGCGCCTGTCTCATTAAACGGGAAAATACAAAGTCCGTCCACACCCTGATTGATCAGAGAATCAATATTGGAAATCTCCTTGTCCGCATCATAATCTGAGTTCAGAACAACAACCTTATTCCCGTCTTTTTCCGCGCCCATTGTAAATCCGTCAACATCTCTCTGGTACCAGGTGTCCGGACCCGGAGTAATATATCCGTATACTTTTCCGCCTTCTCCTGCCATCACCCCCATCGGCATTGCAGTAAGCATCGTTCCCACCATAACAACAGCTGTCATTCTCTTCATCTTTTTACCGTTCATTTTGTATCCTCCTTCTCCATGTTTGTTCTTCTTCCGTTCTGCCGAAGAGCGTAAATGTATGGTTTTATTCTTTACACTCTTTCCTGTAAATTTACAATTATAGGCTATCATGTTCTTGTCATTTTTTCAATATTTTTTTCAAAATCCACGCTATTTTCATGGTTTTTCATGATTTTATTATCATTTCTTTGTATATTATGCCATTTTTCTTTTCATTTTTACATTTGTATTTACATTTTTACATTTTAAGTTTATTATATTATTAATCAGAAGCTGCAAAATAGCAGCTTCCTACGTGATCAGACCCAATTTCTTCACGTATATAAAAGAAAAAGTTTCATGGGAGGATTTTTAATGAAAAGGAAACGCATTACGATAGAAGAACTGGCAGAAAAAGCGAATGTATCCATCGCAACAGTTTCCAGAGTGCTCAATAATAAAGGAAATGTCAAAAAAGAAACAAGAAATCATGTCATTGAAATCATGCAGAAATACGATTTTCATCCACAGAATCCCCATGCGCTCTCCAATCCGGAAAGCAATCTTCTTCTGACCTGCGTCCCGGATTTCTGTAACCCATTTTACAGCCCTGTCATTGACGGAATCCAGAAAGCCGCGCACGAAAATAATTATGACGTCATCTTCCTTCAGTCAAGAGATTATTACACTGAGATTTCTGATTTTGCCAATATTCTTAAAGAAAAATCAATTGCAGGCATTCTGATCCTCTCTTCAGTTCCAAATACAGAGCTGATACGTGAACTGAACTTCAAGTGTCCGGTTATTATGTGCTGCGAATATCCAGAGGATTATGACGTCTCCTATGTAACCATCAATGATGTGGCATCAACCGTCACAGCGATCAATTATCTGGTACTCACGGGATGCAAAAAAATCGGCCTGATGAACAGTTCCCTGAAATTCAAATACGCGAGACACCGGGAAAAAGGGTTCACACAGGCGCTTGAGGAGCACGGCCTTGAGATCAACCCGGAATGGGTGGCACACATCTCCTCCATCAACTACAACCTTGCATATTCCGAAGCCCTGCATATCCTGCAGCTTCCCGATCGTCCCCAGGCCATGTTTGCCTGCTCGGATGTCTACGGAATCGCCATTATCAATGCAGCTAAAAATCTTGGTCTTCGCGTACCGGAGGATTTATCTGTGATAGCCTTTGACAACACGGAAATATCCATCATGTCAGACCCTCCGCTCACCACAGTCGATCAGCCGAAAAAACAGATCGGCTATCAGTCCTGTGAAATGCTGATTGATCAGATCAAATCCCCCGGCTCCGCAAACAAACAGGTGGTTCTGAGCACGCAACTGATCATCCGCGGCTCCACGCTTCTGCCAACCCAGAGTCCGGCACTTCACGTTTAAGAAAAAACTCCGCTTTATAAAAAACAAAGAAAAATGGCAGCCATATGAAGATACTACTGTTACACTTCATATAGCTGCCATTTTGTTACGCTTCTGTTCTGGTTTCGTATCTCAGTCAGAACGTTACTATCACCTTCAGACTCCCAATTCTCTGTGCAGGTAGTCCATCGTCTGTTTCATTCTGGCATATACCTGGTCATCGTCATCCTCAATCGCTGTGCACACCTCGAGATACTGCGTGATCTCATCCAGCCCCGCGACCTTGGTTGCTTTTTTAATCAGCTCAGGCGTCACAATTCCCTCTTTTGTAAAATCCCAATGCCTGTCCCATTCACCGTCTGTCTGCTGAAGATGGATCGCCCCAATATATGGGCCGCAAATATGGAACCAAAGCGCAATATCCGCCTCATCCCCAAGCAGAGGCCGGTAAAGCGCATGTCCCCAGTCAATCAGAAGCCGGACCGGAATCTCCGTCCCTTTCAGATCTTCCATCATTTGTACAGACACAGACGGGCTGTGCGGAATCTCCGTAAACAGCGGTGTGGCTTCGATATGTATTTCCTTAAGTCCCCGTTCCTTTCCATGCGCTGCAATCATCCTGATATTTTTCAGCATATCCTGATACAGGAACTCTCTGCGCTGCGGATTCCTCGCATCATCATAGGATAATGCACCGATCGCGGTTCCCATTACTTCTGCACCAAGCTCAGCTGTCATATCAACCGCCCGTTTAAAAAACTGCAGCGCAATCCCACGCTGCAATTCATCCGGCGCAAGCAGCTGCGGATAAGAATAGGCCGCAAGCCCGCTGAACGTAGAATCAATCACCACACCTGCCCGCTCAAACGCCTCCCGAAAACGTCGTGCATACGCACCCCTTTGCTCCGCCGGCCACCACGGGTCAATCAGATCCCACGTAACCTGTACATGGTCCGTTGCAAAATCATGTTTCACCAGCGCTGCCAGACGCTCCGGCTCTACCCACCGCTTCACCGCAAAAGACAAATTCAATCCCAGTTTCATACCGCATCCCCCTTTTTTACATTTTTTCTGTAAATTTACATTTTAAACTTATCATATCCCAATATTTTTTTCAATAACTATTTGTACAAAACCTTTCCAGAATGATAGGGACACGGCGTTGCCTCCTTATTAGCGTCCGGAGGGGATAATGCGATAACAATTTGATTTTATCTTTTTTGAATGGAGCTATAAAGCAGAGCGGTTTTATTCTTTCTTCTGCGTCAAGATAATACCAACGATTGCACCAATAAGAATAATCGGTGCTACTCTGACAAGCAACCATTCAAATGAGTGAAATACCACTCCGAGAACGGCGGTTTCAGGATCACTATAATCCCAAGCCAAGTAAGGACTTTCTACTTCCAATAAAATTGAAAAAATTGCTACCACAACTACGCACAATGAGATCAAAAGCCAATGTACAATTCTTTTTCTTGTGGTTTTTCTCTGTGCAAGTTGCAAGTTTATCACCTCCAGTTTTGCGGAAATCGCCTTTAAGTCGTCAATTTCTGACTCAATGACGTTTTCTCCAAGCAATGTACTCACGGATGTTTCAAACACTTCTGATAGGGAAACCAACATATCAGAATCCGGAACCGACAATCCTTGCTCCCATTTAGAAATTGTTTGTCGCACCACGTTCAGCTTGACAGCAAGCTCTTGTTGCGAAAGTCCTTTTGATTTTCTGATCGCTTTAATATTTTTGCTGAGCATTCGGGATAACCTCCTTCCTTTCATTGTTACCACTATTGTAGACGTATCTGCCCGTTACCACAAGCAACGCATTTTAACATTCAAGTAAAATAACAAATATCAATTCTCTCAGTTCTATTGGGATCAGAATACTGATTCTGGTTCCATCCTCTTTCGCCCCACCCTGGCATCTAATTTTACTTCATGACAGCAAATTTCTTTGATTTTCAGAAAACTCTACAACCAAATAAAAAGAGCTGCCACTTGGAAAACAATTCATGCACAGACACGTCTGTCTGCGACTAAATGTTTTCCTGTAACAGCCCATTTAATAAGGGGTACAATGAAAAGAAATTTTTCTTGCTTTTATTACAAATTACAATCTATTTTTTATTTTTCTCTTTCGCCGCAGCAAAGACACTCTGAAGTACAATGAAGAAGCAGAGCATTGCTGCGATTGTGATTCGTGTCCACCAGGAAGACAGTGTGCCCTGGAAGGTGATAAATGCTTCGATCGTACCTTTAATCAATACGCCGAACAGACTGCCGATTACATTTCCGACTCCACCAGTCAGAAGGGTTCCTCCAATGACAGAGGAAGCAATAGCATCCATCTCAAGTCCTTTTGCCTGCTCCACAAAACCAGAACACGTATTCAGACAGAACAGAAAACCGCCCAGACTTGCCAGGAAGCCTTCCAGCATATAAGCTTTGAGCTTTGTGCGCTTGACATTCAGTCCCATCATCAATGCGGACTGTTCGTTTCCTCCGATTGCATAAATGCTTCGTCCAAATTTTGTGTATTTCAGGACAAGAAAAACTGCAATCAGAATGAAAATGGCAATGATTACACTCGGATATATATACGGTTTGATCAGCATTCCCTTTTTATTTATGTATCCGCCAAACGGCAGATAAATTTTGCACTGCGCCCAAGAAAGAAACATCTCATTTTTAATACTGATCATCTCTTTGCTGATCACTGCCGTCATACCTCTCGCGAAAAACATGCCTGCAAGAGTCACAATAAATGGCTGAATCTTCAAGTATGCAACAAGCCATCCCTGTACAAATCCAAATACCAGACCAATCGCCAGCACAAAAAAGGTCGACCAGATTGCGCCCCAACCGGCCATCTCCATGGTCCAAGCCAGAATCATACATACCATAGCTACGACAGAACCTACTGAAATATCAATACCGCCTGTAATCATGACGATCGTCATGCCGACTGCAATGACAATCAGACCTGCATTTGAAATAAAAAGATTCAGGAAATTCTGTGTTTTTGCAAAACCCTGTGTCTTAAAAAGAATACAGCCTACGACATACATCACAAGGAACAATGCAATGGTAATCACGAGAAGGAAAGAATTACCATCTAGTTTACGTCTTTCTTTTTTCATGATACCGCTCCTTTCCCTGCCCCTGCAGAAAATTTTGCTTTCAGACGACGCATCAGCTTTCCAAGCTCCGGTGACTGCAAAGATACAATAATCACAACCACAATCGCCTTGTATACCGGAATCTGATCAGAACTTACGGAACCTGCATACAGAGTTGTCGTCAGCGTCTGAATCGTATATGCGCCAATCACAGAACCAAGCAGAGAAAACTTACCGCCTGCCAGAGAATTGCCGCCAAGAGCAACTGCCAGAATCGCATCCAGCTCCAGGTTCAGTCCGATATTGTTTGCATCCGCAGAATAAATACGGGATGAGTTGATCAGTCCTGCAATACTTGCGCAGAAACCGCTGAACGCATACACGAGAAAGATAATCATCGTAGATTTCAGTCCCACAAGTCTTGCCGCTTTGGAGTTAATTCCGACCGCCTCTATGTACATTCCCATTGCCGTTTTTTTCAGCAGCAACATGGTCAGCACCACCATCAGAACAGTAACAAATATTGAGGTCGGAACCGGAACACCTGGAATGCTGGAACCAAGCATTTTATAGCTGTCCACACGCACGTAGGTGATCTGTCCATTCGTCAGAAGCTGTGCGATTCCACGGCCTGCCGTGAACAGAATCAGCGTAGCAACCATTGGCTGAATCTTCAGCTTTGCTACCAGGAAACCATTGAAGCAACCGCAGAGAATACCAACCAGGATTGCCAGCAGTGCGCCCAGCAACGGATTGCGAATATACTCATTTACACTCTGCTGTCCGCCTGCGGTAAACGCACAGGCAACGGCCGCTACAACGGCCATAACAGCACCTACAGAAATATCGGTACCAGCCGAAGCAGATACGACAAGCGTCATGCCAACTGCAAGAATCACAACCTCACTGCCTCGGTTTATCACATCAATAATACGTCCATACAATACGCCGTTTTGTATACCAATTTTAAAGAAATCAGGACTGGCAATCACTGCCGCGATCAGCATAACAGCCAGACAGAAAAGCGGCATAAACAACCTTTTGGATGTCAGCTTTTTGATATTTTCCATCAGTTTCCTCCTCCTGCGATTGCTTTCATGATTGAGTTCTGATGAAGCTCAGATTCTTCCAGCTCGCCAACCTTCGCACCGTCGCGAAGTACGGCCATTCTGCTGCAGGTACGAATCATTTCCTCAATCTCAGATGAAATGAACATAACTGCCATGCCCTGCTCGGCAAGCTGCAACACAAGCTTCTGAATCTCTGTCTTTGTTCCGATATCAATACCTCTGGTCGGCTCATCCAGAATCAGGAAATCCGGATTGGTCAAAAGCCATCTGCCAAGGATTACTTTTTGCTGGTTTCCACCGGAAAGCTGTCGAATCGGCGTCTCCCGGTCTGCCGTTTTAATCTGCAAAACGTCGATGTATTTATCGGTAAATTCTTCCTGTTCTTTGCGGCTCAACAAGTGAAACAGTCCTCGTTTTGCCTGAAGCGCGATGATAATGTTCTCACGCACCGACAGATCAGAAATAATCCCCTCTTCCTTTCGGTTCTCAGGCAGATAAGCCATACCTGCCATCATGGCATCGAGTGGAGCACCTACAAGAAGTTTCTTTCCTTTTACAAACAGTTCTCCCATATCCGGCTTATCCGCGCCATAGATACTTCTGGCAAGCTCTGAACGGCCAGAGCCAAGCAATCCGGTTAAACCAATCACTTCACCTTTATGGATATCCAAATCGAACGGACGAATCGTCCCCTTATGACCAAGCTTCTTTGCGCTGATCGCCACCTCGCCTTTTATGCGGTTCTGCATGCCTTCTTTTTTAATGGCAGCAAGATCATCAAAGTCTTTTCCCATCATTTTGGCAACCAGCTGTACTCTCGGCAACTCCTCTACCTTGAATTCTCCGACCAGCGCGCCGTTCCGAAGCACCGTAATGCGGTCACAGACTGCATATACCTGCTCCAGGAAATGTGTTACAAAAATAATACCTACGCCCTGATCACGCAGCCTGCGCATCAGACCGAATAATTTTTCCACCTCTCCGTCATCCAGAGATGAAGTCGGCTCATCCAAAATGAGCACCTTCGCCGACATATCTACCGCACGCGCAATTGCCAGCATCTGCTGGATTGCAATCGAATAATTTTCTACTGCTACTGAAACATCAATATGTATATCCAGTCCCTCGAGTAACTCTCTGGACTTCTTTTTCATAGTTCTCCAGTCAATCATACCCGCCCGCTTCGGTTCACGCCCGATAAACAGGTTTTCTGCCACTGAAAGATTCGGACAGAGGTTTACCTCCTGGTAAACGGTACTGATCCCGTTCGCCTGCGCCTCCTGTGGGGAACGGTTGATAATCGCCGTATCAGCTCCCTCAATCTGGATTTCGCCGGATTCAAATTCTTCCACACCGGTGAGCACTTTAATCAAAGTAGACTTCCCGGCTCCATTTTCTCCCATAAGCGCATGGATTTCTCCTTTGCGCAGAGTAAAATCGACATTCTGCAGTGCTTTTACTCCCGGAAAATTCTTACTGATGTCTCGCATGGTAAGTACAACATCCTGCTCCATAAAGCACCTCTCTTTCCATATTTCTGTGAAAATCTGGCCATTCGCACAGCAGATTTTTTTGTTTATTTTTGATGGTACAAAAGGTATGGAGGCGAAAGCCTTACGGCCTCCGGCCTCCACACCCGACTATTTCTTATTTTATACAGATTTTATAATGATCTTCGCGTTTCATTAGTAAGCACGCTCTGCCTGAATTGCTTCAAGATCCATTGTTGTATCAAAGAATGCTTCGTCTACGTACTGGATTTTCTCAACTTCTTCGCCTGCCTCAAGCTTCTGGATGATTTCAGCAACGCGCGGTCCGTGAAGAGGGTTACACTCAAATGTAGCGTTCAGATCGCCTGCGATCATGGAATCGAAAGCAGCCTTTACAGCGTCGAAGGAAACAACAATGATGTCTCCATCCGGACCACAGGTCTTACCAGCAGCCTTGATTGCGTCGATTGCGCCAAATGCTTCGTTGTCGTTTTCACAGATAACTACATCAATGTCATCATAGGATTTCAGGAAGGATTCCATAACTTCCTGGCCTTTTGCCTGTGTGAATTCACCAGACTGCATATCCAGCATCTTCCAGTTCTCGTGCTCAGCAAGCTTCTTGGCAAAGCCTTCTGTACGTCCGATCTGAGCGGAAGCACCGATCGTACCCTGAATTGTTACGATATTGATTTCTTCTTCGCCGCGGCCCTGCTCCTCAAGATAAGCTGCCAGCCAGTCGCCACATGTCTCACCTTCCAGTGTGAAGTTTCCACCTACCCAGCAAGTATACAGACTGTCGTCTGCAAGATCCATCATACGGTCGGAAAGAATAACCGGGATACCAGCGTCTGCTGCTTCCTGAAGAACGGTCTCCCAACCGGTCTCTACTACAGGTGCTACTACGATGTAGTCAACTTCCTGCTGGATAAAGCTTCTGATTGCTTTGATCTGATTTTCCTGTTTCTGCTGTGCATCGTCAAAGATCAGTTTGTATCCATTTTCCTCTGTAAAAGTGGATTTGAAAGATTCTGTGTTTGCTGTTCTCCAGTCAGACTCAGCACCAACCTGTGCGTAACCAACTGTGATCAGATCTTCCTCTGCAAATACGCTAAGCGGCATCATGGAAATTGCCATTGCAGATACTGTTAAAAGAGATACCATTTTCTTATTCATTTTTTCTTCCTCCTTATTGATAATGCAGAATTTTTCTGCCTTTATTTTTATGGATCTGCCGCGCAAACACTGCTTTCACAGTTACACGGCAGTCCCATAATTCTTTACTTCAATCCATTAATCAACATACGGATTGTAAACAACTTCGCCGGTCTCCAGATTTCTGGAATACTGCTTCATGAAATCCCACACGATATCTGCATATTCCGGATACAGTGCATGGATCGGCCCCTTGATAAATGCAAAGGCAACTCTCGGCTCACCGTCTGCATTATTCAGATACCAGGTATCCTTCTCAAATTCATCATTCACTGTATCAACAACAACTTTGTCGCCTTTGATACCAAGATGCGGATATGCCTCAAAGTCATATGCCGGAAGCTCAATACCGTTCAGGCTACTCCACAAAGTCAACATTTCCTGCTCTGCCTCATTGATGTTGCCTTCCATAGCATCCAGTCTTCTCAGGCTGTCGAAAGAAGTCAGCGTAAGAATCGTCGGCAGATCACAGTTGTCAAAATTGCTTACCTGCTCTTCCGGAATCGGAGTCGGAGAACCTGCGCACGGACCAATTGCTGCAAACAGAGATGGCTCATAATATCCAACCGTATAAGTAGCGCCGCCGCCCATGGAATATCCTGTCGCATATACGCGGCTTGCATCAAGCGCCGGATATTTCTCAAGCATATATTTTACAATTGATGACAGAGCTTCTCCTCTGACTTCGCCGATCAGCTGATGATCCGGAGCCACAACGGCTACTCTCTCTCTTCCTGCAAGCTCCACAAAACCATTCTCTTCTACGAATACACGCGGGTCGTCTCCGCCGCCATGGTTTGCCAGAATGAGCGGGATTGATCCGGCCGGAGCTGTTCCGTCCAGTACTTCCTCTGGAAGATACTCATACCATACATCCAGATATTCACCGGCCGGTGTAATAGATCCGTCCATATTCTCCATATCCGTTGTCGTCTTTATTTCAGCAAAACGGTCATCGTCCATCTGATGCTTAATCAGGCAGATACCGTCTGCTGTTTTTCCGTCGATCAATGCATTTCGATCGCACAGAGAATACGGCGCCTGGTCAAAATTGTAACCTGCATACTCTGTTCCGCCGCTGTTGATTCCCTGCGGAAGCACCGGTACACGCATTGCTTTAATGAACATGCCATAATATGCATCGTTCACAACGCTGGACAGCTCCGGATTTTCCTGTTTGGAAGCAACTACTTTACGAAGCGGCCATGCCTGGTTGTAATAAACATCTTTCTCGTCGTCTCTTTCCAAAGCGTCTGTTTCATTGATTGCTTTGTACTTTTCAATCACGTCTTCTTTTCCGTTTACAAGATAAACCGGTACCATAATTTCCGGTTTGCGGATTTCTTCCATATCTCCGCCGACTAACAGTGCGCCTGCGATACGTCCCGCAAAATCTTCTTCCACAGAAAGGAAATTGTTAAAGAATGTTGCGCCGCCATCTACACCGATATAGTACACATTGCCATATCCCCCGAAATATTCCGGATCTGCAAAAGTAACTGCATTGCCTTCTGCGTCAGTTGAAGTAGCTTTCTGTGACAGCATGGCGGTCTGTAATGCATAGTAATCCTTCACATCTGCCTGACCGAATGTCTCACCTTCCGGTGTAAGCAGAATAACACTACCGATTGCCTGGTCAATAATATCTATTACGCCAAGTCCTTTTAAATACTCAAGTGCTGCATCCTTGCTCTCGAAATGCTGCTCAGCTGCAACGATGAGATTTGTGTTCATACGGGCAGCTGCACGGCCTGCGTACTGATTTGCGGAACGATATACAAATGTTGTTCCGTCCGGGTATGCTTCCAGTGCAGGATGGCCGACAAATGTTTTACTTCCATTCTCAACGATTCCCTGTACAACAGCTGGTGCATTTGCATGTGCTTCCTGTAATGTCTCAAATGTTGCCTCATTGCCGAGCTCTCCTGTAAAGTTTACTGCGAGAGCTGTGCTGCCCGATGAAACCGTAAGGCCCAGGGCCAGCAGACATGTCAATACTTTCTTCATATCATTTCCTCCTGTATCATTTATCATTTATAAGTTCTTCAACCAATGCGTTCTCTATTTATCCTGAAAATAACGCTTAGTTCTGATACGGATTGTACTCAATTTCCTTTGTCTCCGGGTTACGGCTGAAGTTCTTCATCCATCCCCATGCAAGGTTTGCGTATTCCTGATACAGACCGTGCGGAATAAACTCAACAATGCTCAGACCAACCATCGGCACATTCTCTTCATTCAGCATGAACCATGAGTAATTCGGATACTCGTCATTAATCATTGTCTCACGGTAAATATCGCCCTTGAAACCGCTCATCGGATATTTCTCGAAGTCAAATTCTACCGGTTCCATTTCATTGTAGCCAAGGTAGCTGTTGATGTTCTGCTGGAAGTCCTCTGCAATATATCCGTTTTCAGCGTCATAATGTGTCCATGTATCATACGTACAGGTTGTCAGCATCATCGGCATATCGAGTTCCTTAAACTGCTCTTCCTGCTCTTCTGTATGCTCAATCGGAGTACCGGACATATTTACTGCTGCTGCGAAAAGGCTTGCGTCTCCGTATACACATCTGTTTGTTGCGCCGCCGCCCATGGAATATCCTGTTACATATACACGGGAAGGATCAATCTCCGGATGTGTTTCCAGCACGTGACGAACAAGCGCCGGCATTGCACCCGAAAGCGTATGCCACGGTGACTCATCCTGGAAGGATGCTGCAAGATCTTCTGATGTATGACGCTCAGCCACGATAGCAAATCTCTCTTCTCCTGCAAGTTTCAGCCAACCAAGCTCATCAACTGCCTGAATCGGATCATCTCCGCCTCCATGATTTACAACGATAAGCGGAATGCTGTGCTCTGCTGCTGCTCCGTTTACCATCTCATCCGGAAGGAACTCATACCACGTTGTTACAAACTCGCCTTTATTGGTCGGATAGTCTTTTAACAGTTCTTCGTCCTGACACTCAACTACATGGATTCCATCCGGTGTCACGCCATTAATGATCGCATTACGTGCGCCCAGTGAGTACGGCGCCTGATTCCAGTTATAATTACGATATTCAGTAGAAGCCGTATGAAGACCTGCTTTTACAACCGGAACTCTCATAGATTTAATAAACAGTTCATCGTATGCTTTCTGTACACAGGCTGCAACATCTACTTCATCCGTTGTTGTGGAAATTACTTGCTGAAGCGGATGGTCGCTGTTGTAGTAAAGAAGATCATCGCCGTTGCGACCTACGCTGTCTGTCTCATTTCCAGCTGCATATTTCTGCACAACATCTTCGTCTGCGTTCACCAGCCATACTGGTACACATACCGGAACTTTCTGAATCTTTTCCATCTCTCCGCCGATCAGAAGCATACCTGCGATACGGCCTACATAATCCATGGTCGGAGAAATATAATTGTTGATAAATGTTGCTCCACCGTCAATACCAATCACGTACCGGTTTGTAACACCGCCAAAATATCCTGCATCTGCATAATACGTGGAAGAATCTTCGCCGCGGATAGAGAATCCAACGTTGCACATTGCGGACTGCAACTGATAGTATGCATACTGGTCTGCATCACCGAATCCTGTTTCCGGATTAATCGGCGTTACCAGTACAACGCTTCCTGTCGCTTCGTCTACCATCTTTGTCAGTCCAAGTTCTGTGATGTAAGCAAGTGCTGCATCCTTATCTGCAAAGCTCTGGTCTGTATACACCATCAGGTTCGTATGCATTCTCGGGCCGCCAGCCGTCGTATTCAGCATACCGGCGGAACGATACACATATGTTGTATTCTCCGGATACGCATCAAGAGCCGGATCACCGACGTACGTTCTTGCCGGATATTCACTCATAATAAAGCCCGGTGCATTTTCATGCGCTTCCTTTAATGTTTCAAACGTTGCGTCGTTGCTCTGATGACGCTGATAGAGTGCTGCTGAAGCTTCCATCGACAATGCTCCAACGCTGAGTCCTGCAGCCAGGATCACACTTAATACCTTTTTCGTTTTCATACTTTCCTCCTTTATGCATGCTTCACGGTTGCTATGTTGTGAAGTTTACCAGTAAAAAGCATAAAATAATACGGAATAAAGCCGTAAATTTGTATTGTTTTTTCATACATTTCTTTGTCAAATCCTTTTTTATTCAAAATTTACAGAAAAAAGTGTGATTTCTTTCAATAGGGAGGGATTTTAAGATATGAAAACGGACGCCCTCTGATAAATCGTATCAAAACAGCGTTCCAGCAAACTTCCAGGAGTAAAACCATAACTGTTTCATGCATCCATCAAAAAAGCACTGTCTGATCGATGATCTTCCATCGAAAAGCAGTGCTTTTTCAGTCTGTATATGATTTCATTTTCACCTGATGACAGTCTCTAATTCGCTCCTAACTTTTTAGGGATACATACAATGACCGTAGTTCCTTCGCCTTTCCGGCTTCTGAACGACACTCCGTATTCCTTTCCGTAATTTAAGCGAATCCGCTCGTGGACATTTTCAAGGCCGAAGCCTCTGCCGTGAACGGCCTTCCCGTCCAGTTTTCCGCGCAAACGTGCAAGCTCTTCGTCGTCCATTCCGATTCCGTCATCTGAAACTTCAAAATAGATTTTGTCTTCCTTCTCATAGCCCAGGACCACAATTTTTCCTTTCCCACGCTTGTTTTTTATTCCGTGATACAACGCGTTTTCCACGAAAGGCTGAAGGGTCAGCTTCAGTATCGTATATTCATACAGCGACGGCGCAATGTCAATCTCATATTCCAGAATGTCGGCATACCGGAATTCCTGGATTCTCAGATAGCTCCTGATATGAGACTCTTCCTCCCGGATTGTAATATAATCCTTCCCTTCACTCAGCGTTGTGCGGAAAAATTCAGACAGTGCCGTCACCATGGACACGACCTCCCGGTTCTGTCCCCCTTCTGCCATCCAAACGATCGCATCCAGCGTATTGTACAGAAAATGCGGGGTAATCTGCGCCTGAAGGAGCTTCAACTCTGTATCTCTCAGATTCCATTGCTCTATTTTAATATTCTCAATCAGATACCGAATCTCTGCTGTCATCTCGTTAAAGCTCTCAGTCAAAACCTGAATCTCATCCCCAGACTCAATTTTCGCCGGAGCAAAATTCCCCTTGGCCACCTTCCGCGTCGCTGTACACAATTCACGGATCGGCTGTGTGACACTGCGGGTAATCATTCTCGTCATACTTAGTGTGAGCATTACAATCACAACCAGAATTACTGTACTCAATATGACCGTACTTTTCGAATGGGACTGTAATTCTGCACGGATATTTTCAAGATTCACAGCTTCATGATAAATATACTCCTGCAAATTGTCCTGAATCAGGAGCGTTGAACTCCGAATATCCTTGTCCAGCAGCTCAATGTTCTCCCCATAATGTCCACCTTCGCAGATATTATTTTCTATTTTCTGTACGACCTTTTCCAACCAACCAAGACTTTTGTTGATCCGGCGCATCAACTCAGCGCTTTCCTTCCCTGACGCGTTCTCCTGGCGCTGCACTGCTTCACGCATCTCCTGAATAATTCTATATGGATTACGCACTTTCGCCGAATCTGCAATACTGTTATCTGCATACGTATCAATATGTTCCAGGCTGAGGTTCTGTACAATCGCCCGATACATACTGTAATCAAGATCTGTCTTAAAGCTCAGACTGTAATCCTTAATATCTGTGATGTTCTTGACGCTCTGATTGTATGCCGAACTAAAACTAATCAGATTGATCAGCAGATACAGCACCAACGCAGTAAGGGGCACCATAATGACGCCGGTCAGCATGCCCATCCGATGGCTCAGGGAGAATTTTTTCAGGCATCGCATGACTGTCCCCCATTCTTTCTGGCCCGATATTCTTTCGGGGTACAGCCGCATATTTTCTTAAATATGTAACTAAAATAATGAGAATCCCGGTATCCGACGTAATATCCGATCTCCGAACTGCGCATGTCCGTGCACATCAGCAACTCCTTTGCCTTTTCAAGTCGTATGCTCGTCAGATACTCACTGAACGTAGAGCCTGTTTCCTGGCGAAACAGCGTACTGAAATAACCCGGACTAATATTTACCATGGCTGCTGCCTGATTCATGGAAAATTCGTTATTCTGAAAATTTTCAAGAACACACCGTTTTGCGGTCTCGATCAAATCATGATATTTCCCCCTCGCCGATTTATCCCGCAGATAAATCGTCTCCGCAAACAGCTGTTTCACATACGTGATCATCTTTTCAGTAGAAATCGCATAATCGGAAAAACGATCAATCTCCCTGCATTCTTTTGAGAGCGCCGACGCCTCGACACCGATGTTCTCCAGAAAACGGCAGGCACAAAAATTCATATCTACAATCAGATAGTGGCAGAACATCAGGGAATTATAATTATCCAGACCAATGTTGTAAAAGTATTCTTCCACAAAATCGCCAACCTCTTCCGCTACTCCTACTTTCAGAAAATCTTCGATTAATTTCCGGTTTACCTTTGACGGATCTACCAAAATCCGCCCTTTTTCTTTTATCTTTGTCCTGTTTTCCATTGCAGAAGCCAAAATAAACTGATTTTTTTCAACAAAAAAGCGACTGGCAAACGCTTTGCTCGCCGCATGGTACGAATTGCAGATATCGCTCATTCTCTGTACTGTTTCTCCAATCCCTCCGAAATACAGAATGCCTTCTTCGTCTTTCAGCATTTCCTGTATGTTTCTCTCAAACTGTGCAATCCCTGCTTCTGCCTGCTCTTTTGTTTCCGCCTTCAGCAAAAATGCCCAGCCTTCCGGACTCCGATCAAAAACCAGCACATCGTTCCAGTTTTCTATTGCCCCGTTTATTTTTTCTACCGCAGTCTCTATTTCATCTGAATACACCTGACTTTCATCCGGTGTCATCAGCTTAAACAAAAGTACGGTATAAAATTCTGCGGTTAAATCAAGCCCCAACAACTGCCCCTGTTCCAGAAATTCTCTCGTGGAACAATTCTGTAAAACAATGCGATTAAACAGCCGCCTTCTTTCAAAACTGATATTTTCCTGCATTTCCTTCCTGTACTGATCCATCAGTTCACGCTGCGCACGGTCCTCGCGAATCACATCTGCAACCTTTTTCACTGCTGTCATCAGCTGTTCCGACGTAATCGGCTTTAACAGATAATCTGTCACCCCTAAGGTAATCGCCTTTTTTGCGTAATCAAACTCGCCAAATCCGCTTAATATCACGATTTTCGTGTCCGGCAGCTCTTTTTTTACAAGCTCAGCCAATTCCAGTCCGTTCATAAACGGCATCCGTATGTCTGTAATCAGGATATCCGGCCGCGTCTTTTTAATAAGCGGCCAGGCAAGTTCGCCATCGCTCGCTTCTCCGACAAACGCAAACCCCTCCTTTTCCCACGCGATATTGTTTTTAATCCCATTCCGTATAATCACTTCATCTTCTGCCAAAAATACTTTTATCATAGCTTTATCCCCCAATTCTCAGGCTCTACTTGCCCTGCTCCCGCGCAATAAAATATACACGCTCGCTGTCTGCCCCCGGTGACTCCATTGTGAAAGCATCGTAAACTGCCTCCAACACCAGTCCAGCTTTGGCAAGAAGCCTGCTTACCATCTCAATCTCATATGCCCTCTGGTAATGCGTTTCCTCATATTTTTCATACAGCCCGTCCTCACGCCTGATAAATAGCGTCAGGTCGTACTCATTGATCTGTTCCTCCTCTTCGTACCAGTTTTCCCAAATAAAACTGCTCTCCTCCCGATTCTCAGCAATCACAGAATCACCAAGAATCTTCTCATATTTGTAAACTGTATTCAAGTCAAAAATAAAAATTCCGCCCGGATCAAGATAATTGTTCACCAGGCGGAACACTTCCAGAAGTTCTGTCTCGTCGGTAATATAATTCATCGAATCACAGACACTGACCACTGCTTTTACTGTCCCGTACAGTTCAAACTCCCGCATGTCCTGCAAAAGATACAAAATATCATGACCCGACTGTACCTTTTTCTCCTGCGCAATTTCCAGCATTTCAACTGAATTATCCACGCCAATCATATCATAGCCCTGATCTGACAACACCTCCGTCATCGCCCCTGTACCGCATCCAAGCTCCAGCACCAGGCCATCTTCCACTCCGTACCGCCGGAGCAGACCACATAAGTATCTGCCCCATTCCTCATACGGAATATTATCCATAAACAAATCGTACACCCTGGCAAAACTCTCATAAGACGCCATTTTCCTACACCTCTCTTTCCTTTTCTGTCGTGTTCTAATATCAAAACTTATCCGAAATCTCCGGTACAGCCCCACACTTCCTGCCTCAAAATCACAAAATAAGATCCAGTATTCCATAAGACAGCCCCGCCATCAATGCCGCTGATATGAGCACACCGATGAAAATAGCTGCGACTGCTCTTGAAAAACGGATGCCAAGCAAAGCCGCAATCAACGATCCAGTCCATGCTCCTGTACCTGGGAGCGGTATGCCGACAAAAAGCATCAACCCCCAGAACTCGTACTTTCGTATCTCATCACTCTTGCCCATCGCACGTTTCTCGACATAATCTGCCAGCCGTTTTGTTACCCGGTACCGTTTCATCCTGCCAAGTACGCCGCGTATCAACAGCAAAATAAACGGAACGGGAAGAAGGCAGCCCCCAATGCACGCAAACGCCGCACGATAAAGCGGTATTCCCAGCCATGAAGCAGCCAGAAATCCTCCTCTTAATTCTAAAACAGGCAGCATCGAAATCAGAAATACAATTGCTTCCTTGGATTGTATTCCAGCCAATGCTGCCACTACCGCGCCTGTAAACGATTCTGTATTCAGTTTACGCTCACTCCTTTACCTGTTTCTATCTCTTCAGGTATTTTCTCAGGAAAGCAAGCAGCTCATCCATTTCCTCATCGGTACCGATCGTAATTCTCAGGTAATTCTCAATGCGCGGCCGTTTAAAATAGCGAACATAAATCCCCGCTTCCTTCAGAGCCTCAAGCAATTCCCCGGCCTGGGCGCTTTCATGCGTGACAAACAAAAAATTGGCCTGGGAATCTGCAAAACGGAACCCAAGGGCCGCCATCTCTTTTTTCGTACGTTCCCTTGTCGCAATGATCTTCTGCCGCGTTTTTTCAAAATATGTATGGTCGAGCGCTGCCGCCGTTCCAAGTGTAATAGCAGTCTGATTCATGGAATACGAATTGAATGAATATTTCACATCATTCAGACAGCGAATCAGATCTGCATTTCCAACCGCATAGCCAATACGCATTCCAGCCATGGAGCGCGATTTGGAAAAGGTCTGCACCACCAGCAAATTGTCGTACTTCTCAAGAAGCGAAACAGCAGAGCTTCCCCCAAAATCAATGTATGCTTCATCTACAATAACTATAACCTTCCGGTTGTGTGCAATGATCGCTTCCACCTCCGCAAGCGGCATCAGCACGCCAGTCGGTGCGTTGGGATTCGGGAAAATTACGCCTCCGTTTTCCCGGTAATAATCTTCCTTCACAATCTCAAAACGGTCATTCAGCGGCGGGCACTCATATGGAATCCGAAACAAATCCGCCCACACATCATAGAAGGAATACGTAATATCCGGAAACAAAATCGGCTTTCCAGAATTAAAAAATGTCAGAAACGCTAAAGCCAGTACATCGTCAGAGCCAACACCTACAAAGATCTGCTCCGGTTTCACGCCCTGCTCTTTTGCAATCGCATCCACCAGTTGCTGGGCAGCGGAATCCGGATATCTGCGCATCGGCTCTGCCGCCAACTCCCGCAGCGCCTCCTCCACCATCGGGGAAGGCGGATACGGATTCTCATTCGTATTCAGTTTAATGGCTCTTTGATCCTTTGGCTGTTCCCCCGGAACATACGGCACAACCTTCCGCACATTGCTTTCCCATTCTCTCATACATCTCTCCTCTGCCATCCATATAGCACATTTTTCTATTAAAATTTTTTATCAGGATTGTCTACTTAAACCTGCTGTTTTTGCGGGATGCTGCAGGGCATCCGCATATATCTCAGCGCAAAGACACTCTACCCTTCTCAACAAGGAACACCGGATGATACGATTCTTTTGCCTGACGCAGGCCCGGCTCTCCCATATCTTCCTCGCGGTTCACATATCTGTACTGCGAAGCCTCATGCAGTAGAAACTGCTGATTGATGATTGGATAGGCTCCCTGCACATCCGCATAAGCTTTCTCAATATGCACCACCATGGTATCGTCGCAGACCGGCTCTCCGATTGAAAAAGCCATCACCTTTCCGTCCGCACGAATCAGACCACCACACAACCTCAGCTCCTCCATGAGGCGCAGAGAATTTAAGGTTACACACATCTCTGCATTTTTTTCCGGATCTTCGTTGCAGCCATTTTCCGTTCTCCAGTCAAGTGCCATCTGAAAGCATTCCTCTACATTTTCCGATGTAATTTTTTCGTACGTCCAATCCGGGTACAGTTTTTTAAACTTATTAATGTGATTTTTCTTTCCATGATATTTTTTACCGGAAAGTGCGATCAGCTTCTCTGTCTCATACACGTAATCCGCCGAATCCCGGTAATATTCGATGGAAAAACGGCCCGGATATATGGCCTCAAGCTGTTGGAACTGCTCTTCGTTCACATTTGTCATGTGAAATTCAATCCCATGTTCTTTGCTCCAGTCCATCAAAAGATCCAGTACTTTTTTCAGATTGGACCGATCACCCTGAGGAAATGTAAAGCTGCCGTACTGTGTATAATAAAATACCATCATATCCTCAACAATCGTATATGCTACCTTATAGTGTCTCGACCAGAGATACAGATTGGCAAACGTATATTCACAGCTCCGGTTCCGGTTCATTCGAAAATAACGATTGACCATCTCCCGGTCTGCAAGCTCCGGTTTTCTGAATTCTAATTCCATGCTTTACCCCTTTTTGTTCTGCGGCAAATGCCGGCTTTTTCTTTTAACCATGGTACAGCTTTGCATAAACCCCGTCCATGGCCAGCAGTTCCTCATGCGTGCCCTGCTCCTCAATCCCTTTTCTGGTCAGCACCAGAATCTTCTTGGCATTGCGGATTGTGGAGAGACGGTGTGCAATTACAAACGTCGTTCTCCCCTTTGCCAGAGCCTCCATGGACTGCTGTACTATTTTTTCACTTTCATTGTCAAGCGCAGAAGTCGCCTCATCAAAAATAAGTATTGCCGGATTTTTCAAAAATACCCGCGCAATGGAAAGACGCTGCTTCTGCCCTCCGGAAAGCTTGACCCCGCGCTGTCCGATATCCGTCAGATAACCATCTGGGAGCTGCTCGATAAAATCATGCGCATTTGCCAGCTTCGCCGCCCGGATTACCTCCTCGTCCGTGGCATCCGGCCTGCCGTAACGAATGTTTTCCATGATATTTTCCGCAAACAAATAAACGTCCTGCTGCACAATTCCAATCTGGCGCCGCAAATCCTCCAGCTTAATCTTCCGAATATCCACTCCATCCAGCAGAATCCGTCCGCCATCCACATCGTAGAAGCGCGGAATCAGACTGCACATCGTCGTTTTTCCACCGCCCGATGAGCCGACAATGGCCAGATAATCGCCTGCATTTACATGCAGATCAATATGACTCAGTACAGTGTCCTGCTTTTCTTCATATTTGAACGAAACGTTGTCAAAGCAGATCTCACCATTTGCTGATGCGATTGAAATCGCATCCGGCGCATCTTTGATATCCGGCTCCACTGCAAGAATCTCGAGGAAACGCTCATATCCCGTATAGCCATTCTGGAACTGCTCGGTAAAATTGATCAGTTTTTTGATCGGCTCCGTAAAATTGTTAATATAGAGCAGGAACGTCACCAAATCTGTCACATCCATATTGGCGCCTGTAATCAACCCTGCGCCTGCGACCAGAACCGCAACCGTCACCAGGGTCGTCAACGCGCCAAGACCGGAATGGTACCATCCCATGTACCAGTAGCTTCTCCTTTTGGACTCAACGAACTGTTCATTCCCCGCGCGGAATTTTTTCAGCTCTACTTCTTCGTTGCTGAAGGACTTCACCGCGCGGATTCCAGAAAGGGAATCTTCAATCTGGCTGTTGATATCCGCAATTCTTGCCCGGTTTGTCTTAAATGCACGCTTCATCCGTTTGTTGAAATAAACTGCATAGAGAATAATAAGCGGCAGAAACGCAAACGCAACAACAGTGAGCGCCGCATTGATACGAAACAGAATCACAAAGGATCCGATAAATTTGATCAGGGAAATGACAACGTCCTCCGGACCGTGATGCAGGAGCTCGCTGATATCAAACAGATCTGACGTTACTCTTGAGAGAAGCTGTCCCACTTTCTGATTATCGTAAAAAGCAAAAGAAAGCTTCTGATAATGGGCAAATATCTCGTTTCGCATATCATGCTCAATCTTTGCCCCCATGATGTGACCAAAATAGGCAATGTAAAAATTGCAAAAACACTCCACAGCCACCAGGCCTGCCATCACAAGCCCAAGCTTCACAATCATCTGCATTGCCTCACTGCCCGGCAATACTATGACATGCGACGTAATGTAACGGACAAGCAGCGGGATGGCCAGCGTAATGCCGGCCCCCAGAACTGCAAAAAACATATCGCTCAAAAACAGCCCCTGATAAGGTCTGTAATACCCAGCAAGCCTTTTCAGCTTATTCTTCATCGGTAAGTCCCTGCGCTTTCATGACTGCAATCACCGCATCCACGTGCTGTTCGCACAACTCATCCGACTCTGCTTCCACCATCACACGGATTACCGGCTCAGTGCCGCTCTCACGCACGAGAATTCTTCCGTTTTCTCCAAGAGCACCGGTCACTGCCGTAACTGCTTCCTGCACGGCTGCATTCTCTTTTACCGCCTGTTTATCTGCCACTCTTACATTTTTCAGAAGCTGCGGATAAATCTTCACCTCAGATGCCAGGGAACTCAGGCTGACCTTCCGGTCCATCATAACGCCCATCACCATAAGCGCGGTCAGAATACCGTCCCCAGTTGTCGCATATTTCGAGAAGATGATATGTCCGGACTGCTCTCCGCCCAGGCAGTGTCCGTTCTCGCACATATTGGCATAAACGTATTTATCACCGACTGTCGTTTTCTCGTAAGCAATCCCTGCCCGGTCAAATGCCTTATAAAGTCCGAGGTTTGACATGATAGTCGTAACAACCGTGTTATTCGTCAGCTTTCCCTCTTCCTTCATGTATTTTCCACAGATATACAAAATCAGATCGCCGTCAATAATGCGTCCCTTCTCATCGACTGCAATGCAGCGGTCCGCGTCTCCGTCAAAAGCAAATCCCACATCAAGCCCTTTCTCCAGAACAAACTGCTGAAGCACCTCAATGTGTGTGGAACCGCAACCGCGGTTGATATTGGTACCGTCCGGCTCATTGTGAATGACATACGTCTTTGCACCCAACGCGTCAAATACACTCTTGGCAATCGAGGAGGCACTTCCATTTGAGCAGTCAAGGCCCACCTTTTGATTTTTGAAGGAACGCGTCGCCATAGAAATCAGATGACCGATATAACGGTTCCGTCCAGCCACATAATCGACGGTACGGCCAATCTTCTCACCTGTCGCCAGCGGAAGCTCTTCCATCTCGCCATCAATATACGCCTCGATCTTTTCTTCCACCTCTGCCTCAATCTTTTTCCCGCTGCCGCTGATGATTTTGATGCCATTATCATAGTATGGGTTGTGACTTGCAGAAATCATGATTCCGCAGTCAAAATCCTCTGTCCGCACCACAAAAGATACACTCGGGGTCGTCGTCACATGAAGCAGAAACGCATCTGCCCCGGAAGCCGTCAGCCCTGCTGCAAGCGCATATTCAAACATATAGCTGGATCGTCTCGTATCCTTGCCGATCACGATACGCGCCTTGTAATCCTGCCCGTAATACCAGCCAAGAAAACGTCCCACTTTAAACGCATGCTCTACTGTCAGCTTCTTATTCGCTTCCCCGCGAAAACCATCCGTACCGAAATATTTCCCCATAAAAAAGTCTCCTGTTCTTTTTTAATCTCCCCTTACTATACACGCTGTCATCTCAAACGTCAATCCTGTTTTCCCCGGACAAACACGTCTGCCCTGTTGTCCGCCTGTGACAATACAAACTGGCTGTTATACAGACGGGCATACGCACCGCCTTTTTTCAAAAGGCTTTCGTGATTTCCCTGCTCTATCACATTTCCGTCCTGCATCACAAGAATTACGTCTGCATTTTGTATTGTTGACAACCTGTGCGCTACAATAAAGCTTGTTCTGCCCTGCATCATGGAATGAAAGGCTTCCTGAATCCGTGCCTCTGTACGGATATCAATCGAGGACGTGGCCTCATCAAGAATCAGCATCGGCGGCAGACACAGCATGACACGTGCAATACACAGAAGCTGCTTCTGCCCCTGAGAAAGGCTTCCACCATTTTCGCCAATTACCGTATCGTATCCTCGCGGCAATCTCCGAATAAAGCTGTGAGCATGCGCCCTTTTTGCGGCCTCTATAATCTCTTTCTCCTCTGCCTCCGGCCGCCCCATAGCAATATTATCGCGGATTGTCCCGCCCGACAGCCATGTATCCTGCAACACCATTCCAAAAGTACTTCGCAGATCGTGCCGCTTCACCTCGCGGATATCGGTTCCCTCTATTTTAATAGCGCCGCTGTTCACGTCATAAAAACGCATCAGCAGATTGATCAGCGTCGTTTTTCCACATCCGGTCGGACCGACGATCGCAACACGCTGTCCTGCCTTTACCTTCAGATTAAAATCCTGAATCAGCTTTTTCTCCGGCACATACGAAAAATTCACGTGCTCCAGCGACATACTGCCCGGATTGTCCGGCAGCTCCTTCGCCGCTTCTGCATCTGGCGTCTGTGCCGGCGCTTCCAAAAACTCAAACACTCTGCCTGCGCATGCCAGTGCATTTTGCAGCTCTGTCACCACACCTGATATCTCATTAAACGGCTTTGTATACTGATTTGCATACGACAAAAACGCAGATAGCTGGCCGACGCTCATCACGCCGCGGACAACGCAAAGCGCTCCCGTAAGTCCAACGCCTGTATACACGAGGCTGTTGACAAAACGTGTGACCGGATTTGTAATGGAGGAAAAAAAGACCGCCCGCAGGGAATAGCTGCGCAGCCGTTCATTCATCTTATCAAATCTTCCCTGTATGTTTTTTTCCTGCCCGTATGCCTGGACCACCTTCTGATTGGCAACCATCTCATCAACCAGCGCCGTCTGCTCCCCTCTCGCCTCAGACTGCATCCGAAACATGGCATACGTCTTCTGCGCAATAAATCTTGCTGCCAGAAGGGAAACCGGAGTCAGCAGGACAACCACCAGCGTAATTCCCGCATTTGTTACCAGCATAAAAACCAGGGTTCCCAGAATTGTTGCTACCCCGGTAAAAAACTGTGTAAAACCCAGGAGAAGTCCGTCTGCAAACTGATCCACATCCGCAATTACGCGGCTGACCAGGTCTCCCGAGGAATGCGCATCCAAATAAGAGACCGGCAAAATTTCAATCTTCTCAAACGCCTGCTCCCGCACTTCACTGGATACGAGACAAACGATTCGGTTATTCGCCACATTCATAACCCATTGCGCCGCTGCTGTGATCAGCACAATAAATACCATCACTTTCATGATACGGGCAATTCTCTCAAACTGCACGGCTCCCGGCCCCACAATCTCGTCAATTACCCGACCAGTCAGAACCGGCACATAAAGTGTCAGCACAACCGAAACCACTGCCATCAAAAGAGACAGAAGTACAAGCCCGCTATGCGGCCGGATAAAGCTTAGAACTTTCTTCATGACGGTACCTCCCCGACTGCTGCTTTTTTCTCCTTTTTAGGAAACTGAAACTCATATATTTCCCGATAAATACTGCAAGTTTCCAGCAACTCCTCATGCGTGCCAATCCCGGCCAGCGCTCCGTCCTCCAGGACCAGAATCTTATCTGCATGCTGAATTGAAGAGGTCCTCTGTGAAACAATAAAAACAGTCATGTCCCGAGAAAGCCCTGCAATCGCCCTGCGCAGCTTTGCATCCGTTGCAAAGTCAAGCGCCGAGGCGCTGTCATCCAGAATCAGAATCTCGGGTCTGCGCACCAGTGCCCGGGCAATCGAAAGCCGCTGCCTCTGTCCGCCGGAAAAATTACGTCCCTCCTGCCCTGCATACGCATCCAGCCCTTCTTTTGCTCCAAACACCACATCCTCCGCCTGTGCCGTCCGAATCGCCTCCTTTAAGTCCTCGTCCGATGCGTCTTCGTTTCCCCACAGCAGATTCTCCCGGATGCTTCCCTGGAACAGCACTGCTTTCTGCATGACAATCCCAATCTTTCTGCGAAGCTCATCCAAAGGATACGCACGCACATCCATTCCATTTACTTTTACACAGCCTCCGCTCACATCGTAAAAACGAGGAATCAGACTGACCAGCGAAGTTTTGCCTGAACCCGTTCCGCCGATAATCCCGATCGTTTGTCCCCGTTTCGCCGTAAAGCTGATGCCGGAAAGCGCGTCGGCTCCGGCTCCGTCATACCCAAAATGGACATTCTCAAATGCAACTGCCGGTACTTCTGACTCCGTTTCTCCCGCGTCGGCCAGACTTTTTTCATTCCTTGCGTTGTCTGTATTTCTTCCTGCTTCTCTGCTCTGTGTATCGGGCTGATTGCCGTCCGCTGGTTTGCCCGCCATTCCGGGCTGCACTTCTAATACCGATGCAATCCGGTTTCCACATGCAATCGCCTTTGTCACTGTGATAATCAGATTAGCCAGCTTTACCAGCTCTGTCAGAATCTGCGACATATAATTGACAAGCGCCACAACGCTGCCCTGCAACAGAAAACCGGCATCCACACGTTTTGCGCCAACGTACAGCAAAACGAGCAGCGCTGCATTGATTGCAATATACGTCATCGGATTCAGCAGCGCCGAAATTTTCCCGGATAAGAGCTGAATCCTTATAAGCGCTACATTGCGGTCCCTAAAGTTCCGGCATTCCTCCTCTTCCCGGCAGAATGCCCGGATGACGCGAACACCCTGCAAATTTTCCCGTGTCACCCGCACCACCCGGTCCAGACGCTCCTGAACCTTTTTATAGACCGGAATGCTGATCAGCATAATACCAAATACAATTACACACAGCACCGGTATCACCACCACAAAGATAAAAGCTGCTTTTACGTCAACGGTGAAAGCCATAATCATGGCTCCGAATACAATAAACGGAGACCGCAGAAACAGACGAAGAAACAGATTTACCCCGGACTGCACCTGATTCATATCACTCGTCATCCTTGTAATCAGCGTCGACGTCCCAAGCTTATCCATGGAGGAAAAAGAAAGGCTCTGAATATGTGCAAACAGCTCATGGCGCAGCCTTGCGGTAAACCCGACAGCTGCCTTCGCTGAAAAATACTGTGCCGTTACCGAACAGACCAACCCCGTCAAACCCAGACCTGCCATCAAAAGACACATGTTCACAATATAGCCCGTATCGCCGTTTTTGATCCCCACATCAATAATCGCAGCCATCACCAGCGGAACAAAGAGCTCAAGCAGCGCTTCCAGAAGCTTAAACGCAGGCGCCAAAAAAGCTTCTTTTTTATAACCCTTCATATATTTTAACAATTTCCACATAACATTACCGCCTTTGCCTATTTTAACATCCAGTCCTGCCTCGTACCAAACTCCCCGAGTAGATTCGTCTTCATAATCTTATGCACGCGCTCCCGGTCCCCATACTCGCCAATCGCCCACATAAGCTTTGTGATCGCCGCCTCAGAAGTCATATTTCCCGTTTCTATCACGCCACAGTCTAAAACCTGCCTTCCAACTTCATATACAGAAAAATCACTTCCCTCATACAGACACTGACTCCCGACTGCCACAATCATCCCTTCCTGCACCACCTCGCGGATCACTTCAGTGAGGCCGCGCAGCGCAAACGGCAGCCCTCCGATGCCGAACGCTTCTATATACACCCCTCGCATACCGAGAACCTTAAGCTTCCTGAAAATGTCCGGATTCATGCCCGGAAATAATTTCAGCAAAAATACATCCGTACTAAAATGGTTCTGCAAGATACATTCTTTTTCAGAAGACTGTGAAACGCACGGATTCAGCACAAGGCCACTACTGTTTATTTTTGCCGCATATGGATAATCAATACTCTCAAATGCATCAAAACTTCTTGTCCGTACCTTACTCGCCCTTGTTCCCATAATAATTTTCCGGTTAAACGCCACATAAACACCGGGACAGCCACTTGCAGCCATATGAAGCGCTGCACGGCAGTTCTCTGTCGCATCGGCAATCGGATTTTCGATTGATACCTGGCTTCCCGTAAGCACAACAGGAAGCTCGATATTCTGCAAAGCAAATGATAGCGCTGCAGCCGTATACGAGAGTGTATCCGTTCCATGAACAATCACGATGCCGTCATAATGTTCCCTGCGCTCATAAATGCACTCTGCAAGCTGTGCCCAGTGCTCTGGTTGGATATTCGAGCTGTCGAGCATGAAAAGCTCTTCTACATCAACCGCAAAACCAGCCGTAAGCCCTTCAATTTTACTGAGAATCTCCTTGCCTCCCATTCCCGGTGCCAGACCGTTGACACTGCATGACGACGCAAGCGTACCTCCGGTACTGATTAAAAGAATTTTATTCATATCGGCGAACTCCTTTTTCTTTTTTTATATTGTATTTTCATAATAGTTACCCACAAAATTTGAAAGAATTTTCACTGTGATTTCATCTGAACGTATTTTATGAAAAGATCATACGGTTGTCAAATGTTGCTTTTCAAGTGATTCCAGAGTATAATAGAGAATCTGACACCTGCCTTGTGCGGTCTATGTCGGATTTGTATAGAAACCGCTGTGGGCTTTTCCCGTGGCAAGGAGAAAAAGAAAGCATTAGGTATACTGATATGATAGATAAAACAAAAACGCTCGATCTGACTTCCGGTCCGATCTTTTCGACGCTTTCCAGGCTTGCCCTGCCAATTATGGCGTCGTCTTTTCTTGGCACTGCTTATAATATCACGGATATGGCCTGGATTGGCATGCTCGGTTCCAAAGCAGTCGCCGGAGTCGGTGTGGGCGGCATGTTTCTCTGGCTCTCGCAGGGACTCGTCACACTGGCACGTATGGGAGGACAGGTAAATGCTGCACAGTGCTGCGGCCGTCATCAAACGAAAGAAGCCGGACTTTATGCATCCGCTGCTCTGAAGCTTACCGTATTGTTCGGCCTGCTTTTTGGCGGCGTCTGTGTTATTTTTATTCACCCGCTTCTGTCTTTCTTTCATTTGAATGATGCCCAAACGTACGAAGCAGCCCGCATTTACATGGTCATTACCTGCGGACTGATTCTTTTTTCTTATTTAAATTATACCCTGACCGGTCTCTACACCGCGCAGGGTGATTCCAAAACTCCGTTCAAGGCAAACCTTGTCGGTCTTGTTTTAAACATGATTCTCGACCCCCTGTTAATCCTCGGGGTTGGACCGTTTCCACGCATGGAAGTCAGCGGCGCAGCGATTGCAACCGTCAGCGCACAAATACTCGTGTTCCTTGTCCTTCTTTTTGAAATGAACCGCGACCGGACTGGCCACAATATCTTCCAGAACATCGCGCTGCTTTCCCGCGTTCCTGCTACTTATTATCGGTCAATTGCAAAAATCGGCATTCCCTCTGCGCTTCAGGGTTCTGTCTACTGTATGATTTCCATGGTTCTCACACGCATGGTTTCGGCTTTTGGCCCCGGAGCAATCGCCACACAGCGCGTTGGCGGACAGATTGAATCCCTTTGCTGGAACACGGCAGATGGCTTTGCCGCTGCACTCAACGCATTTACTGCTCAGAACTTCGGTGCTGGAAAAGCAGAACGCATTCGAAAAGGATACGTTATCTCTTTTCGGATTCTGGCTCTCTGGGGAGCATTTATTTCCGCACTTTTTATCCTGCTGCCCGAGCCCATCTCCCGCCTGTTCTTCTATGAACCGGAGGTCATTGAGATTGCAGCCGGATATCTTATTATTATCGGTTTCAGTGAAGCCTTTATGAGCGTTGAACTGATGACAATCGGCGCGCTTTCCGGCCTGGGCAGAACAACGCTGTGCAGTGTCATCAGCATTACACTTACTGCTTCGCGCATTCCGCTTGCCCTGCTCCTGTCCCAGATCGGTCTTGGATTGTCCGGAATCTGGTGGGCATTGACCTTATCCTCTATTATAAAAGGCATAATATTTTATCTTACCTTTCAGAAAATACAACAGAAACTATAAATTTCAACCGGCAGAACTGAAACCTCAATTGTTTCTATTCTGCCGGTTTTACAGTTCCCAGCTCATGCCGTCGCTGGAAATTTTATGAAACTGTGTATGTGCAGGCAACGGATATTCCGCCTCATACCGGTCCATAACTGAAAAATCATCCCAGAAATGCATCGGAAATACATGCCGCACCTCTGCATGCTCCAGGAAATAACTCATTCCCCAGCCATATGTTTCCTCCAGTCTGGCATCCAACGGCACAAAAGCGAGGTCGATTGTATTGCCCTCGACATACTCCATTTCTTTCTTGAAATTCCCTGTCATCTGCCGGTTTGCTGCTTCTGATTCGTTCGCCCAGATCCACCAGTGCAGATCTCCTGCGTGGTAAATCGTCTTTCCTCTGTAATTGATCAAAAATGCACATCCACAGTCCGTGGAGCGAAGTGTAAAAACCTTCAGCATTTCCCCTGCTTCATCCGAAAACATTGTCTCCGATCTTCCTGCCAGAAAGTACACTTCCGGAATCGAAAGCACTCTACCTTCCTCCGTTTTGCCGCATACTTGTGCAATCTCTTCTGATGTCAGGCACACTCCGCCCGATTTCCGCTCAAGCTTCCGACAGGCAGAACGAACCTGACTGGAAAAAATGTAGGATACTTTCGGATATTGCCTGCCAAGGGCAAAAACAGCCGGATTAAAATGGTCGCTGTGGCTGTGGCTGCAAAAAACAAAGATTGGCCTTCCCTCGTCCAGCTGCGGAATTTTCCCCTGATAATAATCAAAAATCCAATAACAATGTTCCCATTCAATCAGAAACCCGCTGTGTTTTAAATACGTTACCTTCATCGCCACCTCATTTACATCTTACTAAATCACATAATCATCTGTGCGCTCCATCTGCCAGGCTACCAAATCTTCCAGTGTCACATGGTCCACAACGCTGCTGATTGCTTCGTCTATCTTCTTCCAGAGAATCTGTGTCGCACAGCCACACTCTCTGTCACAGACGCCTTTCCCAGCTTCCACACAATCAACAGGCGCCAGACTCCCTTCTGTCAGTCGCAGAATCATTCCGGCTGTATATTCTTCCGCGGCACGTGCAAGTACGTATCCGCCCTGCGGCCCCCGCACACTCCGCACATAGCCTGCCTTATTCAAGACCGAAATAATCTGTTCCAGATATTTTTCTGAAATCCCCTGCCTGTGTGCCACATCCTTCAGACGAATCGGTTCTCCCGAATCACGCAAAGCCAGATCCAGCATCAGACGCAACGCATATCTTCCTTTTGTTGAAATTTTCATAATCATCCTCCGTATTTTCTGAAGAAATTATATCGGATAATCCCTACAAATTCAATCGGAAATCTGAGAAACGAAAAGAATCTTTCCAGCCTCTTACTCACGTATCTTGAAAGTTACCTTTTCTTCTAACAACAATGATAACAAAAAGCCGCCGCTCATTTGAATAACTCCTTATTCGCATGAGCAACGGCTTTGTTCTATTTTCTGATCTTCATGCTCTTCACATATCCTGTTTTTTTATTCAACAGCTTCTGATATGCTTTTAAACTTTTTTTCGGTACCCGAATCACTGCTTTTTTATACATTCCTTTCACTGCATTCTTGCCGACTGACCGGAGTTTTGTCCCCTGCAAAGTCAACGTGCGCAGATTTTTACAGTTCTGGAATGCGCTCTTGCCGATCACTTTCAGCGATTTTCCGACTGTCACCTTTTTCAGTCCTGTGCACTGATAAAATGCTCCGTCACCGATCGTCTGAACACTTTGCGGCAGTGTGATTGTCGTGAGCTTTTTGCATCCCTTAAAAGCATACGTACCGATTCCTGTCACATATTTACTGATCGTAATCTTTTTCAGATATTTGTTATCCTGGAATGCTTTCTTTCCGATACCAGTCACCCGGTAGGTATAGCCATTGATTTTAATGGTAGCCGGCATTTTCAGGGAAGAAGTTTTTTTCTTTACCAGGCCCTTTAATTCTACAGTCTTCAGGTTCGAACGGCTCGCCGTGATCCGATAATATGCCCCGCCGGACTTTACTACCTTGCCAACTGCCGGATATACAACGGTCGGGGCCGCCGGAGGCTGCACAGCATTTCCGCTTCCTGAGCTGCTGCTTCCACCCGATGTACTTCCACTTCCTGTACTGCTTCCGCCTCCGGTTGTTCCGCCGCTTCCTGCGCTGCTGCCTCCGCCGGATGTACTTCCACTTCCATTTCCTGTACTACTTCCGCCGGATATATTTCCGCTTCCGGTACTACCTCCGCTTCCTGTGTTCCCGCCCGGCTGCGTTGTACCGACTTCTGAAGCCGGGATAAATTCAACCAACACAGTATAAGACTTTTTCGTCTTTCCATCTGGAGCTGTCAGCGTATAAACCACCGGTGTTCTGAAATCATGACAGCTACCGCTCCAGAATTGCTGCGGCAGTCTTGTTCCATAATCATAACCATAGTCTATTATCGGCGTAAGATTTGATACATCCGTTCCTACTGGTACCCGCAAGGTAATCGTATCATCTCCAATGATGCCTTTTACATCTTCCTTCAGCATCTGATTAAAAGTCTCTGTCTTAGGGAGGTCAAATCGATAAAAAAATGCCTCGTTAGAACCATGAACTTGTATCTCAACCTCTCCCTGAACACTCATACCTGTCATAGTATCAGTAATACGATAAGTAGAACGGTATACGGAACCTACTGCTGCCGATGTTGTACCTCTGTATTCAAAATATCCGTACCTTTCTCCTGGCATCCTGACTCTCGTAATTCCAGGAGGTAAACTTTCACTAAGCATCTGCGTCGTATAATTTCCACTCCCGCCGGTAACAAGTTCTGATGTCAAACAATGAACTGCTTTCCCACTCACCACGTGCAGCATCATTTCCGGCACCTTCAGTTTTTCCCACACTGTCACAGTACCTGCATGGGCTGCAACCGTTCCATACGTTCCAGGAAGTATATCCCCAACATAAACATAAATCGCCGCGTTATCATCCCCTGCGCGCAGAACTCCATTTTGATCGAAAGCTGACACCGTACCACCTGAAGCTTTCGCAACGCGGATTCCATATGCCTCAAACTGATCCGGACCCAGTATTGCGCTCTGCTCTCCATTGTTATAGGTAAGCCGCACGCGTACTTCCGACAAATCCAGTTTCTGACCTTCCTGGTATTGCACTGCCCCCATTTTATTGGTCACAGTTATTCCAGTGGCCTCTTTTCCCTTCACCGTAATCGAATACGCAGCGCTTGCACCATAATAGGACAGCAACACACTCGTATCTGCCGTTGTCAGCGGCCCCTTTTTATTGTAATCAAAGCCACTGTAAATAATCCGGTTGGATATCCCGTCTATCGTTGCCATAAGATACACACTGCCCGGGTCAAAATATTCACCTGCATTGTAAATTCTGTTTTTACTTGAAACAACCCGAAGCTGCGAGACGTTTTTCGGCGCTCTGATTTCCATGGAAAACGATGTGGTTTTTCCAAGATACGATACCTTTACCTGAATAGTTCCCGGTGTTTTACTGATAAAACCACTGAGCATATCCTCCGTAATCGAAATTCCGCTGCCCCCGTTTACCAGAAGCCGTCCCCAACTATATGGCTTTTCACCGACATAACAATACGCCGGAGAACCACTGACTACAAGCGACTGAATATCGTCTGCGCCAACCCGCACAGGTCCGTCTGAATCCATCTTCCAGTCTCCGGTAAAATCCCAGCCCTGGTAGGAGGACGGGTCCTTTGCGGCCTCCTCCGAAAGCAGCATTCCATCTTCCGATATCATGCCTGCCGGGTACCCGACTGCAAGAATACCATTCTGTCTGGCATAACAGCCGTTCAGATGTCCAGAAAGTCCGGACATGCTGTTCAGCACATTTGTATTTGCAAGGCCACAGAGCTGTCCAACTGCCTGATTCCCGCCGCTCACTGAAAGCCTGCCGGAGTGCACACAGTATGACAGACTGCCTCCGAACGATCCCTGCTTCCGGATTTCACCGGCAATTCCGCCGACATATACGTCATAGCTGTCCCCTGAGGCGGAAACATACGGTGCATGCGTAGCTCCATCTGGCTGCGTCACAGCAATACTTCCGCGGCTGTAGCATTTTTCTGCTGTACCCATCTGAATACCGGCAATTCCGCCCACCCAACTTTTAACCGGCGGAAGCTCTACATTCAAGGTACCTGCAAAACCACACCCACGAATAATTCCGGCGACATTGTTAAGCCCGGCAATTCCACCGAAAGCTGTCTCTGCGTAGTTGCTCTGGCTGCGCAGCATTCGAGCCGTGACTTCTCCTTTTACGATACAATCTGCAATCAGCCCCTCATTGATCTGTGCAAAAACCCCCTGCACACTCGAATATTCCCCGTCAAAAGCTGCCTCAATCGTCAGATTCCGGACTGTTCCGCTGTTTCTTCCTATCAGAGGCTGCTTCAGTCCACGGATCACGTGTCCGTTTCCTTCGAGCACCCCACGGAAATTCGTAATAGTAAGATTCAGCTGGCCATTTACCGTAATATCCTTCTCTAAACGATAGTGGGCATTCGGCTGGCTGCCGATCAGATTCAGTTCCCGGAAGCTTGTAATCTTATATGGATTCTCACTGCTTCCATCTCCTTCAGCAGGTGCGGAAACCTTCCGTCCCTCTCCTACAATCATATAGCGAATACTGCTGCCTCCATTTGACGGGACTGTGAACGTTCCGTTTTGCAGGCGGATGGCAATCGCTCCCGTCGGAGGTAACGTATGAGCCGCACCGCTCCTCCCCATATAAAGCGGATAATTCTTTACCTTTTCATATACAATTGCGTCTCCCGCAAAACCATATTTTCCACTTGGCTCCTGCGCGATGATCGCCGTGTAAAATTCAGTCAAAAGATCGGAAAACTTCGTGCCATCCCCCAATACCTTTGTCACGTATGTGGCCGGATCACAGTTCGCACTTTGTTTGTAAAACAGTGGAAACAGCGCCATTGGATTGTAGCTGCCCGTTTTCCGTGCAATTAGGTAACGAACAAATAGATACGGCATCCCGTAATCCCTCGCGGAACTGTCCCGATAACTCTTATAAAACAGTGCGGAGCCATTGCGGATATCTGTATTCCCGGCAATACCATCCATCCAGCCGCTGCTATCCGTCCCGCCCCAGATATAATCCATAGCTGCCACAGCAAGCCCCTCATTCAGCCATAAATACGGCTGGTAAGGATCATAACCGGTCAACAGATGAAACAGCGCATGCTGCCCCTCATGAACCAGGAGCCCATTTCTGGTTTGCATGTTTCCAAACTGATAGCTGGCAGCATCCGGCACATTAATATGAATTGCCGTAATGCCGTAATCACCCTTGTAAACACCGCTGGCACCTGAAAGTGTCTCAAGCAATATGGACAACTTACCTGTATTGTCCTGACAAGGAATCGTTCCTCCGGCCAGTGCGCTCAGCATCTGATATGGCACTCCGTCATAGGTCCGCGCCATATCTCTCGCAATCGCCTCTGTCTTTCCCGCCGCATCATAGCTTGGCTTCAGTGCCTTTGACATCCAAATGTAGCAATGCGCTCCCACACCAATACACACGTAAGTCTGACTGCTACTGCTTCCGGAAGTGATCGTTTTTTCCATCCCGATCGTATAGGAAGATGTCGCAGACGTCACGACTGTCCGGCTGTTCTGTCCCGCTGCCACATCCTGCCCCAAGACATCTTTCGAAGCCGCAGACCGGACCACACTGCTTCCATTTCCATTACTATCAAACACAAGCGTTCCTGTACTCGCCTCGGAAGTCGTACTTGTATTTACGATCACCGCGTATTCCCCGGAAACCGTCTCTCCAGGCCTTCCCTCTGTCACCGCAGCAAAGGTCTCCATCCTTCCCGCAAAAAACAGCAGCAGACACCAGAAACCAAACCAAATTCTGTATTTTATTCGTTTTTTATGAAATTCTTCGCTCATTTCTTCTCTCCAAAACACTTTTCCTCCCCGTCACAAATAATTCATTTCTTTGACAATTTTACAAAAATATATGACCCGTGTCAAGCAAATACACAAAACGGAATTGTCATGAATGGCTCAAAATTGTCACGAATGGTATGCCTTTTTGTGTTTAAATTTACCAACATATGATATAATTACTATAAAATTTTATGAGGAGGCATTTACCTATGCATAAGTTTAGAGTTGCAATCTGTGATGATGAAATCCTGCTGCTGCCACAGCTTTCCTCCATGGTAAAATCATTTTTTCGCTCGCAGAATTTTGAGACTGAGCCAGACACCTTCGCCTCCGCACAGGAACTGCTCCACAGCCTGTATCACGTTGCTCCTCATGATATCTATTTTCTTGATATTGATATTCCGGAGCTGGATGGAATTTCCCTGGCTGAAAAAATTAAAGACTGCAACCCGGATGCCCATATTCTGTTTGTATCTGCCAGAGAGGAGCGTGTCTTTGATACCTTTCGGATTCACCCACTTGCCTTTGTACGAAAGTCAAATTTTTCAGAAGATATGAAAAAGGCCATGAAAACATTGATGGAGCATCTGGAAAAGCCTGCCGATCAGATGCTTAATTTTCAGGACGAACTTGGCCATATCCTCTCACTGAACCTTACCCGGCTGATGTACATAGAAGCAAATGAAAAATATCAGAATCTCGTCAGTACCGATGGCTCCAATCTCATCCGCTGTTCCATCAGTGATTTGGAAAAAGCTCTGGTGCCGCATCAATTTATCCGAATTCACCGTGGATATCTCGTAAATCCACAGTATATTTACCGTATCGACACCAGCAGCATCATCCTTGATGGTAGCCAAAAGCTTCCGCTTAGCCGTCACCGGAAAAAGGAAGTACAGAACCTATTTCTTGCTTACAACAAAACTTCCTGATTTCAGAAAGGCTCTGTAGCACTTCTATGCTGGTTTCAACGGAAAGGAGTATTTCATGTTTTATTTTAAAGGCAACTTTGCACTACCCGAAGTATTGATTCTGAATATACTCGGACAAATTCTTGATGCCTGCCTTTTTATTTATCTCGTAAATCACTTTTTCCCGGTTCGCAGACAAGACAACCCCTCCCGTTTCCAGGGACAGATTATGACTGTACTCATGGCTGCAATACTATTTGGGGTGGATTTGTTTTTCCATAATGCGTTTTATCCTTATTATATTGCAATTATTGTACTGCCGCTCCTGTACAGCATTGTGTTTTTCCGCGGTAAACTGGGTGATAAAATCACCATCTGTTTTCTCTTTACCACACTGATCCTGTGTCTGGAAAACATCAATATTCTTTTCACAAAAATGTGGGGTATCACTACGGCTAACAATTATTCTGTATATCTCTTTATGTTTTTCATGCAGCGAGTGATTGTGAAAATTGTTTTGTTTTTTATTAACAAAAAACTGATCCTCTGGCCAATCGAAACCAATATCCAGCTTCCTGCTTTGACCTGGCCCCTGTTTCTTGCCGTTTCTGCCGGCAATACCCTGATGCTTGTCATCTACCAACTGCCACTTAACATTGACGATCGTATTTCACAGACTGTTTCAACCCTTTTTCTCGGAACCCTGCCCTTTTTTCTGCTCATTATCGTAAAATATATTGCCACCGCTGCTGAAAAAAACAAAATCGTCAGCATGCAGATCTCACAGGCCAGGGTACAAAACCAATACCTTCTGCAGCAACAGGAAATGGTAGAATCTCTGCGCAAATTCCGTCATGATTATAAGGCCCATCTTTTCTGTATGGACACGTTGCTGGCTGCTGGAAAATACGAAGAACTGCATGAGTACCTTGTCTCGCTTCATCAGTATCAGTATGAGGGCATTCATCTGCGCAATTTTGTGGAGGATCCCAGCCTGAATATCATCTTAAACCAGAAGATTACGATAGCTGAAAAATATGGAATTCGTTTTGACACAGACATTGTATTACCCACAATAGGAAAAATCAGCATTAATGATCTGAACTCATTGCTCGTCAACCTCTGTGACAATGCCATCGAGGCCTGCGCCACCCTTCCTAACGCAAGAATTTCACTGGCCATCCACAAGATAAAGGCCTACCTGATTCTTGAGATCACAAATACCTGCAAAAGTAACGTCCAAAAAACAAACCCGAAATTCCTCACAAATAAGAGTAATCCCGAGTTTCATGGAATGGGTATTAAAATCATCAAGAGCATAACGGAAAAATATCACGGACAGTATGAAATATCGAGCAGTGAGAATTCTTTTACGACAAACCTCATGCTGCTGGATGAATAAATTGCCGAAAGGGACTGTTACAAAATGCAGCATTCCTAGAATATATGGTATGCATGCCACCTGCATCTGCGCCATATATTGTATGGATTCTCCATTTTAAAACAGTCCCTTTCTATTATTCATAGCGCAGTGCGTTGATTGGCTTCAGCTTTGCCGCCTTGTTTGCCGGGTAAATCCCAAAGACCAATCCGACCAGGATGGAAAATCCAAGTGCGATAGTCGCAACCTGCCCCGTAATACCGAAATGATAGTCTGGAAACATGGTATTAATCGTTGTCAGAATCCCCTGGCTGACTGCCATACCGATGAGTCCTCCTGTCAGTGAAATAATCACAGATTCAATCATAAACTGCACAACAATATCCATCTTGAGCGCTCCGATCGCTTTTCGGATACCAATCTCACGTGTACGCTCCGTCACGGACACCAGCATAATATTCATGATCCCTATCCCTCCAACCAAAAGGGAAATTCCGGCGATTGCTCCCAGCAGCAGTTCCATTGTCGCCATCACATCCTGAATCGTGTCCATAATATCTGTCATATTGACAATGCTGTAGTTGTCGTCACTCCCGTATTTATCCATCAACATGCGCTCCAGCGTGTACTCCGCTTCGTCGGTCTGCGCACCTTCTTCTGATGTCACATAAAAATTCGTAATACTCACAACAGAAAACAGCCGCTGTGCATTCGTAAACGGAACAAACACTGCCTTATTCGTGCTCCCAAACATTGTCTCCTGCGCTTCTTTAAGCACCCCTACAATCCTGTAATCCCGTCCGGAAAGACGAATTGTCTCATCCAGCACCTGCGTGTTACCGAACAATTCTTTTGCAACAGCCGGGCCAACAATGCAGACATTCAACCGGTACTCATTGTCAAGCGCCGTTATAACCCGCCCGCTTTCCAGATCAAGCCCCTGCACTGCATCATATGATCCCGTAATCCCGTTTACCGTTACATCCATTGATTTGCCTTCCGCCTTTGCAGTTCCGCCGCTGCTTAGGTTCGGTGAGACGAAGCGAATACCGTCCTTTCCAGCAAGTGCCTCCACCTCATTTAAAGATAACCGCTTTGAACGGTCGCTGATTGAAACAACAAGCTGATCTCCGCCCAGATCGTCGAGCGATTCCGTCACCGTATTCGTCACCCCCTGCACAAGCGAAATCAGCAGGGTGACAGCCATAACACCGATGATAATTCCAAGCATGGTAAGGAAAGAACGCATTTTATTGGAAAGCACGGCCGCAAAGGCCATCTTCCCGGCCTGTGAAAGTTTCATACGCGCCTGCCCCCTCTCCTGCTTTTTCTGCTGTCTGTTATCTCCCGGCTTTCTGAAGTATTTCTGCTATCTGATTCACGGTTTTCCGGTACCTTTACATTTTTGCCCTCCGGCACACCGCTGTCTGATACAATTCTTCCGTCAAGCAATCGGACGCGTCTTGGCGCCTGCGCCGCGATCTCATTGTCATGCGTAATCAGTACAAGCGTGTTTCCCTGTGCATGCAGTTCCTTTAACAATCCCATAATGTCCGCCGTGGATTTGGAGTCCAGATTTCCGGTCGGCTCATCCGCCAAAATCAGGGATGGCCGCGTAACAAGCGCTCTTGCCACGGCTACTCTCTGCTGCTGGCCGCCGGAGAGCTGATTCGGCCTGTGATGAACCCGGTGCTCCAAAGAAACAAGGCGGAGCGCCCGATGCACACGGTCTTCGCGTTCCCTGGCTGAAACTCCCTGGTAAATGAGCGGCAGTTCGACATTTTCATATGCAGTCAGTTTTGGCAGAAGATTGAACTGCTGAAAGATAAAACCAATCTTTCTGTTTCGTAAAATACTCTGCTCTTTTTCTGTAAGGTCAGAAGCCTCCTGTCCGTCGATCCGATAAGAACCCTCATCGGCTGTATCAAGGCATCCAATAATATTCATGAGCGTCGATTTTCCGCTGCCTGACGCCCCGATAATCGCCACAAATTCATGATCGCGTATCGTCAGACTCACCCCGTCGAGCGCGTGGACCTCCTCATCACCCAGCTGATAGACTTTCCTGATATCGCGCAGTTCGATCATATCAGTTGTCACCTCCCTGAATGTGCGAACGGCTCTGCTGCATCATATCCATCATCACTTCAAAATCAGATTTTCCCTGGACAACGACCTGATCCCCTTCCTGAAGCCCCTCTGCCACCTCAGCCTGCGTATGATTTACGAGCCCAAGCGTAACCGGCACTATTTCCTGGGATTCTCCCCGCAGCACTGTCACACATTTCTGCCCGTTCACTGTCTGTACCGCATCTATCGGTATGAGAAGCACGTCAGCCTTTTCATCCGTCACAATCGTAACCGTTGCGCTCATTGCCGTTTTTACCTTGTCAATCCCCGGAACGGAGACAGTAACCGTATACTTTGTTACACCGTTTACATTCTGGCCAAGTGCAGAAATTTTCTCCACCCTTCCTTCGTACTCTTCTGTATCAAACGCATCAAATACAATCGTCGCATTCTGTCCTTCCTCCACCCCGGCAATGTCCAGCTCGTCAATCTCTGCCTTCAGCCAGAAACTATCTGTCAGAATGAGCTGATACATCGGGGCATCCTGTGCAGCCACCGTACAATCCGCAAGGGAAAGCCCGGAAAGAATCCCTTTCTTCTCAGCTTTCAGCCGCGGTTCGCGCTCTAATGCACGTAATTCCCGCAGCTTTTCCATCACCTCAGAACGCTTTTCAAGCATGGTCAGATACGCGCCATGATACTGGACATTCGTTCTTGTCAGCAGCGTCATCCCTGCGTTCACGTATTCTCCTTCATCCACATGAATTTCATCTGCAATGCCATACGCACATTCCACCAGATACGCATGGTTCGGCTGCAATGTTCCTGTCCCAAGCGTCCTTCCATTCTCATCCGTAACCACTGCTTCCAGATCTGCGTCATAGTTCTCACCGTCTTCCAGCGTAATCGTATAAATACCATCTTCCTCGCTTATCACGGTCCCTTCTTCTTCATAGTCAAGAAAAGAAACGTTCACCGTTGCTCCGGTCTTCAAATCGTCCGTTGCGGAAATCTCCACCTTCATCTTTCCATCCGCAGAGAGCTCCATGACGCCGCCATGAGCAGCCACGACATCCGTAAGTACATCCCCCTGCTCCGCATAAATCCGCTTTACGCGTCCGGAAACAGGCGCGGAAAGTGCGGAAGAGCCCGATCTGTCCATATTTGAAATCGTACTGTTCATCTCAGAAAGGCTCGACTCCAGGATTTCAATCTGTTCCCTGACGGATTCCCGGTCAACGGCCGCAATTACATCCCCGGCCTCAACCACATCTCCGTTTTCCACTTTTACTTCCTCAATTTTCAGCGTATACGGTGCTGTTACTGTCACCGTCTCTGCCGCCTCAATCTGTCCGTTTCCCTCTGTCATAATCCGGATTGTGCCCCGCGTTACTTCTTCCACCTTTGCATTTGCAGCCAGCGGTTCTTCCTTTTTTTCATCCTTCTGATACCAGTAGTACACTCCTGCTGCCGCAGCCGCAATAATCAGCAAAAACAGGAATTTTTTTAACCAGCCTCTTTTCCGTTTTTTCTTTTTCATCCTCGCATGCCTCCTCTGTGCAGAATTTAGGGACTGTTCTTTACATCTGAATATCAGTATACTAAATAAAATCTAAAATGAGTATTAAATTTTGTCTTATTGTCTGATCTGCTCAGTTTCGGAATCAAGCAGCTTTGCAAACTGGTTCGACTTCATCACCACCCGCAAAATATTCATTACCGATTTCTGCAAATCACCGAGCGTAATATTGTTCTTCTGGTACGTACCACGGTAAACGATGGTTGTTGTTCCATCCCCGTTATCCTGCGCTAGAGCGCTTCCGCCCAGATCTGCAAGCAGCTCTGAAACCTTCTTTGTAACCACCTCTCCGTTTTCATTCACCACATCCCTCTGTGCACTTTCATAAACGGCAGTCTTCACGGTTTTTGTAATGGTCTCATCCCCTGACGCATCCGGCGTGAATTCCCCCCACGCAGTATGCATCCGGTATCCGGCCAGCCAATACCAGCCCTGCTCGATTGTCACCTCCGGGTATGTTCCATCCGTACCAAACACCGGCTCTTCGTCCGAAAAGCCCCGCACGGTAATATCCTCCACCGAATTTCCTGGCATAATCAGATCGTTTCCGGCATGCAGGGAGACTGACGGCGTCGACTGTCCGCCGCCCCAGTCTGTCATGACAAGCCCTTCAAAGCCCCATTCTCCCCGAAGAATATTCGTCAGGAGATCATAATCGTCTCCTGCCGGAACGCCGTTATTCTGATTGTAGGAAGACATCACTCCCATGGGCTGCGACATTTTCACGGCAATTTCAAACCCTTTCAGATAGATTTCCCGAAGCGTGCGTTCATCAACATTATTGTTCACCGCCGTGCGGTTTACCTCCTGATTGTTTACCGCAAAATGCTTGATGCAGGCCCCGATTCCAGGCACGGACTGCAATCCCTGCGTTTCTGCGCCGCCCATCGTGCCGGACAGATACGGATCTTCTGAGTAATATTCAAAGTTTCGCCCGCACAGGGCATTGCGATGAATGTTCATGCCCGGAGCCAGAAGCATCGTAACTCCATACTCGGAAAGCTCCTCTCCCATAGCGGCTCCCACCTGCTCCATCAGATCTGTATCCCACGTAGACGCCAGCAGCGTGCCGATCGGCCACGCCGTACAGAACTGATAATATTCCCGGCCATCCTCCGCTTCATAATCCCTCGTAAGCCGTAGCCCTGCCGGACCGTCCGCCAGAATAATATTCGGTATCTTTTTGGACTCAATATAGATACCTGCTGTCTCACCTGCGGCCCCCTGCACTGAATTTTCCTGTGCCTTTGCAATCGTTTCAACGCTTACCTCTGCCACATTAGCTGACTGTGCCCCCGCAGACTGTCCGGAAGCATTCGGCAGCTTACTCCCGCCGATCACGAGATCTGCCATCTCACTTACGGTCAGGCCTGACACAAATTCCTCCAATGTAACGGTCCCGTTATATACATCAATCAGTGTCGATTCACTGAAATCTCCTTCCAGCTGCACAATCTCTTCTTCATATATACCATGATAAGGATTCTCCGGCACATATGGAAGATTCTCCGCCAGATACTGTGTCTGTGTGGTATCAGACACATATGCAGTCACCTTCTCCGCTTCATAAGACGACGCATGGTTTACGGTCTCTATCACTCCCGCATCCAGCTCAAGCTGCAAAGCCTCCGCAATCTCCTGTGCCTCCGCTTCGTAAGTATATGAGTCTATACCCTTTCGCGAGAGCATATTGATTTCCTGTACCGGCTCCATCTGATTGCTGAGCTGCTCTGTTACCACAGTCTCATCCAGATGAAGCACGGCCGCAACCTCTGTATTTCTGGAGCTGTTGCCGACGCGCAGAACATAGTCCCCCTCCTCCAGAAGATATGCTGCCTGCTCTGTGCTGTAGGAGGCCATGTCCGCAGTCGAAAAACACAGCGTCACGCTCTGGCTTTCTCCCGGCTCCAGTGTTTTTGTCTTTGTATAAGCCGCCAATTCCTGATACGGCTTCTCCAGAACCCCGTCCGGAGCAGAAAAATACACCTCCACAACCTCTTTACCTGCGTAAGTGTCTCCTGTATTTGTCACCAGGGCCGTCACTGTAATCTCCTTCGGACCGGCAGTCACCGTCTCCACCTCAATCGAAAAGTCCGTATAAGAAAGCCCGTATCCAAACGGATAGGACGGCGTAATTCCAAAGGTATCAAAATACCGGTACCCGACATAAATTCCTTCCGTATAATCCTCCTGGTCCACTTCCTTGTCATTCGCACCAAAACTCTGTGCGGACGGATAATCCATATAATCCTGTGGCCATGTATCAGTCAGCTTGCCGGAAGGACATTCTTCCCCTGCCAGCACCTTCACTACAGCATTTCCGCCCTCCATACCTGCCTGGCTCATCAGCAGCATCGCATCCAGGCCTTCAATCTCATCAAAGAATTGTGTATCAATCACACCGCCAACATTCAGCAGAACAATCGTCTTTTCAAAAGAAGAAGCCAGCTTTTGCAGGTTTCTTTCTTCTGCACTTGTGAGATAATAATCACCCGTCTCACCGACCCGGTCCGCCCCTTCTCCGGAATTTCTTGTAATCACATAAATCGCAGTCTTTGTTTCGCCATCCCTACGCGCCTCTTCCACTTCCTCATCCGTCAGTTCCGGTTCTTCCACATAAAATGGCATACCAAAGCCGCCGTCAAACTCTGCTTTTTTTCGCTCGCACATTTCTTCATAACCGTTCAACCAGTCTGAAGTTGTAATCTCAAAACGCGAATTTTTAAAACCTTCCCAGATGGAAACCGCGTATCTCTGATTTACGTCACCTGACCCGGTACCGCCCTTCGCCGTACGGACAGCGCCACCTCCAAAGAGCGCAAGACTCCCTTCGGACACAAGTGGCAATGCCCCGTCCTCATTTTCCAGAAGTACCATGCCCTGCATCGCTGCTTCCATAGACAAGGCTGCATTTCTCTTTTCCCGCTCTGACATTTCCTCAGTGGTAGATGCCCCCTGTACGGCTATCCCCGAATTTCCGGCCAGACACACTGCCGTCATAAACGCCAGAAAACGTTTTCCTGTTCCCGCATATCGTCTCATCCGCTCTTTCCTCCCTGTTATTTTTTTCCAGTATAGCATACTTTTTGACAGGCCTGTCAAAGAATAAAAGAAAACACATCTTTTGTATTTATATATGGATACATTGCAAAGCAGTCCCGGTAAAAATACCGGGACCGCAATCCTTTTGTTTGTATTTCACTGCTTCAAGCCAGTAAAATACATTACTGTTTTATATTTTTCTGATACGTGTTTTTTGACTACTGTTTTTCGATCGTCAGATAAGTTTCCAGTTTGTCTGCACGCGCCTCTGTATAAGAAACTGCTTCCACATCGTCAAACAGTGCTGCGAACTGATTGGATGCCATAACAACCTTCAAGATGTTTGCAGTTGACTTCTGAAGATCGCCAAGTGAGATATTGTTATCCTTATAGTCGCCCTTGTAAACGATCGTCGTATTGTCGCCGTCTGTCGTAACGGTTACTGCATCGCCAAGCGCTGCGATCAGCTCGGATACTGCTACCTCTGCTTCCTGGCCATCTACGATTGCCGGACGAACTGCCGCTTCATAATCAGCGGTTGCAACTGTCTTTTCAATCGTCACGCTGCCGTTTGCATCAAGCACAAACTCGCCCCATGCAGTTTTCGCACTCGGTCCGAACCATCCCTGGCCTACCGTTACCTGCGGATAAATATCATCTTCGCCAAATACCGGCTCTTCATCCGTAAATGCACGGATTGTGATATCCTCAACAGAGCTTCCCGGCATGATCAGGTCATTTCCTGCATGCATGGAGATCGAAGGTGTGGACTGTCCGCCGCCCCAGTCTGTCATGATCAGACCGTCGAAGCCCCACTCGCCGCGGGTTACATCGGTCAGAAGATCATAATCATCTGCATCCGGAATACTGTTATTTACATTATAGGAGGACATAATGGACATCGGAGCTGCGCCCTTAACCACCATCTCAAACTGTTTCAGATAAATTTCACGGGAAGCACGCTCACTGATTGTGTTGTTTACTGCATTACGGTTGTCTTCCTGGCTGTTGCCGTAGAAGTGCTTGATGGTAACGCCGATACCCGGATGGGACTGAACGCCCTGCGTCTCGCTGATTCCCATCATACCTGACAGATACGGATCTTCTGAATAGTATTCAAAGTTACGTCCGCACAGCGCATTCTTCTGAATATTCATACCAGGCGCCAGCCACAGTGTCACACCGTACTCCAGAAGCTCCTCGCCTACTGCCTTTCCAAGTGTTTCCATTGCTTCCACATCCCAGCTCTGTGTCATAACCGTACCGGACGGGAATGCGGTACAGAACTGATAGTATGTGCCGTCTTCGCGTTCTTCTTCCTGCGTAATACGAAGGCCTGCCGGGCCGTCAGCCAGAACGATATTCGGAATCTTCTTGGATTCGATATAGATACCTGCCGTCTCGCCTGCCGCACCGGACACTGCGTTTGCCTGCGCGCCGATCATTGTTCCGTCAGAAATGTCTGATGCATTTTCGGAAGCAGCGCCTGCGGACTGTCCGTTTGCACTCGGCAGCTTGTTTCCGCCGATCACGATATCTGCCATCTGGCTTACCGTCAGACCGGATACAAACTCTTCCATGGTGATCGTTCCATCGTAGACATCTTTCAGCGTACTCTGGCTGAAATCTCCTGCCAGTTTTTCCACGATCTCGGAATAATCCGGATGGTCATGGTACTTGCCGGTCAATGTATAGCCGAGATTCTCATTCAGATACTCTGTTTCAGTCGTATCGGAAACGTAAGCTGTCACATTCTCATTATCATAAGGAGAAGCATTGTCCACTGTCTCGATATCTGCCGCTGCCAGAGCGATTCTCTCTGCCGCTGCGATCTCGTCCGCTTCACCTTCATAGGAATAAGGTGTAACGCCCTCTTTGCTCAGCTCCTCGATCTCCTCGTCCGGATGAAGCTGATTGGAAAGCTGCTCTGTCACGGCTGTCTCGTCCAGGGTAATCACAGCGCCTACCTGCGTATTTCTTGAGCTGTCACCCACACGTACTACGTAATCGCCCGCTTCCAGAATATAAGCAGCGCGTTCTGTCGAATAGGAGGACATCTCTGTTGTCTTATAGGAAATCTTCAGCGTCTGGCTCTCGCCCGGCGCCAGCTCGTCAGTCTTTCCGAATGCTGCCAGCTCCTGATACGGTTTCTCAAGCTCGCCGTCCGGTGCGGAGAAGTATATCTGAACTACTTCTTTTCCGGAATACGTATCGCCTGTATTAGTCACAGTTACCGTCACAGTTACCTGATCCGCATCTGCCTCAACACTGTCTACCTTCACGTCAAAGTCTGTGTAGGAAAGTCCGTATCCAAACTCATAAGCCGGTGTCACATTGAAAGTGTCAAAGTAACGGTAGCCTACGTAAATTCCATCAAAGTAATCTTCCTGATCAATGTCTCCATCGTTTGCGCCCCAGTACTTGGCGTCTGCAACGTCAGAGTAGTTTACCGGCCATGTTGCTGTCAGCTTACCGGACGGAGTCACCTCACCGTTTAATACCTTCACCAGAGCGTCACCGCCGCGCTGTCCGGCCTGTCCCATCACAACAACGGAATCAATGCCTTCGATTTCACCCACGAATTTCGTATCAACGGCTCCGCCTGCATTAATAACAACCACTACTTTATCAAAGTTGGCTGCAATCTTCTCCAGATTTGCTTTCTCCAGATCCGTCAGCTCATAATCGCCCGGCGTAACCGTACGGTCAGCACCTTCTCCTGCGATTCTTCCCAGTACATACACTGCTGTATCCGTGCCGTCTGCTTTTGATTCCTCAAGCATCTCGTCGGTTACTTCGATCTCTTCCGCACGCGGTGCAGACCACCAGCTGTTTCCGGAAGCCTCCTCTGCTGCCTTCTGAGCCTCCTCATAAGCTGCAATATAAGAACCTGTTGTTACCTTATATCCTGCATTTTCAAAACCTTCTGCCACAGAAACGGTCTCTCTTTGATTCACATCACCGGAACCTGTACCGCCCTTTACTGTCCTCTGCGCGCCTGTACCAAACACTGCCACGCTGCCCTGTGCTGCCATCGGAAGCACATTGTTCTTGTTCTGCAAAAGCACCATACCCTGTGTTGCCAGATTCATAGACACATCTGAATTCCTGGCTTCACGCTCTGTTACCTCATTGGAGGTCACTGCGCCGTTTGCTCCGGCTGTCATACAGCTGCCAAGTACCATTGCTGCTGCCATTGCTGCTGAAACCAGTCTTTTTCTGTTTCTGTTCATACTGTTCTCCTTTCTTGGGAAACCGCGTTCCTGCTGTTGAAAGTATTCTAGCACAGAAAAATTTTGACCTCTATTCTGCATTTCTGGCAAAACCATGGTCTTTTATGCCATCGGCGCTGCATTTTTTTGCCATTATGTCTAAAATTGCCCTGGCCGTACAGCCAGGGCAATTTGCCACAGAATTCTCCTTTAAAGACCCCTTCCGGTCAACTCAAATACTCCCGGATTTCTCCGATATTTCTTCCAGTGTATTTTTTAAACACTTTGTAAAAATATGTAATATTTCCATAGCCAGACTGTTCGGCAATCTCCCTGACCGTATAGTTCCCCTTCCACAAAAGTCCCAGCGCTTTCTTCATCCGGATATCGGTCAGAATTTCCACAAAAGTCTGACTCAGCTCCTGCTTCAGAAGACGGCTCAGATAAAACGTGCTGATCCCCGCAGCCTCGGCTGTTTCCTCCATAGAAACATCTTCCCGGTAATGGCGTTCCATATGGAGAATCGCACGCTCAATATATTCCCGGCTCTTTCCTTCTGTTGCTCCGCGCTCTGAAAGCCGCTCCAGCACTTCCATCACCCATTCCTGCATGCTGTCTTTATCCGCACAGCCACAAAGCGCAGGAAAATCCAGTTTGCCTTTTCTGGAATACCGTCTCAGATATCCCTGGCTTTCCTCCATATAATCACAGATCGGCTGCATAAACCCAAGAATGCGCAGCTGCCAGAGATTGGCGTTTTCTTCCGTGATAACGGCCTCTGAAAAAAGCGCTCTGATCTCCTCCTTGCACCGCTCAATTCCTCCCTTTTTCAGGCTTTTCAGATATTGCTGTCCGAGCTCTCTTGCCGACGTACCCGTTTCCTGTCTTTTTTCACTGTCTTTATAGAAAAAAACGCCTGCCTTCGTACTGCTCCTTGCCGCAATCCGGCATTCTGCAAGCCCTGTACCCATCTCTTCATAATCATATTTCCACGTGCTGACACCAAGAACCATCTCGTGTCCTTCCTGCTTCTTCACCAGAGACAGCAAAATTGCCGCAATATCGGACAGCCATTTTACAAGGTTCTGCTCTGCCACAAATTCCTCCGGAAAAATCAAAAAATAGAGTTCTTCTTTGTACAGCTTTCCCACACAGCAGCAGTACTTTCCGATCTCTTCCTCCAACAGTTTCATCAGCGCACTGTAGTCGATCGGATTTCTCCATAGATCTGCGTCGCTTAAAAGCCGCACTGCCATCAGTACACCGCCGCGAAAGCTTCTGTGAAGAGACTGCTGATAAATCTGAAAGCTCTTTTCATCCGGTTCCCCCAGCAACAATGAGGACAGAAATTCCCTTCCTACAACAGAATTGATCTCGTCCAGATACCGCTCCTTGCTTTCCTGCTCATACACCAGTTTTTGTTCTCCCTGAAGAGCAGCAAGCACCTTTCCCAGGGTCTCCACAAAGCTCTCTTTTTCAAGCGGCTTCACAATGTAGTCTGATACATTCAGTTTCATTGCCTTCTTTGCATACTCGAACTCACTGTATGCGGAACTGATAATGATTTTCAGTCGCGAATTGCGCGTTCGGATCAGTTCGAGCGCATCCAGCCCGTTCATTTTCGGCATATTAATGTCCACAATCGCAATATCCGGCTCAAATTCCTGAACCGCAGCAATCAGATCCGCACCGTTGTATACGCTTGGCAACACTTCCAGCTCCGGAAATTCTCTCTGAATCATTAACTCAAGCGCTCTGCACTCAATTGCCTCGTCATCTGCAATGATTATCCGATACATAAATCCTCCTTCTTTGCAGCTATCTACTTCAGACGCTCTGTAACCGTCAAAACCTCCTGGCAGGGAACTGTAATTTCAATTCTGGTTCCCTCCCCTTCTACGCTGAAAATATCCATGGTTGCGCGCCGGTTAAAAAATATCATGAGCCGTAAATACACATTACTCAGTCCGATTTTCTGCCCAATCTTGTCATTTTCCTGCATCTCCCTCCGCACCCGTTCCAGTGTTTCCTGCGACATGCCTTCTCCGTTATCTGCAATCACAATCCGTCCACTCTGATGCTCGCTGTCATATCTGGTACAGATAGTAATTTTCGCATCTTCTCCCTTCATTCCCACACCATGCGTAATGCAGTTTTCCACAAGCGGCTGTAAAAGCAGGCTCGGTACATGAATCTGATGGAAAGACTCATCCAGATCAAAAGAAAAGCTGATGCGTTCCCCGAATCGCTGTTCTTGCAGCTCAACATAATTCCCCAGTATCTCGATTTCCTTAGCCAGCGTTACTTCCCGTCCGGAATGATCCAGACTGTAGCGCAAAAGCCGCGCAGTCTTGCCAAGCAGTCCAGCGGTCTGCTCCGCGCTTTCCAGATACGCGGTCTGAGAAATCATATTCAGCGTATTAAACAGAAAATGCGGGTTGATCTGCATCTGCAAGGCCTTGAGCTCACTGGCTTTTAAAAGATTACTGATGCGCAGGTTCTCAAGTTCCTGATTCTTCAGCCGTTCCATTGTACTGGCGTTTTGCCTGATTTCCATAACCTGACGCTGAATCCGGCGAATCATTGAATTATAGACCTGATGAAGCCTTCCCATTTCCTCATCCATATCCGTATACTGCATGGTTGTTCGAATCTGTTCCAGATTTTCTCCATCAAACCGGCTTGCACTCTCTGTCAGCTCCTGCACTGGGTGAATCACTCGCCGCATGATATTGCGAATATTAAAAAATTCATATATTACCGTGCATAAAATGACCAGAATCAAATCCGCAAAATAAATGCCGTTTCTCCACTCGATTTTCTTCTCCTGCTTCCCAGCTGCATCCAGCAGCCTGGAATACAAGCTCTGAAACTCGGAATTGATCGCCTCATAAACCTCCTGCGTCTGCGCATAATAACGGTTGATCGTCCGTTTACTTCCGATTGTCATCGCATCACACAGATAACTGTGGTCATAAATCCGCTGAATACGCTCCGTATAGCTGTAAAACATCTCCTCCATATCGCGGATATCCCGGTAAAAAGCCATATCCACCTGCATATCCGCCATTTCCTTTAAAATCCGGCGTCCTTCCATGCACCCCTGCTCTATCTCTCTGTACAGTGTCTCGTCACCCTCCAGCGTATATTCATACACGCTGTCATTAATGGCAGCCAGTCCGTCAAAAAATGTATTCAGGTTCAACAGCTGATTCATACTGTCCTTATGACTCTGATCCATAATTCGGTAGACAGAAACACAGAGAGCGATCAGCACAAGCGCCACAACGGAAATGCCGAGCATGAACTGCATCATACGGGATTTAAATGTCCTGTTTTTCCTCATTCTGATTTCCACGCCTCCCCATCCAGGCCTGCTGCTCTCCAGCTTTCATAATCAAAGCCTTTCTTTACACTGGTGATTCCTGTATACACAAGATCCGGTGCGTTTACGCCATTGTTGATGTATTCTTTCAGACAAACCACAGCCTCCTCTATCTGCTCATAAATATTCTGCACGACCGCGGAATAATAGCGGCCTTCCTGAATGTACTCCCAGATATGATCAGACAGATCAGAACAGACCACCTTCACCTGTTCCGGCCCACAACGCAATTCCTGCAAAATTTCTCCTGCCATGTCCGAGGAAACACTTTCCGTACAGTAAATCGCGTCCAACTCCGGGTGTTCCTGCAACATGTTCCCGATCAGACGGCGGATTTTTGTTCGGTCCTCCTCACATTCCAATACCTCAAGAATCTTCATATTCTCCTGCTCTTTCAGAACACGCTCGAACCCCGCTACGCGGTCCGCCTGACTTGTGTTGTCTAGCCTGGAGACGATAATTCCGACGTTGGCCTGTCCATCTGTGGCCTCGACCATATCGCGGGCGGCCAGTTGTCCAGCCCTGCAATTATCCGCCCCCACATATCCGCTGCGGTTCGTATCGCGCAGATCCGAATCCACCAGCACCACCGGTATGCCCTCCTTTTCCGCCTCGTTCACCAAATCTGCAAGCTCCCTGGAGTTCCCGGTTCCAACTGTAATAATTCCGTCCACATTTGCCAGAACCGCTTTCCGGAGCGCTTCGATCTGTTCATCATCACTCGTGCTCCCAAAACTCACACATTTGATATTCGCCCGCTCCAGCTCAAACATATCCGGCATTTCATAATTCTGTTCTTTCCACACCTGCGGATAAATGAGCATAAACCGATAATTCAGTTCATAGGCTACCTGCTTTTCCGCAAAAAACGAATACATAACCCCGAAAAGTACCAAACAGTTCAAACCCACCAAACATAAATACCTTTTCATCCACTTCCTCTTTTCCCGCTTATCTCCTTGCCACAATTTTCGGCCGTTTCCGGAACCACCGGTTTGGCAGAGAAAACACAGCAATAATCCCAAATACAATGGCGCCGATCGCTTTGAGCACAGCAAGTCCCTGGCTGACTCCTGACGCCGTATCGCCGATCATCAGATTATAAATCATATCGTAGAGGCCGATTCCCGGCACAATCGGAAAAATCCCTGGTATCATAATCACATTGGTCGGAACCTTACGCACTACTGCCAAGATCCTTGCCAACAGCACGATCACTACAGTTGCCATAAAAGACGCAACGGCGGCAGAGCTGTTTGCCAGAGTCACAGCATATACCACCCAGCCGATTCCACCCACCAGGCCGCAGACCAAAAACTGACTTGACGGTACCACAAACAGGATGCCAAATGCGATTGTCCCCACAAACGCCGCGGCTGTTTCCAGAAGCAAACCCATCTCAGACACCTCCCATACCAAACAGTCGGAATGCAATACACACCCCCGCCGCAATACAGATAAAAATCAGCATTGCATCCAGGAGCCGTATACTTCCTGAAATGTAATCACTGTCCGCAATATCACGAATTCCGTTCACAAATGCAACACCCGGAATCATTGGTATAATTGAACCCATAATTGTCTGTTCCAAATGATTGACAAGTCCCAGACGCAGCAGAAAAATACAGCCCGATGTCGCCAAGATACCACCCAGGGTGTGAAGAACCACTTTCGGAAGTCTGTATCTTTCAACTGCCGTAAAGAAAAACCACAGAATCAGTCCCATCAAAAGTGCTCCAAAGCAATCCTTTGCGTCCCCTCCGAACAGATAGCAGAAAGAGCCCGCCCCCACTCCGGAAGCCGCAATATACTGCCATATATTTTTCTTCTTTCCACCGCGCACACATTCAAAACGTGCAAGCGCCTGATCAAGTGACAAATCCATCTGTTCAATATCTCTGGAAAGGCTGTTCAGTTCACACAGTTTACTCATATCCACACTGATCTGCGGAATATGCTGGAAGCTGACATTCTTTGCCTCCTCACCCTTTTCCAGATTGACAAACACACCATTAGAAATAATAAAAATCTGACGTCCTGTCACACCATAATGCAGCGCAATCCGGTTCATTGTATCCTCAACCCGCGATATTTCTGCCCCGCATCGGATCAACTCCTCTCCCACACCGGCCGTCAGCTTCAAAATCTTTTTCAAGTCTCCCACAATACACCTCTTGTTTACCATAATCCGACAGAAACCAGAAAAGCACTGCAGTCCTCCGCGGAATACAGTGCTTTTTTATCATTCTTCTTTATTTATTCGAACCCTGCCGCTTAAGCCAGTTTTGTCTTTGCGAGCTCTGCCAGTGTTGCAAAGCCTTCTGCATCATTTACTGCCATGTCAGCTAGAACTTTTCTGTTCAGCTCAACACCTGCCAGCTTCAGACCATACATAAACTTGCTGTAGGAAAGTCCATTCAGACGTGCGCCTGCATTGATACGTGCAATCCAGAGCTGTCTGTACTGACGCTTTCTCTGCTTACGTCCTGCATATGCGCTTGTCAGAGCGCGCATTACGGACTGTTTTGCGATTCTATACTGTTTGGAACGGGCTCCTCTGTAACCCTTTGCCAGCTTTAATACTCTGTTATGTCTTTTCTTAGCGTTCAAACCGCCTTTGATTCTTGCCATGTCTTATTTCCTCCTTCGCCTCATCTTATAAATACGGTAAAATCTTCTTCATGTTCTGAGCATTCGTAGCGTCTGTAATCGTCGCCTGTCTCAGATTCCTCTTTCTCTTTGTAGACTTCTTGGTTAAGATATGGCTCTTATAAGCTTTGCTTCTTTTCAATAAACCTGTACCTGTTTTTTTGAAACGTTTTGCAGCTGCTCTGCTGGTTTTCATTTTTGGCATCTTATAGTTCCTCCTTGTATTAAAATATCTGAATTAACGTTTTTCCGACAGGAAAATAGTAAGACTCCTGCCCTCCTGCTTGATCGGTTTGTCAACGACTGCGACGTCCTCAAGCTCTTTTGCGAAATCTTCAAGAATATAACGGTGGGCATTCATATGCGCCATCTCACGTCCACGGAAACGAAGCGTAACCTTTACCTTATTCCCCTTGGTGACAAACTTTCTGGCATTATTTACCTTGGTATTTAAATCATTTACATCGATGTTCGGCGATAATCGAACCTCTTTGACTTCGATCGTTTTCTGTTTTTTTCTGGCCTCTTTTTCTTTTCTGGCCAGCTCATAACGATATTTTCCGTAATCAATAATCTTGCAGACCGGCGGCTTTGCGGTCGGAGCAATCTTTACTAGGTCAAGTTCTGCTTCCTTTGCCAGCTTCATCGCATCTTTTGCAGACATGATTCCAAGCTGTTCGCCGTTCTCTCCGATAAGACGGACTTCACGGTCCCTGATTTGTTCGTTGATCATTAATTCGCTAATGGTACGCACCTCCACACATCGATATAAAAAGAGTGGATAACATCGTTATCCACTCATAATCCTCACATACAAAACACAGATACCTTCTGTGTGCTGCTTTGCTCCCGATATGAACCGACGGTCACCTCTGTGCCGCGGTGAGAGTGGATACTCTGCTTTCCTGTTAATTACAACCTTATATACTTTACCACAGACTTACTGGAATGTCAAACCATTTTTTACCCATGAATAGAATTAATATTTTGAAGTATTTAACGGAAATACTCCCCGAAAAAGATCGTCTTAAACTTGTAAGAAATGAAGCGGAAAAATACGAAGAGGGGCCCCCAGACGGCCCCTCCACATAAAATATTGCAAGTTTTAGCTGTATATCATCTTTCTTCTGTATCGTATACCTTACTGCAAAACTACCATTGCATACGGCGCCAATGTCAAATCCTGTCCAGCCAGATTGCTGATTTGATCGGTTCCGGCCTGGAATGCCACTTCTGTGAATGCCCCATAATTCGGATCATCCGTAATCTGCAGCTGCTTCTCTTCACCGGTCAGATTGATCAGTACCAGAACTCTTTCTTCCTGCGTCATACGAATATAAGACACTACCTCCTGTGACTCCAGCGTATACGTATCAATATCTCCATTCATCAATGCCGGAATTGACTTTCTGGCCCCAATGATTTCCTTGTAATGTGACAGCATCGACTCTGGATCATCCATCTGCGCTTCTACGGATGCCTCACCGCCCAGGCTGTATACTACGTCGTTATAGTTCGCAAGTCCTGTCTGTGCAGCCCCATCCGCTGCAAACGGCTCCTCAAACCATGCCATACACTCTCTTATGGTGGGGTCTGGTTTTGCCCCGTCCATTCCTATTTCTTCTCCATAATAAAGGAACGGTCTGCCCGGCAATGTCAAAAGCAAATCAGCAGCCACTTTTGCATGGTTTTCTGCCTGGTCCGCATCCTCTCTCGGAATCAGATTTCCTTCCTCATCCGTAAGAATATTGGCCACAAAAATATCGTCTGCCGTCTCATCAAACTGATAGCGAAGCAAACTGATCAGTCGGTTCTGATCGTGGTTTGTTATAAACGGACAGTCCACAAATTCATAATCCGAACCCGCACCCAGTTTATTATAGTAATCAACCAGTCCGGTCACAAGATTCAAATCCGTATCTTCGGAAAGCCTGTTTGTCTCTGATGCAGCCGCCGGATCATACTTCGTAGTCTCGTTCGATACTGCCTCATAAATCTTGCCGGAAAGATTAAAATCAAAGATACTGTGAAGTCCTCCTTCGGAAACAAACGGAACCACATTGTCCGTATTCTTCTCCCATACCTCTCCAACCAGATAAACATCCGGATACTTTGCTTCTAAATCTGCCCGGAAATCTCTCCAATATTCCATATTTTTTTCAAAAATATAATCACTGTAAATATTCGAATAATAATCACCATAAATATGACGCGCCGCATCCAACCGGAATCCGTCCACACCTGCTTCCAGCCAATAGCTTGCCACATCCTTGATTTCCTCACGCAAAGCGTCGCTGGCATAATTCAGATCCGGCATTCCAGAACCAAAAATACCTATATAGCGATAGCCAGGAACGATTTCCGGCTCACTGCCCTCTTCCGGGGCTTCTAACATTCCCCACTCAATCATTCTCTGTACCATGTCTGGCAAATCATCGGTGCGGTTCCATACCGTAGCCTCTGGTCCCCTGGTTGCATTATCAAACATCGGATACTGTACCGTATATCCCTCCATAGAACCGTGTTCTGCAAGATATGCTTCCTCTTCTTCATGAATTTCTTCTGCTGTTTTTTCTACAAAATTTGCATCGTCCGGAACAAATGTAAAATAATCCCAGTAAGGATTTTCGCTTCCATTTTCCAGAACCGGACCTTTCAGGGCCTCCTGAAACCAAACATTGCTAAAACCACAATGATTCACTACCAGGTCCATAATCACTTTAATTCCATACTCGTGACACGTATCCAGCATACTTTTGAATTCTTCGATTGTACCGTAATCACTGTTTGTCTCATAGTAATTCCGTACATCATAACAGTGATCGCTGCCAGAATCTGTAATCGGCATCAGCCAAATTCCGGTGATCCCCAGTTCTGCCAGATATGGAACCTGTTCCTCTATACCTTTAAAGTCTCCAATAGAGTCTCCGTTTGAATCGCGAAACGCACGTACAAAAATTTCATAGTAGACATCGCCTGCCTGCTCGTCGATCATTCCATCCTTCGCTTCAAATCCTGAAGCGCCGGCAGCAACACCTGTCGTCTGCATGCCAAACAACATGGCTGCTGCAAGACCAGGTGCCAGAAATCTTTTCCAAAACTGATTCGTTCTTTTTCTCTGCTGCATATAACAACCCTCCTGCGCACTCAAACAGAATCTTCGTTCAAAATCTTTTGCATTTTACCGAACATTCTATTTTTGATTTTCTGTATCTTATGGCCACATTCTACATTTTTATTGTAGCATGCCTATGCGCAGGAAACCATGGAGTAACGTTTTACATTTACAAAACAATCCTCCATCACGTTTTCCTTTGCCCGCTCTTTTTTTGCTAAGCACAGTTTCATCTTTTTTGTATTGTCACTATTGTATTGTCAATGTCCGGAAAGCTTCTGAGGTCTTATTTGAAAAAATGCACAAGCGCGTCCTTTACATACGCCATATGCTCCGTATTGCCCATAATGCAAAGTACTGCGGACTCATCCGTAACGCCATACTCGGCCAAAAATGCACTGCCTGACAGATCAATTCCATAAGGCTTTGCATCATAATAAGATACAATGTTTCCTTCTGTGTCCCGCTCGGCCTCCCGGCCTTCCAGCATACGCCCAGCAAGCTCCCGGTACGTCTCCTCCGGCAGACATTCGCTCAGGTCGGCAAACATTCCGAGTGCGCATCCGTCCTCAAAATAATCCCTCGGACAGATCGTTAGATCAATCGCAGACGCTGACATCTTTGTCACAAAAGCCATCTGCATCTGATAGTCGTCCAGCCCGTAATTCTCCACGGAAACATAGTCGTTGCGTCCCAGATCCAGATATTTTTCAAGTGATTCATTCAGCTCCTCTGCCTGAGGAATACGGCTTTCATTTACAAAGGCCACTGATAACACGCACTCTGAGCGGTTAAAAAACATTCCGTTCAGCAGGCTTCCCACTGCAATCAAAACGGCAAGAACGACCACCACCTTCATCAGATAGTAGTCTTTAAAGTATTGCAGCTTCTGCTTTCTGGTAAGACTTTTGAGGTCTTTCCTTCCAAATGAATCATCCCGTTTCTGATAAAGAACAGAATCATCCCCCAATGCCGTCTTTTTGTGTTCAATATTCATCCCTGCACCTCTTTCCTGGCGTTCTTATATCAAACGCATATGCTCATTTTATCGGATCTGGGCACTCTGTGCAAATGAAAAATCAATAAACTGATCCAGCGTAAATACGCAGTCTACTCCTCCGTAGTCATCATCTCGATCAGCTTTTTCATTGCAAAGGTCACATATCTGTTTTTATTGTATGCAATGTATGTCTCACGCGCCGTAAACCTGCTGTCAATCGCATAAAAATACAGAGAATCATTCTTGGGGGACGGCTCAATCAGACGATTACTCAGAATCGTAGCGCCCATACCCAGGCTGCAAAAATTGTACGATATCGCAGACTGATCGACCTCCATAACAATCGGCGGACTGATATATGCCTCACGGAACAGAAGATCCGTACATTCACGCAGATAGTTTGTATTTCTGAGCAGAATAAATGACGTGTCGCCCAGTTTTGACAGTGATACCATTTCTTCTTTTGAAATATGATAAGGCATCTGCTGCAGTTCCTCGTAGCTGAAACGTTTCTTTGCAGTCAGTTCCTCATTGACCGGAAAGCATCTTGGAATCGCAAGAATCAGCCGTTCCTGATAACAGACTTCCTGCACATACCGGTGAGAATCCAGCGGTTTACTTGTCAAAACGAGATCCACCTCCGCAGAGTTTAACTGCTGAATCGACCCGCGCGTGCAGGATTCCGCAACATGAACCGTAATGTTCGGATACTGCTGCTTAAACTTTGCAATCACAACAGGTACTTTATAGAGAAGACCGAGATTCGTTCCGCAGAGCGTTACCTCTCCGCTTTCTAGAGTTTTTGCGCTTGTTATGTAATCCGAAAGCTCCTTTTCGATGGCATAAATTTTGCCGATGGAACGGATATATTCTGTGCCAAAAGCAGTCAGTTCAATCGGACGTTTTCTCCGGTCAAAAATCGGACAGCCGATCTCTTCCTCTTCTTTTAATATAATTGCACTGAGCGCAGGCTGCGAAATGTGCAGCTTTTCTGCTGCTTTGCTAAAGCTTCCTTCTTTATACACTGCATAAACATATTCATTATGACCGAACATCTGCATCTCCCTGATATCAGTTTTTCACGAATTATATAGTTATTCTTATAATTATATATTAATATAAGTATTTTACTATTTGTCAATCTTTGTTTATAATGATATACAAATTTATATAAATTTTGCCATATTTCTACTTTTTACACGCTATATTTTTGTGCTTATTTACGGAATTTTAATAAATATTGTTAAAATTACTCATTCACAGTGACGGAAAATATCCGTTGCACCACTACTAGGAGGAACATACATATGCGGTATATTGATTTTCGCAGTGACACCGTAACGCAGCCCACTCCAGAAATGCGTGAAGCAATGTTTCACGCGGCTGTAGGCGACGACGTAGCCTGTGACGACCCTACGGTTAATCAATTTGAAGCACTTGGCGCCAGTATTCTCGGAAAAGAAAAAGCGTTGTTTGTGGCTTCCGGCACAATGGGCAACCTGACTGCCATTATGAGCCAGACGCACCGCGGCGATGAAATCATTGTCGGCACCAACAGCCACATTTTCCAGGAAGAGGTCGCCGGAGCATCGGTACTGGCCGGAGTCAGCGTCAGAACGCTCTCATTTCCAGATGATATCCCTGATGTTCAGATGATCAAAGAGGCAATTCGTCCGGATGACATTCACGCACCTGCAACCTCTCTTGTCTGTCTCGAAAACGCGCTGCGCTGCGGACGCATTGTCACAAAGGAAACCATGCGTGAAATTTATGAGATGGCACACGCACACGGACTGAAGGTCCATGTTGACGGCGCCCGCATCTGGAATGCCGCTGTTGCCCAGAATGTTGACGTCAAAGAACTGGCGCAGTACTGCGATTCCATCACATGCTGTATTTCAAAGGGACTGGCTGCTCCTGTGGGAGCGATTCTGTGCGGAGAGAGCGATTTTATCGCCCGGGCAAGAAAATACCGGAAAATGCTGGGCGGAGGCATGCGCGAATGCGGCGTCCTGGCAGCTGCCGGGATCTGCGCACTGAACCATATGCGCGGCCGTCTGCACATTGACCATGAAAATGCACGCTATCTCGCAGAACAGCTCAGTGCGTTTGACTGCATTGATGTAGAGCTGGAGTCTGTGGACATCAACATTGTATTCTTTCAACTGCACCGTTCCAGGGAGTTCTGTGAAGCGCTGCCCCAAAAGCTGTACAAGCGCGGTATTAAAATCTGCAATCCAATCGCCGGGCGCGAGGGATGCTTCCGTCTCCTGACAAACAATGACGTAAGCCGTAAGGATATTGATTATCTTTTGCAGCAGCTTCGTGAAATTCTGTAACCGGTCATTCTCTTGTTATATTTTGAAAGTAGGGCGATTTTATGGCAACTCTTTTTCAGCAATTTACGAACGCGCTGGCGCTCGGATGTTTATACGGTCTCGTCGCGGTAGGTTACTCTATGGTATACGGCATCTTGCATCTGATTAACTTTGCGAACAGTTCCGTATTCATGTTTTCCATGTACTTCGCGTTTTACTCTGTTTCCGTATTCTATCTGCCCTGGTATTTCGGCCTGATCGCAATGCTTGCGCTCACCATTTTGCTTGGCGTATGTATTGAGCGTATTGCCTATCAGCCGCTTCGGTCCGCGCCGCGGATTTCTCTGACAATCTCTGCCATTGGTGTGGCATATCTGCTGGAGAACTTCGCAACAGTTGTGTTTACTGCCGTTCCAAAGTCTTTCCCGGACATTCCGTTTTTGCAGGAAGTCATAGTTCTTGGAAACGGCGAGTGGCGTATTCAGCGTCTTGTTATTTTTGTCGTGATTTCCATGGTGGTTCTGATTGCAGCTCTGCTGTTCTTCCTGGAACACACAAAAATGGGCGTGGCAACAAGAGCCGTATCAAAAGATTTTGAGACAAGCCAGCTCATGGGCATCAACATCAATGCTGTCATACGCGTCACATTTATCATTGGTTCCGGTTTGACTGCGTTCGGAGCATTTATGTGGGGCCTGAAGTATCCGCAGATCAGTCCCACAGTGGGCGCCATGCCAGGCACCAAATGTTTTATCGCCGCAGTTGTGGGAGGCATCGGAAACATCAAGGGAGCTGTTCTCGGCGGCATCATTCTGGGACTGGTTGAAGTTATGCTGGTATACTTTTTTCCTGGTCTGTCCGGCTACAGAGACATCTTTGCTTTTATCATTCTGATTTTGATTCTCTTGTTCAAGCCGACGGGACTGTTTGGCGCAAAGGTGACCGACAAAGCATAACCTGCGTTTTCTCAATTCCATGGGGGTATTATGACAGATAAAACAATTTATCCGGGACTTATCGGACAAATGTCCAAAAAACAGCGCAGAAATCTTGCGCTCACAAGCATCAGTATTTTATTGCTTGTTGCGTTTTTCTACTTATTACAAAACGGGTTCCTTCTCGACAACTATGGAATCCGTATCGTCAATCTCTGTTTGATTTACTCGCTTGTAGGTATATCCCTGAATCTGATCCAGGGATATACCGGGCAGTTTTCCCTGGGAAGCGCAGGTTTTATGGCCATCGGTGCCTATGTTACAACGCTGCTTGCACTCTCCCCGGAAGTCAAGGACACGCTGTTCTATCTTGACCCGATCGTTCCCTGGCTTGCAGACCTGCACCTGCCCTTCCTGGCAGCGCTTGTGCTGGGTGGCGTTCTGACCGCTGCAGCAGCCTTCCTGATCGGTATTCCCGTTTTCAGGCTGAAGGGGGATTATCTCAGTGTTGCGACACTTGGCTTCTCCGAGATTATCCGCATTCTTTTTGTAAACCTTCAGAATGTCACAAATGGAGCCACAGGCCTGAAAAACATCCCCTCCACCGTAAATGTCTGGTGGACCGGTACTGCACTGATCCTGGCCGTGCTTTTCATGGTCCGGCTGTTTCGTTCCAGCTATGGCCGTTCCTTCAAAGCAATCCGCAACGACGAATTTGCTGCTGAGGCCATCGGCATCTCACTGATGCGCCACAAACTTCTGGCTTTCTGTACATCCGCGTTTATGGCCGGAATCGCCGGAGGGCTGATGGCCAGCGTTGTCGGCACGATCAACCCCGCACTGTTTCGCCAGAGTCTCAGCAATGACATTCTTCTGATCATTGTACTGGGCGGCACAGGCACCATTACCGGCTCCATTCTCGGAGGATGTATTTTTATCATCGCCAGAGAAGCGCTTCGTTTCCTCGATAACGGTTTTGCAATAGGTCCCGTCACAGTTCCCGCTATCGCCGGTCTGCGTATGGTCTTCTTCTCGCTTCTTCTGATGATTGTCGTACTGTTTTTCCAGAAGGGTCTCGCCGGAGGAAAGGAATTCAGCTGGGACCGCCTGATCGGTTTCCCGGGACGCGTCCGGAAATCCATCCAAAGACTGCTGCACAGAGGTGATACAAATGAGTAATATACTTGAATTACGCAATATTAAAATGCAGTTCGGCGGCGTTACCGCAATTCACGATCTAAATCTGAACATCGAAAAAAATCAGATTGTTGCGGTGATCGGTCCGAACGGTGCCGGAAAGACAACCGCCTTCAATGTAATCACAGGAATCTATACGCCGACTTCCGGTCATATACGGTATTTTGACGCGTGTAATTCTGATTTCACAGATATTACCGGCCTACGACCGGATAAAATCGCCAGGCTTGGAATCGCACGCACGTTCCAGAATATCCGCCTGTTTGCAGAACAGTCTGTGCTCGACAATATTCTTCTCGGACAGCACGTGCATTTAAAAAGCAGCTATCTCGGAGCCATCTCATACTTCCCGCATTACTGGAAGGAAGAGAAACAGATGCGCGGCTATGCAATGGAGCTGCTCAATGAAATTGGAATTGGCGACTATGCAGATGCTGACGCCGTCTCTCTTCCTTACGGGATTCAGCGTAAGCTTGAAATCGTAAGAGCACTTGCCTCTCGTCCGAAGCTTCTGCTCCTCGACGAGCCCGCCGCCGGAATGAATCCGCAGGAGACTGCTGAGCTGGCCGGCTTTATCCGGGAAATCAGAGACAAATACGAAGTTTCTGTTCTCCTGATTGAGCACCATATGGACCTCATTATGGAAATTGCTGAAAATATTTACGTGCTCGACTTCGGCAGGCTCATTGCACAGGGAAAACCACAGGAAATTCAGACAGATCCGGCTGTCATTGCCGCGTATCTTGGCGCAGAGGAGGACTGAGTATGCTGGAAATCAAAAACTTATCGGTCAATTACGGAGGCATCCGGGCACTGAAAGGCGTATCTCTTTGTGTAGAACAGAAAAAGATCGCCACACTGATCGGTGCAAACGGAGCGGGTAAATCAACGACACTCCGTGCGATCACCTCTCTTGTGAAACCTTCCGGCGGGCAGATCTTCTTTGAGGGTGAGGATATCACAAACATGCCCACCCGGGAAATCGTTGCAAGGGGAATCGTGCTTGTGCCCGAAGGCCGACATGTCTTTCCGAATCTGACCGTACTGGAAAATCTGATGCTTGGAGCATACCTGCGAAAGGACAGCAGCCAGATCAGTCGGGACTATGATTATGTATTTGAGCTTTTCCCAAAACTTAAGGAGCGCAGCTGGCAGATGGCCGGTACACTTTCCGGCGGAGAACAGCAGATGCTCGCTGTGGGCCGCGCACTTATGGCAAGGCCGAAGCTGATTATGATGGATGAGCCAAGCCTTGGCCTCGCTCCGCTTGTGGTGCGCGATATCTTTCATATTATTTCACAGATCAACGCGCAGGGCGTAACCGTACTTCTGATTGAACAGAATGCAAACGCTGCCCTGAAGCTGGCTGATACAGGCTATGTCATGGAACTCGGACGTATTTCCATGTCAGGAGGCGGCCGGGATCTTCTGCAAAACGAACAGATCCGCTCCGCGTATCTCGGAAAAGCCAAAGACGTTTCAAAATAATACTCCCATGCATCTGTGGATATTCCGTAACGTAATGTATTTCGTAACTTATGAGCAGTGAACACCCTAAAACAGATACGGCAAATCCGCTTCGGAATTGCCATCACACGCACGAAAGGAGATTTGAATATGAAACATAGTTCTTTTAAATGCAAAATGGCAGCATCTCTGATCAGCATGGCGCTTCTGTCAGCTCCCGTTGCTTCTTTTCCATCCTTTGCCTCTGATAGCGATGAACCGATCAAAATCGGTATCTTCATGACCTTTACAGGCAGCAACGCAGCCGGCGGACAGATGGAATTTGAGGGCATCCAGGCTGCCCAGAATGCCCGCCCTGAGGTTCTGGGCAGAAAAGTGGAATTCGTGATTGCAGATAACAAATCAGACGATGTAGAGTCTGTGACAGCGGCAGCCAGCCTTGTTTCTGCCAACTGCCCGATCGTTCTTGGCAGCCCTGGCTCCAGCTACTGCATCGCGGCAGCTCCTACTTTTGAGGCCGCAGGCATTCCGGTCATTACAACAACCGCAACAAATCCGCTTGTCACACAGGGAAATGAATGCTATTTCCGGCCATGCTATTCCGACAATTTCCAGGGCGCTGCCATGGCTCAGTTTGCAGCCAAAGACCTCGGCGCAAAGACGGTGGGGATCATCACAGATATCACAGACACCTATTGTATCGGCGCACGCAAATATTTTGTCGATACCTTTGGTGAGGAAAACGTTGTCGCCGATGTCCGGTACAACAAGGGCGATCAGGATTTTTCTGCACAGATTAACGCCATCCGCGAAGCTGACCCGGACGTTGTATTTTGTCCGACGCAGTATACGGAAGCTGCGCTGATTCAGATGCAGGCACATCAGATGGGATATTACCCGCAGTTCCTTGCCATTGACAGCTGGGAAGTGCAGGCCATGATTGACATTGCCGGCAAGGATACCGAAGGCGCTCTGTTTACCTGCTTCTTCGTTGCAGGCGACGAGCCGAATGAAACGGTGCAGAAATACCTTGACGACTATGACGCCATGTTCCCGGGCCAGTCCCCGAAAGGAAGCGGAACTGCTCTTGGTTATGATGCTTACAACATTGCACTTGATGCGATTGAGAAAGCAGGCACCACGGACAGCGCAGCCCTCATCAAAGCGCTTGAGGAAAATGAGTTCACCTGCGTAACAGGGCAGATTAAGTTTGACGAGGAACACGACGCGATCAAAGATTCCGCATACATCAAGACCATCAAAGACGGACAATTTGTCTACTACGCACTGGCTCAGCTTGACACAGAATAAGTATCTGCAAGCTCCAGACACATACATTTTTGCAAGTGAAAACAGGGCTGTTCCCGGGACGATTTTTATGCGTGTAGCATATCGCGTCATTCTGGCAACAGCCCTGTTTTTATTTTGTTTTATCCTTATTTACAATGGCTAACGTTCCTCGTCAAAGGTTACGCATTCCGTCTCGTCACAGCAGCAAGCTGCTGCACCGGAAACATCCACATGCTCTGCATGGCAGGCACAGTTCTCATTGTATTTGCAGTGTACTGCCTCGCATTTAATATCTGCATGGAAGGACGGGCTTCCCATTGAGCTTTTCGCACTGTCTCTCTTGCGCTCCTCGAAGCTCTGGCAGCATGTATCCTGGCAAACTTTCGCATCCTGACCGCCAATTTCGATATCGCCTCTACTGCAATACATTGCATTGTTGTATACACAATTCTGTGCAGAACAAACTAAAGCTGGCATAATGTTACCTCCTGAATTTTATCATTTTCATGAGATAGTTTTTGCAGTTTGGGGCAAAATATACATCAAGTGGAAAGGTGAACTCAGTTTGCCCGCACTTCCTGACGCATAAAGCCGAGATAAGCTCCGCCGAAAGCTACGAGCAGCAGGGCGGCCAAGCCGGTGAGATGGGGCCAGACAAGCAATAAGCTCTGGCCGAGACTTAAGTAGCCGCTGACAGCGCCTACAAGCTGGTCTACTGTGACTACGTTGACGGAACGGACTCCGGGATTCATGATTGTAGATACTGCCTCGCTGTACAAATAATACGGGGAAAGACGGTTTATTCCAAGGTTCAGGGTATAGTGATCCATAGAATTTACCAGGGCGCTGTACTCATCGTTGATCGGATACATGGCATTTGCTATGATGCTTGCAACCAGGCTCATGAAGATTGCAAAGAAAATCCACAATGCGATGGAAGCCAGGGCTGAGGTTGCCGCATGGCGGCATACGACGGAAAAGAGAATCGAAATTGCAAGCCAGAATGCGACATAGATTACGGTAAAGGTCAGAAAAATGAGTACCCGCCATACTTCTTCTCCGGATGGCTTCAGGCCTGTAACCAAAACGCCCATTGCGCCAAGCATTGCCCCCATTGAATAAATGATTGTTGCAATAACGGCCGTTCCGGCCAGGAATTTACCGATGATAATGGAATCCCGGTAGATCGGCTGTGATACCAGCCGATTTAAGGTTCCGCTTGACCGTTCACTGTTTATGGCGTCAAATCCGAGCGCAAGTCCGATGATGGGTCCGAGCAGCGCGATAAAAGATAAAAAAGAAGGTATGGAGCTGCCGCTTGTGGTGTACAGCTTTAAAAACAGATAGTTGCTGTCTTCTGCATTTCCAAGCGCTGTCAATGCTCCATACAGACTGGCAAAGCTAGTACTTCCGATCAGAATCAGCAGAATCAGGAACCGTTTGCTCTTCAGATGGTCAGCCAGTTCCTTGTGATAAAGCGCTCCCAGCCCGGTCATACCGTTTACGCGTATCTTATTTTTCATATTTCCATCCATATTTTTTCTTTTTTTCCATACCATCTCTCTCATCACTCTGTCCTGCCTTTTCAAAATATCGTCTATAAATTTCATCCAGGTCGCCGCCGCGCTGGTGCAGATGCAGTACCGTATACCCGTATTCTCCCAGAAACTGCGTCAGAGATGCGCGAAGATCGGTCTTTGCATCAATCAGGAAGGTATTTCCTTCTTTACTGATCTTCCGGACTCCTTCCTGCTGTCGCAGCATCGCAAGCAGCCTGTCATCACAGGGCTGAACTTCAAGTTCCAGCAGATAGCTGCCATCCTTGCGAATCTGTTCTTCCAGTTCGGAAAGTGTACCGCTTGCAATCAGCTGTCCGCTCACAAAAATCCCGACTCTGTCACAGACCTGCTGAATCTGGTGAAGCTGATGCGAGGAGATCAGAATCGTCCGACCATCCTCCTGTGCAAGCTCACGAATCAAGGTCAGCAGCTCACGCATACCCTCGGGGTCAATTCCGAGTGTCGGCTCATCCATAATGATAATTTCAGGATCTTTCATCAGAACATCCGCAATTCCAAGTCTCTGCCGCATGCCCTTCGAATAAGTGCCTGCCTTTCGGTTGGCTGCCTGCTCCATTCCCACGCGCCGAAGCAGACCGTCAATCCTCTCCTCCAGCGCTTTTCCGGAAAGTCCGTTCATCCGCCCCGTAAAGCGCAGATTCTGTCTGCCTGTCATATCGGAATAAAATCCCACATTGTCAGGCAGATAGCCTGTGATGGATTTGACCTCCAGAGGGTTTCTCGTACAGTCCATTCCCTCAATCAGCGCACTACCCGCAGTCGGCTCCGTAAGGCCCAGCAGCATCAGGATTGTGGTGGTCTTTCCGGCTCCGTTTGGCCCGAGAAGGCCGAACACTTCCCCACGTTTTATGCATAGATTCAAATCATTTACTGCGATCTTCTCGCCATACTGTTTTGTCAGATGCGCGATTTCTATTACATTTCTGCTTTTTTCTGTCATGTTTACCGTCTCCCGTACTTTTTAAAGATAAAGCCAAGTCCGAACGCCAGAACCACAATCACCGCAATGGCTGCAAGTCCCCAGGTCGTGGATGTCTTTACAGAAATACGAAAATCTGCATTTGACGAAACCTCGCTGTTACTGATCCGGATGCTCGTCACATAGTCGCCCGTGATTGCATTCTCACACGGCTTCACATAAGCCGTAATCTCTTTCGTCGCCCCGGCCTCCAGCGTATCAATCGTTGATTCCTCAAAACGTACCTCCCAGTTCGTCGGTGCAGATGAAGTCAGATTCAGATTCGTCAGATCAACGTTCCCGCTGTTTGTAATAGAAAGTGTCACCGCAGACTCCTTATTTTCGTAGGCGTCCAGACTGAGTCGCCCGTCCGGTGTAGAAAGCAGTACGCCATATGTACCGGTAATGCTGACCTTCAATTCCTCTTTCAATGTGTCATTCGCGGAAACTGCCGTACAGGGAATTGTATATTCCCCTTTTTCAACATTTGCCGGCGGAACAACTGTAACCGTAAGTCCCTGACTTTTCCCGGTATCTACGGAAAGACTGGCCACATTTGCCGCCTCACCTGACGGTGTAAACGTTACCTGCCATCCCTGCGGCGCCTGTGCTGACAGGCTGTAGGACTGATTGGTGCTGCGGTTATTCACAATCGTCGTATCAAAACTGAATGTAGTCCCGGTGGTTCCCTGTTGCTCCGGGTACTCTGAAGTAAAGCTGCTCTCCCCTGCATCTTCCTGACTCACGGTCACTTCCAGTTCCAGCGTATCTTTATTTCCGGTTCCTCCGTCTGCCTGCAATTCTACCGTATAGACACCCTCGTCCGTCCCTTCCGGAATTGTCAGGCTAAAATTTGCCAGTTCCTCGCCAGATGCCGTTTCTGTATCTGACGTGCCGTCCACATGAACCTTCGTCACCTGATTGCTTCCTCCTCTGAAATATCCGGTCCAGTTCTCCGGCAGGCTCTCCGCCTTCAACGCAATATCATGCCCTTCCCCGTCAAGACTGGAAAAATCCAGCGGAAAACTTACTGTCTCTCCCGCTTTTACCGTAATTCCAGGATAATCCGTACTCATATCAATCCCGGAAGCTCCTGCCGCAAATACAGGCGCCGGAACACTCATCACCGCTGCCATTAAAGCCGCTGCTGTCCCCGCGCCAACTCTTCTGCCAAAACCACTCACACACTTTTTCATTACAATACTCCTTTCCCCAGGAGGCTCTAATATAAAATAAATGCCTCTCGTCCTGTCCTGATTTTTGAAAAAAGTGTACCTGTAGTTTGTGTTTAGTTTTTGGAAATTCTGTGTTCCTTCTGTGGTAATTATGTGAAAAATTTGTGCACAAAAATAGGGCTGTCGCTTTCACGAATAAAATTTCGTATCAGGTGCGACAGCCCCATCTTTTTATTTTCTTATTTCCCAAACAGATCGCTATGTGTCCCGCTCAGCAGTCGGTCAAAACGTGATCCTTGCTTTTTCAGGAAGTAGACTACCCATTATTTCTTCTCCTCTTCCTGAACCGTCACTTCCCGAGCCGTTCTGGTCTTGATCTCTTCCTGCAAATCTGCGATAAATCCGGCCAGATCTTTCTGTCCTTCATCACCTGCAAAGCGACTGCGCACGGACACAAGGCCTTCTTCCTCTTCCTTTGCGCCGACAACTACCATATACGGCACTTTCGCAAGACGCGCCTCGCGGATTTTGTAACCGATCTTCTCTGCGCGTGCGTCAACACTGCTGCGGATGCCAGCTTCTTTCAGCTGCTCATTTACCTTTCCGGCATAGTCAAGATACTTGTCGGAAATCGGCAGTACGCGTACCTGCTCCGGTGAAAGCCAGGTCGGGAAAGCGCCTGCGAAATGCTCAATCAGAATGCCGATAAAGCGTTCAATAGAACCGAAGGCCACGCGATGAATCATGATCGGACGATGCTTCTCCCCATCTGCTCCGATGTACTCACAGTTAAAGCGAAGCGGAAGCTGGAAGTCAAGCTGAATCGTTCCGCACTGCCACGTTCTTCCGATGGAATCTTCGAGATGGAAGTCAATCTTCGGGCCATAGAACGCTCCGTCACCCTCATTTACAACATAGTCCAGACCAAGGTCATCCAAGGCGCTTCTAAGTCCGTCTGTCGCCACTTCCCAGTCCTCGTCGCTTCCCATGGAATTCTCCGGACGTGTGGAAAGTTCCACATGATATTTAAACCCAAAGAGCTGATAAACCTGGTCAATCAACTTTGCAACACCCTTGATTTCATCGCGGATCTGCTCCGGCATCATAAAGATATGTGCGTCGTCCTGTGTAAAGCAGCGCACACGCATCAGTCCGTGAAGCTGACCGGATTTCTCATGGCGGTGTACCAGACCGAGTTCACCCATACGAAGCGGCAGATCGCGATAAGAACGCGGCTCTGACTGATACACAAGAATACCGCCCGGACAGTTCATCGGCTTGATCGCAAAATCGGTCTCGTCAATCACTGTCGTATACATATTTTCCTGATAGTGATCCCAGTGTCCGGATGTCTCCCAGAGCTGACGGTTCAGCATGATCGGAGTGGAAATTTCCACATAGCCGGCTTTTGTATGGATCTCGCGCCAGTAATCCAGCAGCGTATTTTTCAGGATCATTCCCTTTGGCAGGAAGAACGGGAACCCAGGTCCCTCGTCGCGCATCATAAACAGACCCAGCTGCTTTCCAAGCTTTCTGTGATCGCGTTTTTTTGCTTCCTCCATCCGGGTAATGTATTCCTCCAGATCTGCCTTTTTCGTATAGGAGGTACCATAGATTCTGGTCAGCATCTTATTTTTCTCGCTGCCTCTCCAGTAAGCGCCTGCCAGGCTTGTCAGCTTAAATGCCTTTACCGGCTTTGTACTCATCAGATGAGGGCCTGCGCACAGGTCCACAAACTCGCCCTGCTGATAAAAACTGATTTCCGCATCCTCCGGCAGATCTTCGATCAGCTCTACCTTGTACGGTTCATCTTTCTCCTTAAAATAAGCAATCGCTTCGTCTCTCGGCTTTGTGAAACGGGTGATCGGAAGTGCTTCTTTCACAATCTTTTTCATTTCTGCCTCGATCTTTTCCAGATCTTCCTGCGTCAGCGGAGTCTCGCTGTCCACATCGTAATAAAATCCGTCTGCCACAGAAGGACCGATAGCCAGCTTAACAGACGGATACAGTCTCTTGATCGCCTGCGCCATAATATGAGAGGTTGTGTGACGAAATGCGCCTGCACCCTCCGGAGTATCAAAGGTCAGAATATTCAGATCGCTGTCCTCGCTCACTACGGTACGCAGATCCACAACCTCACCGTTCAACTCGCCTGCCGTTGCCACTCTCGCCAGGCCCTCGCTGATATCAGAAGCGATATCCAGCACTGACATCGGCTGTGCATACTCCTTTTTCGATCCATCCTTTAATGTAATAATCATCATTTATTCCTCACTTTCTTCCAAATCCCATTCTTCCCAATCGGTATCGTTCTTGCTGAAATCCCAGCTATTATGACTGAATAGATTTATGCCATCCCGCAGCGGGGACGTCAGCCAGCCCACTAAAACGCCGAACAACAGCACATCTGCCAGCAGCAGCGTCTTCTCCGCCGGCGTCCAGCTTGATAAAAACAACGTTTTCAGTTTATCCTTCATGCCGCTTCTCCTTCTTTCTTTTTTGTCTGCAAACTGCTTCCCCTTGCTTCAGCAACTATTTGCCTCATGCGGACATGCAGAACAAAAGTGTGCTTCGCACACCTTGCGAGTCAATAAATTTCAGAGCACAGCTTTTGTTCCGCGCGCGAAGCTGCGCATCCTGCCGGAGGCTTTTATCGTATGGGAGACGAAGTTTCCTATACGATAAAAAAATCCCATGCAATCCAAATCTTGGACTGCATGGGACGGGTAATCTTCATCACTCGCGGTTCCACCCTGCTTGTTTCACAGAACGCTGTTCTCTCAGCTGCGCCGCAAAACCTCTCATCTGACTGTAACGGAGTCACCGGACCGGATTGGGGCCACTCGGAGGTAGTTTTCAAATGGTTCCACATAAAGGCTTTCCAGCTTCCGCCTTCTCTCTGGATGCTTCCGCATTTTACTCTTCTCGTCATCGTGTTTTCGTTTGCATCAACTGTTTCTTACAGTATACCATTTTTTTTCGTTTGTCAAGGCATCAACACGCAGACCTGAAGAAATTTGGTGCTTTCTAAAGGAACTTCACCGAAGTCACTTTATTTTTCCCGTTCGCTGAGCTCACAATAAATCCAACCTCCGTAACCTTGCCTTTCGGTGTAATCCGTTTGTTCCAAGAAAGCGGCGTAACCGTGAGGTATTTTGATTTATACGAATAGTTTCCATTCCACTGCTGGGATTTTTTGATTGCATTTTTAAAGTTTACACGCACCTTCCAGTTAGAAATCTGATATTTGCTTTTGTTCGTGATTGTCAGTTTGTATTGCGTGTAATAACGATTCCCGCTCTTCCATGAATTGACCTCTTTCACAGATACTTTACAGTATTTGGACGAGGCCTTCACAGATTTGGCGCTGCCGGAACCAGAGGCGGTAGAATCCGGTTTCTTCCCAGAGGTCAATTCTTTTGCTAGCGAACCTTTGAATGTTTTGACGAGCCACTGGCCGGACTGTGACAAATCACTGGCCGTCCATCCGGACTTTTTCTTACAACTGCTCTTTAACAGCGCACTTGACTCATTTTTGTTCGAAAGATTCCATGCCACATATCCAATCCCATTTTTATTCAAAAAAGAGATCCATTTATTGGCTTCTGCTTCATTCACCCCTCCATTTCCGGAGGCATCACAGATACCAAACTCACTGACCAGAAGCGGCAGGCCTGCCTGAATTGCCTCCGTTGCCTTTTCACGATAGGACTCTCTGTGCGTGTTTGCGTAAAAATGCAGCGTATACATGATATTTTTGTAACCCTTAACCGGGTTCTTCGCCGCTGCGTCAACATCCTGTGACCAGGTAGGCGTCCCGACCAGAATCACCGCTTTTTTATCAATGGCCCGAATCTCCTTGATAACTGCCTGTGCATACGACCGGATTTGTTTCCAGCTTGTGCCCCCGTTTGGCTCATTGCATATTTCATAGATGACATTTTTATGATTTTTATATTTCTCTGCCATCTCTTTAAAAAAGGCAATGGACTGCTTCTTGTATGTATTCGGATTTCCATCGCTTAGAATATGCCAGTCAATGATCACATACAACCCAAGATCCGTAGCCGCTTTCACACCCGTATCAATCTGTTTTTTCAGATTTTTCCGGTTCGCACTTCCACCGGTACAATAACCATTGTACTCTGCCGTATACATGGCCAGACGCACCGTATTCGCGCCCCATTTATCCCGCAGATCTTTAAACGCTTTCTTCGAAATATATTCCGGATACCACGACAGGCCATGCGTGCTGACTCCTTTGATCTGAAAGGTCTTCCCTTTCTGATCCACAAGCTTTGTCCCTTTCACCGAAAGTCTTCCATGCTCTGAAACCGGCGTTGCCGCTGAAACCCGCAACGGCACCGCCAAAAAGAACATGCACATGCAAAACACGGTCACAATCTGCTTCCAGCCTGCCCCATTCAAAAACTTCCGGCATTGCGGGGCATTTTGCACTGAGTTCATATTGAAAATCCTCCTCTGCTTTTTATAAAATACGACGCTCCCTGGTACAAGGTACAAAAACGGGGTTCCAGCAAACAAGTCACCCCTTATTTTGTACCTTGTGCCAGGGGGCTGGCTATGAAAAAGTTGATATATACTTTTTAACTACTCATTCAAATTTTGGTATGTATGGGTGTACAGCTTAATAAAATATTTTCTGTTGTCATTTGTCTCCATTTGATTATAACTTTCGTGAAAATGATTAGCAACTGCTATCTGGGTCCCATAAACCTATCGCCATTCAGATGTATCATATGCTCCGGCATCTCAGCAATCCAGACCTCTGTCTCCCATGCAAGTTTTTCTGCAAACTTCTTATATGTTTTAAAATCCAAAAAAGCTGTCACAAATATTTTTCCTGCTGTAACATCTTTTGTCATTTCTTTAATTTCTTATATACGCTTTGAATCCATTGGGCCTATAGAAGTGACAGACTCAACGAAATAAATCCAATCCTTATCTTCTCGATACAGCACTACATCAGGCATCTTATCATGCAGCGTTATTTCAAATCCCAATTTTTTCAATTTATTTACATTTTTTACAAGATCTTTTTCTATTGTATCTCCAACATATAGACACTCTGAATTTGGTGCAAATCTCGGCGCAAATTCTTCAATAATAGCTTTCTGAAGTTCATTATGTTTGCCAGCAGAAAACTTAAAATCTTCACCATTTATATTTACTGGCATCATTGTCATTATCTTTTTTGAAGCATATATATCAATTAACTTTTCATGGTAGTATAGAAACTTTTTTAAGGATTCCTTCCATGCTGGCGTCTGCATAGTTCTCAAAATTTTTACGGTTTCTTCTGTCAATCTGTATCGATAATTCGGACTATTGGTTGCCTTTCCATTATCCTCAATCAATGCTGCTGTGCGAAATCTATGCAATGCTTGTTTTCGAAACGTTTCCCTGCTGTTCTTTTGGCATACCTACGGCTTTTAGGAACTCTCTTGCTTCTTCTATCTTATCACCCACAGTATCCCTCCAATATCAAATTGCAATTTGCTTCTGAATAATCCTTACTTTTTATCATTTTTCTTCCCATCTCTTGGATAGACTCCAAATCTGGTACAGGCATTGCATTAATCTCCGTAGAATTAACCTGTGTAGATCCATTCAAGATACGATAATATTCATCATATAGTGTAGAATTAAACAGTACATACAATCCATACACCAGACATTCCGACATCTGTGTTAAAACTCCATCAACAAAGTTAATTTTATTTTGTGTACTTATCTTTTTATATTGCGGAAACTCTTTTGCCAGATACACTCCACACTGTAATCTTCGTGGTTCTTCTTTCGCTGTAAAACGTTTCACAAATAAATAATTTTTGTTATCCTGCATCAAACCTCTTTGTTCAGTCACCACATATTCGTGTTCTTTCTGTATCGGGAATTCTACCTTTCCTTGCTTTATATGCTGCGAATAAAATAATGGTATTGCTCCTTCTTCTGCTTCATCTCTCAGAATCTCACGATTGCGGAAATCTACAGTCAATCCAGTTTTCATTTTCATACCAATTGCCGGAAGCGTTTTATCAAATTTATGCAGTTTTTTTAATACTTCCACTTCATTTTCATCCGTTACAAGATAGACATAATAATCTGAACCAGCCACAACCAAATCATACGGAACTGTTAATAATGTTATTTCTCCAAAATCACTGTTTGATTTCGAAGATGTGATTGTAATTGTTTCTGGCTTTTCGATCGTTTTTTTTACCTTGATAATAATAGTTTCCTGCAACACGCTTTCCTTGTCAAACACTTTACTGCGACTAGCAAAAAGATGAATATGTTCCAGCTTCCCTTCTGTCAGGAAATATTCTCTGAAACGTTTAAAATACGCCCCTAAGGTCCATGAACGTGGAATAATGTACACCATCTCCCCATTTTCGCATAAATTGAATAACCCCATAGATGCAAAAATAAAATATAAATTCGGTGCACCATAACATACTTCTGGCATTGCTGTTGCTTCCGGTGCATCTTTAGGAATTTTCATATATGGTGGATTTCCAATCACAAAATCATACTTTTTAGGTTCTACCCTGCCACCTATCATATGATTAAAATCCAAATACTGACTAAGAATATAATTATCTTCAATTATATTAACAATGAGCTCTTTCTTTGTCTTTTCCCTGCAGTATTCTAAGTTACGTTTTAGCAATGGTAATACATTACTGTCATTTTCATAACAGGTAAGTTCAACCTTCTGAATAAAATCTATTTTTTCTAATCTTTCAATAAAGGCGCATGATAATATGCCTGAACCTGCCCCGGCATCAAGCACACTTACTTTACTCATTTTTTCATCAATATTATATAATCCGGCCATAAAACGGGCAGTTTCCATACTAGTAAAAAACTGTCCATATTTTTTACGCTCTTTTTTCGGCATACTCTCTATATATTCGTTTGTAAGTTCTACAATTTTTTCCAGCATATTCCACCCACCTACAAGCCTTCTATTTTTTGCTATTATACTATAACATATTACCTTTTTCAACGCCCTTTTGCAAACATACGTTCTTTAACCAATGTATTTTTCACTTTAAATGACAATACAAAAACTCCCCTAAATTCTATAATATAAATAACACAATCTCCTCCGCACAAACCCAAATAATATTCATTCTCCCAACCTATACCATAGCAAGGGACAAACTATAATATAATCAAAGCAGAAACAAAAAACAGCGGAAAGGCACATCCCTCAGGAGCACCATCCCACTGTATTTTCCTGATCACAGTCAGCCTTCTGGCCGCATATGCAAAATAAGGGGTGACTTGTTTGCCAGAACCCCGTTTTTGCATATGCGGCCAGAAGACGTCCTCCATCCAATAAAATCCAATCCCTTACCTTAAAGCCCCTCCAGCTCCTCCATCCAGATAGCCACACTTGCATCGCTCGGCATCCGCAGATCACCTCTTGGTGAAAGTGCGACGCTTCCCACTTTCGGGCCATCCGGCACGCACGAACGCTTAAACTGCTGGGAAAAGAAACGCCAGTAGAACTTTTTCAGCCATTTCAGAATTACCGCATCCTCATACATGCCCGCAAAAGCAAGCTTTGCCACACGGTACAGCTTTGACGGAGCATAGCCAAAACGAAGCAGATAATATAAAAAGAAGTCATGCAGCTCATACGGGCCCACCAGGTCTTCCGTCTTCTGAGATATCTGGCCGTTCTCAGGCGGCAGCAGCTCGGGGCTGACCGGAGTGTCCAGTACGTCATATAAAATCTCGCTGATACGGGTATCACCGCAGGTATCTGCATAATAGCGCACCAGATGGCGTACCAGCGTTTTCGGTACAGAGCAGTTGACCGCATACATGGACATATGATCGCCATTGTAGGTTGCCCAGCCAAGCGCCAGCTCAGACATATCCCCGGTTCCGACGACCAAACCGCCCTTTTTATTTGCAATATCCATCAAAATCTGTGTTCGCTCCCTGGCCTGACTGTTTTCGTACGTCACATCATGGATCGAGGCATCCTGCCCGATATCACGGAAATGAAGGCTTACCGCATCCCGGATGTCCACCTCCAAAAGTTCGGCTCCGAGGCGTCTGGTCAATTCACACGCGTTGTGGTACGTTCGGTCCGTTGTGCCAAAGCCCGGCATCGTTACTGCCACCATCTGATTGCGCGGAAGCCCAAGCAGGTCATGCGCTTTTGTCATAACAAGCAGTGCAAGCGTGGAATCTAGTCCTCCCGATATCCCCACCACTGTACTTTTTGCGCCCGTATGCTGCAAACGCTTTTTCAGGCCAAGTGCCTGAATCATCAGAATTTCCTCGCATCTTTTTTCCCTGTCCTCTTTTCCAGAAGGAACAAACGGTGCTGCATCAAACTTTCTCGTCAACTGTGTCTCTTCTGTTTTTAAATGAAACGATGTCTTCACATACTGCCCGACATTTTGTATCTGAAACGACGTCATCCGCCGCCGCTCCGCGCGCAGCCGCCCGAGATCCAGCTCCGCATAGATCGCCCCACAGGAAAACCGCAGGGACTGTGCCAGAATATGTCCGTTCTCTGCCACAAGATCATGACCTCCAAACACGAGATCCTGTGTGGACTCTCCTTCTCCTGCGCTGGCATAAATGTAGCCGCAGAGCAGTCTCGCCGACTGTCCGGACACAAGTGCCTCCCGGTACACATCTTTTCCAGTCACCTCATCACTCGCAGACAGATTGACAATCACATCCGCTCCTGCCAGCGCATGCGCCGTGCTCGGCGGGTTCGGCGCCCACAGATCTTCACAGATCTCAGCTGCTACGGTAAGTCGCATACCGTCGCAGCAAAATAGCTGCTGTGTGCCAAACGGAACTTTCATACCCTCGCATATAAGATACTCCACCTGCTCATTGCCTGGCGTAAAATAACGCGCCTCATAAAATTCATTATAATTTGGAATATTTCTTTTCGGTACCAGGCCAAGCAATCTGCCATCCGAAAATACAGCCGCTGTATTATAGAGCTTCTCTTCTTTTTCCCAGGGCAGCCCCACAAATACCAGTGCATCCTCTCCTTTTGTCTCTGCGATCAACTGAAAAAGTGCTTCCCGCGCCTCATTCAGAAGCTTTTCCTGCCAGAACAGGTCTTCACAGGTATAGCCGGTCAAACACAATTCCGGAAATACAATAATCTTTGCCTTTTCCTGCAATGCTCCTTTCAGTTCCCGGGAAATACTTTCCAGGTTAAACCTGCAATCTGCAACCCGGATTTCCGGAGTTACTGCCGCCACTTTTATGAAACCATCCCTCACACCAAGTTCCTCCTGACTGCTCATTTCTCTTTCCGGCCGATTCTGATCTGCCGGCCCTATTACTTTACACTTGCCCTTTATCTGTCGGCCTTTTTCAGAAGCGCACGCAGCTCCTCTACCTCCACACGATACGTTTTCTGACAGAACTGACAGTTTACTTCAATTGCTTCGCCCTCATCAATCATTTCCTGTAAATCCTTTTTCCCGATACTGATCAGAGCCCGCTCAATCCGCTCTCTGGAACAATCGCAGTGATACTGCGTCGGAACTGTATCCATAATCTCCACCCCGAACTCTCCAAGCAGCTCGCCCAGAATCTGTTCAGGTGTCATCCCAGCATCCAGCATGGCTGTTACGGAACTCACCTCTGCCAGCTTCCTTTCCAGACGCTCCACAACGTCCTCTGAAGTAAAAGGCATCAGCTGAATAATAAAACCACCGGCCTGTTTTACTGTATTGTTTTTCTCCATCAAAACGCCAAGACCGACGGAGGAAGGCACCTGCTCTGACACGGCAAAATAATACGTGAGATCGTCGCCGATCTCTCCCGTCTTTAATTCGCACTGACCGATATACGGTTCCTTCATGCCAAGATCCTTGATCACATTCAAAATCCCGATGCCAATCGCGCCGCCCACATCCAGTTTTCCTTTTTCGTTTGCATGGAGCACCACGCCAGGGTTCTGCACATACCCTTTTATGTTTGCCTTCGAATCCGCAGTCACCGTAATACCGCCGATCGGCCCGTTTCCTTTCATCTGAAGTGTCAGAATGTCCCTCTCACCCTTCATCATAGCACCCATCATAGCGCCTGCCGTCAGCAAACGCCCGAGCGCTGCAGTCGCCACCGGACTGGTATTGTGGAAAGACCGTGCCATCTCCACGGACTCCCTTGTCGTCGCTGCAAACGCGCGAATCTGCTGGTTTGCAGCCGTAGCTCTTACGATATAATCCATCTGTCCTGTATCCTTTCTCTTCCTATAATATCCCCAATCCTCCGGCAATCATACCTCCCAAAAGGCCAGCCGCATAAAGCAGCCCCGTGATCGCCAGGTTCGTTTTTTTGCTTTCATTTTCCCGGTATAAAACAAGCAGTCCGGTACCCGCGCTGCAAAGAAGCCCGGAAAATAAAGCGCCGCTCCCGATGATTCCTTCCAGGAAAAGCTGGGTAATCAAAACCGACGCCGCACAGTTCGGTATCATGCCGACCAGTCCCGCAAACGCCTCTGACACAACCGGCACACCCGCAATCCCCTGCGAAGCCCCGGCAATTCCGCTCCATTCCATTCCTAAACCAATCGCCAGAGAGATCACGAACAAAAAAACCGCGGTTCGAATCGTATGGTTCAGGGCTGAATATACAATCCCATGTTCCCCGCAGCCGCAGTGCTCATGCTCACACATATGCGGGTGCTCCGGCATCTCTTTTCTGCGCCCGAACAAGTGCTCAACTGCCAGATCAGTCAAAAGTCCGGCTGCTGCCGCCACTGCCACTTTAACCAGAAGTATTCTCAGAATCACAGCCGCGTGGATTCCCTCCGATACCATAATCGGAAGCATTTCATCCGAAGTAGATAAAAATACGGAAAGCAGTGTTCCCGGAGATACCATACCGCCGGCAAACAGGCCTGCTGCCGCTGCTGAAAATCCGCACTGCGGAATAATCCCGATCAAAGCGCCCAGAAGGGGCCCCGCCTTCCCTGCCTGATAGATGAGTTCTTTTGTCCTTTGACTCATCCTGTGCTCTGCATACTCTACCACCAAATAGGAAAGGTAAAGAAACGGCAGAAGCTTCACACAATCTACCACACTGTCAATGAAAATTTCCCGCATAAATTCGCCTTTCTTTCAGTCAACATTCTGTCCTGACTATATGTGTCCTTGTCAGTCCAAGGTATCATAGCACAAAAAGAGGCAGCTGCACAATACATATTTCCTGTGCAGCCACCTTCTATTTCGTATGGTTCTCTTCGATCAGTCGTCTTCTCCTAGATTTTTCTCCTGCATTTCCTGGATATCCTGGAACACGGAAAGCATCGGCTTTACTTTTTCGTGCCGGAATTTCCGGGCCACGTAATTCTTCGTGCATTTGATAACCTGTGGAGAGAGTACCAGAACGCCGATCAGGTTCGGGATCATCATCATACCGTTAAACGTATCGGAAATATCCCACGCAAGCTGTGCCTTCATCAAAGAGCCGGCAAGTACAATCCCTACAAATACCACCCGGTAAATGGTAACGGATTTTGTTCCAAACAGATACTCACATGCAGTAGAACCGTAATGGCTCCATCCAAGTACCGTCGAATACGCAAACAGTAAAATGGCAATTGCCACAAACCATGCGCCCGGTTTTCCGAATGTCTGTAAAAACGCATAACTCATCAGAGAGTTGGATTCAATCGCAGCCGCTGTCTCTGTCAGTTTTCCGGTAACGAGATCTACTGCACCGGAACAAAGAATCGTCAGAGCAGTCAGCGTACAGACAACGATCGTGTCCGCAAACACTTCAAAAATGCCCCACATCCCCTGACGCACCGGCTCCTTTACATTGGAACTGGAATGCACCATAACAGACGAACCAAGTCCCGCCTCATTCGAAAATACACCGCGCTTCATACCCATCTGCATCGCCAGCGCAATCCCGGAACCAACTACGCCACCTGCCGCTGACTTCAGGGCAAATGCGCCTTTAAAAATAGAAACAAACGCTGCCGGAACCACGTCAATATGTACACAGATAATCACAAGTGTTCCAATCAGATAAACAACTACCATAAACGGAACAATCTTTTCTGTCATGGTGGCAATCCGCTTGATTCCTCCCAGGATCACAAGCGCAACTGCCAGAACAAGGAAAATTCCTGTCGCCAGCTCCGGAATGCCAAACGCAGTCTTTACATTGCCAACCATGCTGTTTACCTGGCTCATGTTTCCGATGCCAAACGACGCCAGAAGGCAGAAACAGGAGAAAAGAACGGCCAGCACGATGCCGATCTCTTTGCAGCCCTTTTTGGCTCCGAGTCCGTCACGCAGATAATACATGGCGCCTCCGCACCACTCTCCCTTTTCATTTTTGCGCCGGTAAAGAATACCCAGCACATTCTCAGAATAGTTCGTCATCATTCCGAAAAATGCAATCAGCCACATCCAAAATACGGCGCCCGGACCTCCGACTGCAATGGCTCCGGCCACACCGACGATGTTTCCGGTACCGACCGTTGCTGCAAGCGCCGTACAAAGCGACTGAAACTGTGAAATTGATTTGTCGTCCGTATGTTTTGTTACATGTTTTTCGCCGAAAATAGCACCAATTGTGTGCCGCATCCAGTATTTAAAATGACTCAACTGAAAAAAACCTGTCATACACGTCATCAAAACGCCCGCAAAGCCAAGCAAAATCAGCGCCGGCCAGCCCCACACGATATTATTGACGGTACTGTTCACCTGTGTAATCACATCAATCATGTTTCATCCATCCTCTCTTTTTTCATAATCTCCCTGCAACCGCCGAATACCGGCTTCTATACAGAATATGCCGCGTTACCCGCGCATAAACCTCTTTAAAAATTCCTGTGTCTTCGGATTTTGCGGATTGCTGAAAATCTGCTTCGGATCTCCTGCTTCCTCGATCACTCCGTCCGCCATATACACAACATGATTCGACACATCCCGCGCAAACGCCATCTCGTGCGTTACAATAATCATCGTCAGTCCTTCTCCTGCAAGCTGCTTCATAACATCAAGCACCTCGCCCACCATCTGCGGGTCCAGCGCTGACGTCGGTTCATCAAACAGCAGAAGCTCCGGCTCCATTGCCAATGCCCGCGCAATCGCCACACGCTGCTTTTGTCCGCCGGAAAGCTGACGCGGCTTCGCATTGATATACGGAGCCATACCAACCTTGTCCAAAAATGCAAGCGCGCGTTTTTTTGCTTCCTCTTTGTTCTTTTTCAACACTTTGGTCTGCCCGATGATACAATTCTGCAACACCGTCATATTGCTGAACAGATTAAAACTCTGAAACACCATGCCAACCTTTGCACGATATGCCGCCGCATTCGTATGTGCCGCCGCAATATCCTCTCCATGATACAGGATCTCGCCGGTCGTCGGCGTCTCAAGCAGATTCAGACAGCGCAGCAGTGTGGATTTTCCGGAACCGGAGGCCCCGATGATACACGTCACATCCCCGGTCGAGACAGAAAAATCAATATCCCGCAGGACCACATTTTTCCCAAAGGTTTTGCTCAGATGATTGATTTTGATGATTTCCCCGCTCATTCGTCCTCCTCCTTTTTCGCCGTATAGCTGTACAGACCGCTTGTATGCGCCAGCGTATCCGTGGTCGCCAGATCATAATTATCGCTTCCGTCCATCTTTTTCTCCCACAGCCTGAGCAGCCTGGAGCATGCAAAGGTCAGGATGAAATAGATCACCATCGCAATCGTGAAAGATTCAAAATAGGTATACAATGCTCCCGCCACACTTTTTGCCGCATAAAACATCTCCACAATGCCAATTACGGACAGTACGCACGTATCTTTGATATTGATAATCAGATTGTTTCCGATCTGCGGCATGATATTGCGCAACGCCTGCGGCAGAATCACATAAAGCATGGTCTGCACATGTGTCATACCGATGGCCTTCGCACCCTCCGTCTGACCGGGGTCAATGGAAAGAATCCCGCCCCGGACCGTCTCTGCCATATATGCGCCCGTGTTGATGGATACAATAAAAAATGCCGCAAACCACATGGACATATTGATGTTAAACACCGCAGAAGAACCGAAAAAGATGAACATCGCCTGCACCATCATCGGCGTACCGCGAAATACCTCAACATAAATATTCAAAATGAGCCGAACAACCCAGAGCAATGCCCGCTTAAAAATATTGTCCTTTTTACTTACCGGTATGGTCTGAACAATCCCGACCGCAAAACCGATGATGCAGCCAATAAATGTACTGATAAGCGCAATCACCATTGTATTTTTTGCGCCGTCCAGATAAGCCGGACCACGCTCCTGCAAAATATACACAATCCTGCCCCAAAAATCCTGTGGCATATTCTCTCTCCTCCCTTTACCTGCAAATTCATGCTACCTCTGCCCAATGCTTTTATGTAATTGAGCAGGAAAGATTTCTTCCTTACTCGCCGCGCCGCCTGCATGTCGCTTCAGCAACTATTTTCCTAATGCGGGCGTGCGCATAAAAGGGGCATTTGCACGTTTGAAAAAGTTGATCTGTGCAATGCCCCTCATATCAAACTAATTTATTCTGCATCGGAAAGCGGCTGAACGGAAATTGCCTCGTTCATCATTTCTTCGTAATCTTCTGTTGTCATGTTCTCCAGGACACTGTTGATGGCATCTTTCAGCTCATCATTGCCTTTTTGCAGAGAAATACCGATATTAATTTCCTCGTCGGAAACCTGGAATTCTCCATCTCCGCCTGTAAAATCAAGCAGTTTAAAGTCCGGATACGCAACGCATGCAGCCATACCAGTCGGCATATCCGTCACAACGAGATCACACTTATCAGCATCCAGTGAAACCAGCATAGCCGGAGCCGATTCCTGTGCCGGAAGAATATCCGCATCCTCGATCTGCGGCAGGCATACGTCATACCAGATGGTGTTAAGCTGAGATGTGCATGTTGCGCCTGCAAGGTCTGCCACGCTCTTCGCTTCCGCGTAATCGCTGTCAGCTTTTGTCAGTGTAATAATTGACGCATAATAATACGGTTCTGTAAAATCTACCATCTGCATACGTGCAGAAGTGATGGACTGTCCCGCGATCACACAGTCCACGGTGCCGGACTGTACTGCCGGTACAAGGGAATCCCAGTCAAGCTTCACAATCTCCAGCTCATACCCAAGCTCCTCACAGATGTGCTTCGCCATCATAACATCATATCCATATGCATATTCGGAGCTGCCTGCAATCGGAACCGCACCGTTCTCATCGGTTGCCTGTGTCCAGTTGTACGGCGCATAGCCGCATTCCATTGCAACCTTCAGTGTCTTTGTCTCCTCTGCAAACGCCGTACTTCCGACGCCGAGAACCATCGCTGCCGTACAAAGCAGGGCAGCCGCAGCTTTTCCATTCCTTTTCATTAACCTCTCCTCCTAATCTCAATAAAGTATAAGACGCAAAAAGGCCCCTCAAGCAGGAGCCTCCTTGTTCCTTATTGTTCATTAATATACCATAAAAACGTATAAAATACCAAAAGTTTTTTCTATTTTTTATAATTTTGTTGTATAGTGACAAATTATGTGATTGCAGCTCTGTGTTTTACAGAAAGATTGTCTATTCAAGCGGTGTCGTCAGGCCATATCTCTGCCTGTTCTAATTTACAAATTTACAAAAACTGCGCGAACACCGAAGCGCCCACCACAGTCAAAAGTCCGGATACCGCAATTGACAGACTGCTCATTGCTCCTTCGATCTCTCCGAGCTCCATCGCCTTTGCTGTTCCGATGGCATGCGCTGCGGTGCCGAGCGCAATCCCCTTTGCAATCGGCTCCTCAATATGAAACAGTCTGCAAATATGTTCTCCGATCACATTTCCAAGAATCCCCGTTACAATAATCACTGCCACTGTGATTGTCACAATCCCGCCAAGCTCCTGTGAAATTCCCATACCGATTGCTGTCGTAATGGATTTCGGCAACAGTGTCACGTATTCCTCGTGGCTGAAGCCAAACAGCGCCGCCATTGCAAGAATAGAAAGAAGGCTTGATGCCACACCGGAGAGAATCCCTGCCATGATCGCCTTGCTGTTTTTCTTCAGTAATGTGATCTGCTCATAAAGCGGTATCGCGAGACATACGGTTGCAGGAGTCAAAAGATACGAAAGGAGCTTCGCTCCCTCTTCATACCGTTCATAATCAATTCCAAATACAGTCAGAACTACTATCACCGCCACAATCGAAACAAGCAGCGGATTGCAGATTGCAAGCTTTAGTCTCCTTTTCAGAAAAAGGCCAAACTCATACGCAAGCAGGCTGACCACCACGCCAAAAAATACAGAATCACACAGTATCTCTCTCATTTTTCCGCTCCTTTCTGCCCCTGCGGATTACCGCCTGCGTTGTCTGTCCGGAAACCGCCATGACAACCACGGTGGAAACCACCGTAACTACTATGAGCTGTCCCAGAATCGGACGGATGCGTTCCCAGGACTGCATCAGCCCCACTGCCGCTGGAATAAACATCAGCGGCATAATTTCCACCAGAAACTTCCCTGCATCCTTTACAGCCTCCAGCGGAAGGATGCGCAGACACAAAACAGCCAGCATCAGGACAAGCCCATAAATGCTGGCTGGTATCGGCAGGGGAAGCAGCGCTTTCAGCCCTTCCCCTAAAAATGAAATCCCTGTAATAATCAAAAACTGACGTACGTATTTCATAATTGAATGCCTTTCCTGTATTTATACGGCTGTTTTCATTTCCGAAATGCCGTTTTTGTCCTGAAGCCGTCTCTTACATCCGCTCCGGCGCCGAAAATCCAAGCAGATCAATGCTTGTCTCAAGCACTCTCCGCGTCAGAGAAAGAAGCGCTATCCAGCTTGCCTTGCGCGTCTCATCCTCCTCCGTCAGAATCTTTGTCTCATGATAAAAACGGTTGAATGCATTGGCAAGATCATAAATAAACGAACAGATTTTATGCGGCGCAATCTCCTCGTATGCCTGAGCAATGACGCTGTTAAACTTCACAAGCTCCATCATAAGCCCTTTTTCACTGTCACCGCACGGAGCCAGAATCGCCCCGCCGCAGATTTCCCTTCCGCCCGCACAATATTTATTCAAAATAGACTTAATCCGCACGATCGTGTACAAAATATACGGCCCCGTATTTCCTTCGAATGAAGTAAACTTCTCCGTATCAAAGATGTAATCCTTGGATGCCTGATTGGAGAGATCGCCGTATTTAATTGCGGAAAGTGCGACCAGCTTCGCCGTCTCCCTTGCTTCCTCCGGGTCTACCTCATGATTTTCCGTAATCTTCTTATACATCTCTTCGTTAATCCCGGAAATCAGTGTTTCGAGACGCATCACACCGCCATCTCGCGTTTTGAATGGCTTGCCGTCTCTTCCATTCATCGTTCCAAAGCCCAGGAACCGAAGGTCTGTATCGTCCTCCACCAGCTGCGTCTTGCGCGCGCAGCGGAATACCTGTGTAAAATGCATATCCTGACGCTTATCAGCCAGATAAATCATACGATCCGGATGATACTGCTTCATACGGTCAATGATTGTTGCCAGATCTGTCGTTGTATAGAGCGCTGCACCGTCAGATTTGAGGATAATGCACGGAGGAATCTCCTTCGTGTCGCTCTCTTCTTTGATATCCACAATCAGTGCTCCCTGGTCCTCATACGCATAACCTTCTTCTTTCATGCGGGCAACCATGTCCGGTATGTAGGGCTGTGCGTCCGATTCCTTTTTCCAGAGATCAAATTCTACGTTCAAATTGCTGTAATTGCGCTTCAGGTCAGCCACTGACACGTTCAGGATGTGCTGCCACAGCGCATGATAGCCGCGCACACCCTCCTGCAGCTTTGCCGTTGCAGCCAGCGCTTCTTCTTTATAGGCAGCATCCGCTTTTGATTTCGCACTGGCAGTAGGATAAATCTCCTCCAGCTCTGAGATCGTAAACGGCGCCTCCTGCGGATAGTCTCCCGCATAGCCCTCATCAAAATAAATCAGATCCGGCTGCCGCTTTTTCACTTCTGTAATAATAAGCCCCATCTGAAGTCCCCAGTCGCCAAGATGCACGTCGCCGATCACTTCATGCCCTGCAAAACGACAGATCCGTTTGACACTCTCACCGATGATTGCAGAACGCAAATGTCCTACGTGCAGAGGCTTCGCCACATTCGGTCCGCCGTAATCCACCATAATTTTCTGCGGTTTGTCCGCTTTTTCCACTGACAGACGTTCATCCGCCTGCATTTCCAGCAGATAATCTGCCAGAAAGCAACCGGATACCTTCATATTAATAAAGCCAGGATTCACTGCGCTCACTTCGGCAAAGGTAGGATTTCCCTGCAATGCCTCAGCTACCTCCTGTGCAATCGCAATCGGAGCCTTCTGATATTTCTTTTTGGCCGCCATTGCACCGTTACACTGATATTCACACAAATCGGGGCGGTTCGAAATTCCCGTCCTGCCATAAGATGCATCATAACCACAGGCTTCAAATGCACTCATAACCTCCGCGCTGATCAAATCCAGAATCTTTTTCATTCTTCTTACCCATCCTTCTTCTGCATACTGTCCGAAAACGTTATAACAGTATAACACAGAACTTTCCGTACCTACAATCCCTTTTTGAGCTCTTTTTCAATCCCTCGTTTTTTCATCCTGTCCTCAGTCCACATAACTGCCGCAGCTCCCACCGCCACAGCCGCCAGTGCCTGCCAGTTGTAAGCACAGAAAAAACCTGCCAGAGCAAACCGGTCCCGAAAAGCAAGCGCAAGCACGATACTCAGAAATACAAAGCCCCACCATACTACGTCCCTGCCGCGAATAACCCAGTCCTTCTGAAGTGCCTTCCAGCCCTTCACACTCTCTTCATACAGTCTTCGAAAAAGCTTTCTCATATAGATCAGGCTGTTGCATGCCGATGATACCAGAAGCGGCAAAAAGAAAAACGAATACCGGAAAATCATGCTTCCGCCCGTCTCCCTGAAATCATACAGCAGCCCTTCCGACGCTGTATCCCGAACATAATGCAGCATCACTTCTCCGGAAAGCCGAATCATCACCGAAGCCTGCGCAAGAAAAAAGCAAAACAGACCAAAGTAAACGGTCAGTACCAGTTTCCTCCCATTCATACGCCACAGCTCTGAAAACAACAGCTCTTCCTTCCACAAAATCCGTTCCAGAAATCCGTTTACCAGACACCCAAGCAGACAGAACACGGTAAAAACTCCCAGTCCTCTGCCTCTCCATACCTCTTCTGTTAAAAGCGGCAGAAGTACGCAAAACTTTGCCGCATTTTCTGCGCCAACCAGCACATGAATCTGCCACGAGGCAAATCCCGCACGCCTTTTTTGCACCTGTTGCAAATGACTCGCATTCTTTACTTTGTGCACGTTGTATTCTCCTTTTTCTTTTATTGTTCAACCTGTTATGAAATTTGAGATATTTTTTAGTATATGTCATTTTTCTGAAATTTATTTTGACTCAAAACAAAACAGCGCCCGTCTTTTTACATGACTGGCACTGCTCTGTATAACTTCACTATTTTAGCATCCCTTTTTCTTTTCAATAATTTTCTACTATTTACTGTTCCTTTGCATTCAGTACTCCGATAATGTGCTCCTTCTGCCGCTCGACATGACGGCTTGTCACCTGCATGGCCAGCTTCTCATCTCTTTGCTCCAGAGCATGAAGAAGTTCCTCATGGTCTTTCACCAGAACGCTGTGAGACTGGCGGTCTTTCAGATACTCCATCCGATAGCGGTACATCTGCTCACGCAGATTATTCAGAATCTGTACCAGTCTTCCGTTTCCGGTTGTCTCATAGATCGCTTCATGGAAATTCATATCAGCCTGCGCGCAGGCTCCCACGTCATTGCCATATAGCGTATTTTTAAAATCTTCAGATAGCTGCCGGATTTCTTCAAGCTGTTCTCTCGTAATCCGCTTGCAGGCATATTTCACCGCAAGCTCCTCCAGTGTCATGCGAACCTCCAGCACATCCTCAAGGTCAGAGATTGTAATTTCTGCCACAACCGCCCCTTTGCGCGGAATCATCAGCACCAGTCCTTCCAGCTCCAGCTTCCGGATTGCCTCGCGCACCGGTGTTCTGCTCACCCCAAGCCGCTGAGCCAGATGAATCTCCATCAGCCGTTCTCCCGGCGCCAGTTCTCCCCGCAGGATTGCCTGACGAAGCGTCTGAAATACCACATCCCGCAGTGGAAGATACTCATTCATCTGCAACTGAAAATTATCCGTCATATGTACCTCCTTACCGTATATCCTGTTGTTAAATCACGCCCGAATCATTTGCCGGAAATCAAACCCTCCGGCTCCTGAAGAATTTCGTCAGAACTACATTTTTAGCCATCTCCCCGGCCTCAAGCTCCTCATACGCGCGCCTCGCCGCCTGCTCGTCATCGAACAGTCCAAATACGGTCGGCCCGCTGCCGCTCATCATGGCATTCAGAGCCCCCTGACGCTTCATACAATTTTTTATTTCCCCAATCACCGGACAGGACGGAATCGTAACTGTCTCAAGAACATTCCCCATCAATTCCGCTATCCGGTACAGGTCCTTGTCCCGGACCGCCTGCACCTGTGCGTCGATATCCGGATGACTGACCAGTTTGTCAACTTGAAGATTTCCATAAACGAAGGCTGTTGAAACGTGAACCGGAGGTTTTGCCAGCACCACGAATGCATCGGGTGCATCCGGCAATGGAGTGAGTATATCTCCGATTCCTTCCGATAACGCCGTCCCGCGCATCACGCAGAAAGGAACATCCGCTCCGATTCTCACGCCCCGTTTCATCAGCGCTTCCTGCGAAAGCCCCAGTTCGAATAACCGGTTCATCCCTACCAGCACTGCCGCTGCATCCGAACTGCCCCCCGCCAGCCCGGCCGCGATCGGAATACACTTCTTCAAATGAATGCTCACGCCCTCCTGGATTTGAAATTCATCCATCAGAAGCTTTGCCGCCTTGTACACGAGATTATCCTCGCCGGTAGAAAGATAAGCAAGATTCGTACTGATTGAAATCCCGGGCTCCTGCTGCCGCTTCAGCTTGAGCTGATCATACAGACACACACTCTGCATAATCATCCGCAGATCATGATATCCATCTGCACGACGCCGCAAAACATCAAGTCCCAGATTTATCTTTGCCATCGCTTTCAGCTTTAATTCCTTCATTTTGGGTTCTCTCCTGTATTTTGTATACAATATAGTCCTATTTTATCCTCCCCAAATCACAGTGTCAATAAAAGAAACGCCAATTTTCCGTCATTTTTTTTATGAAAACTGACGAACTTCCTACGAATTATCGTCTCCTGCTGCTTTCCACTAATCGAATTTGTTTCTATCCAGTTTTGTCTGCATCAAATGCATGTCATTTATATTACGAAAACTGTCTGCTCATACTCTTCATCAGAATCAAACACTGTCCCTTTTTCAGCTCCTCCGACTCCAGGCTGTTCATCTCCATGATCTGTGCCGGCGTCAGATAATACTGCTTTGCAATGTCCCACAGACTCTCTTTTCCCTGTACAATGTATCCGGTAATGCCCGGCACTGCCTCCAGGTCTTCGAGTGCATAATCTTTTTCCTCAATTGCCCGGATGCACTGCTGTGTCTGCGCACGCGCCACAAAAAGATTCAGTGAAACAGTCACTTTCACCTCAATCTCCTCGCTGTCCGCCATCGTAGCCAAAAGCTGTTCCATATCCGCGGTTAGCGTAAAACGGCAGGAGGCGTCAATTTCCGGTACCTGTGCCACATGCGTAAACGGAATAATCCCATCCAGCACGGCAAACGGCATTGCATCGTCAGAAGAAATATATAGAATCGAAACCGGTACAGCCCCTTCAATCCGGATACCTTCCTCCACAATCTCCGTATTGTCAATCTTGATACTCCCGTTTGCGTGGCAGATTTGCAGAATCCTTGGCTTTGCCCCCTGGATGCGGATTCTGCCTGAAACCTTGCATTTTGACTCGTTTTTCATAACAAGGCTCTCATACGTTTCCTGGCTGACCGCCAGATCAAGGTCTTTCTCCGGCGAATAAACGTCCTCCAAAATCTCCGCTTCCTCAGTCCCATACAGACGTATCTCAAATTCAAGGACACCCTCGAGATGGAAAATCCTCATTTCCCCATCCGTGTCCTCTTTCGCAGTCAGCTCCGGCTGCGTCAGCGATACTTCCATATCCGGAACCAGCGTTGCCGCACAGCCGGCACATTCTATCTCCCCTTCAAACGGAATCATCTGTTCCTGCCACTGTACGCTCTGCGTTTCATCATCCGTCCGGTACAGCACAAACATGAAAATATTACCCCGGGCAGAAAATTTTCCGTCCTGCAGAGAAATTCGGCATCCGCGCAGCTGTACACTGTCCCACAGGATTTCATGCACATTAGGCTTATTGGACGGAATCTGGATTTCCTCTTTGAGCCTCAAAATGTCCTTTTTCTGCACTTCAAGCTGCATCAGTTCCAGACGCTTTCTCCGCTCGCAAAGTTCAAGCGCAGACTGCGTTTCCACTGCTGCTGACATATCATAAATCTCATCCACGGCAGCCGAAAAGCTCAAGATAGCGCGAATTGCCAGTTTTCGGGAATTAATCAGTGTCACACTCAGGTCTTCCGTCTCATACCGGACACGCACATTGTCCCCGGATTCCAGCCCGTCTACTGCGATTGCCTCGTCAAAAGGCAGCCTTGTATCAAGACGGTGGATCTGTCTTTCCTTCGTGTCATCCAGATACAGAATACTTACTTCCATGTACCCGTCTACAAAAAGCTTTCCGGCCTCTGCTCTCGTATGCTCCAAAGTAACGCGTTCTCTGCTCTGGATAATCATCTGCGCGTCAGGGCGCACGTCCGGTACATTCAGATCTTCATCCAGTGTAATCTGTGTCTCCGCTTGTTTTGCCTGCCTGCACATATGTATGTTTTTCATTAAAAGTTCCATATGCTTCCGCCTTTCTTTCCATAATGATCACTGATTCTCCAATACTACTGTATCAGAACCTCTTTATCCCGCAGCTCCACCTTCACTACAAGGTACGGATACGAAGGTTCCTTCGGAAGTTTTTCCTGACCGGACGGACCGAGCAGGCGCGTATCAAAATAGACCGTCTCTGCGTCCTCCGTACAGCCTGCAACTTCAATACTGTAGCCTCCCGTTTTCTGTTCCCCGTAGCCGCGAATGAGATACAGAGCCGTCCCGTCCGTATAGGTCATTCGTATTTCATTCTGTTTATTTTCTTCTATCAGGCCCGCGAGCTCCTCGGGAAGTCTTCGCGGATCCATTACCGTAAAGTCCACTTCTTTTCTCTCACTCTCTGCTCCGGTATCGGCAGCACTGCAAGCTGAAAGCATGACCGCGAGAAGTACAAAAAAGAAGATCAGGTATTTACATTTTTTCATTTCAGGAGCCCATTCCGCTGCTTTCTATTATTGATATGGTGGGCACGGGCAAAATATGACTGGAATTTTTCAAGCTTCTTTAGTATACTGTAACGGATGAGCCTGCGTGTTTTTCCATCGCTGTTTCGGCAGCTTTTGGACTGTGCGGCGCGGCTCAATATGCAGCATTTGGAGGAAAATACAGATGAATAAAGTTCAGACATCGAACGAAACAGAACTTCTGGAAAAGAAAAAACAGACGCGCTTTTCCGGGATTCTCGTACATCCGACCTCTTTTCCGTCTCCCTACGGAATCGGGGATATGGGGCCCGGCGCTTATGATTTCATTGATTTTCTGGAAGGATCAGGACAGCACCTGTGGCAGGTTCTCCCGCTTGGGCCTACTGGATTCGGAGATTCCCCGTACCAGGGATTTTCTGCGTTTGCCGGCCAGCCGCTCCTGATCAGCCCGGATAAGCTTGTTGACCTCAAGCTTCTGACCAAAGAGGATTTTTCCGATATGCCCAAGTGGGATGACACCAAAGTAGACTACGGCCCTGTTATCACATACAAAACCAGTCTTCTGAAAAAAGCGTGGGCTGCTTTTTTACATACGCCGGACAAGACACTGCTCGAGGAATTTGAAACCTTCTGCACGGAAGAAAAAGACTGGCTCGACGATTATGCTCTTTTCATGGCATGCAAGGATGAGCACGAAGGCCGCTGCTGGGTGGAATGGGAAAAAGAAATCCTCTCTCCCACAGAAGCAGTGAAAAAAGAATGGCAGAAAAAGCTGGCACAGCAGATTCATTATTACAGCTTTGTACAGTTTATGTTCCAGAAGCAGTGGATGGAACTGCGCGATTATGCACATGAACATGATGTGGAGATCATTGGCGATATCCCGATCTTCGTGGCTTTTGACAGCGCTGACGTCTGGAGCAACAAAAAATTGTTCCAACTCGATTCCAAGGGCCATCCGACCTGCGTTGCCGGAGTACCGCCAGATTATTTCAGCGAAACAGGACAGCTCTGGGGCAATCCGCTGTATGACTGGGCATATCACAAACAGACGCAGTATTCCTGGTGGATTCGCAGAATCAAACGCCAGCTTACGTTGACCGATTATCTGCGTATTGATCACTTCCGTGGCTTTGAGGCTTACTGGTCTGTGCCCGCAGAGGAAGAAACGGCAATTAACGGCAAGTGGGTCAAGGGCCCGTGCGAATCCCTGTTTCTTGCCATTGAAAAAGAGCTTGGCAAGGATCTGCCGATTTTTGCAGAAGACCTCGGCATCATCACGCCGGAAGTCGAACATCTGCGCGATACATTTGGCTTCCCTGGTATGAAAGTGCTTCAGTTTGGCTTTGGCGATATGGACGATACAAATTATATCCCGCATTTCTATACGACGACGAACTGCATCTGTTACACGGGAACCCATGACAATGACACAACCATGGGATGGTATGCACAGCAGACTGAACTCGTAAAAGACCGGATTCGCCGCTACGGTAATACGGACGGCGGATGTGTCAGCCTTGATTTCATCCGCTTCTGCATGGGCAGCATTGCCAAATACGCCATCTTCCCCATCCAGGATCTTCTTGTACTTGGCAGCGATGCCCGCATGAATACACCTGGCGTTGCGGCAAACAACTGGGCGTTCCGCTATACAGAAGATGCGCTGACAAAAGATCGCTGCGAATGGCTGCTTAAATCCACACAGCTCTACAACCGTGCCTGAGCTGAGAATCCTTCCGATATGGCAGATGAAAAGAGTCCCACAAATTATGGAGGGTGTATATGATACGAATTATTTTGATTACAGTTTTTGTTATTCTATTTCTGATTCTTTCGATTCCTGTGTTTCTGATCGAATGGATCATTGGCAAATGTAATCCCCGGCTTCGCGATATCAGCTCTTTGCGCATTGTGCAGGGAGCCTTTCGGATTGTAATCCTACTTTCAGGTGTCAAACTTACCGTGATCGGAGAAGAACATATTCCGAAGGACGAAGCAGTACTTTTTATCGGTAATCACCGCAGTTATTTCGATATTGTCCTGACCTATGCGCGCTGCCGGAATCTGACCGGGTATGTGGCAAAAAAAGAAATGCTGAAGATCCCTCTGCTATCCCGCTGGATGAAGTTTCTTCACTGTCTGTTTTTAGACCGTTCCGACATCCGCGAGGGCCTGAAAACCATCCTGCAGGCCGTGGAGCAGGTAAAAAGCGGAATTTCCGTCATGATTTTTCCGGAAGGCACGCGAAATAAAAATGACAGCGAGCTGGAGCTTCTCCCGTTTCACGAAGGTTCCTTTAAAATCGCGGTCAAATCCGGCTGTCCGATAATACCGGTCTCCATTACAAATTCCTCAGCACTTTTTGAGGACCATTTCCCGTTCGTAAAAGCGGTTCCGGTTATTATCGAATACGGCGCGCCGATTTATCCGAAAGATCTTCCGCGGGAAGAGCAGAAATTCCTCGGAAAGTACGTACAGTCACTTATTACAGATACTCTGAAAAAAAACAGAACTGCTCTTCGCTGATAAAAACCGGAGAATAAAAGGGCTGTCATATGAAACAACGTTCGTACCGTATACGTGTTTTTTGAAAATATGTATACGGTATTTTTACGCCTTCATATGGCAGCCCCTGGCCTTTATCGCAATTTATTCCGCTTCCTCTCTATTCGCGGTCTCCTCCACATCCTCTATTTCTTCCATATCCTCTGTTTCTTGCATAACCGCCTTTTCATATGCGTCGAGAATCATCTGCTGAATGCGTCCGCGCGTCCCGGTATTGATTGGATGTGCAATGTCTCGGTATTCACCGTCGGAAGCCCTGCGGCTCGGCATTGCGATGAAAAGTCCCTTTTCTCCCTCGATCACTTTAATATCATGAACGACAAACTCCTCATCCAGCGTAATGGAAACAACTGCTTTCATTTTTCCTTCTTTTGTAATTTTTCTCACTCTTACATCTGTAATTGTCATGGATTTATCCTCCGTAGTTACTTATTTTTTCTGTTGCAGAACAGGAACCATGCCAGTGAACAAAACGTTCCTGGGCATCTGCGGATTGCTCCTCCTATGCTACAGTACATACCTCGCATTATCCTCTATCACAATTCTCACGCTGTCCTCCCCCACATAACGGGAACCTGCGCGGATGGTATCGCGGCTTTCCACAATGCAGTTTTCCAGATAGACATTGTCCCCAAGATACACATCATTCAATATAATCGAATTTTTAATGACACTATTTTCACCGACAAATACTTTTTTAAAGATCACAGAGTTCTCTATGTGTCCGTTGATAATACAGCCGTTCGCAACCAGACTGTTTTTCACGACACTGCCCGGATTATATTTTGCAGGCGGATTATCGTCCACCTTTGAATGTACATCCGGATATTCACGGAAGAAATAGTCCCGCACTTCTTTCCTGAGGAAATCCATATTTGTCTGATAATAAGATTCCACGGAAGCAATATTGCTCCAGTATTCGTTTATTTTATAACCGTATATTCGCTTAACCTCTTTATAACGAATCAGCACATCCCGGACAAAATCATGACGCCCCTCTTCAATCGACCGTTCAATCAGTTCAATGAGTTGACGACGGCGCAGTACATAAATCCCGCATGAGATTGTATGGGAAGACGCTGCCATTGGTTTTTCGTCAAACTGTTCGATTCTGCTGTCCTCGTTCATTTTCAGCAGCCCAAAACGCGTCACGTTCTCTGTCATCGGAATATCTTTGCAGACCACCGTAATATCCGCTTTTTTTGAAATATGATATTCCAAGACTTTGGAAAAATCCATCTTGTACACACAGTCGCCGGATGCGATCACCACATACGGCTCATGGCATTCTTTCAGAAAATCAAGATTCTGATGGATTGCATCTGCCGTCCCTCTGTACCAGAAATCATTGTCCGAAGTCACCATGGGCGGAAAAACAAACAGTCCGCCCTGCTTTCGTCCGAAATTCCACCATTTTGAGGAACTCAGATGTTGATTCAAAGACCGGGAATTATACTGCGTCAGCACGGCGACTTTCTGAATCCCAGAATTTGTCATACTGCTGAGCGCAAAGTCGATACTGCGAAAGCTTCCAGCCACCGGCATTGCTGCAATCGCCCTTTTATTGGATAACTCTTTCATTCGGAAGCTGTTCCCGCCAGCCAAAATTATTCCTACCGCTCTCACTGTATATCACCTGCCTTGTCCAAAGTCCCACCGCTTTTCAAAATACCGTCCGGATAGTCCTCCGGCACAGTTATTCCTGTCACAGCTGTATTTTTCCCGATTTTTACGTGGGATGGGATTACCGTATTCTCTCCGACCACAGCCAGTCCAAACGCATAAACGGACGGCTTGCGGCGATTGGGAACTTCCTCGAACGCCCCAAGCTCGGCGCCCTCTCCAATCACACTTCCCTCTGCAATAATCGCCTTATTGACACCCGCCCCCTGCTTAATCACCGTATTTTGCATGATAATCGAATCTCGCACAACCGCGCCTTCTTCAATGATCACGCCACAGCCGATGATGGAATTATAAACCGACCCGTAAATCTCGGAGCCGTCCCCGATCAGACACCGCTCTGTCACTGCTTTTTCCGATACAAACTGAGGCGGAAGTATATCATTTTTCGTATAAATCTTCCAGAATTCTTCATAGAGATTAAATTCCGGAATAATATCAATCAGCTCCATATTGGCTTCCCAGTAAGAGCCGAGTGTTCCGACATCCTTCCAGTAGCCGTTATATTCGTAAGCCACCAGGGTCTGTCCTTTTTTATGGCAATAGGGAATGACGTGTTTTCCAAAATCACAGTTGCTCTGATCCCGCAGTGTAACCAGCGCTTCTTTCAATGCTTTCCATGTAAATATGTAAATTCCCATGGATGCAAGATTGCTTTTGGGCTCCTCCGGTTTTTCCTGGAATTCCTGAATTTTTCCGTTCTCATCTGCCACTACAATACCAAAGCGGCTGGCTTCCTCCATCGGAACAGACATCACTGCGATACTGACATCCGCACCATGCGCCTTGTGAAAATCAAGCATAACCTCATAGTCCATTTTATAAATGTGATCACCGGAGAGAATCAAAACGTATTCCGGATTGAAGGATTCCATGTATGCCAGATTCTGATAAACTGCATTGGCTGTGCCAGTATACCATTCCGTCTTTCCTACCTTTTCATAAGGAGGAAGTACGGACACACCGCCTATGTTTTTATCAAGATCCCACGGAATGCCGATGCCGATGTGCGTATTCAGCCGAAGGGGCTGATACTGTGTCAGAACGCCTACTGTATCAATACCTGAATTAATACAGTTACTCAAAGGAAAATCAATAATACGGTATTTACCGCCAAAAGCTACTGCCGGCTTGGCCACCTTGGAGGTAAGTACCCCAAGCCGGCTGCCTTGTCCTCCTGCCAGAAGCATGGCTATCATTTCTTTTTTAATCACGTTATCACCTCTTGCTTTTTATTTCCAGCTCATTATACCATAGCTTTTTTCAGAAGTGAACAATTTTTACAATATTTTCTATATTTTTTCTATGTTTTTATCAGTTTTAACTTATTTTCTATTTTTCGTTTTTTCATGTTTTTCAATTTTCCATCATTATAACGCTTTTTTCTCTTTTTCTTTTTGTATAAAATTACTATTTTCTGTATATTGCAGCAGAATCTGACGTCATTTGCAGTCTTCTCCCGCGTCCACTGACCGAAAGCCTTGAGAAAATCCTTGGAATTTTATTCTGAAAATAGTATACTGTACATAACTTTAACATAAGGAGACGTTTATCATGTATCAGATAGATTATAATAAACCGGTACACATCCATTTTATTGGAATCGGCGGGATCAGCATGAGCGGTCTTGCAGCCATACTGCTCGGACGCGGTTTTTCTGTCAGCGGCTCAGATGCCAAAAAAAGTGATCTCACGAACTGGCTTACAGGTCTTGGCGCACATATTTCCTATCCGCAGCGCGCAGAAAACATTACGGATGATATCGACGTAGTCGTTTATACCGCAGCCATTCATCCGGACAATCCGGAATTTATTGCTGTTACAGAGAAACAGCTTCCAATGCTGACAAGAGCACAGCTTCTGGGCGAACTCATGCGAAATTATGAGACGGCAGTGGCCGTTGCAGGAACACATGGCAAAACGACAACTACTTCCATGCTTTCTCACATCATGCTTTCCGGAGCGCTTGATCCCACGATTTCTGTGGGAGGCATCCTGAAATCAATCGGAGGTAATGTCCGCGTCGGTACATCCGGCAATTTTCTGACAGAAGCATGTGAATATACCAACAGCTTTCTGGAGCTTTTTCCGACGCTTGGCATTATTTTAAATGTTGATGCGGATCATCTTGACTTTTTTAAGGATCTTGATGACATCCGCCATTCCTTCCACCTCTTTGCAAAAAGAATTCCGGATGGGGGCGCCCTTGTAATCAATCAGGCAATCGCAGAACTTTCCGGTATCACAGACGGCCTCTCCTGCCACGTATACACGTTTGGCATCGACGCAGGCGATTACCAGGCTGTGAACGTTACTTATGATGCTTCAGGCTGTGGAAGCTTTGATCTCAAAAAAGGGGCGGAAATTCTGGGACATTTTTCTCTTCGCGTTCCCGGTGAGCACAATGTCTCAAATGCCGCGGCCGCGCTGGCTGCCGGCGATCTGCTTGGCATCGGCGCCGCCGCTATGGCTGAGGGTCTTTCTGCTTTCACAGGAACAGACCGCCGCTTCCAGAAAAAAGGAGAAATCGGCGGTGTAACGATTATCGACGACTATGCGCACCATCCCACAGAAATCATGGCAACGCTCCAGGCCGCCGGAAAATACTCTGCTCGTAAGATCTGGTGCGTGTTTCAGCCTCACACCTATACCCGTACCAAGGCTTTGATGGATGAATTTGCAGACGCTCTTTCTCTTGCAGATACCGTGATACTCGCAGAGATCTACGCTGCGCGCGAAACCGACAACCTCGGCATCAGCTCCGATACGCTCCGACAAAAGCTGGAATCGCTCCAGAAAGAAGCCTACTATTTTCCGACCTTTGACGAAATTGAAACATTTCTCCTGGAAAAATGCCAGCCAGGCGACCTTGTACTCACAATGGGGGCCGGTGATGTCGTTAAAATAGGTGAAAACCTGCTTGGAAATTAACTTTCTTTTACATTGTATTAATTTTCTTTGAAAAAGTTTTACATTTTTATCCCCGGTGGTCTGTTGATAAGTTCAGACACCGGGGATGCTGTATTTATAGCTAAAACGGGACCTATGACATAGTTATCCACATTATCCACAGACTTATTCACATCTCCTGCAACTGTTTCTGTGGATTTCTTTGTGGACAATCTGATTTACATAACTTTTTTCGACTTTTTACCGTTTTCCCACTTTTTTTACCCTGTAATTTTATTATTGTCAACTTTTTATCCACATTATCCACATTCTTCCCTGACAACCGCCGGGGATATCTGTCCGGAAAACTGGCTGTTCTCATTTTGTTTCGGATATGCTATACTGTTTTTAGTTCTATTTTGACAGGGACATATGCCCTGTCGAATAATGCTATGCATGACTGAGCAGACGGGGGAGAACATCATGAAAATTTATACGAACACACCGGAAGGATTCACTGTGATTCATAATACTTTTATTGACCAGTACATGCCACACGCCAGCGGAGAATACGTCAAGGTCTACCTTTATCTTCTGCGCTGTGCAAACACGCACAGAGAACTGTCTCTCTCCTCGATTGCTGATGTGTTCGATCATACGGAAAAAGATATTCAAAGAGCGCTTGCTTACTGGGAAAAACAAGATCTGCTGCGCCTTCATACCGACGCAGACGGTGAGCTTTCCTCTATCACCTTTACCGAAAAGCAGACGGACCATTCCAATTTTGCAGACAAAAAAGAAGAAGATCTGACTGTCCAAGATACACCAAAGGCTTCAGTGCCGGATTCCGACAGCAGCGCAGGACAGCAGCCTGCCCGGGAACGGATTGCAAAAGCGAAAGAACAAAAAGAAATTCAGCAGCTTTTCTATGTGGCAGAGCAATACCTGCAAAGGCCGCTGACCTCCTCGGAGCAAAGTGATTTCATCTATTATTACGATCAGCTGCAATTTTCCACTGATCTCATCGAATATCTCCTGGAATACTGCATTTCCAAGGGATGCGCCAGCCGTCACTATATGAAAAAAGTAGCGCTTGCATGGGCAGAAGCCGGGATCACCTCGGTCCTTCAGGCCAAACAAGAGACAAACCTTCATAACAAAAACTATTTCACTGTTATGAACGCGTTCGGAATCAAAAACCGCAATCCCGCCGCAGCGGAACAGAAAAGTATGGCGCGGTGGTTCGATGAATTCGGTTTCTCCATTGAGATTGTCCTGGAGGCCTGCAACCGTACCATCCGCCAGACCCACCAGCCAAGTTTTGATTATGCAGATAAAATTTTAAATGGGTGGTATAAAAACGGTGTCACTTCCCTGGCCGATATCAGCCAGCTCGACGCCAGACGAAAGGCGGAGCAGAAAAAAGAGCAGACCCGGGCAGACCGGCCTCAGAAAGCGGCCTCCGGTTCGGGTAATCGTTTCAATAATTTCTCGCAGAGGGATTATGATTACAGTCAGCTCGAAAAGCAGCTGCTCAATTAAGATAAAGGATTCTTAAGGATGGGTATTGGAAAGAGGACGGCCCCGGGTAATGCCTTACAAGATATTGTCTTTTTGCCTTTTTGTGTTATGGCAGTGAATTTTTATGGTTTTGGAAATTAATTGTTTGATAACTATGTGATTGTGAAACACGTTTTCAAATATATCGCTATTATTCATTATCTTAATTGGAAGGAGCTCCTATGGGACTTTCAAATGAGCAGTATAATCGGATTATGAGGGATTATCAGAAGCAGCAGACGGTGAACCGGCAGGAGCTTGAGGAACGGCGGGAGGAAATTTATACGCGGTTTCCGGAGTTTTCTGAGATTGATGCTGAGATTGCCGCTACCAGTACGGCATGTGCGCGGCAGATGCTTTTACTGGAAACATCACCCGCCATTTCGCCTGTAGATGCTCTGAGGACGCAAATTGACAGGTTATCCGTGTACCGTAATCAACTTCTTTTGAAAGCCGGTTATCCTTCGGATTATTTACAGCCGCGTTATCGCTGCCCGGACTGCCAGGATACCGGTTATATTGGAACGCAGAAATGCCACTGTTTCCGCCAGGCTGCGATTGATCTGCTTTATACACAGTCTAATCTAAAGGAAATTCTTGAGGTAGAGAATTTCTCTTCGTTTTCCATGAAATACTATTCAGAAGCTATTTCAGACCCTGTGACGGGGCTTTCTGCCGCGCAGACAGCCAGACGTGCGTTTGACGAATGCAAGCGATTTGTCGAGGAATTTGACCAGCGTTTTCAAAATCTGTTTCTTTACGGAGACACCGGGCTTGGAAAAACATTTCTTTCCCACTGTATTGCCCGGGAATTGCTGGACAGCACGCATTCGGTTATTTACTTTTCGTCTTTCCGGCTTTTTGACCTCTTTGCTGATTCTACATTCGGACGCAGCAATCCGCAGCAGGCCCAGGAGCTTGAGCAGCAAATTTTTGACTGTGATTTTCTGATTATTGATGATCTGGGAACAGAACTCGTAAATTCATTCGTGGCTTCTCAGCTGTTTCATGTGCTGAATGAACGGATTCTGCGCCAAAAAAGTACGCTGATTTCCACCAACCTTTCGCTCGGCACCTTTGCCGATACATACTCGGAGCGTGTCTTTTCCAGAATTTCCAGCAGTTATACTATGCTGAAACTGATTGGCGACGATATCCGGCTTCAGAAAAAAATATCCGCCTCAAACACTTGACGGAGCTTATTTTTATGGTAAAATCTGTACAGCAGAACACTTGAAAAATATAATATATAAACACCGCTGGCATCCAGCGACAGGAGGATTACAATATGGAATTCCAATCTGCAAATGAACGAAATCTTGAGACTATCCCGGTAGGCGAGCTTGGTATTATACCGCTGAAAAGCTGTGAATCACTTGGCAAGAAGATTGACGCACATATCGTACAATGGCGGCAGGAACGTGACCATGAGCACCTCGGCAGCCCGCTTTTGCAGACTTATTCGCGCAATTCCTATCTTGTCGATGCCAGTGTGCCGCGTTTTGGCTCCGGTGAAGCAAAGGGTATTATTAACGGTTCCGTGCGTGGAGACGATCTTTACATTCTCGTAGACGTCTGCAATTACAACCTGACCTATTCCCTCTGCGGATATACAAACCACATGTCTCCGGACGACCATTTTCAGGATTTGAAGCGTATTATCGCAGCAGTCGGCGGAAAAGCACGTCGTCTGAATGTGATTATGCCGTTCCTCTATGAAAGCCGCCAGCATAAACGAACCGGCCGCGAATCTCTTGACTGCGCGCTGGCCTTGCAGGAGCTGGTCAGCATGGGCGTCGACAACATTATCACCTTTGATGCGCATGACCCGCGCGTGCAAAATGCGATTCCGCTGCACGGCTTTGAAACCGTCCAGCCTGTTTATCAGTTTATCAAGGGGCTTTATAAAGCCGCGCCGGATATCCGCATGGATGCCGACCATCTGATGATCATCAGCCCGGACGAGGGCGCTGCCAGCCGTGCGATTTACATGGCCAATATTCTTGGCGTTGATATGGGTATGTTCTACAAACGACGCGATTACGCGCACGTCGTAAACGGCCGTAACCCGATCGTTGCTCATGAATTCCTCGGTTCAGATGTAGGTGGCAAAGACGTTGTGATTCTTGATGACATGATTTCCTCCGGAGACAGCATGCTTGATGTCGCCAAAGAGCTTAAGAAGCGCAATGCAGGACGTATCTTCATCTGTTCCACCTTCGGTTTGTTTACCAATGGTCTGGACAAGTTTGACAAAGCATATGAAGACGGCGTGTTCTTCGCTATGTTGACAACAAATCTCGTCTACCAGACTCCGGAGCTTCTGCAGAAGCCTTATTACACCGGATGCGATATGAGCAAATACATTGCGCTGATTATTGATACGCTGAATCATGACGGTTCGATCAGTGAGCTGCTCAATCCGACTGACCGTATCAACAGCTTCCTTGAAAAACACAGGAATTAATTTACTTTACTTTTCTGACCGAAGCATTTTAATCTCTGCTGCGTAGCCATCCAGCTCGTTCGGCGTCTCCAGACAGAACGGCAGATGGCTAAGCTGCGGATGATGCACAATTCGCTGCAGTGTCTCAAAGCCAATGTACCCTTCTCCGATCCTTTCATGACGATCCTTATGACTGCCCGCCGGATTCTTGCTGTCATTGACATGAACCGCCCTTAGTCTCTCCAATCCGATCACTTGGTCAAATTCTCTCAGCACACCGTCCAGATCGCCCACAATGTCATAGCCTGCATCGTATACGTGACACGTATCCAGGCAGACGCCGATTTTCTCTTTGAGCTCCACACGTTCTATGATCTCTGCCAGCTCTTCAAACCTGCTGCCTACCTCCGACCCCTTTCCTGCCATGGTTTCCAATAACACGGTCGTATTCTGCTCGGGAGTAAGGATTTCATTCAGCGTCTTAACAATCCACGAAATCCCTTGCTCAATCCCTTGTCCTACATGGCTTCCGGGATGAAAATTGTAGACATTTCCTGGCAGATACTCCATTCGTCTCAGATCATCCGCCATGGTTTCCTGTGCAAATTCCCGTACATGCGGGTCCGCTGAGCATGCATTCAACGTATACGGCGCATGAGCCACAATTGTCCCGATTCCATGTTCTTTTGCATACGCCAGATAAGCTTGTACGTCCCTTTCGTCAATTGCCTTTGCCTTGCTTCCACGCGGGTTTCGTGTAAAAAACTGAAAAGTATTTGCTCCGATGGAAATTGCTTCTTTTCCCATATGAAGAAAGCCTTTTGAGGATGACAGATGACAGCCGATTTTTAACATGATGAATCTCCTTTTTTGGTAAATGGTATTTTCATAGGCTACTTCATATATTTTATACGTTTCTTAGGATCTTTTCAATCTCTGGTCCTAGATTGACATAAGGCATCTGTGACAATTGTGGTACCTATTACGGTCCCGTATAGCTGGCGCTGGATGCAGCCACTCTGTCTTAAAAGAAACAAAACAGAAATGCGGCACAGGCAGAATTCAGTTTCCCTGAATACTGTCTGTGCCGCAGATTACTGTTTATTGCTAAAATTTTTATATCTTGCAGAATTGAACTTTATGAAATCGGAACAATATAGAGATTTTCTTCCTGCAGCGGTTCCTCGCCCTCCGGATAGGATTTTACAAACAGCAGGCTGTCTACTTCATTCGGGTCAATCGCACGCATCAGTGAATAAATCACCTCATACGTATCGGAATTTTCGGATACATAGCCTGACTGTCCGCCGCCGATAATGCCAGTATACATTGTACCATCTTTTAATTTCACACCTGTAAGATATGGCGGCTCTCTGAAATATTCGTGTGTAAATTCCGTACCGTTTTCGTCGATCCCCAGCTCTGTTTCTTCCTGTCTTGGCATTTCATACGTAGCAGAAACAGAAAGTGGCGACAGTTCCGCGCCAGTAACTACAGCGCCGCTGTCTCCGAGCGTCTCGTCAAGTTCAAAGCTCTTTACTTCATTGTTTCCCGGAAGTGTCCATTCAAAGCTCCAGGTGCCGGGAACCTTCACATCCGGTTCACCTGCAAACTGCGACGCAATGCCCAGATCCTTCAATTCTACATAAATCTGTTTTCCAATATAATAATCCTTCTCACCGCTGAACATATCAATCTGATACTCCAAGCTTCCGTCTTCCATCGTATAGCTGATCACACTGTCATCTGACAGCGGCGTACCGTCCTGATACACGGCCTTTCCATTCTCATAAATCAAGCCATCATAAAATCCGCTTAAGACGCTGCCATTTGCATGTTCTGACGTATAGCTGCCGTCCTTTGTTCCCACATTTACGGATGTGCTGGCAAACCCCGGCTCTATTCCGTCTTCTACCGTAAATCCCTCTACTTTAAAGGAAATGCGTGCAAAATGGCTGTCTACAATCGCCTGCTGCGCGGTTACGGTTACATCGCCCTGGGTTACTGACTGTTCCGGGAAGGATGCCATCTGGATATCCTCCAGCTCCTGGCGCATCTCTGACGAAACCTGAAGGCCATCCCCCATTCCTTTGCTCCACTGTGAATAGGCTGCCGCCGCTCCAACTCCCAATACGGTTACCGCCACTGCGGCTGCTGTAGCCGCCGGCCAGAATCTTTTTACTGAAATTCTTCTGCTTCCTTTTATGTTCTGTCTGTCTTTTCCCTTCATATCCTGCCCCTTTACCTTTTCCTGCGGATCTCCCTGTAAAAACGCGCCTTCCATTTTGATCTGTGCAAATGCAGCTTCTGCTTTTCGTTGCACAATCTCCGGAATCTCCACCTCTGACCGCAATATGTCAAGCTTATCTCTCTGTCTCATACAAGCCTCCTTCTTTGAATCGCAACACTGCCCATCCTGGAAATATCTGGCTTTGCACTATTTCCCGTCTGCCTGTACTCCGCCGCCATTTTCTCTCTGCCTCTGGCAAGACGTGTCCGCACCGTGCTTTCCGGAATCTCCAGAATCTGACTGATTTCACTGGTCTTATAGCCTTCCACATAATACAGAAGAATCACCAGACGGTATTTCTCATCTAAAGAATTCAGCGCTTCATTCCATTCCATATTTCCATATCCGGTATCACAGACAGGTATCTCTGGCACCTCATCCGTAAAGTTCAGCCTTTCCCGCTTCCGTAAAATATCATTGCATTTATTGATTAAAATGCGCGTCATCCAGGTCCGGAAATATGGTGGACTTGCAAGCTGCCCGAGCTTTTCCCAACAGGTCAGGATCGTATCCTGTATCGCGTCTGCCACGTCCTCTTCATTGGAAAGAATTGCCTTGGCTGCTTTGTACATGTTCTGCATCTGCATTCGCATTAATTCTGTAAATGCATCTGCATCACGTTTCTGCGCCCTTTTTACGAGATTCTCCATACCTTTTCCTTTCTGCAATCTTTGTTTTGAAGCAATGCGCCGGCCGGCAGCTGTTTCCCCTGCACCGGGCCCTTTATCCCGGCCCAGGAAAAACGGTTTTTTTGTTTTGCTTCAAACATTAGACGACGCTGTCCGGGAAAATGTCTCACAGAAAAATATTTTTTCATATTTCGTACAAAAGTCAGCTGATACGCTCCAGAATTTCCCTTTCCCTCTTCTGGCACGTGAAAAGAATCACCTGACGGCCGCTTTTTTTCAGCCAACGAAGCGCTGCCTCAAGCCGCACGTCATCATACATCGCAAAGGTCTCATCCAGAACGATCGGCAGTACCCTTCCTTCCGAAAGCAGCTCGCCGGATGCCATACGCAGTGCAAAATAAATCTGCTGCAAGGTCCCGCCGCTTACCTGATGCAGACCCAAAACCCTCTGCGGCGTGTGAATGCGGATTTCTGCCGTCTCATCCAGAACAATCCGGTCATAAGCCCCGCCCGTGAGTTCTCTTAATATCTCTGATGCACGACGGTTCAAAAGCCCGCCCGACTTTGCATAGATTCCGGAAGACAGCTCACAAATCCGGTCGATTGCCATGGTAAGAGCCGCTATTTCTGTATCTGTACCGTCCAACCGGACGTGACTGTGGTACAGCTCCTCAAGTTCATCCTGAAGCCTCTGATACTGCTCCTCCCGTCCCTGGATCTCCTCCTGTAAATATCTTCCACGCTCATCCCCCCAGTCGGGTTCCGGTTCTTCTTCCTCATCCACCTGCGCTCCCATAAGCAGATGAACCGGATAAATCAGAGCCAGAAACACTGCCCCAAATACACCGAGAAATACCCGGATTTTCCAATCAGTCAGGAAAAATGCACAGGCAAAGGCCAAAATACCTGCAAGCAGAAGCAACCCCTCCAGAATCCATTTCAAATGCGTTGCCCTTTCCGGTTGCTGTCCCTCTCTTTCCTGCAATGGCCGACGCATATCGTATGCAGAAATGCCTTTTTGTCTTTGCAGCAGTTCCATCTCGCTCCGTATCAGCTCTGCCTGCGCCTGTTTCTTCTCGATCGCTTCCTCCATCCGTTCGTCTTCTTTCTTTTTCTTCTGCTCAAACTGCTTCTTTTTTTTACGAAGCCCCTGCAGTGCTGCGGTAACATCAATCTGACCGTCCAGCGTACTGTCACTGTTTACCATAAATCTGCGCAGCTCCATAGCAAGTGCCTCATCCGTCTCAGCTTTTGCCTGCGGAACAAATACCGTATTTACAAAAGCTGCCTCGCTCATCTGGCCAAGCAGCTCTCCAAGTACGCGCTCAGGCTGCGCATATTCCACGGATTCCTCCTCCATTTCATACATGCCATATCCGGGCATCACACCTTCCCGCGTCACGGTCAATGGTTTTGTACTCCGGTCAAAACACCGGTCAATCCGGTACACCGCGCCATTTTCCTGTATGCGCATACTGCCCAGAAACGCGCCCGGAGTCTCCCACGGCTGCCGCACCTGATACTCATCGGTGTGCGCAGCACGACCCCGGGCCCGGTTTAACCCAAAAAACATCGCCCGAATAAAGGAATGAATCGTTGTTTTTCCGGTCTCATTCCCTCCATAAATAATATTAATCCCAGTCTTCAGAGGAATCCTGTGATTTTCAAATTTGCCATAATGCTTTAAAAAAAGTTCCTGTATTTCCATCCTCACTTCTCTCCCTGGTCAGTCCCTGTTTGTAAACTGCCTCTCATATCTGCAAATGGGCGCCATTACCTTCTCTGCTTCTCGGGGTAGAGTAAAGCCTCCAATCCGTAGCGAAGCGCTTTTTCTTCTACAAGCCCTTTCGGCTTTTCCCCAAAGCTTTCGATAAAATTTCCAATCAGCTGTCCACGGTATTCCCGACGCAGCTCCTGCAAATGAAAAGCCGGAACCGTACGGTCTATGATTTCCAGAATACGCCCACATTTCATATACTCCCGAATATCCAACATCAGCCGTGGCTGGCGCTCTCCGGTAAGCGTAATCCGGTAGGTATGCTGTGCCCCTCTCTCCCGGATGGCCACTGCAATCTTTTCCCGTACAGAATATACTGTGTCGGATTCCGTGACTGTAATCTCCTCCTGACAATACTCTCTGCTGCATACTTCCACAAATGAAAGCTTTACTTTTTTCCGCTGCACCTCTCCGATGATATAGCCGTGTGGCCCCACATCATTACAGTCAATCGGCTCCAGCGCCCCTGCATACATCGCAAGGTTGCGAAGCACAACCTGTGGCTTATGGATATGCCCCAGTGCAATATAATCAAAACCTGCTGACTGGAGGGTCTGCTTGTTAAACGGAATATGTTCCGCATCCCCACCGTGGGCCAGCAGTATCTTAAAATAATCGTTTTTCTCCGCCACAATTCCGTCATACAATGGTTCTGAAATTTCCTGTCTGTGATAGCTGAACCCGTAAATCTCTGTTTTGAGCTCCGGCAGGCGTACTCTCTCGCATTCCGGTGAAAACAGGCAGATCACATTTTCATTCCACGGGAATGCAGTGTACGCAGAGGACGGTTTCAAGTGGTCATGGTTCCCTGCAATCAGTACCACAATCGTCCGCTCCAGTGTGGAAAAGAGATAATTCACCTCCTGAAGCTCCTGCATATCCGGCTGCCGGTGAAACAGATCTCCGGCAATCAGCAACAAATCTATTTTCTTCTCGTTTGCATCCTCAATACAGCGCCGGAAGCTCTCCCAAAGTTCCCTTCCCCGTTCTCTGGCCCACAGATAACCATGGTCAGGCGCTGCACCAAGATGTACATCTGCAATATGCATAAATCGCATAAATTATCATCCTCCCATTATCCGCTCTTTTATGATATCATAGATTTTTTAAAATAACCATGTTATACTATTAATTATAAATTAATACGGAGGACACATATGAAAAAAATGCTATCAGAATTCAAGACTTTTATCATGCGTGGAAATGTCATGGATATGGCAGTCGGTGTCATTGTCGGCAGTGCTTTTACCGGTATTGTCAATTCCCTGGTAGGGGACATTATTATGCCTGTCATTACCCTGATTACCGGCAAAATTAATTTTACAGACCTGATGTTGCCGCTCGACGGCAATACGTATCCCTCTCTTCAGGCTGCCCGGGACACCGCAGCCCCGGTACTTGCTTACGGAAACTTTATTCAGCTGGTCATACAGTTTCTGCTGACCGCTTTCGTCATTTTCCTCATGGTCAAAGGAATCAACCGTCTGCACCGGCCGGCTCCTGCTCCACAAGTCACAACAAAGATATGTCCTTACTGTAAATCTGAGATCCACAAAGACGCGGTAAAATGTCCGCACTGTGCATCCGAGCTTCTCACTGAGACAGTGGAAGGACATGCATCAGAAAGCACTCCGTTGTCAGAGTAAGCGCCGCGTCTCATAGCGAACATTGGAAAAGGTACTTAAAACCGCCAAAAACATAAAACACATCGAAACTATCATGGAAGGGGCCTGCCCCAGATACGTTCCGATGTGTTTTCTATTGTTTTCGAAAATCCGAATTGCCTTTTTTGAAATTGTTATTTCCTTTTACAACTTACGCTCATATCTCCGCTTTTTCCAGCGCCTGCTCCAGATCTGCAATAATGTCCTTTACATTTTCAATACCGACAGACAGACGAATCAGCCCTGTAGAAATGCCTGCCTCTTCCAGCTGCTGATCCGTCAGCTGACGGTGTGTATGGCTTGCCGGATGAAGCACGCAGGTCTTGGCATCCGCCACATGCGTTACAATAGAGGCCAGTTTCAGTGAATCCATAAACTGAACTGCTGGAGCACGACCACCCTTTAATTCAAATGAAATGACACCGCAGATCCCCTTTGGCATATACTTCTGTGCCAATGTGTAGTACTTATCTCCCGGAAGTCCTGCATAATTTACTTTCTCCACCTTCTCATGCGCATTCAGAAACTCTGCCACCTTCTGCGCATTATAACAGTGGCGCTCCACGCGCAGCGGCAGCGTCTCCAGTCCTACATTCAGCAAAAAGCAGTTCATCGGAGACGGAATAGAACCCAGGTCACGCATCAGCTGAGACGTGGCTTTTGTGATATAAGCAGCCTTGCCGAACTTCTTTGTATAGACAACGCCATGGTAAGACTCGTCCGGCTCTGTCAGGCCCGGAAACTTCTCTGCCTGAGCCTCCCAGTCAAAATTGCCGCTGTCCACAATCGCTCCACCGACCTGCATGGCATGTCCATCCATATATTTGGTCGTTGAATGCGTTACAATATCTGCGCCCCATTCAAACGGACGGCAATTCACCGGTGTAGCAAATGTATTATCCACAATGAGCGGCACACCGTGCGCATGCGCCACCCGCGCCATTTTTTCAATATCCAGAATCACAAGAGCCGGATTGGAAATACTCTCTGCCAATACAGCCTTTGTATTCGGCTGGAAAGCTGCATGAAGCGTCTCCTCGTCAGCATCTACATCCACAAAAGTACACGCAATTCCCTGCTTTTTCAACGTCACGCCAAGAAGATTAAACGTACCCCCGTAAATGGCCGATGCACAGATCACGTGATCTCCCGCCTCACAGATATTGAACACTGCGTAATAGTTCGCCGCCTGACCGGAGGATGTCAGCATGGCCGCAACACCGCCCTCCAGGTCTGCAATTTTAGCTGCCACTGCATCATTTGTCGGGTTCTGCAATCTTGTATAAAAATATCCATTGTCTTCCAGATCAAACAGCCTTCCCATCTGATCTGCCGTATCATATTTAAACGTCGTACTCTGGTAAATCGGCAGCATACGCGGCTCTCCCGTTTTCGGCTGCCAGCCCGACTGAATACATTTTGTCTCAATTTCATAACTGCTCATCCTAGTTCCTCCCTGATTTTTCTCTGAAAGATTTTAAATTAACAGAAGAATACCGGCCTGCCACAGCAGCAGCCGCACAGCGCATTCATCATACAAAGCTTCATACACCAGTCTCCCTGGCCTGTCATCGGGCTGCCGTACATATCGCCCATCGACTGATACCACGCACCTCCGTTTTCCATCTGCTGCAAAAACTGGCGGTATACCATATTGTTTGGCTCCATGGACACAGCCTTTTGTGCGTGTTCTTTTGCGGTGACGTTATTGCCCTGTCCGAAATTAGCCATTGCGCTCAGATAATACCAGCGTGCATTGTGCAGGCCAATCTCGGAAAGCACATGCAGCGCCTCCGTGAAATGACGGCTCCTGATATAGTTCTCCGCCGCCTGCATCCGAACATCCTCTTCCGACCAAGATGCGCCCCTTCCTGCATTTGCGCTGCCATAACCACCGTAGAATCCACCACGCCCATAACTTCCCGGTCCGCTCTGGTAGCTTCCTCCACCTTCTTTTTCACGCATAATCTGCTGATATGCCTGCTGAATCTCCTTAAATTTCTCCTCTGCCTGCGCCTTGTTCGGATTATTGACATTGGCATCCGGATGATATTTTCGACTGAGTGACCTGTATGCTTTTTTCACCTCTTCCTCAGAAGCGCTTTCCGGCACTCCCAGGACCGTATACGGATTTTTCATAATCTCCTCCGCCGCAGCTTTTGCGGCATCACCCAACTGGTTTTGTCTGTTTCTTTTTCTCTTCGTCCCTGCTGCGCAGCGCCGCATAACGGCACCAGACACCCGAATACAGAATATTGCGGATAATCTCCGCATTCTCCAGTACCGGAAGCCGCTCAAAAGCCTGGGATGCGGCTGTCATCATATCCCGCAGAATATCACGAATCTCTCTTTCCTTTTCCGGACTCCAGATATCCCCATACTCCGAAAATACATTGTAGCTGCCGCTTTTTTTATCTTTTTTTATATCGTCGACTGCATCCATCAGATAGATAAATTTACCCATAAAAAAACCCATCTGACGCAGATCCTCCTGCCAGATGTCTTCTTTCCACATAAATATCTCTGCCAGAAAACAGCCTGTAAGCCCGGCAACATAATCAATATCCCGGCGCCCCTGTCGCTCTGCCTCGTGAAGCAGCCTGATATTTTCCTCCACAGCATGTGCCTGCCGCGGATATTTCATGGAAATCCGCTGATAGGCGCTGCGCAGGGAAGCGGCCGCAGCACGGCGCGTCTGCCGGTGCTCATCCTCCCAGTCATCCCTAAGCTTCTGATAGGAAAGCAAAACACACATATCCGCCGCATAATTCACTGCATCATTGTCCGCCATGCGGTGTCTGGAAACCGGATGTACTATACAGCGGTGTTCCTCCACCTTCGTCTCCGGCTCGTACACTCCGGTCAGCAAAAGTGCAAGAAACGTCAGATCATAGTTTAACATCATCTGAGCCATACGTCCATACCTGTGCTTCAGATTCTGGCACAACCCGCAGTAAAAACTGCGATATACAGTGTATTCACGCAGCTTCAGCTCCTGTTCATTCACATAAATATATCCAAACATACCAATCAGCTCTTCTTTTCAAACTCCTGCCTGCACTTCGGACATGTGATACAGATCTTTCCTTTACCACGCGGAATCCGGATTTTCTGACCACAGGACGGGCACTTGTAAATATGGAAATCTTTGCTCTGTACCACCCGGTTTTTCGTCTGCTGAAACTTTCTCTTTATTTTCCAGACTATATTCAAATACTTCTCATTTTCTGCACTGCGCTTTGCAAAATTGCGTGACAGCATCCGGAAATAGCAGATACCAATAAGCACAAGCGACAGCAGATAAAACCCGCGGATGTGTGTGAACAGATTCAGAACAATGCACACCACACAAACTCCGAGCATAAATCTGGAAAGCTGGTCTGCTCCATACCTTCCACTCATAAAATCCATAAAACGTCTTTTCATCTGAACAGCCTCGTTTCTCTTATCGTTCCTTCAACTTTACAGCCAAAAAAAGGGAATGTCAACAGACCCGGCCTTAAATTCAGAGAAATTTCATATATCTATTTTTTCTTTACAGAATCCGGATACCCGAAGAAAATACACTGTTTTTACTCGTCGTCCACCACCACCGGAAAACTGACTGTGGCCCGGAACTGATCGTCCTCCACAGAGATCGAAAATGTTCCGCCCTGAAGCTCCACAAGGCTTTGTGCAATCGAAAGACCAAGGCCACTCCCTTCTGTTGTCCGACTTTTATCACCACGTACAAAGCGGGCTGTCAACTCCTGTGCGTCCACCGCGATCGTCTCTCGCGACGTATTCTGTAATACCAGATAAACCGTTCGGTCCTCCCGGTACAGTTCAAAATAAACACGCGTTCCTTCCATCGCGTATTTGTAAATATTCCCAAGCAGATTTTCCAGAATCCTCCAAAGCTGCCGGCCGTCTGCCATAATGCAGGCTGGTTCCTTCTCAACTTCCCATACCGGAATGAGGCCCCGCTCCTCATAGCGCTCCTGAAACTCTCCCCACGCCTGCTGCAGCATACTCTGAAATTGCAGCTTCATCATCTGAAGTTCCACATTCCCGGAGCTGATCTTGCTTGCCTCCACCAGGTCTTCCGTAAGCTGCCGCAGCCTCTGTGACTTCTGTTCCAGAACTTCCACATAATGGCGTACCCTCTCATCCGGCAGATTCTCACGTTTCAGCAAGTCCACATAATTTACGATTGATGTCAGAGGAGTTTTGATATCGTGCGACACATTTGTAATCAGTTCTGCCTTCAGACGCTCATTTTTGATAATCGCTTCCACGGCTTTTTGCAGACCGTCGCCCATGTCATTTACTGCCTTCGCCATCTCGTACGTTTCGCCCTGCAAAGCTCCTGTATCAATCTTATATTCCAGATCTCCCTTTGAAATCTGATGAATCCCCTCATAAATACTTTGCTTTCCTGTCATATCCTGCAAAAGATATAAAAGCACTGCCACATCCAGGACAAGCATCAGAAAAAAGCCGATGTTTCCTAACAATAGAAAAATAAAGTTCAAAATAACAAAGATAATGTAAAAAAACAGAAACTGTCCCGACGCCGCGCGGGCTGAAGTCACCTGACGCCACGTTCTAAGCAACATCAGACAGATACTGTTTGACCAAAGTGTCTGCGTGCGCTTTCTGCGCACAAGACTCAGACTGCCTGCTAAAAATACCGCATAGGCAGAAGCGCCGAACACAGACGTCGCCACACGTTCACTTTCTGTCATATTTTCGGGAGACGGCAACCAGTTCAGGAAAGCAATCAGATACAATACACCAATGGTCAGAAAAAGTCCCGCTGCAAGTTCTGTCGGAATCCTGTCAATCCGGGCAGCTGTAGGGGTACAGCGGCCCTCTGTCCATCCTGCCCCGAGTACACAAAGAGCAAAACAAAACGCAATCAGCAGACAACAAAGCACGGCAAGCGCCAGGGAGCCAAACACAATTCCTTCCCGCTTCGCAAAAATATCGTTGCCGATTTTGAGCTCATCGCTCACCGGATAAGCCGTATTGACTGCCAGAAAAACCTTTTCATTTGTATTGACAAACCGTTCCTGCATAAACCAGTCAGCCGCAGAATTATTCAGAACATTATCCGGATTTGCCGTCATGATATTGAAGCTGCGCTCGCCTTCATAAAGGCTTATAAAGTCTTCATCCGCCCGGACAGCTTCTACTGCCGCCGCGTATTTGGTCTGTCCGGTATTCGTATAAATCTCTCCGGTAGCCGTATTCTCAATACAATATTTGAGATTGCTCGGCGCTTCCTCAGACCACCCTTCATCCTGAAGAAACGTATACTCCTGATATCTTCCATATATTTCTTCACTGACACGATCCAGGGACTGATACAGATCGAGCACGAAATCTGCCGGATTCGAATACCATCTTGAGCATTCGGAAAGGGAAATGCCGGTCACAGGTGTGATCGTTTCCAGATCATCGGATTGCTCATCCAGAACTTCACCTGCCTCCCGTCCACTTTTTTCCTGTTCATCAAGCGCGCGGCTGATTGCCGTATGAAGCCTTGCGCGTCCACCGCTCTCTGCAAATTTCAAAAGATCTGCCAACGTATAGGAAGTATTCAGATCACGCACGGAACTGTTGCTCGTCCCGTAGGAACGAATATCAATTTCCTTATTGCCATTATACTCCCCGTCCGTCTCAAACAGGGCCACATTTTGTTTTCCTCGTATTTTGTGCGTAATGATCGTATCTGCCTGTCGGAAAAACAGATCCGTCTCTTCATAATTTCTGGACATCTCCCATATGCTGTAGCTGTCCTCCAACCAAAAGCCAATATTTAAAAGGCAGAAAACAACGACTCCCGCAGCTGCTATCTGCAAAGCCAGGAGAATTGCCTTTACACTTTTTTTGTAAATCAGTTTTCCCACGAATCTGCCTCCTGATTCTCAAGTAATATCACAAATGCTGTCTCTCTTTGTCAAATCTGGATACGTACGCCCGAAATCAGAGGTTCTCCACCCGATAACCGATCCCCCAGATTACTTTGAGGTACTTCGGATTTTTCGGATCAATCTCAATCTTCTCACGAATGTGCCTGATATGTACCGTAACCGTATTGTCTGCGCCAAAGGCCTCCTCCTGCCAGATCTGCTCATAAATCTGATCTATTGAAAAGACCTTGCCTTTATTCTGGACCAGGAACAGCAGAATGTTGTATTCAATCCTGGTCAGCTTTACCGGTTCTCCATCCACTGTCACCGACTTGCGATCATCATTGATCACAAGACCGCCTGTCGAATAAATCTTTTCTGACTCGGCCACATCAGCGGCACTTCCGAAATTCGTATAACGGCGGATTTGGGACTTCACCCGGGCCAGCAGTTCCAACGGATTAAATGGCTTCGAAACATAGTCATCCGCCCCGAGATTCAACCCGAGAATCTTGTCTGTATCCTGTGTCTTTGCCGACAGCACGATAATCGGGATACTGCTGTCCTGCCGGATCTTCATAATCGCATGAATGCCGTCCATCTTTGGCATCATCAAATCCAGAATCAGAAGATGGATCTCTTCTCTTTTCAGTACGTCAAGCGCTTCCTCTCCGTCATAAGCCTTATATACGCGAAACCCCTCCTGTGCCAGATAAATCTCTATCGCATCCACAATCTCTCTGTCATCATCACAAACCAGTATATTATACATTTTGCAGCTCCTTTCTCTTTCCCCTGAAATTCATATGATCGTTTGCCCCATACACGCAACCCGAAATAAATTCTCCCTGATACAGCAACAGCTCCCGCCTGGGATGATCCATACTTACATCCAGTTTAGCAGAAGCTGTTTAATTTCCTGTCAAAATTTCATTAATAATTTCTTATTATTTCGCCTGAATCACATGCATCGTATTCGTCATTGCGCCCTTGCCTTTCACAATGTTTGTCGCAGGATCACCGGCGGTAAGCACAACCATATCTCCTTCTTCTACATATCCTTCACGCATCACTACATACATCGCATGAGAAATAATATGCTCCGTCGAATCCTCGGTATAACCTTTCAGCGGCGTCACACCCCAGTATATCTGCATCTTGCGCTGTGCCCAGTCGTTTGGAGTCACTGCATAGATCGGAATTCTGGAACGGAAGTTTGACATTGTGCGGGCTGTCTGTCCTGACATCGTCGGCGTTACAATGCATTTTGCCTGTACATTCGTTGCCGTACGTACAGCCGCCACGCCCACAGCGCTGGAAACATTTGCATCCCCACGCAGGGAACGGTATTCCGGCATGGACTCATATTCCAGATACTGTTCCGTAGTCTCTGCAATCTGGGCCATCATTTTCAGCGCTTCCACCGGATACTTTCCGGCTGCCGTCTCGCCAGAAAGCATAATGACATCTGCTCCCTCGCGAATCGCACTTGCCACGTCCGTCACCTCTGCTCTTGTGGGACGCGGATTGCGAATCATAGAATCCAGCATCTGCGTTGCAATAATAACCGGCTTATACTTTCTGTTGCATTTCTCTACAATAATCTTCTGCACATGGGGTACCTCATAAGCAGGAATCTCCACGCCGAGATCCCCGCGCGCCACCATAATTCCATCCGCGGCCTGAATAATTCGGTCAATATTTTTGATACCCTCGCCATTTTCAATTTTTGCTATGACATCGACGTGCTCCGCGTTATGTTCCTTTAAAATAGCCTTGATTTCCTTTACCGCGTCCGCATCCCGCACGAACGACGCTGCAATAAAGTCGATTCCCTGAGAAATACCGAAAATGATATCTTCCCGGTCCTTTTGCGTGATGGCCGGAAGCTTTACCTGAACATTCGGAACATTTATGCCCTTTCTCTGTCCCAGCTCGCCGCCATTTTTCACGATACAGACAATGTCGCGGCCTCTGATCTCTTTTACCTCAAGCGCAATCAGACCGTCGTCAATCAAAATCGTATCGCCGGTATTTACGTCCTCTGAGAGCTCCGGATACGTCTGGCTGACTCTTTTTTCATCTCCGTCTATCGTTTCACTTGTCAGTGTAAACTCATCGCCTTCGTTTAATTTTATCTTACTCCCGTTTTTCAGAAGCCCTGTCCGAATTTCCGGTCCTTTTGTATCAAGCAGAATCGCAATCGGCTTTTTCATTTCTTCCCGAACGCTTTTCAGCTGATCCAAACGCTGTTTCTGCTCTTCATGATCCCCATGAGAAAAATTGAATCTCGCAATATCCATTCCTCCCGCTACCAGTTCTTTCAAAATCTCACGGTTATCTGCATTCGGTCCCATGGTACAAATAATTTTTGTCTTTTTCATATATTGCTCCTCCATCCCTGCGGTCCAATCATACTGATTTACTGATTTTTTTCATTTCCTTCCAACTCAATCTGATCTCCGGACATTCGAAGAAGATCACGAATCTCACTGAGCGGCATCTCAAGATACGCAGAAAGCTCTTCGGCTGAAACTTTGTGCTCCAAATCCCGTTCCAGGTTGTGTACTGCCTCGTTCAGATGATTGACACGGCTCACAATGCCCTCATCCAACTGCCGCTTTTCCTGGCTCTGACCAATCGCCTGCTCCATTGCCCGGTTGATGCAATTCACGATATGCGCACGGCATGCGGCAGGACTTTCCATCCCCGCAATCTCCTTCATGGCTGTCAGAAGCCCTAGATTCCCTTCCTGAATTAAATCCTCAGGCAAAACATCCGTCCCCTCATAGCTGCCTGCAATCTCACAGATCAGGGGAAGATAGCTTTCAATCAAATGCTGCCGCGCCTCTTCGTCTCCCTGCATGGCGTCCCGCATCAGCCGCTGCTCATTTTCTGAGAGAGGCTCTGTCAGACCTGCCAGTTCTTCAATATAAAGAGAGAGACTTTTCTGTCCCCCAAGCTCCGGCTGCTCCAAAACCTCTTCTTTCGAATCCACCACCTGAATACTCAGGCTCGAAAGATACTGATAAATGAAAGAAAAATGTTCTTCTTCCAGAGGCATGTTTTTCAGAATTTCGTGAACTTCTGCTTTCGAAATAACACCTGACTGTTTATCGGCAGCATTTTTCAAATCTGTCAGTAATTCACGGAAAATAATTTTATGATCCATTCCATTTTCTCCTGTTTCCCAAACTGCAAAACTCTGTTTCCGTATGCAAACACGGTTTCTTCGAAAACATTTATTTCTGTGTCAGAACTTCAATTGCTTTCTTTAAAACCGGATCAGTTGCGGGATTTCCTCTTTTTTCAGTTTCTGCACCACCGTCTGTTTTATCTGAGGCTCCTTCTGACACTTTTTCTGATTCTATCACAATATCCGGCGTAATTCCATTTCCGTGAATGTTCTGACCCTTTGGTGTATAGTAGGTCTGCGTTGTCATCTTAAATGACGAACCGTCAGACAGCATAAACCGAGCCTGAACAATCCCTTTTCCATACGTCTTAGTGCCGATCACCGGACCGATTTCATAATCCTGAATCGCGCCCGCAAAAATTTCCGATGCACTGGCTGATTTCCCATTCACAAGAACAGCCACCTTGCAGGTGATCGAGCGTTTGTTATCCGCCAGCTCCTCACTGCGCTCTCCGCTTCGTCCTTCCGTATAGACGATCAGACCTTCCGGAAGAATCTCGTCCAGAATGTCACAGACAGCATCCAGAAGGCCGCCCGGATTATCACGCAGGTCAACAACCAGGTGTTCCATGCCCTGATCCTGCATGTCTGAAACAGCATCATAAAACTGGTCAACCGCACGTTCCGTAAATTCGCTCAAGCACAAATACCCGACGCCGTCTTCCAAAAGCTTATATTCCACATAATTGATTTCCACATCCGTACAGTATACCATAAGATCCATTTCGCTCTCATTTTCCGACCGGAAAATATGCAATGTGAAAGAATCCTGATATTGCTTGATTGTAGAAACCACTTCAGAAAGATCCATCCCTTCAAAGGAAATCTGATCCAATCCCAGCAGTACGTCACCTACCTGTATGCCTGCCCGTTCAGCCGGAGACCCTGCATAAACCTCTTCTACAATAAACCCGCCTGCTGTTCCCATATCCAGAAGGACCACGCCAATTCCATGATACTCGCCCTTGGTAGCAGCCATCACGGAATCCATCTCCTCTGCTGAATAGTAATCCGCATAAGGATCGCCAAGTCCGTAAGCAATCCCTCGGAAAAGCCATGATTCCAGATTCTTGCCATCCACCTCTTCCAGATAATTCTGTTCAATCAGGCTTTGTACCTCATTCAGCTTATACAGTGTGTCCGGATCTGTCAAAACTGACACATCTGTCCCCTGTTCCGAAGCATTCCCTCCATTTCCGGACATCTGCCACCGCGCCAGAAACCATCCGCCACTGAATACAAAAATAAAAACAAGAGTCAGCAAAACTCCCAATAAAAGGCCCAGAAAGAAATTCCACTGAGACTTACCTGCATTCATCTGTACTTCCGTTTGTTCTTCTGCCTGTTTTTCTTCCTGCTCCAGTTCAGGCAAATCTGCCATTTATATGCCTCCTTCATGATTCCTCTTCTTTTTTCTATGCTCTGTCTTCTGTATACCTTTCTATCCTTATCATAATTTAATATAGTTTACCCCAATTTGCAACCTCTATTTTCGCAGGGGTTACTACTGCTTTATGCCATATAACTACTTATTATTTACAAAAACACGTACGTCAATCAATTGCGTTAAAAAAACGATATAGCCCCATCCTAGAGCTATATCGTTCTTTTGTAAACTCTTCTTTCCTGTGTCTTATCTGTAAAAGCTTCCGTCCAATACTACTGATCTCTTTTGATCCGGAAAGCTCCCATCTCATTAATATTCCTGATGCTCCATATATTTCATATACTTCACAACCATCAGTGCAATCTTGAAGGTAATCGCATCCTCAAACACCCGCAAATCAAGTCCAGTGGACTTCTGAAGCTTATCCAAGCGGTAAACCAGTGTGTTGCGGTGAATATAAAGCTGACGGGAGGTCTCGGAAACGTTCAGGCTGTTTTCGAAAAACTTATTGATCGTAACCAATGTCTCTTCGTCAAAATCATCCGGCGATTTTCCTTCAAAAATCTCCTTGATAAACATCTTGCAAAGCGGAATCGGAAGCTGATAGATCAGACGGCCAATCCCGAGCGAGCTGTACGCAATAATGGGACGCTCCGCAAAGAAAATCTTGCCGACATTGAGCGCCATGCGCGCTTCTTTATAAGAACGTGATACTTCTTTGATCTCACCGACGATGGTACCGTAGGCAATGAGCGCATCCTTCCGTTTCTCTTCTCCCAAAGAGCCGAGAATCACTTCTGCTATCTTATCCATCTCCGCATAGCCATCCTGCGGCGCCAGCTCCTTTACAACAATAATACTCTTCTCATCAACGGCTGTGATAAAATCTCCTGAACGCGAACTGAACAGAGAGCGAACGCTTTCCAGAGAGCTGTTTTCTTTTTCGTTGTTAATCTCCAGGATAAAAACAACACGGCGCGCTTCTGTATCAATATGAAGCTTTTTCGCGCGATTGTAAATATCTACCAGAAGCAGGTTATCAAGAAGCAGATTCTTGATGAAATTATCTTTGTCAAAACGCTCCTTATATGCAACCAGGAGATTCTGAATCTGGAATGCAGCCATCCGGCCCACCATGTGTACATCGTCGCTGTTGCCATTGGCCAACAGAATATATTCCAGCTGATGCTCATCAAACACTTTATAAAACTGACAGCCGGAGACCACCTGGCTGTCTGCCGGAGAGTTTACAAAACTCAGCACTGAATCCCGAAACGCCTCTGCTTCCGGGAACGTCGTAGCCAGCATAACGCCCTCTGTGTCGAGCACACACAAATCAACTCTGCTGATGCCTTTCAATCCGTCTAATGTTGTCTGTAAAACCTGATTCGAAATCACTCGTACATCCTCCTTTACCGTCTTCGCTATCTTCTGTCCGGTGCCTCGCTGCACCGGATAAAACTGCCCCAATTAATATATTTTTTTCATTTTTAACGAACTGGTATTATTTTAATATAGTTGCCAAAAAAAATCAATCATAATTGTGTAATCTGCACTAAAAGGAAAAAAATAGTAAAAAAAAGTGCCCAAACACACGATTTCGAGCAAAAAAACAGGAACAGACTCTTATAAAACAGCCTGTTCCTTTTGTTCTGGAGTGTTTTCGCGAAGAAAACATTCCTATCACATTTATGTAATTTCAAACACCGTTCCTAAAAATCTATACCTCGAAAATGAGATCGCCATACGACGGCATCGGCCACATTTCCTTATCGACAATCATTTCCAGTTCATCTACCGGTGCACGAAGTTCTTCCATGGCAGGTACAACAGCATCACGGAAATACGCTGCCTGCTCCGGTCCTTCTGACATCCGTCCGGCCTGTGCCGTCACATCAATCAGCTTTGCCAGTGCAACCTTCGTATCAGAAAGCAGCGCGCTCGTTTCATTCAGAAGCTCGATCTGAACAGAAGCCTCCGCTCCTGCCTGCACAACCGCATTTACCGTATCTGCAAGGCTCTTTGTATATTTAATTACAGCCGGAATGATCTGCTTGCTCGCGATGTCGATCATCGCTTTTGCTTCAATATTAATTGTCTTGGCATACGTCTCATACTTAATCTCTTCACGCGATTGTAGCTCGGCTTTTGTAAATACGCCATATTTTTCAAACAGCTGAACCGCCTTTTCCGTTGTCAGGGCCGGAATTGCTTCTACCATGGATTTAATATTCGGAAGGCCTCTTCTTTCCGCTTCTTCTACCCACTCATCCGAATAGCCGTTTCCGTTGAAGATAATTCTCTGATGATCTCTCGCATACTGCTTGATCAGGTCATGCACTGCTTCATCAAAATTCTCTGCCTTTTCCAGCACGTCACATGCATCTGAAAATGCTTCCGCCACGATCGTATTCAATACAATATTCGGAGAGGCGATGGAATCGCGGGAACCAACCATACGGAATTCAAATTTATTGCCTGTAAATGCAAACGGTGAAGTCCTGTTACGGTCTGTCGCATCCTTTGCAAGATTCGGAAGCGTCTTGACACCAGTTTCCAGCACGCCCCCTTTGATCGAATGCGTTGCCGTTCCGGTGCTGATCAGCTGCGTAAATACATCCTCAAGCTGTTCGCCAAGGAAGATGGAGATAATCGCCGGCGGCGCCTCATTTGCACCGAGACGGTGGTCGTTCCCCGGATCAGCGGCTGATTCACGAAGCAAGTCTGCATGGATATCTACTGCCTTTAAAATACAGGTCAGCACAAGCAAAAACTGTATATTTTCATGCGGTGTCTTACCCGGCTCCAAAAGGTTGATGCCGTCATCCGTCGTGATGGACCAGTTATTGTGTTTACCGGACCCGTTCACACCCGCAAACGGTTTTTCATGGAGCAGACATTTCATACCGTGCTGACACGCCACTCTCTTGAGTGTCTGCATAATGATCTGGTTGTGATCTACCGCAACGTTGGCCTCTGTGTAGATCGGGGCCAACTCATGCTGTGCCGGAGCCACCTCGTTGTGCTGTGTCTTCGAAGATACTCCAAGCTTCCACAGCTGCTCGTTGACATCCTTCATGAAGGATGCAATACGCTGACGGATTGTTCCGAAATAGTGATCATCCATCTCCTGCCCCTTCGGCGGCATGGCGCCGAACAGCGTTCTTCCTGTAAAAATCAGATCCTTTCTCTGAAGGAATTTTTTTTCATCTACCAGGAAATATTCCTGTTCCGGTCCAACAGACGGCGTCACCTTTTTGGAGGTCGTATTTCCGAACAACCTCAGCAAACGCAAAGACTGCACATTGATCGCTTCCATCGAACGCAGAAGCGGCGTTTTCTGATCCAGTGCTTCTCCCGTATAAGAACAAAAGGCCGTTGGAATGCAGAGAATCGCTCCCGCTGCATCATGTCTCACAAATGCCGGAGACGTACAGTCCCAAGCTGTATAGCCCCTCGCCTCGAACGTCGCCCGCAGTCCGCCTGACGGAAAAGAAGATGCGTCCGGCTCCCCTTTGATCAGCTCTTTTCCGGAGAACTCCATCAGAATCGTTCCGTCCGGATTCGGGGCTGTAATAAACGAGTCGTGCTTTTCCGCTGTCACGCCGGTAAGCGGCTGGAACCAGTGTGTATAGTGGGTTGCGCCTTTTTCGATTGCCCAGTCTTTCATGGCCGCTGCAATCACGTCTGCTGTCGCCAGATCAAGCTCCGTACCCTCTTCAATGGTCTTTTTCAACGCCCTGTAAACCTTTTTCGGAAGACGTTCCTGCATTACCTTGTCCGTAAATACATCTTCGCCGAAGATGTTGGCTACGTTATAATACTCGCTCATAAGCTTCTCCTCTTTTCCTTTGATATTTGTGGCCAGCATCCCGCATCCCAGGCTGTGCCCCTTATCTAAAAACAGGGCATTCCAGCACTGATTATGTGGAACGCCCTTGTCACCTGCATTTAAAATACTCTATCTCACTGTAAAAATCAAGCAAAAAATCGGATGCAGCCGGGATTTCAATGTTTTTTACAAAATAGTGTTGGAAAACAAAGCACGGTTATTTATTTTGCCTGAATCATCCCTGCTGCTTGAGCAGCCTGCGCATTTCACTCACCGTCATTCCTGTATTCTTTTTAAACAGCTTGTGAAAATAATTCGGCGACAAATATCCGACCTGCTTTCCGATGTCCTTTGCAATGCTGTCTTCTGTTTTTAAAAGTTCAATCGCATGATCAATACGGATATCCGTCAGAAGCTCCACAAAGCTGCGGTCCAGCTCCTGTGTCAGAAGACGGCTCAGATAAAAAGAGCTGATTCCCAGTTTTTCTGCCACTTCTCCGAGTGAAATATCATTTTTGTAATTTTTTTCAAGGTACAAAACCGCCTCCTCTACATACGAATTATATTCCTTTCCCCGAAAAGAATCCTCTGCTATTTCCTCCAGCATCTGTACGGCTGCATTCAGCACCTCTCCCTCCTCTTTTTCCCGGAAACGTTCCAGCAAACGTCTCCAGGAAATCCCGGACCGGTGTTCCGTATTCAAAAGTTCGGCACATAATTGTATGAAAAGAGCCAGATGCATACGGATTTGTTCTATGCTGTACTCCTGTTCCTTCAGAAATGTGATTCGCCTGTTTATGCTTTCATATACCTGACTCATATGTTCACACGCCAGGGCACCTGCAATCTCTTTCGCATCCATATATACAGAATCAGAATATCCTCCTTCAAAAAAGCATATGGTACCTTCCGAATTCCCTTTCAGTGCCGCACGGCATTCTCCGGGCGTTTCTGTCATTTTCTCAAGCTTTTCCTTCCATCTGCTCACCCCACAGACAAACGATACGCCCGGTCTTATTGCAATTTCCTTTTGCAGCCGTTCCAGCAGTTTTTCCAGCCATACGCGGTAATTTTTTTCACTGATCTGACCTCCGGGAAAAATCAGTAAATATAAGAGACCTTTGTACACTTTATACTGAAGTGTGCAAAAACGCTGCAACTGTTCCAGCGCATGAAACCCGATATGCTCCAGCAGATCGTCCAGCCTTTTCGCCCCGTTCTCTGGCGTATTTTCCCCTTTCTCCGCATCCTGATTCTGCGCCAAAAGTTCCTGTCGCTCCAGTCTGACCGCCACCAAAATTCCTCCCTGAAACACTCTGCCCAGATTAGAAAGCCAGATCTGAAAATTTTCGACATTCAACTGGCCGAGTAAAATCGAAGAGAGCAGTTCATTTCCCAGAGCTTTCTGCATACTTTTCATCTGAATCTGCGCTTCTTCTATTTTAAGAAACTCCTTTTTCTCACTGATCATATTTCCGAGAACACGCGCCACAGCAGATACCAGCCGTTTTTCGTCCACCGGTTTCACCAGAAAATCATTCGCGCCAAGAAGCAGTGCCTGACGGATAAATTCGTAATCGCTGTATGCCGTGTTAATGATCACTTTTGTGTCAAATGCCTTGCCCCGCAGCAGCTCAAGGGCTTCCAGTCCATTCAGCCCCGGCATATTAATGTCTGCAATCAAAAGATCCGGTTTGTCATTTTCCACACATTTTACCATATCTACGCCATTATAAACGCTCGGCAGCACGACAATATCCTGAAAATTATTCTGAAGCATCATTTCCAGACCTCTGCATTCTATTTCTTCATCATCTGCAATCAGAATCCGTATCATTCGTTCCCTCCTTTTCCAGTCAGCTCTCTACCGGAATGCGAATCAACACCTGTGTACCTTCCCCTGCTCTGCTTTCTATTTCAAATTCAGCTGCCCCTTCAAAAAAAATGGTCAGACGCTGATATACATTTGCCAAACCGACCCGTTCCTGCTTCTCCCTCTCAGACGACAATTTTTTCCGCAGCGCTTCCAGTTCCTTTTCCGGTATTCCCTCTCCATTATCAGAAATCAGAATCAGACCTTCCTTCTGCGCTTCCAAATACTGCGTCTTTATCACAATTTGTCCGTCTTTTACATAGGAACCAACACCGTGAATGATGCTGTTCTCTACAAGCGGCTGCAGAATCAGACATGGAACCCTCGTCTGATGAAATCTCTCATCCAGTTCAAAACGGAAACGGATTCTTTTTCCAAACCTCTGTTCCTGCAAATACACATAATCTCCAAGTATTTCGATCTCCTGATCCAGCGTCACTGCCTTGTCCATATAATCCAGACTGTACCGAAGCAGATACGCTGTTCTCTGCAGCAGATCTACCGTCTTTTCTGCGCCTTCCATATATGCATTTTTGGCAATCATATTCATCGTATTGAACAGAAAATGCGGGTTCATCTGCCGCTGCAAAGCGCGAAGCTCACTGGTACGCAAAAGGTTTGTAATCCTCAGGTTTTCCAATTCCTGTTCCCGAAGCGCTACTTTGGTTCTGGCATCCTCCTCCATAATACGGAATTTTTCTTTCATCTGTTCAACCATCATATTAAACACATATACAAGAACGGATATTTCCTGGCATGTCTTTTCTTTTAAGACAACAGCCTTCTGTCCGAACAGCTTTCCATCCCGGATCTGTTCTGCCGCTCTTGTCAGTATCTGAACCGGTGTAACAATCCTTTCACGCAAATATTTTCCCCATACAATTCCATAGATCATCAATATACTCAAAAAACCGGCAAAAACCAAATAATAAAAATTTCCCGTACGTACAAATTTATCGAGCTTGCCGCTCGCAAAACTCAGGAGCTGCAAATGCAGCTGTTTAAATTCTCCGTCTATTCTTGCATAGATGTCCGAAATCTTCTCATATTTTTCCTGAATCTCACCATATACCTTTTTTGTAAACACTGTCTGATTTCCTGACATTTCTTCTTCAATCTCTGAGATCAGCGCCATGCCTTTTTCCTGCATTCCTGCAATATCCGCAATATTCCGCTGAAAATCAACACTGACTCCCATTGTCTTCAGCCTGTCCATCTGTGTGGACAGCAACGCCAGTTGATCATGCATGGCTTCTTCTGCTTCTTTATCACCATTCGCAACGTATGACTGAACCGCCTGTTCTGTCTTTTCCAGCTGCATATAATAAGAATTCAGGCTGACCACCTGACGCATCACATTCGAATAGCTGTAATCTTTTCCAAGGAGAACAAAAAGCGCCGCTATATTCATAATAAGAGCAATTCCAAGGATCATGCCCTGATAGCAGACAAATTCTTTTCGAAGTGTATTTATTTCATTTTTCTTAATCATCTGCCTCAATACAACTGCCATGGTATATCCTCCCGCCTTATATAAGAAACATCCTGTACATTTTCTTTGTCAACTACCATTACATCAACGTACTGGTCTTCCACTTCTCCCAGTCCCTCTTCGAATAGCTGATACATGACATCCATGGCCCGAATCCCCATTTCGCGCGGATTTTGAACAATCGTCGCCTCTACGATCTCCTGCTCTACTGCTCTCGTTGTTGCATCCGTGGAATCAAAGGTCACGATTTTGAAATCTTTGTAGCTTTCTTCATTTTTCTCCCGGAGCAGGCACATACATCTTGATCCATATCCCTCTGCGCAAAAAAATGCAGTAATTTCCGGGTGTTCCTCCAAAAGTCTGGAAACCTTTTCATTTAAAAGAACCCTGTTGGACTCGCCTTCCAAAACCTCTGTGATTTTCATGTCCGGATACTCCTTCAGAGCCTCCTGAAAGCCCTCTGTTCGATCCAGCTGATTCGTACTGCTGCTAAAAGAAGTAATCACGGCAATTTCCGCTTTCCCTCCGCACGCTGCGGCCAGTTTTTCTCCTGCACGCTTTCCCGCCTGAAAATTGTCTGCCCCCACATAACAGGTGCACGCCAGACTTTTTGCATTGCTGTCTACAAACACAACGGGAATCCCTGCTGCTTCTGCCTCCATGACGACTTTCTGAAATTCCGGCGTCACCTCATTCGGAGCGGTTATAATGCCATCCACGCCAGAAAGTATTGCATTTTCAAGCGCATAGACCTGTTTTTCCACATCCAGCTCCGCAAAGCCAATACATTTTACATGGATTCCATACTCACTTGCTCTGTCTCGGAGGCCCCCGGCTGTAATTCCCCAGTATCCCGAGTTCGCCATTGGAGCAACAAACGTAATCTTCCGCTCCGGGACCGACGCTCCATCATACGTTTCTCCGGCCAGCAGCCATATTTCGCCTGCTGTAAACAAAATAACGCCTGCTGCCAACATTGCCATCTCCTTTTTCATGCCGTTTCCCCCAAATTTATTTTATAATACAACCAAAGGGCAAAACCTAAAATGGCTTTACCCTTCCGTCTCTATTATATCTGTTTTTTCCTTTTTTTGCTATAAAAATCTCTTATTTGGTTGCTGCTGCAAGAAGTTCTGCATCATCAAGAATCTGGCATTTGCTCTCAACATCCCAGCGCATTGCGTACGGCTGTTCCGGAGTATACGGCTCCCATTTCAGTTCGTCCGTACTCGGGTCTCCTGTATAAGCGAAATTCACCAGTGCGCTTGCCATGCGATCCTGCAGATCCAATGCATCCTGATTCTCCGGTCCGCCGGAAGCGATCCGTACGATCGGAATCTCAATATTATGCAGATAATACATAATATCAACGCAGTGGAATGCAGTAGTACCGCCGTTAACCGGAATCTCATAAGTAAACATGTAATTATATACCGGAGCGGTTCCGGTTTCAACCTTCTTGGCTGCAACTTCCTTCACACCATTTCTGTAGGAAACTCCTCTTGGTGCCAGGTAGTATGCGTCTGCAAGCTTTTTGTCCGGATAAAGGGCAGAAAATGCGTCTGCAACAGCCTGTGCATTCTCACCATACTGTTCTGTCAGCTTCTCCTGAACCTCTTCATCGGTCCATTCGTTCTTATTGTGGTCTGCCCAGCCGATACCGGTGCTCATATTTCCGCTGCTCTCTGTAAATACAGAACCAACGATCAATGGAACGTCTGCCGTCCAGTCAAGGAATTCATCAGCCAGTCTTCCTTCGTTCTCAACCGGAACCCATGCAAGACCCAGTTCATTCAGGGCCGCTTCTGCTGCGTCATCCAGCTCGCGGTAAGAAATTGTCTTGATCTCCTCGATGTTGGACTCGTCCAGTCCGAGGATTTCCAATGTTTTGTCAGCAACTTCCTTTGCCTGATCCTTCGGCATCGGAGTCAGATAGGAAGTACTCTCAGAAACAACCTTGTCTACCAGTCCTTCACAGTCTGCATACCGAAGCATACCCTGTACTTTTCTTCCACCGCCGGACTGACCCATAATCGTGATATTATCAGGGTCACCGCCGAAGGCTTCAATGTTCTCGTTGACCCATTTCAGAGCCTGAATCAGGTCCTCGTCTCCCAGGTTGCAGGCATATTCAAAATCTCCGCCATAAGAAGACAGATCCAGATAACCAAGGGCATTCAGACGATGGTTCAGAGATACAAATACAACATCTCCATATTCCGCAATATTTCTTCCGTCGTGAGCAACGCCTTCGATGGAAGAGCCGTTCTTATATCCGCCGCCATGCATATAAACGATAACCGGCTGTTTTGCCTCTTTATCAATATTATGCGACCAGATATTCAACACCTGGCAATCTTCATTCTGAATCCAGTAACGATGCGGCCATACAAGCTCATCACCGCCAACAGATGTCTGATCCGGAATCGGACAGATTGGTCCAAATGCCTGTGCTGCACGAACGCCTTCCCACGGCTGCGGGTCCTCCGGAAGGGCAAATCTTTCCGGAACATACGCATAGGGAACTCCCAGGAATGTGTAAACATCGCCATCCATAAAACCACGCAGCTCACCCTGCGCTACGGTTGTTGTCGACTCTGTTGCGGCATATGCCGTACCTGCCATCATGGAAGAAACCGCCAGGCTGGCTATCAAAACTGCTGCTGTAATATGTTTTCTTTTCATACATGCACCTCGTCTCTTTCTGTCATTATTTATGTTACATATTTTCTTCTATTTTTTATTCTGTTTTCCGTTTCTCAGAGTGCGCGCATCTCATGTTTTTATTTTACTTCATCCGGCCTGAAAAGTAATGTCTAAATATTTGTCCTTGGACTATCTGTTTTTGTTCTGACCGGTGCAAAAAAGGATATTAAAAAGAATATTTTCGTATCAGTCCACTGTATACGGATTCGGATTCGTATGGCTGAAAAGCCATTCACGGACTGACGCATTGCTGAAATTAGCCATCCATGACCAATGTGCATTCGGAACAACCGTACCGGCAATATATTCTGTGTAAAGTATTTCTGCGCCCGCAGCCTTCGCCTCATCCCATTCTCCCAGAGCCAAGGCCGCCGCATCTTCTCCGCGAAGCCATCCGTTCCAGCCTCTGTCCTCTTTATTCTGTACAGTGACAGCGCCGGCTTCCTCCAGCTGAGCCACAAGTGTTCTCACATCCTCAGAAGGATTGGTGGGATCATCCACTGCATTCAGGAACCAAATGCTTTTTCCTGCGATCGCGGCTACGTCTTCGCTGGAATAATATTTATCCACTCCAGAAGAGTTGATCTGCGCTGCAAAAAGCTCCGGATAATCCATAGAGAGACGTGCAATCCCTTTGGAGCCCTGGGAAAGTCCCGAACCATAAATACGTGAAGAATCCACATTATAATTTTTAATCACTTCATCTACGAGATGTTTTGCAGCCTGAAGCTGCGGCGTAATCGCATAATCCGGAACCTCTTCTGTTCCAATGTCTTTTGTCCAGGCTTCTGTTACCACCGGATTCTGCGGTGCAAGAACAAAACACGGATGTACTTCCTGCGCTTTTTCACGGGCAAATTCCAAGGCACTCGGATTCGCCAGAAGCTGCGATTGGTTGTTATACCCACGCTCGCCAGAGCCATGCAGGAACAGCACAAGCGGAAGCTTCTCCATTGTCTCGTCCATCTCCTCATATCCCTCCGGAATATACAGACGATAATTCAGCTCAAATCCCGATTCCGGATCAACAAACGTGCCGCTTGTAAACTGATCTGCCAGAAGATTTGCTTCTCCCGTAATATCAAGACGTTTTCCGTATGCCACATCTCCTGACACAGTTACCAGGTCTTCCGTCTGCGTGATCAGCGCTTCCACCGGAAGGCGATGATTAATCTTTACCTCCATATCGTTCATTTTCCCGAAATACAGAGTCGTGCCAAGTGATGCGCCCGGAACATTGCTCGTTGCCAGTTCTACTATCACATAATTTCCAGTATACGCCACGTCTCCCGTTTTTCCTGTATCATTCACATAAACTCTGGTAACTTCCCGTCCCGCAACGGTATAGCTGCTGCGCGTGGCAACTCCTGACTGTATCTCATCCTCATACTGAATCGCAAGCGCGACAAACTTCTCGCCTTCTTCCTGCGTTTCGGTAATCGCAGTCACAGAAAGAATCTCCGCTTCTCCTGCCTCTCCTGCGAGTGCCGAACCTGGGGACAGCATCATCCCAACACACAGCATTGCTGCAAATTTAGCTGTTTTCCATTTCATACTTCTTGTTCCTCCTTTTATGTTTGAGGACGTGCACGTTCCTGCTTGCCGTTATCATATCCGGTGCGCTTCTCTCCTGTCAACAATTCCGGCGCGCAGCATTTTGTCCTTTTTCCCATCCGTGAACCAAATTGTGAAAAATTCAGCACTGTCCCTGCCAAATGTCAAAAAAATGCCCGGTTTCAAAAGCCCTTCCCCCTCCCCGTTTCCTTGACTTTCCATATACGCTTTTCTATAATAAATGTATCAATTTAGTTTTACAGGGGGAACGGCGGCATGAAAAAACAAAACATTTTTCTGATTCTTGCTCTTTTGCTTTTTTCGGCAGCCGGAATCACCGTTCTTTTCCGGAAAACAGACAGTCCGGAGCTTTCCGCCCACCATCCGCGCATTGCTGCAATTATGATTGATCCTGACGTTATTTTCTGGAACGACGTCTGGCAGGGTGTGCGCGATACAGCCGCGGAACATCACATCGCGTTATCGGAATATCCATATGAACAGTATGATTCCGATGTATCCGATCTTGTCGAGACAGCGGTGCTCGCAGGCGTTGACGGTATCCTCCTTCGTTCGCAGGATACGCCCTCCGATTCCCTCCAAAATGCCTTGCAATCTGCCAGAAGCCACAATATTTCCATTGTAACGCTAGATGTTGACGCCGGTGAAAATTACAGAGACGCGTTTATTGCCATTGACAACCAGGCTGCCGCTGCAGAACTAGCCAAAAAAGCGGCAGAACTTCTTGCAGAGGGCAAGTCTGCTGCCATGGTAAAGACTCCCGACAAATTTATGTCACAGGCCGCCTCCTCCCGCATAGCCGCTTTTCGGGATACGTTCGAAAAAATCCTTCCGGAATGCAAGCTTACGGTTCTTGAGTTGCCCGTAGACGAAGGTCTCCGGCTGCCTGTTCTCATGCAGTTTCTTGAGGAAGAATCAAACCTCGGACTGCTGTTCGGCTGTGCACATCTGATCTGAAAAAAAGAAAGGATCTGATCCCTACACCATTTCGGCTGATCACACCCGACAACTTTGACAGCTCATTCTGACCAAGGAGGAGGAACTATGTATTCTTTGCTGATTGTGGAAGATGAATTATTGCCGCGAACCGCACTTCATTCGATGATCACAACTAACTTTCCGGAATTTACCGATGTCCGCGAAGCTGCAAGCAGCGAAGAGGCAATGGAAATTATGCGTACATACCGGCCGGATATCCTCCTGGTAGATATCAACCTCCCGGGCCGGACAGGTCTGGAGCTGTGCCAGCAGCTTGCCGATCAGGGACTCGCCGGCCACACGATCATTACTACGGCTTACGGCCGCTTCAGTTATGCCAGACAGGCAATGGACATTGGCTGCCAGGCCTATCTTCTGAAGCCGATCAATGACAGAGAGCTGGAGGCAGCACTCAAAAAATGCATTGCTCAGATAGAAAAAACAAAACACACCACTCATATCACCCAAGGCCTGGAAACCATGCGCAGCTACATCCAACCCTATATGCTGCGCAGTTTCAGAGAAAACGGCCTCGCTCCGTCACTGCTTCAAAACGGCTACGGATGGCCTCAGGACGGACATTTATCTTCTTTTTTCCTGAAATGGCAGACCGCACTTGACGACGAAGCTAGCTTAAACCTGCTGTGCTCCTGGAATTCTATTTTTCAGAGTGCCTTTCATATCATTGCTGACGTCTCCCATGGTACACTTTCTATTTTGCTGCAGCAGAAACCTTTTGCCAAACAGTGTCCTGTCCGTACTTCCTTCTGGCTCTTTACAAGTCTTGCTGTCCGGCAAAGTACAAAAAAAACCGGTACCTCCGGCAAACTCGCGTTTTCAGGTCCCTTTTCCGATTATCAGCAGTTAAATCATGCGTTTCAAAATGGAGCAGGCCTTCTCTTCGCCCAGACGATACCAGAACAGCCTTACCTTGAGGCCGGTTCTTTCCTTGGCAAAACCTGTTTTTCCAAAAAAAGACGAAACGTACTACGCCAGAAAATCGTACAGCGTTTCCGCGAAAAAAAGCTGGAACGCGCAGCGTCTATGCTGGATCGTATTGAAAAAGAGAATCCGGAGCAGATGATACAGCTTCTTCTCGAATCCCTTTGGACCTTTTGGCCGGCTCTTGATATCGCTGCCATCTGGAGTACCCTTGCAGACCTGTCTTTCGGCGCATCTGGAATCCATCGGTGGCTGCGCCAGATCTGGAAGCACCATCTTTCAGGATCGCAGCAGCTTCCATCTGATTCTGTTGACACCGCGCTACGGATTATGCAGACGCGCTATACGGCGCCCCTTTCTGAAGCCTGTGTTGCAGAGGAAGTCGGATTAAGCCAGTCTTACTTTTCACGGTTGTTTAAACAAAAAACAGGAGAAAACTTTTCAACTGTCCTGCTCAGAATACGCCTGCAGCATGCGCGCGAACAGCTGGACCGTGGCGCCAGTACCTCAATCAGATCGCCGCTGACTGCGGCTTTGCTTCCGGCCGATATCTTGATATGAACTTCAGACAGCTTTACGGACTTCCGGTCGCACAGTACTGTCTTCAGAAAGGAGAAGAAGCTTGAAACACATTTTCTCACTTACATATACCAGTCTCCGCACGAATCTGATGATCCGCTGTATATCGCTCGTAGTTATGATTACCGCAGCCATGGGGTGTCTGCTCGGGATTATGCGGCATGAAAATTCTTCTGTCCTTCGCATGCTGGAGCAGGAAATGATTTCGAATCATTACTTTTCAGAAATCTCCCATTTGCAGGGACAGCTTCTTGCCTACATCAATACGGATTACGAAGAGGATGCGGAACAATGCCGTAAAATTGTCGAACAGTGCGTCTCTTACGCCGAAACACTGTCGAATTATTACGCCCATCCCCAATTTGACGATCAACTTCATATGGCGTTATCCTTACAGGAGGCGCTGGAGCTCTTCCTTGCCACCCCGAGCAGCAGTTCCTCGTATTTTTACCGCCAGGTAACCCATATCGCCAAACTGATCCAAAACAGCGAGCGCTTTCTCTCCCGAATCGAACAACAGCTTATTGACGAAAATATCCGTGCCTTCCGCCACATGCAGGTCCTGCGTACCGGAATGATCGCAGCTCTGGCTGCCGCTGTGCTATCACTTGGCTTGTGGTTCAGCTATCGGATTGCCAATCGTATGGTGGAACCGATCGAACAGCTCACCGACCAGGTACAAAAAGCAGAATCCGAATTTCTTTCCTATCGACCGGAACAGAAGGTATCGGAGAATTCCCATGAAATTGCCGTGCTTTCTCACGCATTCTACAGTATGATTACAACGCTTCAAACACAGACAAGAGAAAAAAATGAAAAAATAGAAATGCAACAGAAATTAAATGAACTTAATTTTCAGAACATGCAGATGAAGGTCCATCTTGCGCAGAGCAAACTTTGTATTACGCAGGCGCTAATCCACCCTCATTTTCTGTTTAACTGCCTGAACACGATTTCAAGCATTGAATATCTGGAAGGTGCAGTTCGATCCAGAAAAACCACGCAACTGATCGCAACGTTCCTGCGCGATGCGCTTTCCCGTGTGGGCAGCATTGTCAAAATCCGGGAGGAACTGGAAAGCATCCAGCGCTACGTGGAAATCCAGAAACTTCGTTTCGGAGAGCGCATTGCCTATGAAGCATACGTCCAGGATGACTGCCTGGATGCCCGGATTCCGGCAATGTCTCTTCAGCCTATTATTGAAAACGCCATCGTTCACGGTATCGGCCGCACACCCCGCGACGGTCGTATTCTTTTAAATATCTCGCAAAAAGAGGAACGTGTTCACGTTCACGTATATGACAGTGGGCGCGGCATCTCTTACGCGCAGATTGCAAATATAAAGGAAGCCCTTCAAAAAAACATCCTCGATGAAGGCAATCCATACATCGGCCTGAAAAGTACTATGGCCCTTCTGAAATCATGCTTTCACGAGGATGTTGTGCTGGACCTGAAAAGTTTGGAAGGCCAGTATACCTCCGTGTATCTGGACTTTCCGCTGTTTCTCAGTGACAGATAACTGCTATTTCACAAAGAACCGATAGGACGTCGTTGTTCTGTATGGTTCTCCTGCCTTCAGAATCGGCTTCGGAAAGCCCTCCTGATTGATCGAGTTCGGATAATACTGGGATTCCAGACAGAAGCCCTGCCGTTTTTTGTAAATGACTCCTCCCTTGCCTTCGTGATCTGTGATAAAATTGCCGGCATAGAACTGTACGCCGCAGCAGTCGGTAAATGCTTCCATTGCAATACCTGTGCGGTCACAGTATGCCTCTGCCATTTTTTTCATCTCACCGTTCTTTTCAGACAGCACGTAATTGTGGTCATAGCCTCCGACAAACTTCAGCTGCTCAAAATCAGCCTCTATATCCCTGCCAATTGGCTTTGCAACAAGGAAATCCATCGGCGTACCCGCTACCGGTGCAATCTCTCCGGTCGGAATTGCCTTGCCATCCCTGACCGGTGTATACGCCTTTGCCAGAAGCAAAAGCTTGTGATCCTCCATCGAACCTCCGTCATGGCCCGCCAGATTGAAATACGAATGGTTTGTGAGATTTGCTACCGTATCCTGATCGGACATTCCTTCATAAGCCAGAATGATTTCATTTTCATCCGTCAGCGTATAGGTAACAGATACCCGGAAATTCCCTGGGAAGCCCTGGTCTCCATCGGGACTTTCGATTGTGAAAGTAATCTTGTTTTTTGTTTCATCCAGGTCAGACACCTGCCATTTACGTCTGTCAAAACCATCCTGCCCGCTGTGCAGGTTGTTCTCATTGTCATTCTGGTACATCTGGTACATTGTCCCGTTTATTTCAAAACGTCCCTGGTCAATGCGGTTGCCGCTACGCCCGATTACTGCACCAAAATAGCATGTATTCTTGAGATAAGCCTCCGGCGTATCGTAGCCCAGAACCACATCGCGCACGACGCCCTCCCGGTCCGGAAGCTGTACGCTCACAAGTGTCGCACCTAAATCAGTGACAGCCATTGTCATGTTGTTTTTGTTGGTAAACGAATACAGGGACAGCGGGGTACCGTCCGGCATCGTTCCGAAATTCTTCTTCATACTTTTACTCCTGCCTGATTATGCAAATGGATTTTCTGTCCGATATGGTACATGCTTCGGATGATTGTAGCCGATCTCATCCGGGCAGACACCGATGTATTTAAACACCTCGTACAAAGCCTTGCCATGGTGACCGAATGCCACCGCTCCGTGATGCGGATAGTTACCCTCGATCAGCACATGACGGTAAAAACGTCCCATCTCCGGAATTGCAAAGATACCAATACCGCCAAAGGACCGCGTTGCCACAGGAAGAACCTCTCCCTGCGCCACATATGCGCGCAGCACATTGTCTGACGTACTCTGCAGACGGAAGAATGTAATATCACCCGGAACAATATCTCCCTCCAGCGTGCCCTGCGTCACCTCTTCCGGAAGGCTTCTTGCCATAATCAGCTGGTATTTCATATCGCACGAAGACAGCTTCTTCGCATTTGTGTTGCCGCAGTGGAATCCCATAAAGGTATCCTTATGTGTATAATCAAACTTGCCTTTGATCTCAGATTCATACATATCTGCCGGTACAGAATTGTTAATATCGAGCAATGTAACGATATCGCCGCTCACACAAGTTCCGATAAACTCAGAAAGTGCGCCGTAAATATCTACCTCGCAGGACACCGGAATCCCGCGGCCCGTCAGACGGCTGTTTACATAGCACGGTACAAATCCGAACTGTGTCTGGAACGCCGGCCAGCACTTGCCTGCTATTGCAACGTACTTCCGGTACCCTTTGTGCTCCTCCACCCAGTCAAGCAGCGTCAGTTCGTACTGCGCAAGCTTCGCAAGAATTTCAGGCTTTTTATTTCCTGCTCCAAGCTCTGCTTCCATGTCCTTTATCACATCAGGAATACGTGGGTCATCCGCATGCTTATTAAACGCTTCAAACAAATCAAGCTCTGAATTTTCCTCAATCTCCACGCCGAGATTATAAAGCTGCTTGATCGGTGCATTGCATGCCAGGAAATTCAGCGGACGCGGCCCAAAACTGATAATCTTCAGATTTTTCAGTCCAACAACTGCACGTGCGATCGGAACAAACTCATGAATCATATCTGCACATTCCTCTGCCGTCCCTACCGGGTACTCCGGAATGTATGCTCTGATATTTCTCAGTTTCAGATTGTAGCTAGCATTGAGCATGCCGCAGTACGCATCGCCGCGCCCCTGCATCAGATTATCACCGGTCTCCTCAGCTGCTGCCACAAACATAGCTGGTCCGTCAAAATGCTTTGCAAGAAGTGTTTCAGAAATCTCCGGCCCGAAATTGCCAAGATAAACCACAATCGCCTCACAGCCAGCAGCCTTTACATCTTCAAGCGCCTGTACCATATGGATTTCACTCTCAACGATGCACACCGGACATTCATAAATATCTGCTGCATCATACTTTGCCTTGTAAGCCTCCACCAGAGCCTTTCTTCTGTTCACAGACAGAGACTCCGGGAAACAGTCACGGCTTACGGCCACGATTCCAATTTTTACTTTTGGAATATTGTTCATCTTTTTATCCTCCTGATTCTTATTTTTTATATCATTGAAGTGTACACAGTACACTTTTGTTTCCTCTATCTTACGGTCAGTCCGGAATTTCCGGTCATCAGATACCGGCCCTGACTTTATCCTTTTTCACTACAACAACGCTTCAAAGAGCGGCCTGCACGTCGGATAAATCTGTTTAAACTGTGCATACCTTGCCTCATATTTTTCTACCAACGCTGCCTCAGGTTCTACTGTGTCCACAATCCGCACCAGCTTTTCTGCCGCATCCTCCACCGATGCAAACACTCCGCAGGCAACGGCTGCCAGCATCGCACCGCCAAGAGCCGGACCTTCCTCGCTCTCAATCACATCGACTTTCAGGTTCAGTACATTGGCAATAATCTTCTTCCACAGAGGACTTTTTGCTCCGCCGCCACAGATCTTTGTGCGTTCAATCTGAATGCCAAGTGCCCTGGCCACTTCAAGTGAATCCCGCAACGCAAATGCCACGCCTTCCAGTACAGCCTGCGTCATATCGGCTCTCGTCGTATCCATCGTCATTCCAATAAAGGTCGCACGCGCATTCGGATTGTTATGAGGCGAACGTTCTCCCATCAGATACGGCAGAAAATACACATGGTTTTCGCCCAGCTTTTCAATCTGTTTCTGCTCACCGGCATAGTCTTTTGTGCCGATAATCTCATCCATCCACCATTTGTTGCACGAAGCCGCACTCAACATACATCCCATCAGATGATAATGCCCGTCTGCATGTGCAAATGCATGTAACGCATTAAACTTATCTACGCCGAACTTTTTCGATGAAATAAAGATCGTACCACTCGTTCCAAGGGATATATTACACATGCCGTCCCCGACTGTTCCGGTACCGACTGCTGCTGCCGCATTGTCTCCGGCTCCTGCCACAATCTTTACCTGCTCCGGAATATCAAGTTCTTTTGCAATCGCCGGAAGAACGGTCCCCACTGCTTCGTAACTCTCGTATACCTTTGCCATCTGTGCTTCCGACACACCACAAATCTCGAGCATTTCTCTCGACCAGCACCGGTTCTTTACATCAAAGACCAGCATGCCCGATGCATCTGATACGTCCGTACAGTGCACACCGGAAAGCCGGTAGGCAATGTAATCCTTCGGAAGCATAATCTTTGCAATCCTTGCAAAATGTTCTGGCTCTTTATTTTTAACCCAGAGAAGCTTCGGCGCTGTAAAACCGGTAAATGAAATATTTGCCGTATATTCCGACAGCTTTTCCTTTCCGATCACCTGATTCAGATAATCACATTCTTCGTATGTACGCCCATCGTTCCACAGAAGCGCCGGCCGGATCACCTGATCCTTATCGTCAAGAATCACAAGGCCGTGCATCTGGCCGCCAAAACTGATCCCCGCAACCTGGCTCCGGTCACAGTCTGCGAACAGCTCTTTTAATCCTGCCATCGTCTGCTCATACCAGTCCTCCGGATTCTGCTCAGACCAGCCCGGATTGGGAAAATAAATCGGGTACTCTTTCGATACAATCTTGTGAATCTTCCCGGATTCGTCCATCAAAAGAAGCTTGACAGCCGAAGTACCGAGGTCAATACCTGCATAAAACATGAAATCCCCCTTTTCTCTCAACTCTCTTTCAATTCTACAGAAACAGGCCTGACAGAGCGTACGCTGTTCTTTTTAGCTGGGAATTACATGCAGCTGTGAATCCGGCGAAGCCCCCGTCATAATCTCAATCGCTTCTGGAAGATTCCAAAGCTCCACCTCTGTATGCTCTCCGCCATTCTCGCCGTCCCGTGTCCATGCCACCGGAAGCGCTGATGTTATTTTAAGATACTTTGTTTTAAACCGCACGACATTTTTGCTTGTCTCATCCTTCATCAGAATCGCCGTAATAACCTCCGGCCAGTCAGCCAGATTCTGAGGCGTGCGTACCAGCATAACCTCAAACAGCCCGTCATTCAGCTCCACATTTTTCCCGGTTAACCCACGGATGCCCGCCACTGAGGTAGAATTGGAAACCATCCCATACATGAACTCTCCCTCATCGGTGAATTCCTCGCTCTCTATCCGAAGGAAATAGCTCTTCCAGCTTCCCACCCGCTTCATGCCCTCCAGGAGGTAGGCAGTATGGCCCAGCATGTTTTTCAGCTCCTGATTCGTCTGATAGGAAACATCGGTCAGAAAACCGAAAGCCGCCACATAAACGAAATACGCATCATTGAATTTACCGATATCACATGCAAAAGGATCTCCTTTTACAATCAGCTCTGCAGCCTGCTCCATCTGCTTCGGAATACCGAGACTGTTTCCAAAATCATTCGTACTGCCCGCCGGTATGTAACCGATGGTCCGCTTTACTCCGCTTTGCATCAGCCCGCTTACCACCTCGTCCAGCGTGCCGTCGCCGCCGCTGCAGACCACCTCGTCGTAATCCCCGGCACATCTTTTTATAATATCGCTGGCATCCAGACCTTTTTTCGTCGGATATACCGTTATCTCATAACCATTTGCTGAAAAAAGCTCCAGAATTGCTGAAAGATGGTTCCTGATCAATCCCTTTCCTGATCTGGGATTGTACACAAACAGCATTTTTTTCATATCCTGTCTCCTGTACTGTTTTCTATCTTATAATTTTGCCTGATCTCTCACAAGACAAATTATTGTCAAATTATCTTCATTTTTTGTTATAAATACGGTCCGCGTCGCGCTTTTTCACCTTGCAGATTTTCCGGTCATACGTGTACAGGCCATTGATCTCTTCTTCCACATCGCACACCTGCGTATATACGGCTCCTGCAAGTCCCTCCTGCTCCAGCGCGCGTATCTGTTTCTGGAGCTGCACAAAAGCCTCCGCAAACTCTTCCACGTTCTGATAAGAGCGATATCCATAAGAAACGCTTGCATACATGTGGCCCGGAACCGGACAGGAATACCCTCCATATTCCGAGAGCACAAAAGGACGCCTGCCTTTCTGTACCCGAAGCGGCCGGAAATAATTGTGGACACTCCGAATATCCCCGCCTCCCTGGTCAAACCAGCCGCTTGCATGGTCCACCAGACGCGTAGGATCTTCACGTTTTATTTTTTTAGTCACGCGCAGCGCGTCAAACTGTCCCCAACCTTCATTAAACGGCACCCACATGCCGATACAGGGACAATTATAGAGCTGCATCACTGCCGCAATACATTCCTCCAGCCACTGCGCGCGGGCCTGTTTATCAGTCCTTGCGAAAAAACTGTAATGGCTGTCCTTCACCTGCGTGCCCGCAGGCGGCAACACGGTCGGCAGATAGCACAGGCGTTTCAAATCCAGTGGTCCGCCTCCGTTTACCATATCCTGCCACACCAGCATGCCGATACGGTCACAGTGATAATACCAGCGCATCGGTTCAATCTTCACGTGTTTGCGTAACATATTAAAACCAAGCTCTTTCATCTTGGTAATATCGAATACCATCGCCTCGTCACAGGGCGGCGTGTACAGGCTCTCCGGCCAGTACCCCTGGTCAAGTACCCCGTTCACAAAATATGGCTTATTATTCAAAAACAGCCGTGCAATCCCGTTTTTATCGTGCCCTGTCGAAAATTTACGCAGAGCAAAATAGCTTCTTATCGTGTCCTCACCCGCACGAATCACCAGATCATACAAAAAAGGATCCTCGGGGCTCCACACATGAACCTCCGGCAGCGTAATCACCGTCGTTGCCATTACCTTTTCAATCTGCTCTCCTGCATATACGCTGCATCTGCCCTCTGCCCCTCTTTCCGCCGCCACAAACGACGATGCCGGAATCTGGTGCAGATAAGAACTCCACCTGCCGCTGACCAGCACCGCCACATCCAGCGGCTCCGTCATCGTCAGCTCCAGCTTCACCTCTCCCTCATCAAACCGAGGCGTAATCTTTATATTCTCGATATAATTTTCCGGAACCCATTCCAGCCACACAGTCTGCCAGATGCCGCTTACTGCCGTATAAAACATTCCCTCCGGAGCCAGCGTCTGCTTTCCGCGTGCCGCCTGGCCCTTGTCCGTATCGTCCTGCACACGTACCCAGATCGTATTCTTTCCCTCATGCAGCTGCTCTGTCACATCAAATGTAAAGGACAGATATCCTCCTCTGTGTCCGCCCAGAAGCTTTCCGTTCCACCAGACAATACATCGCTCATCCACTGCCCCAAAATGCAGCAAAAGACGCTTGCCTTTTGGAACCTCCGGAATCTCCACACTACGAAAATACCAGAGGTATTCCCCTGGATGCAGCTTTTTCCCAACTCCGGACCGGCTGCTTTCCGGCGCAAACGGCACCAGAATCCTGCCGTCAAAATTCTCCGGCCTGTTTCCCTTTTTTGTAAATGCGTAATGCCAGTGCCCATTCAAACAAATCCACTCACTGCGCTGCATCTGCGGCCTTGGATACTCCTTTGGTACCGCCTCCGATGCCGCCTGCTCACTCCAGACGGTCTGCAACTCATATGTTCTTTTCTTTTTCTTCTGTCCCGCCTTTGCCGCTGTCAGGGCATCCAATATGCGCATTCTGCTCACTCCTTCTCCCTCAGTTCAGGGGCTACCCCAAAATCGGTATTTTGGTAACAGTTCCCTCGCTACCAACAGTATAAATCATTTCTTCTCATGAACCAAGTAGATTCTTAAGATTTAAGATAATCTTTATGAATTTAAAAAAATGCTATACTGGTTTCTTTTTCTTTTTGCCATAATAAAAGGCCTTCTATGAACTAGATTTTATCATAGAAGACCTGATATTCAAACTTTTACAGACTTTTTTCACAGTCTTTGTTTAAATAAATATTTTTAAACTATTTGTAACTATTTAAAATTTCTCCAACTGCCTTTTCCACCGTATCAAATTGTGCATACCCATCCAGATACAGACAGATATTCCCCTCCTCACCAATCAACAAAACATCCTTATCAAAAGGATCTTCCATCTCACTGGCGATACGCAGCAATTCTTCTTTCTCTGACTCTTCACCAATCAAGACGATACGTTGTATTCTACCGCTTTCCTGTTTCAGCAGCTTGAGTATATCCGGAATAGAATCCTCCGTCTTTTCCTGCTGTACGGACAAATATCCCATTCCATGATCGAAGACGTTTTGGAGCAGTTCGTCTGAGACATCCTTATTAAAAATCAGGAGACCAAAAGAATCTGTTTCTGGAAACGCAAATTTTATTTTCGTTTCTGCTTCTTTTTCCGGATTCTCTTTCTTTTTCAATAGACAATCATCTGTTATTTCACTGTTACCTCATCTACCGAATGTAATTCTTTGATATATTCTTCAAACATATCCAATGACATAAGAACCATTCTTGGTTTTACTCCTTCTTCTTCACCAACAACACCAGCTTCTTCAAGCTGATCCATTATCCGGACGGCACGATTAAAACCTATCTTAAATATGCGCTGTATCATACCAATAGACGCTTTATCTTTCTCAATGATAAATTTTCCTGCCTCAATGAAATAGGGGTCTAATTCACTTTTATTGCAAGCTGACTGCACTCGCTCTGATTTCTTTTCATAGTCCACGCCATAATATCCCACCATCTGACTTTTGACAAAATTAATCACACTCTCCATTTCCCTATCAGAAACATATGTCCCTTGTACACGCAAAGGCGTTCTTGCGCCCTGCGGATAAAACAACATATCGCCGTCAGACAATAAATCCTCTGCCCCTTTAGCGTCTAAAATCGTTCTTGAATCTATGGCAGAAAACACATTGAATGCTATGCGGCTTGATATGTTTGCCTTAATGATACCCGTTATCACCTCTACAGACGGTCTTTGCGTAGAGATAACAAGATGTATTCCGGCAGTTCTCCCCATTTGCGCCAGCCTGCAAATGTTTTCTTCTGTGTTACCGCTATACGCTATCATCAAGTCTGAAAAGTCATCTATAATAATAACAATTTGTGGCATCTTCTGTGGCGGTTCATCACTAGAAGAATATTTCTCTACGGCTTTATTATACCCCTTCAAATCCTTTACGCCAAATTCTGCAAACTTTCTATACCTATCAGTCATTTCAGCAGCCCCCCATTGTAAAGCCCCTGTTGACTTTCTTAAATCCGTCACGACTGGAATAAGTAAATGCGGAATACCGTTATACATAGTCAAGTTTACCGCCTTTGTATCTATCATCAGCAGTTTTACATTGTTTGGGTCTGCCTTATACAGAATGCTCATTATAAGGCTGCTGATACATACTGACTTGCCAGAGCCGGTAGTGCCTCCGATAAGCAAATGACACATATTATCAAGGCTTTCAATAATGGTATTTCCTACTACATCTTTTCCAACGGTGACCGCCAAATCAGAGGGATTTTCCATAAACTCTTTTGATTCTATCATTTCTCTAAATGTGACTATGGGCAATTCTTTGTTTTCCACATCTATGCCTATGGTTGTCCTGCCGGGAATGGGTGCTTCTATATGGAGGTTAGCAGCTTCTAAGTTCAGTTTTATATCATCTTCAATTTTCAGCACATCACGAACACGAACGCCTTTTCCAATCTGAATTTCAAACCTTGTGAAACGTGCGCCGTGTGATATTTCCACAATATCCGCATTCACACCAAATGCTTCAAATGTCTGCTTTAGTTTCTCTGCCTGTTCTTCTGTCTTACCTATATAGTTTTCTGAATCCTCCATTTTATCTAACAAACTAACAGGTGGAAATATATATTTAAATGGTTCTGGCTCTTCTATTGCTGTTTCTGTTGTAAGTAGATTATTTCCTTTCGGTATTTCGATTTCTTCTTTAATCAGCTCTGATTGCGATTCTTTAACCACTATTTCCGTTATTTTGTTCGCCCTGTCAATCTCTGCATATGCTTCTAATACTGACAATTCCGCTTCCTTTTCTGCATTATCAGCAGTATTCTCCATTTTCCTAGTGCTTTCCAGCTTTAAAATGTCCATTATTTTACTTATAAATGACATAATCTTCCCACCTGCATAACTTTCATAAAGCTTATCAAGTTATTTTAACCTATATTTCGTGCCTCTGCCTTTGCCTTCAAGAAGTACCACACCTTTTTGTACCAAATCTTTCAATAATTGTGTCGTCTTTGATTTGCCAAAAGGTACATACGGTGTAATTTCGCTTATTGGTTTCAGCATTGTCTTGCTTAAAATTTTATAGATTGCACTTTCATCTTCCGTTAAATTCAAATCGTTTTCAAAAACCGGAAGCACGATTTTTATAGTATTTTCTGATACTTCAAAATCTGGTTTTATGAAACCTTCTTCATAGAGTTGTTTTATTCTTGTGATTCCTGTTCCGAATATCTCGACAAAACCCAATCTATAAAATACATTTGCAAGATTTCTATTTCTTAAAACAGAAAGTTTACCAGATAAATATTCTTCCGCTGTTATTCCAGATGGCAAACCACCAGGAGAAACCACTTCAATTCTGTCATCAAACATCAAAACTCTGATTTGAGATTCAACATCCCAAACTCTGTGAATCAAAGCATTGGCAATTGCCTCTCTAAAAGCAACTTCCGGTATTTTCTCCATCTTTTTTCTATCAACCCCCTGTATTACTTCATATTGGTAATAATCTCTAAATACAGGTATCGACTTTTCATATGCATCTAATATGGAGATATGCTCAAATGTCGTTCTCTTTTGAATAATGCTGATGTTTTCACCGAATTTCACTATATCAATTCCTGGAAAATGATTTTTATCTGCCAAAAGACCTGCCGCATTATTATATCCATTGACATTGTCATATAAGTTTAGTGTTTTTAATGTATCCTGGTTAAATGTTTCAATCTGAATACTTTCTTCCAACTTACGATGCAAAACTTCAAAAGACAGTTCCTGTTCTTTACATGGCAACTCTTCAAATCTGATGTTTTTCCCATCCAAAATAAGCCTTGAGAATTCCAGTGTATCTACCTCTATCGTTGCTGTATCGTTTCGCTTATATGCTTTTGATTTATATAAATACGGCTTCTGAAGTCCACTTTTTACAAGGAGTTTTATCGTCTGATCATTATTCTGTACTTCAAGTGTATAATTAGGTTGAGGAAAAATACTGTCATTGATTTTATTTTCAATATCCAAACAAGATTGTTTTACATCTGGCAATCCTTTCATGTTGCCATCATCATTAACCCCAAAAAGGATTGTTCCACCATCATAATTCGAAAAGGCACTAACTGTTTTTAAAAAGGTATTCGTAACCGTTTCCTTAAATTCTAATGTTCTCGTTTCACGCATATGAATCGTATTCCTCCAATCTTATTGATTATATTATATGCAGAAACAAGCGAAAAAACAATCGTATTTTTTTACGATTGTTTTTTCATTCGTTTTCGATTATAAATTTCATATTTCACTTAGAAATTACAGTTGCTTGGTTACTGTCTGCCAGGGATTCCAGGTATGTACTGTTGTTTTCGCAAGTATTTCTGATCTTACCACGCCACATACTGTACGCCTTTGTATCCGTCCCCCTCGTCTTCCCAAAAAATATCTCCCACCTGCAACTTTTTAATCAACTTCTTATATTCCGGCCTGTTAAAATCTTTTCCCGATATCTTGTCCATATAAATATTCCTGCTAAAAATCCCTTTCTCCTGTAACGCATTCATCTGCCTGTCCTCATTCTGATCTGTACTTCATACCCGTATGTATCCATACTCCTTACCCATCCGAATCCCTCCTATTTTCGTATAATAAAAACAGCCTGCTCCACACAGACTGTTTTATAATAAACGCTAAATAGCCAAAACCTTCTTCTGAAATCTATTACCGTTCCTCTCTTTTATCCCTTTTCCCGCCGAATGCAAACCATCCGACCAAAGCAAGGAAGGCCACGGCCACAAGCATCCACCCCACAAGCAGCATCGGATTATTTTCTGCTTTCGCGCGCGGCGCAAACATATCCCAGTAACCTTTCAGATATACAATGACCACAAGCACCGGAATCCCATATGTAATATAGCCGCGGACAAATGCCGGGAACTTCATACCGGTTCCTGCATTCGCTTCTTTGATGAAATGCTTCCAGCCCCAACCGTTTTTCTGTGTACAGAACATCAGATACACAAGGGAACCAAGCGGAAGCAGGTTGCTGGAAACGAGGAAATCCTCGAGATCCATGATTCCTGTGCCAGAGCCAAGCGGCTGAATTCCAGAAAGGACATTAAAGCCGAGCACTGCCGGCATTGACAGAAGAATAATCAACACAATATTGATCGCAACTGCCTTTTTCCTCGAAACGCCAAACAAATCCATTGCAAACGAAATGATATTCTCAAATACGGCAATGACCGTTGACAGAGCTGCAAACGACAGGAACAGGAAGAACAGACTTCCCCAGATCCTTCCGCCTGCCATCTGATTAAAAATCTGCGGAAGCGTAATAAAAATGAGGGACGGCCCTGCATCCGGCTCCACGCCAAACGAGAAACAAGCCGGAATAATAATCAGCCCTGCCATCAAGGCTACAAATGTATCAAGAATCCCGATGCTCATCGCCTCTCCTGTCAGAGAACGGTTTTTGTCCAGATAACTGCCGAAAATCGCCATTGCTCCGATTCCGAGGCTTAAGGTAAAGAATGCCTGGGACATCGCTCCAAACACAATATCACCGATTCCTATCTCTTTCATCTTCTGGAAATCCGGAACAAGATAGAACTTCACGCCTTCCATTGCTCCCGGCAGGCGCACAGAATGTACAGCCAGCACGATAATGAGCCCCAGAAGTGCAATCATCATCACCTTCGTAATCCGCTCCACACCCTTTTGCACACCAAGCGCACAGATACCGAACGAAATCACCACGGCAAGCACCATCCACAGCGTCAGCGTTCCCGGAGACGAAAGCATCTCATTGAATTTTGCTCCCGATGCCTGCGCATCCAAAATAGAACCGGAAAAATCTCCCCTGACGCAGCGGAAACAATAATACATCATCCATCCTGCCACCATGGTATAAAACATCATCAGCAGATAATTTCCTGCCATGCCAAACCAGCCGTAATGATGCCACTTTGTCCCCTTCGGCTCAAGTACGCGAAAAGAAGTAGCACAGCTCTTCTGGCTGCCTCTTCCGACCGAAAACTCACAGACCATAATCGGCCATCCCATCAGTACAAGAAAAGCCAGATAGATCAGAATGAACGCCGCTCCTCCGTACTTTCCTGTCATGTACGGAAACTTCCATACATTTCCAATTCCTACCGCGCAGCCGGCCGAAACTAAAATAAAACCAAGGCGGCTGCCAAATTTTTCTCTTTCCTTCATTTTTTCTCTCCTTGCAATTTACTGACCTTCCAGATAATTGTAAAACACCGAAGTAAACCGGTACCAAAAGCCAAATAAACCCAGAGAAAAGTCACCCTCTATTTTGTGGCTTTTCCCCGGGTTCTGACTTTACAACAAATTCACAATTAACTATACTGTTATTCAGTATAACTGATCGTCAAAGTTCTGTCAATTTCAGAAACCAGATTTTATTACATAAAAATCCATTAATCCTCCCACGGCCGGATGCGGTAGCGTGCCCCCACCGCTTCACAAATCTTCCGGCATTCTGCTTCTTCGTCCTTTGTCAGTGTCGTATCTACCGTCGTCATGACAACCTCCGGCACGTATTTTTTACATTCTTTCGCAAAAGAAAGCATCGCTTCAAAGGACTGTTCTCCAAACTTCGGGCGCACCAGCTCATAATATTTTCCAGCATCCGGTGTGTTCAAACTGATCGACACAGTATCAATCAATCCCTCAAACAACGGCGCAATATTTTTCCCATTCACCAGATTCCCCAGACCATTCGTATTGATTCGTATCTTCTTTCCATATCGTTCTTTCACAAACCGTGCCGTTCCCAGCAATACCTCCAGCGCCTCTGTCGGCTCTCCGAATCCGCAAAATACCACTTCCCCATATTTTCCCATATCAAATTTGTCAAATTCCGCCTTTACTTCCTCTACCGAAGGCGTATGCTCCAGCCAGAGCACCCCCGACTCTTCCATGGACTCTCTTGTCTGCCGCAAACAGAACGTACAGGCACACGGACACTTGTTTGTCAGATTTACATACAGCTTCCCATGTACCTCATATAAAATCGTCATCGCTTTCTCTTTCATAACATCCATTCTCCTTTTTCTCATCCAATTTAATTATCTCAGAATGCGAACGGTCTTTCATAGACAGCTCCCTATCGCAGCGTATGGAGCACCTCTTCAAAGCATACTCCGTCCGTCACCGGAATCCCCAGTTCTATTGATTTCTCAATACAACGTTTGATAAAACGTGACGCTTTTTTTACGGACTCCTGAAACTCCACGCCATTTACCGCGTCTGCCGCAACAATCGCCGCAAAAATATCGCCTGTTCCGGACCGCTGTGTTCCCACCTTATGCGTTCTTCGGATTTTTCCTTCTCTGCCTCTTTCATAACAGAAATTTGCAATAAAATCCCCCTGCACAATTCCCGTAATTACAACCTTCTCCGGCCCCATACTGCTCAGCTTTTCTGCCAGAGAAGCGATTTCCTTCATCCTCCATCGTTCCTCATGGTACGACGTGTCGGTCAAAATACATGCCTCCGTCAGATTTGGCGTGAGAATATCTGCATAAGAAACAAGCCGCTTCATCTCCTCGCACATTTCCGGCGTATACGTCGCATACGTCTTTCCATAATCCCCCATCACCGGATCTACAACAATCACATTGTCCTTTGTGCCAAATTCCTCAAGAAAACGAATTACAATCTGAATCTGTTCCCTGGAACCAAGAAATCCGGTGCTAATACCCGAAAACTGAAGCTCCAGCTTTTTCCATTCATCAATATAAGCCTGCATTCGGTCTGTATAATCTTCAAAATAGAAGCTCGGAAAACCGGTGTGGTTTGAAAAAATCGAAGTCGGCACCGGACAGCACTGAATTTTCATTGAAGAAATAACCGGCAGGGCAACTGCAATCGAGCAGCGCCCAAAGCCGGAAAAATCATTGATCACAGCTATCTTTTTCTGGTGATTATGATCCTGTTTCATCCTATCCTCCCCAAAAGTCTGATTACATGTGCCTTTTCCAGCACAAAACCAAGTGCATAAAAGGCCGCCAGTCCGATTACGCCTTCCAGCGTCAACCCCGGAACCTGCAAAAGCCCCGTATAAAAGCTTCCATTCAAAACAGCTCCCGCTGCCGTGTATCCAAATACCATCACAGCAACACCCGCCACGCCTGCAAGAAGCGTTCGCGGCGAAGCCATATGCAGCTTCTTTTCACTTCCCCATGCAAGAAGGCCAATCACCAGGCCCATCACACTTTTAATCAACAGAGTAGGCAGTACCCACTGGGTATAGCCAGTCAGTAAATCTGCCATCGCTGAACCAATGCCGCCCGCCAGAAGACCTGTTCCCGGACCAAACATTGCCGCAGTCAAAAGAATACACGTATTACCAAGATGCATGTACCCAAGAGGGATCGGAATCTGAATCACCATTGTACTGATGCACACAAGCGCAATGGAAAGCGCGTTAATTGTGACATATTTTGCTGCATGTTCTTTCATCATTATTCGTCGCTCCTTCGCTGCCGGTTTTTCCTCATCTTCCTTCCAAATATAGTTTCCGTGGAAATTCCTGCATTTTTTATTTCTACAATCATATCGAAGGATTGGCTCTTTTTAAATAACCAGTTTTTATTTTTTTAATAAGTCCAGTTTTTTAAACACGAAATTCCAGGACATAAAAAAGCGGTCGCGCCATTTCTGTTTTCAAAAGTTCTGAAATGCGCGACAGCCCTTTATATTTTATCATCAGATCGAAAATGCTGTAAACCCAAGATCTTTCATACTAATGCCGACCTTCGTCCGCAGTAGATACCCCTCCCAGCCGACAAATGCCATCTGTAAAGACGCATTGGACAGCTGATTCACTTGTGCGGAAGAAATACCTCCACTCGTATCTTTAATCGTAAACGCTACATTAGATTTTCCATTATATTTCGCCGGTACAATTTGAGCTTCTGACATGAATGCTCCCAGCCCATCACCGATTACGACAAGGCAATTCGGTCTTACATACTGTAAATCTGCGGCATTTACATACATGGAGATCGCAAAGTCACCGTAATAATATTCTGTACTCATAATAAAATGATACTGCTTCTTTTTCGAATCATATTCGATTCCCCATGTAATATCCATACCTTCTACATAATCAGAAGCGCTGATAAATTTATTTCCATTTGCATTCAGACTGCCATACTTTGTGATATACTGGTTCAGCTTCTGATACCCGCTTGCAAACGCCGGCTTCTTCACTACCGTAACTTTACAGGTATATTTCTTTCCGCCCACCTTTGCCGTGATCGTAGCTGTTCCCGCTTTTTTCGCAGTTACTTTTCCCTTAGCATTTACGGAAGCAACACTGCTTTTGCTTGATGACCACTTTACACTTTTCTTTGTCCCCGTCATTTTCAGCGTATAAGTGTCTTTCACCGTAAGTTTCAGCGTCTTTTTTGAGATTGCCGGTGTCGTGACTGTAATCTTACATCTATATTTCTTTCCGTCTACTTTTGCGGTAATCGTAGCTGTTCCGGCCTTTTTTGCCGTCACCTTACCTTTTGAATTTACGGTCGCAATCTTACTGCTTGAAGTACTCCACTGCACTTTTTTCTTTGTCCCGGATATCTTCAGCTGAAGTGTGCTGCCCTTTTCCAGACTTGTCTTTGTCTTACTGATCTTGACCTTTGATGCAGCCTGCACCGTTGACACCAGATTCAGCTGCGGAATATCAATCGAAACCGTGGCTGCCAGGCAAAAAACAAGAAAAAGGCATGCTGCAAATTTTTTTGTGCTTTTCATAAACTCCATTCCTCCCTTAAAAAAATAGTTCCGCCAGGGCACTTCGTTCAGATAACCCTGTATGTTTTATTGTACCATATCTTTCCTGAAAGTAAATGCGTTTTTCTCCTTTTTGCACAATTAATGCAGCAGACCCAGTTCTTCTGATTTCCTTCTATTTGTATTTATCCCTTGACACCGGACAGTGCAATTCCTTCAATAAATTGCTTTTGGGCCAGCAAAAATGCCAGCATTACGGGCAACACAGAAAGCACTGCTCCTGCCATCAGCAAATTATACTGCACACCGTACAGGCTCTGGAAAGAGGCCAGACCAATCGGCAGCGTTTTGAGTTTCGCTGACTGAAGTGTAATGAGCGGCCACAGGAAGTCATTCCAGGAGCCCATAAAGCTGAATACAAACAGAGTGGACACAATTGCCTTGGTCAGCGGCATATATACACGGATAAAAATCTGCGGCTGGCTTGCACCGTCTATGATTGCTGCTTCCTTTAACTGTCCCGGCAGCGTCATATAGAACTGCCGCATTAAAAACACCCCAAACGCGTTTCCAAATATAAACGGAAGAATCACAGATGCATGTTTATCCACCCAACCCAGTTCCCGCATAATGACATAGCGCGGGATCAGCAAAATCATACCCGGAACCATCATCGTAGACAGATAAATTTTAAACAGCAGTTCCCTGCCTCTGAAATCCAGTTTCGCGAACGCATATCCGGCCAGCGAGCAAAAGAAAACCTGCCCTACCGTCGTCACGAGCGCAATATAGATGGAATTTCCAAACATCCGGAAAATATCAATTTTTTTAATTACATCTGTATAATTCTTGAAAATCGGCTTTTCCGGAAAAAAAGTCGGCGGCCATGTCAGAATTTCATTCGGGGCTTTCAGAGACGTAATCACGGTCCAGAAAAACGGCATAATAAAAATAAATGCCAAAATACACATGCCCACAAATTCCGCAATCTTAACCGCATTTAATTTTTTCTTCATCACCTTCACCTCCCCGGGTTTAATCATAGCTCTGATTCCTGCCGCCAAATTTCATCTGCAGCATTGTGAATACAAAAATAATGATAAATACGATCCAGGACAACGCCGACGCATAGCCCATATCGAAGAATTTAAATGCATTCTGATAGATCCAGTAGTACACAACTCTCGTCGCGTCCCCGGGGCCTCCCTGCGTTGTCATATATACCACGTCAAATACCTGGAACGAGTTGATAATTGACATTACGGTGACAAAAAAGATAGACGGCGCGCTGAGCGGCAGCGCAACATTTTTAAATTTCTGAAACCCGTTCGCTCCATCCAGAACCGCCGCCTCATACAGTGATTTTGGCACGTCCTTGAATGCCGCGATTAAAATGACAACATTGAATCCGAGGCTTTTCCAGATACCGATCAGGATCACAGACATCATCGCGTACCGTTCGTCTCCGAGCCAACTGATCCCGTCAATCCCGAAAAAGCTCAGGAAGTAATTTACAACGCCGTAGTCACCGTTCAGCAGCCATTTCCAGATCATGGATACCGATATCATTGACAAGGTAACAGGAATAAAAATAATGCTTCGAAAAACAGTCGTTCCCCTCAGATCCCCTGACAATACGTACGCTACGAGAATCGCAGCCACAACGCCAAGCGGAATGCTTATAAAAGAATAAACCGCAGTATTTTTCAGGGCGATAAAAAACTGCTCGTCGCGCATCATTTTTTCTGTAAAATTCGCAAGCCCCACGAATTCCGGAGGATTAATCATATCCCACTTCATAAACGACATATACAACGAAAAAAGTATCGGAATCAGGACGAATATGGCTGTCGCTATGAGATTGGGGGCTATGAATACATAGCCCCAGAAATTTTCCCCTTTTTTGATTGGATTTACTTTTTGCCTTGTTTTCATGGTAATTTCCACTCCTTTTTTAACAGGGGGATGCAAGCACTATCTTCCAACCTCTTCCAGATAAGCGTTTGCTTCCTCAGCAGCATTTTCCAAAGCTTCAAGCGCTGTCGTTTTTCCTCTGGCTGCCTCTGTCATATTTCTCGCAAAAATATCATCCATCAGCTTCATCCACTCCGGATGGAACGGATGATCCTTCGTGTTATTAAACTGTTTCAGAATCACGTCAAGCTGCTCCTGTGTCTCGCCTTCCAGCATCCACACCCCGGATTCTGTCACACTCTTCATAACCGGCATTCCCATACCTGTCGCAGAGTTAATTTCCTGTCCCGTTTTTCCGCAGTAGAATTTGATAAATTCCCATGCAGCCTCTTTGTTCTTGCTGTCTTTTGCCATACCAAGCGCTACAAAGTTGAGCGGCGCCACCTCACTCTTTTCAATCGGGAATGTTGTAAATCCATAATTTCCGTCAAAGTCTTTCAGGAAATACGTCATAAATCTGCCGCCGATTACCATGGAAGCCAGACCTGACTTAAATGCATCGATCTCTCCGCCGCCCATACTTGTCATATCGTCTGGATTTGTCGCACAATGCTCCACGTTTGCAAGATCAAAGTAGAACTGCAGCGCTTCTGCCGTGTTCGGATCAACAACCATTCTCTTTCCTTCTTCATCAAGAATCTTTCCGCCGTTCTTGTAAGCAATGTTAAACCATGCCGGCCATCCGTTTTCCGGAGCAATACCGTATCTGGTCACTTTTCCATTATCATCCGTCTGCGTCATGGCTATACAGGTTTCCTTAAATTTCTCAAAATCCCATGAGCTGTCCGGATACGCCACTCCCGCTTCGTCAAACATATCTTTGTTGTAATAAATCATGTACGGCGTACAGTCTTTTGCAAACGCCCACAGATGTCCGTCATGATAACCCGCCGGACTTAATACACCGTCCCAGTAATCGGACAGATCAAGGCCGTCCTGCTCCGCATACGGAAGAAGGTCTTCCACAACGCCCTTGTCCGCATAAATCGGAACCATGACCTCTCCCATGTAAAAGACATCCGGAGCCGTCCCACCGCTGATCCTTGTCAAAATCGTCGTATTAAAATCTGCCGCGCCTGAAACATGGTCGAGGTTTACTTTAATATTCGGATACTCTTTATTAAACTCTTCTGTGATCGCTTCCTGTACTGCAACCTCCTCTGGAATTCCCCAGAAAGAGAACGTGATTTCGCCGCTCATATTTTTCTTATCTTCTGCGCTTTCACCCGCTATTACGGTTACAGTTCCTATTGTAGTCATAAGCATTGCCATTGAACAAATCCCTGCTGTTAATTTTTTTCTCATCATACGTTTACTCCTTTCAAAATAGCATCGGTCTCATGTTTTTTTGAATGAGATATGTGAAATGATATTCCTTGTATTTTACGCTTTTTTTCATTTTCAGATATCTGCAAACAAATATTTTTTTTAAAAAAGGGAATATTTCCCGGCGAAAATATGGTTTCGATGTCATATATTTGCCAGAAGTATACCATGGCTTTGTCATGTAGTCAAATTATTTGTTCTTTTTTCCATCTATGCAAGCTTTTTATTACTTATAATTATACAAAATATCCAATTCTTAATATTTTCCTCAAGACTACCTACTGTTATAACAAAATATCTCTGTACCCTCGTGCAAGGAACAAAAGTGTGCTTCGCACACCTTGCGAGTCAATAAATTTCAGAGCACAGCTTTTGTTCCGCGCGCAAAGCTGCGCATCCTGCCGGAGGCTTTTATCGTATAGGAGACGAAGTTTCCTATACGATAAACCAAAAAGCGGCGGAGCTCCCGCTCCGCCACGTTAATGTGTATTTTTAAAACTTATGACTGAATCACGTTCTACAATTCTCGGCTCCAGTACTGTGATCTTTTTATAATTCCGTCCGTCCTTAATCCGCTCCATGATCATAGTAGCCGCATTCTGTCCGATTTGCTCCTGCATCATATCCACGGAAGTCAGTTTCGGATACGCGCATGTACAGTAATCCGTATTATCCAGCGTAATAATGGACACATCCTCAGGCACACGCAAACCATGCTCACGCAATGCATCCATACAGCCAATCCCCATCAAATCATTACACGCTACAATGGCTGAAGGCGCCTCTGATTTCCGCAGAAATTCCTGCATTTTCTGCTTGCCACCCTCTTTTGTGTAATCCGCCTCAATAACCATCCCCGGTTCAAACGGTATCTTCGCATGGTCCAAGGCCTTGCGGTACCCAAGCAGCCTTTCCTTACCTGTCTGTTCCTGCGTATTTCCGACTAGAAATGCAATTCTGCGGTGCCCTTTTCTCATACAGTATGTGGTTGCTATGTAGATCGCTTTCGTATGGTCTACATAAACGCAGTCAAAGTTTTCCTCATACGCATAACTTTCATATAGGTTAGTCAAAATAACCGGCATTTCTGATTCTCGAATTGCATCCATGATTTTCTCATTAAAATCAAAAGAAACAATAATCATCCCGTCAGTAATCCGTTCTCTCAAGCTTGCAATCGCCTGCAATTCTTTCTCAGGTTTGCGGTTCGTATAAGACAAAATCGTGTAATATCCATACCGTTCCAGTACCTGATTAATTCCGTCAATCATTTTAAAATAATACGGATTGCAGATATCCGGAATACAAATCATAATCTTGTTTGTTATCTTGCTTTTCAAAGTCTTCGCCGCGGCCACTGGTGAATAATGCAGTTCCTTCGCCGCGGCCAGAGCAATCTCCCGCGATTTCCGGCTGCAATAGCCGTTCCCACTTAAGGCCCGCGCCACGGTTGACGGCGACAGCCCTGTTTTTTCTGCAATCTGATATATATTACTCATACTTTTTTGCCACCACTCTCATATTTAATGTCACAATACTACCACATTTATTTTTGTAACGTCAATCCAGTTTATGAAATATATTATTTTCCCCATAATTCTGCACAGGAATTCCACATATTTTCTGCTTATATGCACAAATTATACAATGGATATTTAGTGTTTTTCCATAATTGACACCCTCTCAGGCCAATGATATGATAATTATGGTATCGATGTCATATATATTATAATTAAAATCCAATACATTGTGCTGCCAGATTTGCACAGAATGGAGGAATGGATGCTGCAACTGCAAAATGAAACTATTTTAATTTCTTTTTCTGAAACAAACGGGGCGCTTCTGCAACTGAAAGATCTCCGTCGAAACATGGATTATATCTGCACAAAGGATGCTGTACCTTTTGAGCTGGATTACGGAACCGGATTTGTTCATTCGTTTCACAAATTTTCTTATACAGCTTCTTATGGATCAGCCAGCCAGTCTCTTACGTTTTCGTGGGAACTGTACGATGGCAGTACGCTCCGGGCATACGTCAGCCTGACGAACAAAACGCTGTCCTTTACCTCGGCCTTAACGGGCGAAACATCTGGGCAGACACCAGATCTGATTAAGTATCCCCTGCTACAGGGCATCCAAGTACTCAGATCAAAATCACCCGACTATCTCTTCCATTCTTATGCAACTGGTGCACTTGTGCAAAAACCATATGAGGTCTTTACAGATAACCAGAACGGTTTTTCTAAAATGCCTTATCCGGAATGTTATTCCGGCTGTTCCATGCAGTTTTTATCCTATTACTGCGCAGAGAAAGGTGGTATTTATCTAGCCGCGCTGGACGGAGAGTGCAACGTAAAATGGCTCAATTTTTACAAAGAAAACGAAACCTTTACATTTTCCCATATATACGGCTATACAAATCAGGCTTCGTACCCGGTCATTCTTGAATTTGTCTCAGGAAAAAATGGATGGTACGAAGCTGCTGACAAATACCGTGAATGGGCAATCCGCCAAGAGTGGTGCCGCAAAGGAAGATTGGCTGACCTGGAGGAATCACAGAAACCGGTCTGGCTACTGGAAAAAACAGGTGCAACCACCTTCGGCATAAATGCCATGCACGATCGTTCCCTGTGGCTCAACACTTATAAAAACTGGCTGAAAACCCCTGTCTTCCACGTAACCGGCCCTGACTGGCCAAAGGAAACACAGGATTACCACAACCATCTCTGCGGCGGTTATGAGGATTGGTTCCCCACAAGATTTCATCCGAAAAATCTCAAAGCATTCCGAGACAACGGCGACTTTTTTGCTCCGTTTGAATTTGACTTTTTTGCGAATCTGGAAGGAGCTGATTCTGAAAACCTCAAAAAATCACAGATGGTTAATCCGCAGCAAAAATATAGCCTCGATTCCTATCCGTTCACAATCTTGTGCCCAACGCTTCCGTATACGCACGACCTGCACCGGGAACGTGACCTGCGCGTACAGCAGGAATCGGGATGCGATGCGCTGTATTACGATATTTCAGCCAACAACCTGTTACACCTTTGTGTCAATCCAGAACATCAGGAGTATCACACACATGGTGGTAACCGTGAAGTGACGCTTGGTTTTCGCAGTATATTCCAGGAAACTAAAGATGCAATCAGCATACAGGCAGGCAAATACGTGCCAGTAGGTACTGAATTGATGAATGAGGTCTTTCTCGCTGAACTTGATTTTTATCAGGCCCGTGCCTGGTCACAGCCCTGCGGCTGCCTTGAAACGCTCTATTTTCGCGACTGGATCAAATCCGGCTCCCTGAAAATCGTTCCGGCGTTTACCTATGTTTATCATGAATATGGTGGAATCCGTATGGATGGTTGGGGCAAATTGGTAGAAGAAACCGGCGACCTTTTTTATCACACTGTTGCCAAAACGTATCTGTGGGGCGCCTTATATGAACTTAATTACGAGTGGTCCCCCATGGAAGCAATACAGGGTTGCGTCAACTCACCCAAAGAGCATTACTTTTCCTTTACGCCAAGAAGCTGTGTATTTTCGGCCAAAAAAGCAGAGTACCTTGCCCAGTATGCGGCACTGCGCACCGGACCCGCGAATAAATTTCTGGCTTACGGGAAAATGCAAAAACCGCTTCCGTTCACTGAAAACAAAACCAGATTTTCTTATTACCATTACAATGCGCCGCAGGACGGACCGGAATATGAAGACAGCGGACAGATTGAGGAAGATACCATTCTGCACAGCATATGGGAATACACGGACTCACACACAAGCAGTGTCGGTCTGTTCTTTGCCAATACTTCTGAGCAAGATTTCTCTCTTTTGCTGGAATTGCCGCAACAATACCGGCATTATAAAAACCGGATTTTGTTTTTTGATTTCACACCGGAACACGAATGCGCACACACTGCACTGGCGGCAGATACGGACACATATACGTTAAATTTAAAAGGCCGCCGTGTTTACTTTCTGCAATTATCACAATCTATGGAGGATTAAAATATGAATCATGGTTTAAGCAACGGTATGTCTGATCTGATCTATTTATCCAACGCAAAAACCCGTTCGATCTGTCCCGAAAACGAAACGGGAGAACCCGGAAAAGGGGGTATGTGCGAACTGGAAAATGGCAATGCCAGACTGGCTGCGCGGGACCTCGGCAAGGGATGGAAAGTAAATCCTTACATCCACATCCCGGCAGGAACTACTTACGAGATTGCCAACATCGAGGGGCCCGGCGTTATTCAGCATATCTGGATGACGCCAACCGGACGCTGGCGCAATGTTATTTTACGTTTTTACTGGGATGGCCAGGAGAATCCGTCCATCGAATGTCCAGTCGGTGATTTTTTCGCATCCGGCTGGAATGAGTATGCACAGCTCTCTTCACTTGCTGTCTGTGTGAACCCAGGCAGTGCATTTAACTGTTACTGGCAGATGCCGTTTCGCAAAAACTGCCGTATTACACTCGAAAACATTGGTGAAGATCAGGTAACTTATTATTATCAAATTGATTATACGTTGACAGAAGTACCGGAAAACTGCGCCTATTTTCACGCACAGTTCCGCAGAGTCAACCCGCTTCCATACAAGGAGGTATACACAATTGTGGACGGCATCGAGGGCAACGGCCATTATGTCGGTACATACTTAGCCTGGGGACTGAACAACTGCGGCTGGTGGGGAGAAGGTGAAATCAAATTCTTTATTGATGACGACGATGAATTTCCGACCATCTGCGGAACAGGCACCGAAGACTATTTCTGCGGTTCCTATAATTTTGAAGATCCACATACCCATGACCGTTACGTACCGTTTACCACACCGTACTCCGGCCTTCACCAGGTTATCACACCGGATAAGCTGTATTCCAGCCAATTCCGCTTCGGTATGTATCGCTTTCATATTATGGACCCAATCCGTTTTCAGAAAAAACTGAAAGTTACAATCCAGGCGCTCGGATGGCGAGAAGGCGGTCGTTATCTGCCGTTGCAGGACGATATCGCGTCCGTGGCTTACTGGTATCAGACACTTCCACACCAGAAATTCCCGAAGCTTTCGGAGAAAGATTATCTTGAAGTAATCTAAAAGTAATTTCAATGACCGAACAAAAATCCCCACCGGATCGTCCAAAAAGGCGAACTCCGATGGGGATTCTCATTCAAATTCTGTCTTCTGACCTTCGCGGCCTGTATGTTTATCGTTCTACTCGTTCATCTTCGCCAGCTTAGCCGCCTGGTCCGCTGCGACACAGCTGTCGATAATCTCCTGAATATCTCCGTCCATAATCTTATCCAATTTATACAAGGTCAGATTAATCCGATGATCCGTCACACGGCCCTGCGGGAAATTGTAGGTACGGATCTTCTCAGAACGGTCGCCGGTACCGATCTGACTGCGCCGCATCTCTGCCTCCGCGTCATGCGCTTTCTGCTGCTCGATGTCGTACAGCTTGGCACGCAGAAGCGCAAATGCCTTCGCTTTGTTCTGAAGCTGTGACTTTTCTGTCTGGCTGTATACCACAATACCAGTCGGATAGTGCGTCAGACGCACCGCGGAATCGGTCGTATTGACACACTGGCCGCCGTTGCCGGATGCACGCATGACATCGATTCGGATATCTTTGTCGTCGATCACAACGTCGACCTCCTCAGCCTCCGGCATTACTGCAACCGTAATCGTAGAGGTATGAATCCGGCCGCCCGACTCTGTCTCCGGAACACGCTGTACGCGGTGTACGCCGGACTCATATTTCAGCATCGAATAGGCTCCCTGGCCTGTAATCATGAAATTCACGTATTTCATACCGCCGATTCCGATTTCCTCAAAATCCATGGTCTCTACACGCCAGCGGCGGCTCTCCGCATAATGTACATACATACGGTAGATCTCCGCGGCAAACAGAGCCGCCTCATCACCGCCCGCACCTGCGCGGATTTCCACGATAACATTTTTATCATCATTCGGGTCTTTTGGAAGCAAAAGAATCTTCAGCTCACGTTCGAGCTCCTCAATCCGTTTCTTCGCCTCTGAAAGTTCCTCCTTCAGCATTTCCCGCATTTCATCATCCGACTCCTCGTCAAGCATGGCAAGGCTGTCGTCCACGGTCTCTTTACAATTTTTATATTCTTTATATGCGTCCACGAGAGGCTGCAGGTTGCCCTGCTCCTTCATCAGTTTCTGAAAACGCTGCTGGTCGGCAATCACAGCCGGATCGTTCAGCATGTTCAGAATCTCTTCGAAACGCATCACCAGATCTTCCAATTTATCAAACATGATTTCCTCCTGAATTTCCCTTTTCCATATCAATACGCACTGCTACTAATCACAAGGCACATTTTCCCAGTACTACCCGATCAAGTCCCGCCAGATCCTGCTTCACGCGTATTTCCGAAAATCCTCCCTCGGACATCAGCGCTTTTACCGATTCTCCCTGATCGTATCCGATCTCGAATAAAAGCCATCCACCTGGACATAGGTGTTCCCGGCTCTCCTGAATAATGCTCCGATAAAAATGCAGTCCGTCCTCCCGGCCGTCCAGCGCCTGATGCGGCTCATGCAGCCGCACTTCCTCAGCCAGCGTATCAATCACATGACTGCGTATATACGGCGGATTTGATACAATCACGTCGTACTGTCCCGGAATATCAGAAAACAGATCACTGTGCAATAGCCTTACAGCAGCCCCCAGACAGGCCGCATTCTCTGCTGCAACAGCAAGCGCCTGTTCTGAAATATCCGCGGCATCTATCAGCAGTTCTGCGCCAAATTTTGCCAGACTAATGGCAATACAGCCGGAACCAGTACACAAATCCAGCACCCGCATACCCGGCCGCAGCCGCGCAAGTGTCTCTTCGACCAAGATTTCTGTATCCTGACGCGGTATCAAAACATGTTCATTCACCCGAAACAACAGCCCCATAAATTCCTGCTGCCCGGTCAGATGCTGGAGCGGAATATGACTGCCCCTGGACAAAATAAGCTCCTCATAGCGCGCGTGCTGCTCCGGCATCATGGGCGCTCCTCCCTCCGCCAGAAAATACGTTCTCGTAATCCCTGTCACATAAGTGAGGAGCAGCCAGGCATCCACCGAAGCATCCTCAATGCCACACGCGGTCAAGTACTGCGCACCGTCCCGGTATGCTTCCCGCAGTGTTTTATGACGGATCATCGGACGCCTCATCTAACTTATACTGTGCCCCAAACTGTTCATTTTCAAACTTCTTCCAGTCAAATACTGCTTCTACTGACGCAATCGCCACTTCAATCATCGCGTCATCCGGCTCTTTTGTCGTCAGACGCTGCATAGCCATACCCGGCTTGCTGAGAAAATTCACCAGTTTGCTCTCTGACATACCTGCCAGACGAATAAATTCATAAGATACTCCTGCGATCACCGGAAGCAAAGCCAGACGCAGCACAATACGCCAGAACGCCGTATTCACATGAATCAGCGCGAACAGCGGAATACTAACTACCATAATAAACACTATGCTGACAAACATGACTATAAACAGAAAGCTCGTGCCGCAACGCTTATGCTCCCGGGAGCTTTTCCGGACGTTTTCCACATTCAACTCCAGGCCATGTTCGATACAGTTGATACATTTATGTTCCGCACCGTGATACATAAAAGTCCTCTGAATATCCTTCATTCTGGAAATCAATGCCAGGTATCCCATAAAGATCATCAGCTTGACAATGCCCTCAATCACAAGAATCGCCATCTCAGACGTGATTGCCTGCCGGAGCAGTCTGGAAAGAAAATACGGCACCATCATAAAGAGCACAATTGAAAATGCAAGAGAGAAAATAACGGTTATAGTCATTATCGTATCATTCTCTTCCTTTTTCTCGCCGCCACTTACCTCCCCGGCTTCTTTTTTCAGCTTTTCCTCGCATTTTGCAAGAACCTGCTCAGCCTCGGCTTCCTTTCCCTGTCTTTTCAGCTTCTCTGCTTTTGCCTCTGCCTTTTTCCTCGCCTTACTTTCTCTTTGGGTACGCTCCTCCTCAGACTCTTCCGCAAACAGCGATGCAGAGTACATCAGAGCTTTCATCCCCAGGATCATAGAATCAAAGAAATTGACAACGCCTCGAATAATCGGCAGCTTAACAATTTTATTATCCTGGAAACGGCTGCTGCTGCAATTCTGTACATCCACGACGATCTCGTTGTCCGGCGTCCGCACTGCCACCGCATACTTTCCGCCATTGCGCATCATAACGCCCTCAATGACCGCCTGTCCCCCTATACCGGATGGTTTCATATAAATTTCCTCCATTATTTAAAAACAGGTTGAGATTTTTCAATCTCAACCTTATCTCTTCTCACACTATTTAGACTCAATACCGTATTTTCTGTTGAATCTCTCAATACGTCCGCGGGCTGCTGCAGCCTTCTGCTGACCTGTGTAGAATGAATGGCACTTTGAACAGATTTCTACATGGATATCCTTCTTTGTAGAACCTGTAACATAAGTATTTCCACAGTTGCATGTAACCGTTGCCTGATAATAATTCGGATGGATTCCTTCCTTCATGATTTTCACCTCTTCTTCGTATTTTGTGAACTGCTGAATCCGGCTTCCACGCCGTCTCATTTCTGGCCAATGCTGCTCAAATGTTACCACAACAAGCTATCCCAGACTACCCCTGCAAGTCCCTGCAGTTACGTTGCAAATCAAATTATATCACAACGTAAAAATGATAGCACAAATTTCGGCACAATGCAACTATTTTATAGAGGTTTTTACGCGTCCTTTATCCTCCCCACGAAACGCGGCGCCTCAAAAAATATCTGCCATTTTTATATATTTATTTTATCTGTTTCCGGGAATACTATCTGTAATACACCCTGAAAGGAGATTCTGCAAATGTCAACTAAAATTCATTCTACTGTGACAGAACTTCCCGCTTCCTGCAAGGCTTCCGCTGAACGCATGGCAAGGGAACTGGCAAAAGAAGATTTCGCAGAAATTACCGAAAGCTGCCGTAAACAGATTACAGAGCTCGAGCATACGCTCTCAAAGGAACTCGGAGAGAACATTGCTCTTGTTGCGTTTCGGGTTTAACAAAAAGCGGGGCATCTGATGCACATAAAAGGCCTTCTATGACATTGTCTCTTCACAATGTCATAGAAGGCCTTTACACATTGCTTAAACAAACTTCTGTCTGCGTACCTTCTGAACAAGCTCCCGGTTGTCTTTTGTATGAACAAACATATTCAAAATATTTTCCACTGCCTCATCTGACTTCATTCCGTTTAACGCGCGGCGCATGATATAAACTGCCTCCTGCTCTTCACGGTCAAGCAGAAGATCTTCACGGCGGGTACCGGATTTCGGAATATCAATTGCCGGAAAAACACGCTTCTCGGAAAGCTTACGGTCAAGTACCAGCTCCATATTTCCGGTTCCCTTAAATTCCTCGTATACTACGTCGTCCATCTTGCTTCCCGTATCTACAAGCGCTGTGGCTAGAATCGTCAGGCTGCCGCCCTCCCGCATCTTTCTCGCCGCACCGAAAAACCGTTTCGGCATATGCAGCGCTGCCGGGTCCAGACCACCCGAAAGCGTACGGCCGCTGGGCGGTACGGTGAGGTTATACGCACGGGCAAGGCGCGTGATACTGTCGAGCAAAATCGTCACATTTTCTTTTTGTTCCACAAGACGTTTTGCACGCTCAATTACCATCTCCGAAACCCTTTTATGGTGCTCCGGCAGTTCGTCAAATGTAGAATAAATAACCTCTACATTCTCACCGCAAATGGCTTCCTTGATGTCCGTCACTTCCTCCGGGCGTTCGTCAATCAAAAGAATCAGCAGGCGCATATGCGGATCATTTTGTAGAATAGACCGTGCCACATCTTTCAGCAGCGTAGTCTTTCCTGCTTTCGGAGGCGACACAATCATGCCTCTTTGTCCCTTTCCGATTGGTGAAAACAAATCAACAATCCGCATCGCAGTCGCACGTGAACCGCGCTCCATGCGCATCCGCTCATTTGGGAAGACCGGTGTCATGTCCTCAAAGTTACACCGCTTCATTGCCTCAAAGGGCGGCTTTCCATTTATTGTCTTCAAATAAAGCAATGCTCCAAATTTTTCCTGCTGTGCCCGGATTCTCATATTACCGGAAATAATATCCCCTGTCTTCAGATTAAAACGGCGAATCTGTGACGGAGACACATACACATCATTATCCCCCGGAAGATAATTATCGCTCCGTATAAAACCAAAGCCATCCGGCATGACCTCCAGAATCCCACAGGCCATAATCCCGCTGTCAAGCTGAGAAAGCTCTGTCGGAGGCCTGTCCGTCCGTTCCGAAGCCGGTCCCTCCTGCTCAAACCGCTCCTGGTTGCGATACTCTGGGCTGCTTTCTTCGTTGCGCGGTTCACGCCGACTGCGTTCTCCCTCCCGCGATGTCCCGGGATAACGTCGTTCCGACATGCCCTGGCGCTTTCCTTCTGCCGGATTCGCGGTCCCCGGCTGGGGCATCACTTTTTCTACATGAGTCGCTTCCAGCTGTTCCGTCGCTTCGGAATGGGTTGGTTCCTCCCCCTGCTGTTTTTCTGCCTTATCTTTTTCATCTTGCAGGAGCATTGTATCAATCAATTCACCTTTTTTCATTGTCGAGATGCCTCTCATCCCTCTGGCCTTTGCTAATTCTTTCAGCACAGCCAAAGACAGCGATTCATATTTTTCTTTCATATTCACCTCATAATTTATTTCTGTTTTATTTTCTTTTGCAACTTTTATTCTTCTTTTACTAAGCGGGATATATTTGTCTGAAATGACTGATGCGAACCTATATCTGATCAGATCGCCGTATAAGCAGCTTTGTAACAGCATTTTTGTTTCATTGTATCATACAGTACCCTCGCTTGACAAGGGCACATATATTGAAAAGAAAAACAGAAATTAATCTGGCTGCGGCATTGCTATCCATCCTCACAGCCAGATTCTCTCAGAACATCATTATTCCTTGCCTAGAACCATTTTAGAAATGCACATTATAACAGGTCTCCTGTCACGTTTGGCGAAAAATGCACTATTTTGCAAGCATTCCACCCAGCATTCCGCCGCACGCGCACAAGACAAAGGCCGTTATTCCCTGCAAGAGACCACACTGCAAAGAATGATCTCCCATCCCCGATATCAGAAGAAGCAGAGCAAAATACACGCAGCCAAGCAGCAGCCCCCAGAGAAATTTTTTGCTTCCCGCCTTATGCCCGCAATACATACCGCCCAATAGACATGCAAACACATACGTAAACAAAATACAAATCTCCATTTTTTCTGCAAGTGGCTGAAACTTCAGCATTATAAAGGCCAGCAAAAACAATACCACCGCAGTCACAACACCGGACAGCACAAGGCCCTTCAAAAGCTGCAAAGCCTTCCCTCTTCCACGAAGTACTTCCACACAAATTCCCCCTTTTTGCTGTTGCTTTTTATCTGAAACTATTGTATGATTCAAGATAAACATTTTATGTTCGAATTTAAAAAAGGAGATGATTTTTTGACTTCAGAAGATGCCATACAACTGTTGGCTCTATTGTTCCTCGTAATGCTTTCTGCATTCTTTTCCTCTGCCGAAACGGCTCTTACCACGGTAAACCGTATCCGGCTTCAAGCGCTTTGTGCCGAAGGGGATAAGCGTGCTGCCGTTGTTCTAAAGGTGGTTGAGAATTCCTCTAAAATGCTCAGTTCCATCCTGATCGGCAACAACCTCGTGAACAATTTTTCAGCTGCCCTGGCAACTGCTCTGGCCATCAAAATGTTTGGAAATGGCGCAGTCGGAATTGTTACCGGTATTCTGACAATCGCGATTCTCATTTTTGGCGAGATTACACCCAAAACATTTGCGACGGCAAATGCGGAAAGACTTTCTCTGGCATATGCCTCCGTAATACTTCTTCTGATGAAGATCCTGACGCCCGTTATTGTCATCATCAACACGATTTGCCGCTATTTGCTGAAGCTTTTGCATGTTGATACGGATCGTTCTTTGAACACTATGACAGAAATGGAACTCCGTACTATCGTGGAAGTCAGCCATAAGGACGGCGTTATTGAAAAAGAAGAACGCGAGATGATTTACAACGTAGTAGATTTCGGTGATTCCCAGGCTAAAGACGTCATGGTTCCCCGTGCGGACGTTGTGTCAGTCAGCGATACCTCTTCCTACAGTGAAATACGCGAAGTATTCCGCACGGAAAAATATACACGCCTTCCGGTATATCAGGGTGATCGCGATAATATCATCGGTATTCTCAACATTAAGGATTTCTTCTTCTGTAACGATACCGAAGATTTCAAGGTGTCTGATATCATGTACGAACCGTACTTTACGTATGAGTACAAAAAAACATCCGAACTTTTAATGGAAATGCAAAAATCCTCTGTCAGCATTGCGGTCGTTCTTGATGAATATGGCGCTGCGGTCGGAATGGTTTCTCTTGAAGACCTTCTGGAGGAGATTGTCGGAGAAATTCGCGACGAGTACGATGAGGATGAAAAAGATCTGATTCAGAAAGTATCTGACTGTGAATATATCATTGAAGGTTCTGTAAAACTGGACGATGTGAACGATACGTTACAGCTGGCTCTCTCTTCTGATGAATACGATTCCATCGGCGGACTGATCATTGAAAAGCTTGACCACCTCCCGACCGAACATGAATCTGTAATAACAGAAGAAGGGATCAGTCTGACTGTCATGCAGATGGATAAAAACCGGATCGAATCTGTCCGTCTTGTGCTCCCGCAGCCTCAGGAGGAGTCGGGAGAAACGTCTGAAACAGACGGATCTCTATAAACAGTACCTTATAAACCAAAGATTCAAAACACAAAATAAACCTGCGAAAAGGCATCCTCACAATTCCGGAGGATGCCTTTTGATTTTGATCTGTAAATTTTCAGTTTATGTATCATTATCCTGTGAATACTCTTGCTGTATTCGTTCAATTAATCCGTAATTACTCTTGTTGCCCAAACTGCATCGTCTGCAATTCCGGATGTGATAATCCCGGCCCGGCTGTTTGCTGCCTGAACCACCTGTCCATCTCCTATGTACATACTGACATGATAAACGTATCCGTTTCTTGCATAGAAAATCAAATCGCCCGGCTCCGCCGAGTCAATCGGAATCTGCAGCCCGTATCCGGCCTGATCCTCTGCAACACGCGGAATGGAATAGTCAAAGTTTGCATAAATGCTCTGTACAAAGCCGGAGCAATCTGCCCCGTCTGTCAGGCTTGTTCCACCCCATACATATCGGTTTCCTACAAACTGCAAGGCAAATTTCACCATTGCTTCCCGGGTCTTTGCAGCCTGCGACGCCTCTTTTACAGAAGTCAGGGTATAGTAACAAGCCTTATTATCCTTCGGCTCCACCAGCATCTGAGCAAGCGTCATATTTTTTTCCCCTCTTTCAGAAACCTTGGCACGCGCCTTATTTCCTGTAATCAGGGAATGCTTCTCCACGAAGCCTCTCGCATCTCCGGATTCCACAAACACCCAGTCCTTGTCAGAATCCGCCAATATATAACACAAAGCCTGATCAGAAAGAATGCCTGTAACGGTAGAAGAAGACTTTCTTTGCTCATACATCTTTACTTCACCAGAAGCAAGTGCATACACCTTATCTACAACTACATCCTGCACCGTCGTATGTGTATACTCAAAAGCAGAATTTTCAGTCCGGGCCACAAGAAGACGTGCCACAGGAAGCAAATCTACCCCTTTTATCCCGGCAATGCGCTCCGCAACCTCGTCTATAACTACCTCTTCTGCCTTCAAAAATCCACGGACATTTCCTGATTCTATGTAATACCATCCATCTCCCTGGTCTTCCAGGATATAACAAAGTCCATAATAGTCCAGTTCTCCTACTACTGTGGATTCGCCAGACTTCTCCTCATAAACCTTTGCGCCCGTATCATTTTTCACAATCGCGAACCTTTTGTCCACCTTTGCAAAACGGAATTCCAGCTCAATATCCGGCGGAATAACAATTTTCTGGTTCGCAATCAGTTCTTTGTTTGATTTATATTTTGATTTCTTTTTTTTGGTCTTTGACTTTTTCGGCTTTTCCGTCTCTGACTCAGATTCAGACTCAGATTCCGTCGGCATAGTCTCTGTCGAATTTGTTTCTGTCGGCGGCTGTGTCTCAGAAGGAAGCTCTGTTTCCGGTGTCGTCACCGGCTCAGTGTCCGGCTCCGAAGGTCCCGTTACAGGCTCTGTAGACCCCTGCGTTTCTGTATTCTGAGTTTCTGTATCCTGCGTCTCCGTATTCTGAGTTCCCGTATCCTGCGTCTCTGTTTGCGGAGGCTGTGTCTCCGGACTTTGCGTCTCTGTCTCCGGAGGCAGTGGCGGCTCCGTTTCCGGTGCCTGCGTCTGCGGAGGCTGTGTTTCCGGCGCCTTGGTCTCCGGTGTTTCCGTCACCGGCAAAGACGGCGCTCCATCTTCTGAGGCAAACACAATTCCCCCTGCGATTTCTATCTGCCATATCGTATTGTCATCTCCGCTGACTGCACATGATGCCAAAAGTAATACAGTACAAAGTGCAGCCGTGAGTAACTTCTTTTTTCGCATTGCTTTTCTCCCCTGAAGTAACTTTTCATTCCTGATTCACGGAACTTTTGCTCGAATTTCAGCCAGTCAACTCCCCTGCCTGGCTGAAATTTGCTTATAAAATGCACCTTTTTTTATTTTAACACAGTCATTCAAAATTGTAAAGATCTTGAGCGCCCCCATAAATCAAGGATTTTTCAATAGCTGTCCTATTTTGACCATGTTCTTCTTGAGAACAAAATCAAAAGAGGAAATAATTCCAGTCTGCCTACCAGCATGTCAAATGTCAGCACGATTTTTGAAAAATCTGAAAAACTGCCAAAATTCTGCGTCGGCCCTACCACTGCAAGTCCCGGGCCAATATTATTGATCGTAGCGGCAACCGCAGTAAAATTTGTTGTAAAATCAAAATTATCAAGCGATATCAGCAGAACAGAACCTGCAAAAATAAACAAATAAGAAATCAGAAAAACATTCACGGACCGAATCACTGCATGTTCCACAACCCGTCCATCCATTTTCAGCTTTCGAATGTTTCTCGGATGCACAATAAAATCAAGCTCTTTGAGCACAGATTTAAACAAAATCACAATACGTGACACCTTGATACCGCCACCCGTGCTCCCCGCACACGCTCCTACAAACATCAGCAGTACAAGAATTGTTTTCGAAAACGATGGCCACACATCAAAATCTGTGGTCGCAAAGCCCGTAGTCGTAATGATTGATCCAACCTGAAACGCGGCATGGTGAAGCGCATCAAACACGCTGGAAAACATGCCTGAAATATTGATGGTAATCAAAATTACAGACGCCAGAATTATGATAAAATAAGTCCTCACCTCTGCCGATTTTGAGGCCTCAGAAAACCGCCGTTTCAACAACAGATAATAAATGTTAAAATTGACGCCAAACAGAATCATGAATACTGTCACCACGCCCTGAAGATACACGGAATAACCGCCGATGCTGTCATTCTTGATCCCAAAGCCTCCGGTACCGGCTGTTCCAAACATGGTTGTCAGAGAATCAAACAGTGGCATACCGCCAAGCAACAAAAATATAAGCTGAAGGACAGAAAGCCCCAGATACATTTTGTAGAGCAGCATTGCCGTGCTTTTTACCTTCGGAACCAGCTTTCCAACGGAAGGCCCCGGACTCTCTGCCTTCATCAGATACATCGAACTTCCGCCGGTCAGCGGAAGAATCGCCATCACAAAAACAAGGACACCCATACCGCCAATCCAGTGCGTAAAGCTACGCCAGAACAGCAGACAGCGCGGCAGCGGCTCCACCTCTGCCAGAATACTGGAACCTGTTGTCGTAAATCCGGATACCACCTCAAACAGCGCGTCAATATAAGACGGAATGCTGCCTGAAATCACAAACGGAAGCGCACCAAACACACTCAGCACAATCCAGCACAGCGCCACTGCGACAAAACCTTCTCTGGCGTACATCGCCTTATTTTTAATCCCGCCTTTTATCAGCAATACGCCGCACAGCAGACAGAGCGCCATCGTAATCAGAAGAGAAATGCCTGCACGCTCCCGGTAAATCAGCGCAACTACTGCTGCCGGAGCCATAAATACTGCCTCAAAATTCAGTACCCATCCAATAATAAAGGTAATGATCCTATAATTCATCTCCGTATCCTACTTCGCTAAAATATCTTCGATATCATTCAGCCCTTTTTCTTGTGTCGTGATAATCACACTGTCTCCCGTCAATATCTTATCAGAACCGCGCGGAATAATGACTTTTCCGTTTCGGCCAATGCATACAACCAGAATTCCCTTTTTTATTTTCAAATCCTGCAACGGTACATCCGTAACCCTGGACCGGCTGCGGATCATAAATTCAAGCGCCTCTGCTCTGCCGCCGATAATCTTATGCAGCGTTTCCACGTTGCTGCCCAGAGAATTTTTCATAGAGCGGACATACTGCAAAATCTGCTCTGCCGTGACATTTTTAGGATGGATTACCGTATCCAGATCCAGCTCCTTAATGACCTCATCAAAGGCGATCCGGTTGATCTTTGTAATCAGCTTTTTATCCCCCGTCTTTCTCGCATACAGAGACAACAGTATATTTTCCTCATCTATATTCGTAAGCGCCGCAAATCCTTCGTATCTTGCTATTCCTTCTTCCAGAAGCAGTTCCTTGTCTGTACCGTCGCCACACACCACCGTTGCCTTCGGCAACAGCTCGCAAAGCTCCTCACAGCGCTTTCTGTTCTTCTCAACCAGCTTTACTTTCGTCCCAGAAGCCTGGAGCATTCTCGCCAGATAATAGGCAATCGGGCTTCCGCCCACAATCATAAGACTCTTGATCTGATTTGTCACAATTCCAACCTGGCGGAAAAATGCATTGGCATCGTTTATCCCGCCCGCCACGGACACAAGATCTCTGGCCTTCAAAATACAGTTTCCATCCGGAATAATCAGCTCGTCTCCGCGTTCCACAGTACAAATCAGAATATTTCCCAGCATTTTTGCTGAAAGATCTGAAATCCGCATATTATCGAGAACGGATTTCTCCGGAACACGAAACTTCATCAGATGCACTTTATTTTTGGCAAAAGAATTTACCTCGATTGCTGACGGAAACTGAAGCACTTTTGCAATCTCACCGGCAGCTGCAAGCTCCGGATTGATTACCATGGCCAGCCCGAGTTCTTCTTTGATAAAGTTAAGCTCCATGCTGTACTCCGGATTACGGACTCTGGCAATCGTATGGCAGTTGCCTGCTTTCTTCGCAATCAGACAACACAGAAGATTCAACTCATCCGAACCGGTCACTGCAATCAGCAGGTCGGCAGATTCTATGCCTGCCTCAATCTGCGTCGACCAGCTCGCTCCATTGCCGACAACCCCCATCACATCACATTGGCTGGAAAGGTCATCCACGACGCTTTCCTCATCATCTATGACCGTAATATCATTATCCTCTCCACTTAACTCTATCGCCAGTGACGCCCCGACTTTGCCAAGACCCACAATAATTATCTTCATATTATGTACTTTCTCCTGTAAATGTATTTCTGAATCTCAGCCCAGGCCAAAGTCTCTGGCCAGCTTCGCAAATTCCGGCAAAGCATTCTGGATTGTCCCATAAGAAACGCAGTAAGCAAGGCGCACATATCCCGGACATGCAAACGAAGAACCCGGCACCATCAAAATATGATATTTTTTCCCGGCTTCCACAAACTGTTTTTCATCCGCCACCGGAGATTTTACCCAGAGATAAAAGGCGCCCCTTGGTTTTACGCAGGTAAACCCTAGTCGCAGCAACCCTTCATACAGACACTTCCGGTTCCGGTCGTAAAATCCAAGATCAGCACCGGCATTCACACATTTTGCCACTGCCAGCTGAATCAGCGAAGGCGCATTGACGCACCCGCTGATCCGATTAGCGATCGTCGCTGCCGCAATCGTATTCTCACTGTCCTCCACCTCATCCGGTATGATTATATAACCAATCCGCTCTCCCGGAAGCGACAGCGATTTGCTGTAGGAATACACGACCATGGTATTTTCGTAAAATTTTGTCACAAATGGAACTTCTGCCCCATCAAAAGCAAGCTCCCTGTACGGCTCATCGGAAATCAGATAAATGGCATGACCGTACTCTTTTTGCTTTTCCTCCAAAATCCGGGCAAGTCCGCAGATATCCTCTTTGGAATATACAACTCCCGTAGGATTGTGCGGATTGTTTATGATGACTGCTTTTGTCCTGACACTCAGTTTTTCTGCAAAATCCGAAACATTCAGCCCAAATGACTCTGTATCAGGTGCCACCTGCACCAGCACGCCGTCATAATTACGGATATAAGAGCCATATTCCAGAAAATACGGGGCAAAGACAATCACTTCGTCCCCCGGGTCAAGCAGTGTCTTCAGGCAGACGTTCAATCCGCTGCCTGCGCCTACTGTCATGATCAGATTCTCGTTCGAAAAAGCCGTCCCGAAACGCTCGTTTAAATTGTCTGCAATCGCTTTGCGCACATGCTCAAATCCGGCATTGCTCATGTAGCCATGTACAAACACCGGATCTTCCTCGTCAAGTATCTCGCGAATTGCTTCCTTCAGCTGCTGCGGCGCCGGAACGTTCGGATTTCCGAGGCTGAAATCATATACCTTATCTGCTCCGAATTCTGCCGCCATCCGCTTGCCCTCCTCAAACATTGCGCGGATTGCCGAATTATTCTCCAGATACGGTTTCATCTTTTTCGCTATCACTCTCTTATTTCCTCCCTGTATCATCATTCGGCCGGAAACACAGACGCTCCCGGCCCCCAATGATGTCTGAAACAACGGATACGCCTAACTGCAGAGTTCTCCTACAACCTGATTAATCACCTTGCCGTCTGCCTTGCCCTTCAGTTCGCCCATCACAGCTTTCATGATCTGACCTTTATTTTTCGTAGCCAACACTTCTGCAAACTTCTCCTCAAGTATCTGCTTTACTTCCTGCGCACTGAGCAGCTTCGGCGCATACTCTGAAATTACATTATAGCGGAACTGGTACTCTGCCTTCAGATCCTCTCTGGTAGCCGGACAGGTGTCAATCTGCTCTTTCACGGTTTTCATCTCTTTTAAAATGACACGATCTGTCAACTCCTGTGAAATATCATCCCGGCAGCCCTCGTCAATCGCAACCTTTTTCACCGCTGAAATCAGCGAAGAAATCGCCTCTTTTCTTGGTTTATCCTTCGCTTTCATCGCTGCCACCATATCTTTTCTCAATAATTCAATATCCATATTTCTGCCTCCTTTCATGCAGACGGAGAGTTTCCAGAATTTTCCATCTGCAACCAAAAATAAAACCGTATCGGCTCACAAATTTCCTATGCTACAAAAACAGCTAAGACATGCGTCCGGTTCTTCCTTTCGCATGTCTTTGCTGTCTGTATTTAGGTCAAAAAGTCTTTCAGCCGCTTGCTCCTTGACGGATGACGCAGCTTACGCAACGCTTTTGCTTCAATCTGACGGATACGCTCACGCGTAACATTAAATTCTTTGCCAACCTCTTCAAGAGTCCTTGCACGGCCATCCTCAAGCCCGAACCGCAGCCTTACTACCTGCCGCTCCCGGTCAGTCAGTGATTCCAGCGCAGTACTCAGCTCCTCACGCAGCATTGAAAATGCTGCCGAATCCGCCGGTGAAAGCGCCGTATCGTCCTCAATAAAATCTCCAAGATGGGAATCATCTTCCTCACCAATCGGCGTATCCAGTGATACCGGATCTCTCGAAATCTTCAATACTTCACGCACACGGCTTACCGGGACATTCAACCGTTCCGCTACCTCCTCCGGAGTCGGTTCCCGGCCAAATTCTTGGAGGAGCGTACGCGTCATACGAAGCGTCTTATTGATCGTCTCCACCATATGTACCGGAACGCGGATGGTCCTGCCCGTATCTGCTATCCCGCGCGTAATCGCCTGACGAATCCACCAGGTCGCATACGTACTGAACTTATATCCCTTTGTATAATCAAACTTGTCCACAGCCTTCATCAGGCCCATGTTGCCCTCCTGAATCAGATCCAGAAACGGCATACCTCTTCCGACATATTTTTTCGCAATGCTGACTACAAGACGCAGGTTTGCTTCGGTCAGAGCTTTTTTCGCCTCTTCATCGCCTTGCTCCACACGCTTTGCCAGCTCTACCTCTTCATCACCGGAAAGCAACGGAACATTGCCGATCTCTTTTAAATACATGCGAACCGGATCCTCTGTACTGACCCCTTCCAATACGTCTACATCATTAATCAGCTCAATCTCCTCGTTGTCCGACAACAAAATGTCTTCCTCGGACTCCAGGAGAAGATCATCCGTCACATCATCCGGAGATTTGCCCTGAAGAATATCCACATGATTCTTCTCCAGATAGTCCAGAATCATATCCATTTTATCTTCTGTCAGTTCAATTCCGGTAAAAGCATTCAGAATTTCGTCATATTCCAGCGTATTTTTCTTGGTCTTCGCCAACGCTTTCAGACTTTCCAGTGTCTTTAAAAACTGCTCCTGTACTTCATTCATCAGCGCTCTCTCCTCATAACTTTCGTAGATTCTAACATACCATTTTTGTCAAACGCTGTCAACCACGCAGTCGGTGTCAATTTTTGTCAACTGCATGAAATCTGCGGCGGTATATTCCGCAAAGAGATTACGGGACCTCCGGTATGTTCGATATATTCCCGCGTAATTTTTACGCTTCCAATATTTTCATCCTTTGGTATCTCATACATAATATCCAACATAAATTCTTCGATAATCGCCCGCAATGCACGTGCGCCTGTTTTCTTCTCCAGCGCTTTTTCAGCAATTGCTTCCAGCGCGCCGTCGTCCATCGTCAGCTCCACCTCATCGAGTGCCAGCAGCTTCTGATACTGTTTGATAATCGCATTGCGCGGTTCCTTGAGGATCCGCACCAGCATATCCCTTGTCAGGGCACTCAGGGAAAAGATAATCGGAAGCCTGCCGATAAATTCCGGTATCATACCGAAGCTGCGAAGATCCTCGACCGTTACTTTTTCAAGAATATCCGGATCGGCGTCGTATTTGTCCCGCAGGTCGCCCAGAAATCCAATCGAAGCCTGACGGTTCAGACGTTCCCGTATAATCTCCTCAAGTCCGGGAAATGCCCCTCCGCAGATAAAAAGGATATTCTTTGTATTCACCGTTGTCATCGGCACCATGGCATTTTTGCTCGCAGCGCCCACCGGAACCTCCACCTCGCTTCCCTCGAGAAGCTTCAGCATACCCTGTTGTACGGCTTCCCCGCTTACATCCCTCTGATGCGCATTTTTCTTCTTCGCAATTTTGTCAATCTCATCAATGAACACAATACCCTGTTCTGCGCGGTCCACATCATTATCGGCAGCCGCAAGCAGCCTTGAGATTACACTCTCGATATCGTCACCTATGTATCCTGCCTCTGTCAGCGAAGTAGCATCTGCGATTGCAAGCGGTACATCCAGCAGCCTTGCCAGTGTTTTGACGAGATACGTTTTTCCGCAGCCCGTCGGTCCTAGCATCAGCATATTGGATTTTTCTATTTCAATATCATCCAGCGCTCCGGTTCCAATCCGCTTATAATGATTGTATACAGCCACAGAAATTACTTTTTTTGCATATTCCTGTCCGACTACATACTCATCCAGGCTCGCCTTGATCTTATGCGGCGCCGGAATCGCCTTGATATCAAAAACTTTTTCTTCGTGCTGTTCTTTTGTCTTTTTCTTTTTTACCTGCTGGCGTGGAAGTCCCATGCCCCCGAACAGATCAGAAAGATTAATCATACTGATGCTCGGGATTTTGGAACCTTTTTTCTCTTTTTCTTCCGTATTCTCCGGCGTCTCTGTACTTTCCTCATCTGCAAGGTTCACAAGCCCGTTATAGGAAAGCCCGGACGCCTGCATGGAGTCTACTGCACGCTGCATACACTCACAGCAGATACAGATATCGCCGCCCATCTCCACCATCTTTCCGGCTTTGCTCTCCGGCCTTTTGCAGAGAAAACAGATTTTAGGGTACTCTTCTTTGATTTCATCCTGATTTTTTGCCATAATTTACTCCACCGTTACTGATTTTGCAAGGTTTCTCGGTTTATCCACATCGCAGCCCTTGCCAAGCGCCACATAATAGCCAAACAACTGCAACGGAATGACTGCAAGAGAATTTGTAAAATATTTATTTGTTTTCGGAATGTAGATCACATAATCCGCTGCTTTCTCTACCTCGGTATTGCCCGCATTCGTCACTGCAAGCAGGAATGCTCCTCGCGTTTTTACCTCAACCACATTACTCAGCATTTTTTTATACAGATCTTCCTGCGTCAGCACCGCTGCCACAAGCGTTCCTTCTTCAATCAAAGAAATCGTACCATGCTTTAATTCCCCTGCCGCATATGCCTCTGAATGAATATAAGAAATCTCTTTTAGTTTTAAGGAGCCTTCCAGAGAAATCGCATAATCAATGCCTCTGCCGATAAAGAAAATATCCTTTGCCGCCACATAACGATTGGCAAACCGCTGAAGCTTCTCTTTATGGTCAAGCAGCATACCGATGTGCACCGGAAGCTCCTTGAGGTCGCAGATCATCTCGTCTATTTCTTCCTGCGATACCGTCCCCCTTACCTGTGCAAATTTCATTGCAAGCAGATATTCTGCAATCAGCTGGGTGCTGTAGGCCTTCGTCGTCGCTACCGCAATCTCAGGTCCTGCCCATGTATACATGACATTGTCGGCCTCTCTTGCGATCGAACTGCCCACTACATTTACTATACCAAGCGTGTGCACACCGCGCAGCTTCGCTTCACGCAGCGCTGCCAGCGTGTCGGCTGTCTCTCCCGACTGGCTGACCACAATCAGCAGTGTTTCCTCGTCCAGAATCGGATTGCGATAGCGGAACTCAGAAGCCAGATCCACCTCAACCGGAATCCGCGCCAGTCCTTCAAACACATACTTTGCAGTGACTCCCGTGTGATATGCAGAGCCGCACGCCACGATAAAAATCTTGCGGATGGAACGAATCTCCTCGTCCGTCATGCCAAGCTCTTCGATTTCAATCTTTCCATCCCTGATTCTCGGGTTTAATGTATCAAGAACAGCTTTTGGCTGCTCATAAATTTCCTTGAGCATAAAATGCTCATAACCTGCCTTTTCTGCCGCGGAAACATCCCACTGAATCGTTACAGACTCCTTTTCAATCGGATCGCCGTCCACATTAAAGAAATTCAGGCATTCTTCCTCAAGGCACACAATCTCTTCATTCTGAATAAAAAATACATCTCTCGTATATTTGAGAACTGCCGGAACATCAGAAGCAATCAGGCTTCCCTGCTGCGCTCTCCCTACGATCAACGGACTGTCCTTGCGGACTGCATACAGCTTTCCCGGATGCTCCTTAAACATAATACCAAGCGCATAAGAACCCTCGACACGGTGCATCATGCGCGTAATCGCCTCAAGCGGATTTCCTTTATAATAGTAGTCCAGCAGATGGGCCACAACTTCCGTATCGGTCTCTGACACAAACTCATAACCCTTTTCCTGAAGCTGCTTTTTAATCTTAAGATAATTTTCAATAATACCATTATGCACGACCGCAATGGACTCTGTTCCATTAAAATGCGGATGTGCATTCGTATCGGATGGAATTCCGTGCGTCGCCCACCGTGTATGCCCGATCCCACATGGTCCTGGAAGCATTTCACCACCGTGCGTCATTTCGCGCAGTACCTTCAGGCGCCCTCTCGCCTTTGCAATCTGAATCTTTTCTCCGTCAAACACCGCAATCCCCGCAGAATCATATCCGCGGTATTCCAGCTTGTCAAGACCATCCAGCAAAATCGGAGCTGCCTGCTCTTTCCCTATATATCCAACTATTCCGCACATACTGTTTACCTCCAATAGTCCCTGTTCATCGTGCATCGCCTGATCAGCCATGCCGGAAGCCGTCTAAAATTCTTCCCCAGCCGATAGCCAACCAGCTTGCAGCCGCTTTGCCAGACCAGCTTCGGAAGAAGGTACGCTTTATTATTTTTTATCAGATAAACGGCCGTCTGCTTTACCATACGAACACCCTCATTTTCTGACCGGACACATGCAAAAATTTCCGGATGCTCTGCCTGCGACACGCCGAGATCAAAGTTCCGCCGAAGCTGCTGCACTCCGCTGTAGTTATGCGAATGAATCACCCTTGCCTGTGCACAATACGCAACCGCTCTTCCATTTTGGATCAGCTTCCCTGCAAAAATCATATCCTCATTAAAAATCGTATGCCGTACAAAGCCGCCCAATTCCTCATATGCGCTTCTCCGATACATGGCGCACACATCTGAACAGAAAAATGTCTTAATACCAAGCTTCGGCAAGTCTGCCGCTGTCTGAATCCGGCTTTCCTCTCCATAATTAAACCCGCGTATATAGCGCTCAATCACACCGCAGTCCTGCGCAGGAAGCTGGCGCGCATATGCCGCACACACAAGCTCAGATGCAAACGCGCGATACAGCTCCTCGATCAGCCTGTCATTCTCCGGCTGTGCATCCTGTGTCAGAAACAGAAGAAATTCTCCCTTAAGCTGCGCCGCCGCCATATGCCGCGTCCCCCCATGGTCGAACTCGCTCTTCCGAATGTGGATGACCTCAACATTCGAATATCCAGCAATACAGCCCTCATCAAAGAACTGCCGCTCCGTATTCACCAGCAGGATTCTGGAAGGCCTTACGGTCTGGCTCTCCAGTCGCTCCAGCAACTGCCGAAGCCCAATCCCCGGCCGATAGACCGGAATCACCACGTCAATCTCAGCTCCTGCCATTCTTTCCTCCATCGTCCATCCCTGAACATTCAAAAACTGTTCTTCAAAGTCAGCCATTCTGTCACTGAATTCCGGTGTCCGAAATTATCTTATTGCTGATCTCCTGCACGGTCTGGGACGGCGTATAATTTTCCTCCCCAAACAGCCATGCATGAAGCTGTGTTACATTGGCTGCCAGATCGACCGGTATCACACAGTCGCCTGCTGCAATATCCGCCGTTGTCTGATTGAACGGAAATCCCGTTGAATCTGCAATCTTGTATTTTGCAATGCCGGTCGCCAGTGTAATCAGCTCCGTATTGCTCAGACTGGTTGAAATATAGTCGAGCATCGTATTGACAAGCGGAAGCAAACCTGTCACACCTTTTGCCTGTGCCGCTTCAAAAATCTTTCCGAGAACCGTTCTCTGACGCTCAGTCCGTTTGTAATCCCATCCTTCTGTATAGCGAATCCGGCAGTAAGCCATGGCCTGAAGACCGTTTACTTTCTGATAGCCCGCGGACTGAATCTCTTCATATTCCGTAATCCCCGCAACCTGTGATGTCTCCACGAGATAACCGTTCAGCCATCCGCGCTCTTCTTCTGTGATGTCAAGCTCGATTCCGCCCAGAAGATCAACTGCTTCAATGATTGCATTGAAATCAACGGTCACGAAATCAGAAATATCCAAATCCAGATTTTTGTTCAGCATATTCACTGCACGCTCCGCTCCGCCGCCTGCAAAACACTCGGTAGCCTTACGGTATTCTCCGTTTGTATTGTCCAGATACGTATCGCGGTAAACCGAGACAAGCTTTACATCTCCGGTGCGCTCATTAATACTCGCCACCATAATCGTATCGCTGTTTGTCCCGCTCTCAAGCTGTCCTTCCCTGGAGTCCACACCAAACAATGCAATATTACGGTACCCGGATTTTCCGATTCCTGTATTAATCAGAATATCCTTCAGCTTCACACGGTCCATGCGGCCAAGCTGTGCCACTACAAAAAGTCCAAGCGCTAACACAAGAAGTACAATCACCTCAATCGCAAATATCAGTTTTCTGTGTTTTTTCTTCTTTTTCCCATTACCTGCGTTTCCATCCGGCCCATAATAACCGCCCGGCCCGCCATACCCTGGCTGTCCATAATAGCCATTCGGCTGTCCATAATAACCGTTTGGGTCATGATAGCCGCCCTGTCCGTAATAACCGTTCGAATCGTTATAATTTCCCGTTTTGTCCTTTCTTTTCTTCATGAATTTCCCTTCTTTCATTGTTCTGTGGAACGCTTCAATATGCATTCTTATTTACAAACCCTTTAAACACCGTCAGAAACAGGATTTTGATATCCAGCCCGACTGTCCAGTTTTCAATATAATACAAATCATAGTCAATTCTCTTTTTAATTGAAGTATTTCCCCTGTAACCATTCACCTGGGCCCAGCCAGTCATCCCCGGTCTCACCTGGTGTTTTATCATATACCGCGGAATTTCTTCGCGGAACTTTTCCACAAACTGGGGCCGCTCAGGCCTCGGTCCCACCAGGCTCATGTCTCCTTTCAGTACATTAAAGAGCTGCGGCAACTCGTCGATGCTTGTCTTGCGGATAATCTTTCCGATCCTGGTTACTCTCGGATCATTCTTTACCGTCCAGCCCTTGCTTTCCTCTTTCTTCGTCTGTACTTCCATCGAGCGGAATTTATACATCTGAAACGGCCTGTTGTGCAACCCTACTCGTTCCTGTTTAAAGATCAGCGGTCCCTTGGAAGTCGCCTTGATCAGAATCGCAGTCAGGATCATCAGCGGTGAAAACAGCACGATACAGCAGATGGAGCCTACAATATCCATCACCCGCTTCACCATCATATGGAAGGTATTAGACAGCGGCACGTGACGGATGTTTACGACCGGAAGTCCCAGAAGGTCCTCTGTATACGGCTTGGTCGGTATGATTTTACTGTAATCCGGAATAAACTTTGTATGCACGCCTGACTTTTCACACATTGCAACAATGCGCTCCAGCTTGTCATATTCGTTCAGTCCGAGCGTAATTGCAATCTCGTCCGGGTGATTCCCTTCCAAGATGCTTCCCAGACTGCCGGTAAAGCTCAGTACCTCAATGCCACGGTAAACAGTGCCTGGCGGCACGTTATCATCAAGGATTCCCATAACCTTGTAGCCCCACTGCGGATTCTGCACAATGCGGTCAATATACTGTTCCGCTGCCCGGCTGTACCCTACCAGAATCACATGCTTCAGATTCAATCCAATCCGCCTGACATTCATCAGCACCATGCGCACGGCGTTTCGCTCCAGGAAGGTGAGCGTCACATTCAGAATAAGAAATAAAGCGACAAGGCGTCTCGAAACGTCTCCCTGACGAAGCAAATACAGCATTGCCATGAAGGTCAGTCCGCCGAGCACGTTCGCTTTGACAATGTTGCTGCCTTCTAGCCGGCGGCCCTGCACGCGCTTGGGCGTATACAGGCTGCACGCATAGTACAGCACAAGGAAAAACGGCGTAACAAACACAAGCGCCATCATATAAAATTCCGGCGGCAGAACACCTACTTCTCTTTCACTTACCCTTACCATCATGACGTACCATGCAATCAGATACGACACAACGATGACCATCCCGTCCAGAATTACCTGAAGCCGGTTAAAATATTTCTGGTTATCCTTAATCAAAACATTTTCCCTCTTGCCCTGATCCTTATCTCCTGCCTAATCTTGCCAGATTGCCCCAGAGCTCACACTGTATTCTCAGATAATGTCCAAGATTTTTCTTTTGGAACTTTACCTTTTTGCTTCTGTCACACAACCGAATCCCCTTCCATAACCCTGTAATGTACTCTCTGCCATAGCCTTTTTTCAAAAAGAAAATCATCTTAATTGCAAAACCTGCCAGAAGAAACGGCAGATTCAGCAAAAGCTGAAGGCACGGCATATTTTTATAAACTAGATAAACGCTGTTCCTGGAAGAGTATTTTGTTTTAAATTCATTATACACAGAGCCGCTGGTCGCGCTCCCCACATGGCGAACCACTGCCTCCGGTATGTAATAGTTTCGGTACCCTGCAATTCTTGCACGATAAGCAACATCCACATCTTCCAGATATGCAAAATGTACCTCGTCAAAAAGACCAATCTCATCAAAAACATCCCTACGGTAAATCGCAGCCCCCGCACACGCAGAAAAAATTTTCCGTCTGCGGCAGTAATCACCAGCCGGTCTGTTTTTCCCCCACGCAAATGCCCAGCCAAGGGCACAGTAATAATCGCCGCCATTGTCCATCCGGCCGGGGTCCTGCATCTGTATCATTTTGGAGGCGCAGGAGAAGCTGTCCGGATACTTTTTGATTGCTTCTGTGAGCGCCTCCACAAAGGTCGGCTCACAGACAGTATCATTATTCAGCAGGATCACATACGGCGTCTTTGTCATCTGAATCCCGATATTCACTGCCCTGCAAAAGCCATAATTTTCCTCAAGAACCCTGAGCGTCACTTCGGGATATTCGTCCCGGATAATGGAAACGCTCTCATCTTCAGAACCATTGTCCACCACAATCACCGGCAGCGAATCAATGGTCTGCCTGCGCAGGCTTTCCAGGCATGGACGCAGATACGCTGCGCCATTTAGATTCGGTATTACTACAGTAACTTCCTGCATCGTATTTTTCTCCTGTCTGCATTTTGCAAGCTACGCTTCTGCCCTATATGCGCAGTGAAAAGTTGTGCTTGCTTAAAGTCAGATTTTTATTATAGCACGGATCTCCGTCTTTTAGGAAGTCTTTCCATTTTTCCTGTGCATATTGCACTTCTTTTTTATGGCGCTCCTTCTTTTCATCGTCTACACCGCGCGAACGCGATTCATAATGATACAGTTCCACAAACGGATCGTACACAATCCGATAACCGGACGTAACAATCTTCAGACAGAGATCCACGTCGTTGAAAGCTACGCTCAGCTTTTCTTCCAAGCCGCCCATCTCTTCATACACACTGCGCTTTACCATGGCGCAGGCTGCCGTTACGCCGCTTAAATTCATCTGAACTGATGCCCGGTGCATATACCCGGCCCGTTTTCGCGACATATTAACAAACGCATGGTCGGCCAGTCCGCCAAGACCGATGATAACGCCTGCATGCTGAATCGTATGATCCGGAAAATAAAGTTTTGCGCCTACCATTGCCACCTCATCCCGCATACAGTTGGAAAGCATCTCCTTCATCCAACCCTTTGTGATGACCTCCGTGTCATTGTTCAGCAAAAGCAGATATTCGCCTTTTGCCTGACGCGCAGCATAATTGTTGATGGCCGAATAATTAAATTCTCTATCCCAGTATAACACACGAACATGGTTTTTGCCGTCTATTTCTTTGTAATAGGAAAAAGTTTCCTGTTTTGTACTGTTATTTTCAACGATCAGAATCTCATAATTCTCATATTCTGTCTTTTCCCACACCGATTCCAGGCATTTCTGAAGAGATTCCTTTTCATCCCTGTTTGGAATGATAATGGATACCATCGGAGTTCCTTTGAGCGCATACCGCACCCGGTAATAGCCCAGATCGTCTGTCTCTTCTACAGAAGCTTCCACGCCTTTCCGTGCCAGGTGGGCCTCCACTGCCCGTTTCCCTGCGTCAAACGCATAGAGCTTGCTGTCAGGGTTGTCGGAGGTAGAAGCGCTGTGCGTGCGCCAGTGGTACAGCACGCGGTGGACATGCGCAATGCGCCGGGCTTCTTCGGTACACCGGAAAATAAAATCATAATCCTGCGCCCCGTCAAATTCCCGTCGAAAACCACCCACTTTCTCTGCAATACTTCTCCGTACCACAAAAAAGTGACAGATATAATTATTCGAGCGAAGCAAATCGAGGTTGAAATCTGGCTTCATATTCGGAATCAGATGCTTCGTCGCCCTTTTATTTACCTTATCTTCATCTGTATAAACAATGTCTGTACTCTCATCTTCGGCAATCTTTGCCATAATCTCATACAGCGCATCCGGTTCCAGCAAGTCATCATGATCCAGAAGACCGATAAAATCACCCTCTGCCATTTTGATCGCCTCATTTGTATTCCCGGAAATCCCAAAATTCTCTTTCAGTATGCGGTAGCGGATGCGCGAATCTTTCTCCTGATATTCCCGTACAATACGGGTCAGTTCTGTTTCACGCTGATCCTCTGCCATTTTTTCCTGCCCGCCGGCTGATGCGCCGTCTTTGCTTTTCCTGTTATCTCCACCGACCTGCGGACTTGCATCCACAATGCACAGCTCCCAGTTTCCATACGTCTGAGCGCAGACAGATTCAATCATCTCCCGCAAAAAGCGCTCCGGTGTCCGATAAACCGGGACAACAATGCTGAACCGAACGGGACGCTCAAACACTGCGTTTCTCTGCCGTTCCAGCTCCTTCTGCGTCACCTGGTTCAGACTGTACCACGTTTCATAGTCAATGTCCTGCGTCTGATACCGTTCAATCAGCCGGATCAGAAACTGTTTCAGACCGTGACGCTGCAGATAACGCCATCCTTTTTTGATATGCTCTGCTGAAAGCGCACCCAGCAGTTTTCCCCACTGAACGCCGTATTCCTTATCTCCCATAAGGCCTCCTCAAATCCGGTCTAAAAATTCTCATATTTCAGGATTGTATCTGTAATATACCGCGCCTGTTCCAATTCCAGATTATAAAACAGCGGCAGCCGTACCAGGCGCTCACTCTCCTTTGTTGTATAAACATCCTCGCCGTGAAAACGCCCGAACCGCTGGCCCGCCTTTGCCGAGTGAAGCGGAACATAGTGGAACACGGCATGGATTCCGTTTTCTTTCAGATACCCGATAAACGCAGTCCGCACGCTGATATCCTTCAGCTTCAGGTAAAACATATGTGCATTGTGCACCGCATAATCCGGAACTGTCGGAAGCTCAATCGCTCCCTGCGCAGCCAGCGGCGTCAAAGCCTCCCGGTAATGGTCATAGATTGCCATTCGTTTGTCGTTAATCTCTTCTGCCAGCTCCAGCTGTGCATATAAATATGCCGCATTCATATCGCTCGGCAGATAGGAGGACCCGTAATCTACCCATGTATACTTGTCCACCTGACCGCGGAAAAATTTGCTGCGGTCCGTCCCCTTTTCCCGGAGGATTTCCGCTCGCTCCTGATATCTGTCGTCCTGAAACAGAACAGCGCCTCCCTCGCCCATCGTATAATTTTTCGTCTCATGAAAGCTGTAGCAGCCAAAATCCCCGATTGTTCCAAGCGCACGTCCTTTGTACCAGGCATTCACACCCTGCGCCGCATCCTCGACGACCACCAGATTATATTTTTTCGCAATTGCCAGAATTTCATCCATTGCACAGGCCACTCCTGCGTAATGCACCACGGCTATCGCCTTTGTTTTCTCTGTAATTGCTGCCTCGATCAGATTCTCGTCAATGTTCATCGTATCCGGCCGGATATCGACAAAAACAATCTTTGCCCCGCGCAGCACAAAAGCATCCGCTGTAGATACAAACGTATAGGAAGGCATAATCACCTCATCTCCCGGCTGGATATCCGAAAGATACGCTGCCATTTCCAGCGCATGCGTACAGGAAGTCGTCAACAGGCAGTGCTTTGCCTGAAAATTAGTACACATCCACTCAGAACATTTTTTCGTAAACGGCCCATCCCCGCAGAGCTTTCCGTTTTGCATGGCCTGCTGCATATATGCAAGCTCCCTGCCCGTACACGGCGCCATATTAAAATCTATCATCTTTATCCTTCCTTTCGGTATGTAACTGTAAAACTCTGTTTTCAATTGTACACTCCCGGATGCTGATACGCCTTCTCCGGCTTCTTTCCGGCCCTTTCACAAGCCTTTTAGTAATAATTGGGCAGGAATACCGCGAAATGCGCATACAGGCCCAAAATTACTGCAAATATTCCCATATGCTGATAAAAAATCCTGCTCCAGTGGTCGCTCTTCACCCATTTTTTTATAATATTCCGATAACCAAGTGTTACAAAATACAGAAGCGGAAGCAGCATTGGTATGCTGTAGCGCCCCTGAGGCTGATAATCGGAAGCATACGAATAATATACATTCAAAATGTTCGGAATAATCAGAGCAAGCAGCATACACCAGTTCAGCCAGCCCTGTGCTCTCCAATGCCCTTTTTCGCGCACACCGTACAGCTCCTTCAGACTCAGCAGCGTACCAAGAAGCCCTGTGATCAGAAACGCCCACCACATTGCATAAATGCCCCAGGGCTGCATAATGGACATAGCGCCAAACGTACCGATAAAGCTGCGCAGCACAAGATCAATCCACATATATCCAAGCGGCGCCTTGTTGAACAGCATGGTAAACGGCGTAAGTCCCCAGTCTTTTGGTACAGATGCCTGCGAAGGCTTATATCCGTCTTTAGCATACAGCTCCGCGCACTGATGCATGGCCTCTCTTCCAAGAAAATCCCCGTCATAAATCATATAATTGCGGATAAACCACCATCCTGCCAGTACGAGCACGATTGCAGAGATAAAAATCCCTTTCTGAAGTAGCTCCTTCACATCCCACGTTTTCTTTTCGCCGAACAGAATTGTGAGCACAAAAAGCAAGATACTGCACAGGATAAATCCATAAGCATTATAATAGGAGAGTGTACAGATTGCAATACCAACCGCCAGCAATGTACAATTTCCCCAGGTCCAGCCACCTTTCACTGCCCGAATCCACGCATACAGAATCATAGCCCCCGAAAACAGCGCCAGAGAATCATTATTTACATAGGAAGACAGAAATGCCATGTTCGGAAAAAAGGCTGCCACCAGCACGAACATCCAGGTTTCTCTTCTCGAAAAAAGCTGTTTGGCAATCCGGATTGCAAAAAATACAGTCCCTACGCCGAAAAATACGCTGACCATACGCGCTGCCATCAAAAGCGCATAAGCGTGATCATTGAAAAAGCTCATCAGCTTCATGGAAACCGCACACAGCATGTACGCGAGAATCGGATTAAAAGCATAAGAAATTCCCCATGTTTTATTCAGAATTTCCGGCGCATCGCCCCGCGGCAGTGTTCCGTATTCATAAATATACTGTGCAACCTGATAGCGCATCGTCTCATCCGGCGACACGCCAAGCGGCTGTACTCTGGCCCACATTGTGTAATACACTGCAATGGCCAGCAGGAACAGAATTTCTATTTTGTATTCTTTTTTCATTCCTCTGATGCTTTGAATCGGGTTCATGGTTGGACTCCTCATTTATGGATTTCACTTATTGGGTGTTGATGTTTGATTGGGCTGTTTATGGTTTCAGAGAATAGTCTGCTTTCTCCAAGGTCAAATTCGGATTATAAAATGGGTCGCCTTGGGCGAGCAGATCTCCCCAACGGCTGCGAAAAAGTGCGCTCTCGCGGCGGATTCTCTCAGCCTTTTCATCGGTTAATTCCAGGCCTCTGGTCTGGGATTCGTAATGATAAAGCTGTGCGTACGGGGTATAGATGATCTGCTTTCCCAATTTGCCGATACGCAGGCAGAGATCAATGTCATTGTATGCTACACCAAAAGCCTCATCAAAACCGCCGGCCTGTTCAAATACGCTGCGTCGCACCATCATGCACGCTGCGGTTACGGCGCTGCAGCACCTTGGGCAGATGATCTCGTCGTGAGCGCTTGTCTTTTGGCGTTCCAGCCCCTCAAACGCATGTCCGGCCAGGCCGCCATAGCCCAGAACCACTCCTGCGTGCTGAATCGTATCATCTCCATAAAACATCTGCGCGCCGACTGCTCCCACTTCCGGAAGTAAGGCGTAATTCATTAGTTCCCGGATACAATCCGGTTTTAACATTTCTGTATCATTGTTCAAAAACAGCAGATACGCTCCTTTCGCCTGGGCCACGCCCTGATTGTTCACGCTCGAGTAATTAAAGGCTCCCCCGCAGAAAATCACCCGGATATCCGGTTCTTTTTGCAACTCTTCATAATAGGAACGTATCTCCTGTGTGCTGCTGTTATTTTCCAGGATCAGAATCTCGTACGGCTCGTAACCGCTGAACTGACGAATGCTGTTGATGCATTTCTCAAGATCCTCCCGATGATCCTTATTCGGGATCAGAATCGAAACAAGCGGGGACTGCTCCGGTAAGACATACGTAATCTTTCTGGTCCACGGCTGAATACCTGCCGTTACTTCTGCAGAAATTCCATTTTGAAAAAAAGAGTCCCGGAGAGCCTCTTCTTCCTTTTTCCATCGCGTTTCGGTCTGTTCCCGCACTCCCTCATGACAGAGAATTTCCGGTACATGGACAATCTCGTTTGCTTTCCCCGCACAGGCAAGCACATAAGCAAACAAATTTTGCGGCATCCCAAGTTCCTGCACAAGACGCCCTGATACCAGAAATCCACTCCCGATATAATTTGTGCTCTGCAAATAAAACGGATCAAAATCTGGCTTGCATCTTGGTCGGACAGAACACAAATGATCGCTGCTGTATACGAAATCATCGCTGTCACAGTAAAACAGCTCAGCCCCCGGATGGGCAAGCACTGCATCTGCATACGTTTCTCTTGCATCTGCCTCCAGAATATCTCCCTCTTCTATAAAAAGATAATAATCCTGCGCCTCCACCTGCCCTGTAAACGTACCGCAAACAATCACATGAATGGAATCTGCATCTGTTCCCGAAAGGCGGTTAGTCCGCCGCTTTCGATGATTCTCCAGCCATTTTTCATAATCCACATCGCGGCTTAAAACAATTTTCCGGCCAAGGCGCCTTGCCGCAGCGCGAACACCATTCTTTTTCAGATATGCAATTCCCTTATCCACCATCTTTTTCGTTTTTTTCATCATACTGGAAAGGCCGTCCTTCCTGTCACCTGGGTATCCGGAATGAGCACTGCCCGCTCACCCGTGACAGATTGATATTGTAATAGGGATCTCCTTCTTTGATCTGTTCTCCCCACTTCTGCTCAAATAAACGCTGCTCCTGCGCAAAACGCTCTCTTTTTTCTGGACTATCCTCCAATCCTCTTGTAACGGATTCATTGTGGTAAAGCTGTGCATACGGGGTATAAACCACCAGCCTTCCTGTCTGTACGACCTTCATGCAGTAGTCCACATCATTCAATGCCACTGTCAGCTTTTCATCCAGACCGCCTACTTCCTCGAAAACACTGCGTTTTGTCATCATACACGCCGCAGTCACAGCACTGAGGTTCTGCGTCGTATTGGCCCGCGCAACGTAACCGCACTGATTTCCATCCATGCCTGCAAACACATGCCCGGCAACCCCTCCAAGTCCCAGAATCACTCCGGCATGCTGAATCGTTCCGTCCGGATAAAACAGCTTCGCCCCGACAGCGCCAACCTCTTTTTGCTGGCAGATACCCAGCATTTCTTCTATCCAGTGCGGCTCAATCACTTCCGTATCGTTATTCAGCAGCAACAGATATTCGCCATCCGCCTCCTGCGCCGCGAAATTATTGATTTTAGAATAATGAAACGCGTTCTCCCACGTAATCACACGCACGCACGGAAACTCCTCCTGCAACTTTTTGTAACACGCGAAAGTCTTCGGTTCTTCGCTGTTATTTTCCACAATCAGGATCTCATAATTCTGATACGAAGATTTCTGGCAAAGGGATCTGACGCACGTTGTAAGGTCTTCGCTGTGATCTTTGTTTGGAATCAGAATCGAAACAAGCGGCATTCCCTGGATCTTCCATCTGGTCCGGTAACGTCCAAACAGTTCCGCAAGCGTCACATCCGCATCAACTCCGATACGATGATAATGCTCCGCGAGTGCCCGTCTCCCTGCCTCCCAGGCGTACAACTTGCTCTCCGGATTGGACGCAGTAGAGGCCTCGTGCGTCCGCCAGTGATACAAAATTTTCGGAATATGATAAATCCCTTCTGCCCGCTCACAGCACCGCAAAATGAAATCATAATCCTGCGCACCGTCATATTCCCTGCGAAAACCGCCAACGTCCTCTGCAATGTGACGTTTCACCACAAAAATATGGCAGATATAATTGGACGTCCGCAGCATGTACAAATTAAAATCCGGCTTAAAATGCGGTTCAAAATAATGCTGTCCCTGCGCATCCACCTTATCCTCATCTGTATAAATCACATCAGCATCAGAATGTTCATTGATCACCTTCACGATCTCATACAGCGCATGGTCTTCCAGTAAATCATCGTGATCGCCAAGCATCACATACTCGCCGTGTGCCATGGCCAGCGCTTCATTTGTATTTTCAGAAATCCCGCCATTTTGTTTCAGTTTTTTATACTGAATACGCGCTTCTGTTCCGTATTCCTTACGCACCTGTGCGCCCACACTGTCATCTTCCCCGCTTCCGTCTGCCAGACAGATCTCAAAATTGCCGTATGTCTGCGACAGTATCGAATCCAGCATTGCCCTCAGATATTGCGGCGGTGTCTGATAGAGCGGAATGACGATACTGATAAGCGGATTTTTGTCGAACCGGTGCTCTCGCTGTGCTTTCCGCTCCGTTTCCGTCAACTGCATTGCCAACCGCCAACCGCCGAAACGCTGATCTTCCTTCCGTAGTTTTCTGCTTTCTCCAAAAAGTCCCATCTCATAAGGGGAAAAATATTTCGGCCCGCCTGCCTGCTCTTTGGATTTCAGTTTCACCAGCTTCTGCCCGATTTTTCCGTTTTTAAACGCAAGCCTACTTACATCCACCACGTACGTCGCCTGCTGCTCCCCTGCCTGCACACAAAGCACATACCGTTCTCCCCAGCGCTTTGCCGCTTTCTCCGGCAGATGGATAATCAGATCAAAACCGGCTGTATAAGGAGAATCCTCCATGCCAAACAGCGCATTCACGTCTCTGCGCATGAAAAACTCCAGCCTTTTCAGCTCACGCTTTCCTCCTGCTGCATCTGTAACCGAAAACTGCGGACATATCAGTTTTTCGTTAAATGACCAGCCCCTGATCTCCAGCTCATCCTCCGTCCGTTCAATCGAGTCCACACACAACTGTAACCCTGCTGCTTCCTGTTTTTGGGAACGCGCTTCCCTGCAAAGCTCTGCAATGCTTTGCTGCTTTTTTTCATCCCTGAAATCAATACAGCCCGGCGTCATCTCCGGGTAAAGAAAGCGCAGCGGAAGATGCCCTCCCAGCACATACTGCTGAAAATGCTCTTCCATCCGCTCATATTGACGCACCTCTTCCCCGTCAAGCCCCGCCCGGCCATATAAATTTTTTGTATAAAGCACTGTCCTTGCAGTACTTCCGTATATATAAAAATGAAGAATACGGAAAATAACATAATTGACAGGAATCGGAAAATCAAAGGACCATTCATAATCCATCATCATCCATCCGTCACCTGTCACAAAAGCATTTGCCGCAATCATATCCAAATCCGTCACCGGCGCACAAAACAACCCGTCCGGCAAATCCGCATCTCCAAACACCTTCCGGAATTCTTCTGTCACCCCAAACGCTTCCCGCGTCCCCGCACGGCGCACCATGTCCACAAAATCAAGCAATCGCGCAATTGCTGCGTCCACATCACCGCTGCCAAGCATCTTATCCAGCTGCTCTTCCAGCGTCTGTCCCGTCACGTACTCAAACTCCACGCTTCCATATGCACCACGGTCCTGTTTCCGGTCAGATACCGGACGGTTCATCGAAATCCCGCTTCGCCGGTATAATTCCTCCAGCCTCTCATACCAGAACCGCATCCGTTCCACATGCGCACGGCCTTCCGGATAGCAGGCGCTTTTTCTTACAATCCTGGAGCCATCCTCACTCTGGCAGATATCTGTCCGGATGCAAAACGCTCTGGCCCGCTCATTTGAATATTTTGTAAATATAATTTTCTCCATACGATTTCCCTTATGATCCAGCCTTACACACGACAATCAAAATCCCCCGCGCGGGCCGCATTCTTTCAAACTTCCACTTATTGACCCGCCTGACGCGCAATCAATAGAAATGCGTTTGCAAACACCGGAAACAGTCCGTCTTCCAAAATGCGGTCAAACGCCCGCGCCTCGTCAAACAGTATGTAGCGCTCCCGATCGAAGTTTTTACGGTTATCCCGCAGCTCCCCTGTCTTTGGCAAATACGCATCAGAATAAACCGACATCGGCAAAATGCGGTCCGGATATGGATAATAAAACTCCAGATCCCCAAAACCAGCGTTCCGGCAGATCTTTTCCAGCTCCGGCCTCGAAAATGACCGCGCCTCCTGTTCCTTCGTCCAGCCCTCTATTCCCTCAAAATACCGCCCGCCGCCCTCTGGCGCACATCCGGCAAAATATTTCAGTCCCAGGCGATTATCTGCTGCAAATACAATCCGGCCATTTTTTTTGAGAAAACCGCCAAGCTGCCGTAAGAGTGCTGGATACGGCTCTCTCTCCTGTGCCTCTTCCCCGCACGCCACAGCGCCTGCCAGTCCTTCTGTCAGCACAATCCAGTCATACTGCGCGTTATACTCACTCAATTTTTCCACAGCCTTTTGAAATTCCCAGTTCCAGATTTCAATCTGTTCCCGCTTCTGATTTCTCGTTGCATTAATCAGGCTCCGCTTCCCCGATACTTCCAGACACCGAACACTTTTGGCCTTATCAGCAAGCACACCTGTAAACACTCCACAGCCTGCGTCAACCTCCAGCACCGTCTCTTCCTTTGTAATTGGCAGCCATTCCACAAGGTTCTGCCGCACATGCGATAAATGGTACAGCAAACTCCACTTCTTCCGCTCACCAATCACCCTGGCGTACGCTTCCTCCGGTTCAGACGAAACCACCTCCAAAATCTCATCCTCCGCCTCATCCGTATGCAAATCCCACCCCGGATAAAATGTATCATCCAGCAAAACTTTCCCTATATACCGCACCATGAAGCGCCCACGTTCCTCTCTTAATCTATAGCAGTCAATTCTAAAACTTCTTAATCAAAATCAGATCCCGTAAAAAAGATGCAACGCAATTTTCTATTCCACTGTAATCCTGGAATCCATATCATAATAACCCACCGAGTTTTTCTCCGCCACAACGGTCAGGCTGCACACGTCATACAGACGGTGAAATACGACAAACTCGCCGCTTTTATACCCTGTACAGCCAAGTGACAGCAGATACTCGCCACCTTGCAGGTTCATTTTCTGGGTAAACGTAATGGTCTGGGTATTCCCTTTTTTCTGCGGCTCTACCGGAATCCGTTCGAACATCGTATTGGTGCCGGTAATCTCCGTTCCACGAATATCCTTAAAACTGAACGCATAAATCACCTCAGAAATATCCTCATGAAAATGTACCTTCATTTTCACTGTAAAGTCTTCCATTTTATGAATCGTATTGCTGGCCAGACCACGTGCATCCTCTATTGTGAAATCCACGATCTCCGCCTCACCATTCCCATATTCAAGCGTCGCCGGATTCCGGTCAAAGGGCCGGTCAAACGGCGTTCCGTACACACAGTTTTCCTGTTTGCGGATCAATACCTTCTGTTCCTTCTTTTCCTCCTGATTGACCAGAATCTGCTTGTACAGATCCACAATCCGTTTCGGCTCTCCTTCTTCGATGAGTGTTCCCTTGTTCAGCAGAATCACCCGGTCGCAGTACTGACTGATATTATTCAGGTCATGGCTCACGATCACAATCGTCTTGCCCTGCTTCTTAAACTCTTCAAATTTGTGATAACACTTTGCCTGAAAAAAAACATCCCCCACAGAGAGGGCCTCATCCACAATCAGAATATCCGGATCAATGTTAATCGCAACGGCAAAAGCCAGCCGCACAAACATACCGCTGGAATAAGATTTTACCGGCTGATATACAAAATCGCCGATATCCGCAAAGCTCAGAATTTCATCCAGCCTGCTGTCTATTTCTTCTTTTGAAAAACCAATCATGGTCCCGTTCAGATAAACATTTTCAATGCCGGTATATTCCATATTGAATCCGGCTCCGAGTTCCAGCAGCGCTGAAATCCTTCCATCCACCTTGACCTGACCACTGGTCGGACTTACTACCCCGGTAATGATTTTCAATACCGTGGACTTTCCAGAACCGTTCGTCCCGATAATGCCGACCGTCTCACCGCGCTTCACGGAAAAATCCACGTCCTTCAGTGCATAGTGTTCCCGCACCTGCACACGCATTCCGAGCGCCTCGCGCAGGCGGTCAGACAGTCTATTGTACAGCTTGTACATTTTACTTACATGTTCTACCTGTATTGCATTCTCATTCATATGTTCTACCTGTATCGTACTCTCTATTCTATCTGCCTTCCGTCACAGTACATCCGCAAAATGCACCTTCAGTTTCCGGAAGAGCCTTGCACCAAATACAAAAAGAACAACCGTCACCAGCCAAAAATATGCTGTCTGCCACGGATGCTCCCAAAACCACTGTTTATCAATCAATGCATTCCGATACCCTGCCACAATATAATACATCGGATTAATTTTGAGAAGCCTTGCGATACGCGAATATGGGTTGATATTCATATCTACAAAGTCCCACATAATCGGTGTCATCCAGATCCCCACCTGCAATCCGATTGCAATAATCTGCTTCAAATCCCGGAAAAAAACAGTAACCGCACACGTCGTATACGACAGCGCCAGCGTCAACATAAACACACAAATGCTGTAGTACAAAAGCTGCAGGGCATAAATATCCGGAAAATATCCATAACAGCAGAACAAAAACAATGTAAATGCCGCAAAAAACAGATGTACAAACAGAGAAGATATGATTTTAATCACCGGAAGGACGTTGATATTAAACACAATTTTTTTCACGAGATAACTGTATTCCATCAGACATCCCGTCCCCTGCGTCAACGCCTCCTGAAAAAAGAACCACGGCACCAGGCCCGTGATCAGCCACAGAACAAACGGTACCGCCTTCGGACTTCCCTGCCGAACCACGCCAAATACGAACCAGTAAACCAGCACAGTTACCACTGGCTGAATAAAAGCCCAGACAATGCCAAGATAGGAGCCCGCATACTTTGTCTTAAAGTCATTTTTTGCCAGGCTCCAGATCAGTTTTTTATTATGATACAGCTCCCCGGGGAGCTTCAGCCATTTTCCCATCAAATTTAAAACTCCATTATACCAGGGCTTTCAAGCCGCCCCATTTCTGGTCCTTCTCTGAAATTGTGAGTTCCATTCCATCTGGAATCGGCCATTTCACACCGATATCCGGATCATTCCAGGCAAGGCCGCCCTCATCATTCGGATGATAGAAGTCTGTACATTTATAGGCAAATTCTGCGTAGTCTGAAAGCACGAGAAACCCGTGCGCAAAATTTTTCGGGATAAAAAACTGTTTTTTATTTTCTGCTGACAAAAGCACGCCGTGCCACTTACCGTATGTCGGAGACCCCTTCCGCAAATCAACCGCCACGTCGTAAACCTCGCCGGCCACTACACGCACCAGCTTGTCCTGCGGGTAATTGATCTGAAAATGAAGCCCTCTCAGTACTCCTTTCTTGGAAGACGACTGATTGTCCTGCACGAACTCCATATCAATCCCGACTGCTTTATAATCATTATAATTGTAGGTCTCCATAAAATATCCCCGTTCATCTCCGAACACAGCCGGGGTAATCTCCATAAGTCCTTCAATCTCACAAGTCTCTACTGTTATCTTTCCCATATCCTCACCCTGTATTTGAACTTAATTACACCATTCTTTCAATCCTGACCAAAGCCATTACAGTCCTTCTGCTACCTCGATCAGATATTGGCCATACGCAGTCTTCAGCAGCGGCTGAGCCAGCTCCACCAGCTGCTCCTTCGTGATAAAGCCTTTCTTGTAAGCAATTTCCTCAATGCAGGAAATATAAAGCCCCTGCCGCTTCTGGAACGCTGCCACAAAGTCAGCTGCATCAAGCAATGCATCATGATTTCCGGTATCCAGCCATGCAAAGCCACGGCCGAGCGTCTCTACCTGGAGCTGTCCTCTTTGCAGGTATTCATTGTTGACACTCGTAATTTCAATTTCACCACGCGCGGATGGCTTTACGTTTTTGGCGATTTCCACCACGTCATTATCATAAAAATAAAGGCCCGGCACTGCATAATTGCTCTTTGGATGCTCCGGCTTTTCCTCAATAGAAAGCGCCCTGCCCTGCGCATCGAACTCTACCACGCCATATTCCCGCGGATCACGCACATAATAACCGAAAATCGTAGCGCCCTTCTCCTGCTGCGCCGCGCGCTGCAACACACTGGAAAAACTCTGTCCGTAGAAAATATTATCTCCCAGCACAAGCGCCACACGATCATCCCCAATAAACTCCTCGCCAATAATAAAGGCATCGGCCAGTCCGCGCGGTTCTTCCTGGACTGCGTATGACATCGTAAGGCCAAGCTGCTCTCCAGTACCAAACAGTTCTTCAAACACCGGCAGGTCGCGTCTCGTCGAGATAATCAGGATTTCCCGAATCCCGGCGAGCATCAATGTGGAAAGCGGATAATAAATCATCGGCTTATCGTACACCGGCATAATCTGCTTCGAAATTGCCTTCGTTAACGGATACAGACGTGTACCGGCACCGCCGGCCAGAATAATTCCTTTCATAATACTACCCCCTCTATGGATTACTTCGCCTCGTACATCTCCTCGTAATACTTCTGGTAATCTCCGCTTGTCACATGCTTCATCCAGTCTTCATGCTCAAAGAACCATTTTATTGTCTTGCGGATTCCCTCCTCAAACATGGTTTCCGGTTCCCAGCCAACCTCTGCACGAATCTTATCCGGCGCAATCGCATAACGACGGTCATGCCCCTTCCGGTCCGTCACATACGTAATCAGTTCTTCGCTGACAAGCGCTTTTCTGGGATCATCTGCCGGAAGCATTTCCTGGAGCGTGTCCAGAATAATATGGATAATCTGAATATTTTGTTTCTCATTGTGTCCGCCAATGTTATAAGTTTCAAACAACCGGCCTTTTTCCTGTACCATGTCAATTCCCTTCGCATGGTCCTCTACGTAAAGCCAGTCACGAACATTTTTTCCGTCGCCATATACGGGAAGCTTCTTCCCCTGCAATGCATTGTTGATAATCAACGGAATCAGCTTCTCCGGAAACTGATACGGGCCGTAGTTGTTGCTGCAATTTGTAATATTTGCCGGAAAATGATACGTATCCATGTAGGATTTCACGAGCATATCTGAAGAAGCCTTGCTTGCCGAATACGGACTGTGCGGATCATACGGGGTCGTCTCATAAAAATACTCGCCCTCTTCCTCCAGCGAACCATAAACCTCATCCGTCGACACATGCAGAAACTTCTTGTCCGGCTTGAAGGTACCGTCGGGCAGCTCCCACGCCGCTTTTGCCGCGTTGAGCATCACCAGCGTTCCAAGCACATTTGTTTTCACAAATACCTCCGGGTTACGAATACTCCGGTCTACATGGCTCTCTGCTGCAAAATGTACCACCCGGTCAATATCATTTTCGTCAAAAATGCGGTGAATCACCTCAGAATCACAGATATCCGCCCGGATAAACTGATAGTTTTCCCTGTTCTCCACTTCCTTCAGATTCTCAAGATTTCCGGCATACGTAAGCTTGTCAACATTGATGATACGGATTGCATCACCATACTTGCGGAACATATAATGAATATAATTTGCCCCGATAAATCCGGCTCCTCCTGTAACAAGATATGTCCTCATAAATAACCCTCCGTATATTTTTTTGTTTTTTCTCATCATCAATTTTCCATAAACTGATGATTTTACCAAAGTCTGTTGTTCAGTATAACATCATTCTTCCCGGAATTCAACCTTCAGAACATCCTCCGGCTTTTCTGAAAATCAGGAGCGAAAGCAGCATCCTACATTTCCGGTACCGGCGTTGGCCTTGCATTATCCCAGACGCTGCTTACATCAAACAGATCACTCAGCATCTCCGGATTGTAGTACATCCGGTACCCGTCGAGATTCCGACGACCCTGGCGCATATAATTGTCTCCGAACTGCACCCAGTTTTTAGAAGAATCCACATTGCAGTAAATATTGAATCCCTTTTCTTTGAGATAAGAAAAATAGGGATTGTCACTTGTATACGGCTGCCAGCCTCCGATGTCCGCGCCAAATGCAAAAATAATGACATCCGTATCGCCTACCACTGCCGCCACATTATTCAGCCACCGTTCCGTATCCTTCATCACACCGTCAATTCCAGTTGCCTGCGGAGAAATATGCCCCCAGGTATGGCTTGCAAATTCCCATCCGTTCGCTTTCATCGCCTCCGCTACCTTTTGTGCCTCAGACACCTCGTTCTGCCAGGCTGCCTCATCAAAATCCGGATGCTCGTTCAGGAACTTCTGCTGATATTCCGTCACACGTCCTGCTTCTTTCGTGCGGTACACCTCATCCGTCCGATAACCCAGCACGCCTTCGTAGCCCGTCAGTGCAATGATTCCCTTATGGCCATGATAAGAAAAATCCGGATGTTCCTTTACGAAAGTATCAATCCAGGGAACCATATCATAATCCCCGACTGAGATACTGCCATCGTCCTCAATATACGTATTTTTCACGTCGCCATTTTCATCGACAATCAACTTCTGTGCAAAGCCGTCTCCATCCATATAATGGTAATAGCTCACATCGTCCTGTGACAGTACAAACGGCGTCTTTCCCGGAGGCAGACGGATTTCACCTCTCGTCACCGTGCCGTCACTGTTCACGGTACACATATCATGCAGGCTCACCATCACATACCCTTTCTCATACATGGACTGCATGATTCCGGCAAACTCGCTCATAGTCGTCATAACCTGGTTATATCCGCCTTCTTTGCTGTCACCGTCAAAGGCTTTGCTGTTATCCCTGATCATTGTATGAAAAAATACATGTGTAATCTGATCCAGCGGATACGAGCTGCAACTCGACTTTGTATTCTCATAGCCTGCCACCGCATTCTGCAAATTCTGACTTGCCGTATAGCCTTCTGCGGATTTTAAATAGGAAATAGCACCGTCGTAATCATACTGCATCGCCATACGATCCGCCTTTGCAATCAGTTCTGCCTCCGTCCCGACAGCAGCCGGAACATTTCCTGCGGTCCCATCGCTCACCTGACCGCCCGCAGACATACTGCTGCCCTGCAACTGTTCCAGATAATTCCGAGGTTCTTTTTTATTCTTTCCTGTCAGCTGCGGAACCGCCACATCTTTAATCAGAATCACCACCAGCACAACCACAATCAGCACAAGCAAGGAAATAATACATTTAACAATCAGTTCATTTCGCCGCCTCTGCTGCCTACGCTGATGCAGTTTCAAATCCCTCTCTTCCATAAAATCTCCTCCAAAACACAGGATATAACCTGAAAGAATATATTTTTATAAAGTATCTCGTTTATACCGGAAAATATACCCTCATTAAATAGGTGGTACGGAAGCCGGCCGCAGCGGGTCCCAGGCGGTTTCCACATCAAAAAGATCGCTCAGCATCTCAGGATTATAGTACATGCGATAACCGTCAATATTTCGCCTCGACTGACGGACATAATCTGTTCCGATCTGCATCCAGTGTTTTGCGGAATCCACACCGCAAAAATAATCAAAGCCACACTGTTTCAAGTAGGAAAATCTGTCTCCCGAATAGCTCTCTGCGCCGCGGATATCCCCACCGAACGCATAAATCAGCGTATCCGTCTCTCCGATCAGCGGCTCTACCCACGTCTCCCACCGATCTGTATCGCGTTTGAAAGCGTCCATACTGATACCGTTCGTCTCATGCATATTCTGATGGCCCCACGTATGGCTTGCAAATTTCCAGCCATTGTTCTTCATGACTTCCGCCACCTTTTTTGCGCCTTCACATTCCTTCTCAAAGGCCGCCTCGTCAAAACCACCCGGATAGGAATCAAAAAATGCCTGCTGAAAAGCAGTCACCCGGCCAGCTTCTTTTGTCTTATATACCTCGTCTGTCCGATAACCCAGAATTCCTTCATAGCCGGTCAGAGCCACATACCCCTTCTGTCCGTGATACGAAAAATCAGGATGTTCCTCCACAAAACGGTCAATGAGCGGCACCATATCATAATCTCCTACCGATACAGTCCCGTCTTCCTCAATATATTCGTTTTTTACATCGCCATTTTCATCAACAATCAGGCGGCTTGCAAAACCATCACCGCTCATATAATGATAATAGCTTACATCGTCCTGCGACAGTACGAACGGTGTCTTATCCGGCGGCAGCATAATATCCTTTGCAGCAAATGTCTTCCCGCCGTTTCCATCTTCTGTTCCCGGCACCAGCTCATCAATAAACACCATCACATAACCGCGGTCATACATTTGCTGAATAATACTGATAAACTCAGTTTCTGTTACCATAAACTGATTATAGCCGCCTTCCCGTTCATCTCCGTCGAAGGCCTTTTTCGCGTCATGTATCAGCGTATGGAAAAAAATATGCGTCACATCCACTGCACGATACGGCACACAGGCATTTTTCTGCTTTTCAATATCTGCTGCTTCTGCCTGATACTCCTCGTTTTCCTCATAATCCGGACTGCTCTTCAAAAGTGCCAGCGCACCGTCATAATCATACTGCATTGCCTTGAGCTTCGCAGCCTCCAGCAAATCTCCGGAAGGAGCCGACGTCGTATGCTCACTAGTTTCGGTGTCTCCGTCCGTAGCTTTGTCTGCATCTTTATTCTCGCCTGTCGGCCCGCCTACAGTCGGCTGATCTGTCCCGTCACTCGTCATCGAGCCCTTACCGTTTGTTCCTGAACCGTCTTTGGAGTTCATCTCCTGACGCTGTATCTCTTTTTGCTGTGCCATTCGCTCGGCGCCCGTCTGCTTCGTCCCATGTCCAAGCACAACCTCATAAATGATCGCAGCCACCAAAAGCACAATCAGAACACCCATTGCGATCATCAAAGCCTGCATTTTCCTGGCGTTTTCCTGCTCGCGCTTTCTTGCTGAACCCGTCACAATGTGCGCCGACCGGCGAATGCCATCTGCTTTCCTTTCGATCCTGCTCCGCAAAGAATCCTGCTGCGCAGGCTGCTCTTCCTCCAACTGCTTTTCCTGCTTTTCCTTCTCTTCCTGCACCTGCTTCTGTATCTTTATCTGCCTTCTATGTGCAAGTTCTCTCTCGTAACCGTCATCCTCGCCGTAAATCCTCGGCTTTCCTGTTTTTTTTCTTCCGTCGTCCATTTCGTTGCACCCCTTTTTTTGTCTAAAACTGACAAAATTCACTATAAATAGGATAGTTGATTGACCATCCTTTGTCAATCAGACTGCACGTCATATTTCCTTAATTTTTTTGATCCTGCCACTTAAAACCCCTTCTTTACGAATCCTCATTCCAATGGTATGATAGAAAAAGATTCTAAAAAAATGATCTAAGGAGAATACTGGTAATGAGCATGACCTGGGAGGGAAAACCTTATCGTTCGCTTGATTATGAGATGAAAACTCATTTTGGCGAAAAAGTATACCGCCTGGCGCTAAACGGAGGCATGACCTGTCCCAATCGAGACGGTACAATCGGTCATGGCGGCTGCATCTTTTGCAGTGGCGAAGGAAGCGGTGAATTTGCCGCTAAAGCCTTTCTTTCCATCCCCGAACAGCTTTCTCTTCAGAAACAAATCATACGGAAGAAACGCCCTGTTCATAAATTTATCGCCTATTTCCAGGCTTTCACAAATACGTATGCCCCGGTCTCCTATCTGGAACAGATTTTTACACAGGCCATGGAAGATCCAGAAGTCGCCATACTGTCTGTCGCCACGCGTCCAGACTGTCTGCCGCCTGATGTGCTTGCGCTTCTTGCACGCCTGAACCGGCAAAAACCAGTCTGGATAGAACTTGGTCTTCAGACAATTCACGACAAAACCGCAAAGCTGATACGCAGGGGATATCCTCTCACCTGCTTCGAAGAGGCGGTTCATCATCTGCGTACGAGTGGAATTGATGTGATTGTTCACACAATTCTCGGACTGCCCGGGGAGACGAGAGATCAGATATTGGAAACAATCTCCTATCTGAATGACTCTGGCATCCAGGGTATCAAACTCCAGCTTCTCCATATTTTAAAGGGTACAGACCTGGCATGCTATTATGAACAGACAAAATTCCCTGTGCTGTCTATGCAGGATTATATTTCTCTGCTGATTGACTGCATCGAACGGCTTTCTCCGGATATTACCGTTCACCGTCTCACCGGAGACGGACCAAAAGATCTGCTGATTGAACCACAGTGGAGTACACAAAAGCGAACCGTACTGAACCAGATCCATGCCGCGTTTCGTACCCGTGATACGTGGCAGGGAAAACTTCTACCAATATCAACCTATGCTGCGAAGGAGGCGCCCCATGTCAGAACCATTCACACTGTATAAACTTATTATTCTTTATATGTTGCAGAAAGTTGATTTTCCACTGACCAATTCCCAGATCTCAGAATTCATTCTGGACCGCGGATATACCACCTATTTCACGCTTCAGTCTGTCCTTTCTGAACTGGCTGAAAGCGACATGATACGTCAGGAAATCATCCTCAATTCCTCCTATTATTCTCTGACAGAGTCAGGAGAAGAGGCACTGTACTATTTCCAGAACCGCATCTCAAAATCCATACGTGACGAAATAGACACCTATATCAGCGAAAATAAAATGAAGTTGCGCGATGACGTATCTGTTTTAGCAGATTATTATAAAAACACAGCAAACGAGTATTCCGTCCGCTGTATTGTAAAAGAGAAATATTCCAACCCGATCGAACTGACCATTACAGTCCCGGATGAAGTTCAGGCAAAAATAGTCTGCCGCAACTGGAAAGATCACTGCCAGCACATTTATGAACATATTATGAAAGAACTTCTATAAAAAAATGCGCAAATCACATTTGTCACGCGCGAGCGGTGCGGCATACAGCTCATTTCTTCTCCGACAGTTACGCATCCTACCTGAAGGCTTTTGTCATATAGTTATATTTTCATATGTTATTTTTTTAAGAAACAAAATTTTCCATACCACAAAAAAGAGGAGCAGCACGCTCCTCTTTTTCATCTGTAGTCTGTAAATGGAATCTTAATAGAACTGGTGATCTCCTATCTTCATACCTTTTCCGGATCCTGTATTGAAGTAAAGGGCTCCTCCTACAGGATTCTCTCCTCCGATGGCTGCTACAGCCGCATCGTAACAGGCGCTGGGGACGCCATTCGCAAGTGCACTGGAAAGTGAACCGCTGGATGCCGGTGTAAACTGACCACCCTGATAAATAACTTCACTGATTGAGTTCGGGAAAGAAGAACTGTAAACACGGTTCATAACTACCGCACCTACTGCAACCATTCCCTCATAGCTCTGATTTCCTGCCTCACAGTAGATCAGTGCTGCCAGAAGCGCTGTGTCATCTGAACTTCCTGTAGACGGCGCATCGGTCTGAGGCGCATCCGTCTCTGGAGCTTCCGTCTGCGGTGCATCGGTCTCCGGTGTTTCCGTCTGAGGCGCGTCAGTCTGGGGAGGTGTCGCAGTTGCCTCATTTACCGGATTCCACCATGCATCGTAAAGGATGCCTGTGCCCGAATCATAAAACAGACCTGTGGAAGCATCATAGTATATACCCGTCTCCGGGTCATAATAACTCTCCGCCGGAAGTCCCTGTGTACCGGTCTCCTGGGAAGAATCACCACCATTTACCATTGTATCGTTATCTGCATCATAATAGGAATTATCATCTGAATCATCTACGTATGTGTCATCTGATGAATCACTGTCATCCGGTGTATACGTATCATCCGGTGTGTAAGTGTCGTCCGGTGTATACGTATCATCTGGTGTGTAAGTGTCATCTGGTGTATACGTATCATCCGGCGCGTAAGTGTCATCTGATGTATAAGTATCGCCCGATGTATCGTTTCCTTCCGTATATGTGGAATCCGGCGTCGTCTCACCAGCATAATTCCCTTCTGTATTTGTCTCACCTGTACCAGCTTGTACACCTGAACCTGAAGGTCCCTGATATACTGCGTCAGTAGCAACAGCTGTATCCATAAGCAGTACGCGCGAAACATCCTCCGAAGATACGTACGCCACGCTGTCTGCGCCGTTTTGTACCTGAATCCATTTTTCACCGGCTTCTGTCAGGATAAATGAGTCGCCATACTCCAAGGAATCCAGTACCTGAGAGCTGCCATCCATATCAGCATACAGCTTTACATCATCCCAGGTAGTCGCAACCCCTTCTATACCATGCGCCCGCGCCATTCCTTCCGCATCTGCTCCATAAACAAGATATTCACTTTTTACAAAACCAGTCAGACCACCGGAATAAATCTCTGTCCACTCTTCTCCCCGGTTCAGCACCCACGCTGCCCCTCCGTGATACAGATATCCGATCACCTTGCTGTTTTCATTTGCTGAGCTTCGGATATTAATACCGGTACTCACCACATCGTCATTCGTAACCGCAATCTGAGACCAGGCGTCTTCCTGCTGATACGGAATCACAATCGTATCTTCCCCGGCCATCGCCGTGGCGCTCATCAACACAGATGCCGCCATAACCGCTGCCGTGCAGACCGCAAACCCTTTCGTCCTCTTCATACTTATATCTCCTCCTCGAAGTGCACTCAATACATTTCTATTAAATTTATTACGTAATTGTTAACTTATGTTACAGGTGTATTGTAATATGTTTAATCATTTTTGTCAACTATTATTTTTACAAGAATTAAAAGGAACGATTCTGCTCCTCCATATCCCCTTTGCTATGCGCAAATTCCCTTAACATTCCTTATGTATTACTTCCTTATTCCACATTTTTCCTGTACATTCTACAAATATAAAAACCACCCGGAAAGATATTTCTGCTGCCGCAAAACCTTTCCGGGTGATTTCATCTTTTTCCATTATTTGTAATATTATCGTAATATTTATATTTATTATAATCTACGCTGCCGATTTACCTCATACATCAGCACCGATGATGCCACCGCCGCATTCAGCGACTCCACCTGACCGCACATCGGAATTTTAATATACGTATCTGCCATATTCGCCGTCTCATCTGAAAGTCCCCTGCTTTCATTTCCGATTAAAAAAGCTGATGGACCGCGATAATCCATTCCATCATAAAAGGCCTTCCCCTTCAGATGCGCCGCATATACCGATACCCCCGCCTTTTTCAGGGATACAATGTCATTTTCCCACTCTTTTGTATAATAGAAAGGCATGCGGTAAATCGCCCCCATCGTCGAGCGAATCACCTTTGGATTGTAAATATCCACACATCCCGGACTCATCAGAATGCCTGTAACCCCCGCGCCTTCCGCAGTGCGCAAAATAGTACCGAGATTTCCGGGGTCCTGAATATTTTCCAAAATCATGACAAACGGCCGTTCTCCCAGAAGATCACGCAAACTGTAATGATACTGCCGCACCAGGCACAATACGCCCTGCGGGGTTTTCGTATCGGAAATACTTTCAAAAACATGATCCGAAAGCAACATAAGCGGCGCTCCCTGCTGCGTCCCGGCAGGCCCAACCTTTCTGCCATCTCTGTACTTACCGTCTCCGTCCTTCTCAAAACCCTCTTTATCCGCAAACAATTTCGTGTGCTTGCGGAAAAAGCTCTCGGAAACATACGTCTGTACCAGGCGCTCACGCGGAACCTCCTGATACATCTTGATTCCTTCTACAATAAATACGTCCTTTTGTGTACGCTCCCGCGCTTTTTTCTGAAGCTGCGCAAGCTGCCTCACCTGAGCGTTTGATGTGCTGGTAATCATTTCTTTCATGTTATTAAATCGCCATCGCCTTCGCTACACGCACTACATACTCCGGCAAATCCTTCTGCATAGCCAGTGCCTCATTAATATCAATATCCGTATAATTTCCGTCTTTAAATGCCACCACGCGATTCGACTTCCCTTCTGCAAGAAGATCTGCCGCATAAGCCCCCATGACAGAAGCATACACACGATCCCGGCAGGTCGGGCTGCCGCCTCTTTGCATATGTCCGAGAATCGTGGCCCTTGTCTCCACACCGGTGGCCGCCTCAATCCTTCTCGCCATACTGGTGGAATGCCCGATTCCCTCCGCGTTGATGATAATATGATGCTTTTTCCCACGCTTCCTGTTGTGAATAATATTATTAATAAGCACCTGCTCATCATAATCATAGCGCTCCGGAAGAAGAATATCCTCCGCACCATTCGCAATGCCGCACCACAGCGCAATATACCCGGCATTTCTGCCCATTACTTCAATAATACTGCATCGCTCGTGGGACGTGGAAGTATCACGTACCTTGTCAATGGCTTCCATCGCCGTATTTACTGCCGTATCGAACCCAATCGTATAATCGGTACAGGCGATATCCAAGTCAATCGTCCCCGGCACGCCGATCGTATTAATGCCACGGGCTGCCAGCTGCTGCGCTCCCTTAAAAGAGCCGTCTCCTCCGATCACCACAAGCCCGTCAATCCCATGCTTTTTGCAGATCTGGGCGCCCAGATCCTGGCCTTCTGCTGTACGGAACTCAGAACAGCGCGCCGTATATAAAATGGTACCGCCCTTTGAAATCGTATCCGAAACAGAACGTGCATCCATATCTACAATCTCTTCATTTAAAAGACCCTTGTAACCCTGTGAGATTCCCTTTACCTTAAGCCCCCTTGCCAGAGCCTTGCGAACCACTGCCCGAATCGCCGCATTCATCCCCGGAGCATCGCCACCGCTGGTCAGTACGCCAATCGTCTCAATCTTTTTTTCCATATCGCACCTCCTGCTTTTCCATAAGTCACAATTCTGACCGATCAAATCCTGCGCCGCGATGCGCTGCAAGCACCCTGTTATCTGTCAGATGACGGTATTCATTCTAATTCATTTTCTTCTATTTGTAAAGGCAACACTGCGCTTTTCCCTGTATCGTTTATCCTTTTCCCTGCACCACTTTGATATTCTCTTTCCCGAAAATGCCATAAAGTTCTTCCAGCAGCTCATCATTTGCATTTACGGTCCAGTTCTCACCAAGTCTTCTTACCGCCCGTTCACTTCGCACAAAAATCACAACGCGGTCCTTCCCCTCACAGTGACGCAGAACTCCGAACAAATCCTGTTCGCGCATTTCATAATCTTTCTTATCTGAAAACTGCACCCAAAGCTCCTGTGGAATTTCCTCAAATGTCCATATCTTTTCACAGATCAACTTACTTGGCCGGTCGTCCTCACAGCTCACGCGCCCCCGCACGAACACTTTACTGTCCTGTGTAAGCATCTGACTGTTTTTTTCATAATCCCGTGGAAACACAACGACCTCCACCGTCCCCACCAGATCTTCCAGCGTCAGAAACGCCATCGTTTTATTCGTCTTTGTATATTTAATTGTCTTGCCTGTAATCATGCCGCCAACAATCGCCGTACTGTTATCCAGTACCCGGGAAGCGCCCGTCTCCTCGTCAAGTGCAAAATCTGACGTCACGTTTGTGATTCCCTTTTTCCAAAGCTTTTCGTATTTTTCCAGCGGATGTCCACTGATATAAATACCAAGCACTTCCTTTTCAAATGCCAGTACCTGCTCCTTGTCAAACTCTCCGACGTTTGGCATCTGCACCTGAAATTCCTTTTTTTCCTCATCGCCCATCAGATCAAACAGCGACATCTGGCCCGTAACAGAATGCTTCTTCTCCTGAACCGTATGATCCATAATCGCTGCATAGACCTGCATAAACTGTTTTCTGGTCCCGCCAAGACTATCCATGGCACCCGATTTAATCAGGTTTTCCACCGCCCGCTTGTTTATCTCACGCCCCGTTGTACGCTCAATAAAATCCGCAATGCTCTGATAGCGCCCATACGCCTCACGATTTTCAATAATCGCGTCAATCACCGGTTTTCCAAGACTCTTAATCGCAAAGAGACCATAACGGATGTTTCCGTTGTCCACAGAAAAATTCCCTACTCCAACGTTAATATCCGGCGGCAGAATCGCAATTCCCATCTGGCGGCAGGTCAGAATATATTCTGCCACCTTGCTCGGATAGTCAATCACAGACGTCATAAGCGCTGCCATAAACTCTACCGGATAATAGTATTTCAGATAAGCCGTCTGATATGATACAACAGCATAGGCGGCAGCATGGGATTTATTAAACGCATACTTCGCAAAATCTGTCATATCATCAAAAATCTTATTCGCTGTCTTTTCATCAATACCGTTCGCCGCACATCCCGGTACGCCCTCCGTCTCATTTCCATAAACGAAATTTTGACGCTCCTTTGCCATGACGGCTGTTTTCTTCTTCGACATCGCTCTGCGCACAAGATCGCTGCGCCCCAGCGTATAACCGCCGAGGTCCCGCACAATCTGCATTACCTGCTCCTGGTAAACGATACATCCGTACGTTGCCTCCAGAATCGGTTCTAGCTGCGGACAGTCATACGTGATATCTTCCGGATGGTCCTTGCCGCGGATATACTGCGGAATAAAATCCATAGGCCCCGGACGGTACAGAGAAATCCCGGCAATAATATCCTCTAGGCTTCTCGGCCTCAGTTCCTTCATAAAGCTTTTCATCCCGGCACTTTCAAGCTGGAACACGCCTTCCGTCCTGCCTGTACCGATTGAATCAAGGACCGCCTTATCATTGTAATCAATTTCTTCCATCACGATCTTTTTCCCGCTGCTTTTTTCCGCAAGCCGCACGGCATTTTGAATCACTGTCAGCGTACGCAGACCGAGAAAATCCATTTTCAGAAGTCCCAGTTCTTCCAGCGTCGTCATTGTAAACTGCGTGGTAATTGTACCGTCCGATGCACGGGAGAGCGGCACATATTCGTCCACAGCCTTCTGGCTGATCACCACGCCTGCGGCATGCATCGACGTATGGCGCGGCAGTCCTTCCAGACGCTTGGACATATCAATCAACTCATGCACCTGCGCATCATTTTCGTACATTGTGCGCAGCTCCTGACTCATATGCAGCGCCTTGTCAATCGTAATATTCAGCTCCTGTGGAACCATTTTGGCAATCGTATCACAAAGCGCATACGGAAGGTCCATGACACGCCCCACGTCACGAATCACGCCGCGCGCCGCCATGGTACCAAACGTAACGATCTGTACAACCCGGTCCTTCCCGTATTTTCGCACAACGTAATCAATAACCTCCTGCCTGCGTTCAAAGCAGAAGTCAATATCAATATCCGGCATTGACACACGCTCCGGATTCAGGAAACGCTCAAACAGAAGATTGTAACGGATCGGGTCAAGCTGCGTAATCCCAAGCGTATACGACACAACACTTCCTGCCGCTGAACCACGGCCCGGTCCTACAATAATGTCATGTTCTCTCGCAAAACGGATAAAATCCCATACAATCAGAAAATAATCGACATAACCCATTTTCTGAATAACCGACAGTTCATATCCCAGACGCTCTTTGAGCTCTCCTGCTCTGTCTCCATACAGCCGTTCCAGACCTTCAAAGCACAGCTTATTCAAATACTCCCACGACGTATATGGTGACGGCACATCAAACTTCGGCAGCTTTGTCACTCCAAATTCAATGTCCACTTGGCAGCGCTGCGCAATCTTATGTGTGTTCTCCAGCGCCTGCGGCGCATACGGAAAAAGCTCTGCCATCTGTTCTGGCGACTTCACATAGTACTGTCCGCCTTCATACCGCATACGGTTCTCATCCGCCAGCTTTTTTCCTGTCTGAATACACAGCAGAATATCGTGCGACGCCACATCATCCTCATACGTATAATGTACATCATTTGTCGCCACCAACGGAATATTCAGCTCACGGCTCATGCGCAGCAGCTGCTGGTTTACCATTTTCTGCTCTGCAATGCCATGATCCTGCAGCTCTAGGAAATAATTGTTTTCACCAAAAATATCCCGGTACCGAAGCGCCGCCTCCTTTGCCTCCTCATACATGCCGCGCACAAGATACTTCTGCACTTCACCGGCCAGGCACGCACTTAATGCAATAATTCCTTCATGATATTCCCGCAGAATTTCCATATCAATCCGCGGTTTATAGTAAAAGCCCTCCGTGAAGCCCCGCGAAACGATTTTCATCAGATTTGCATAACCCGTGTTATTCTCCGCCAGAAGTACAAGATGGTAATAACGGTCCTCATCATTCCCGATCTCACGGTCAAACCTTGAATTTGGCGCGACATACACCTCACAGCCCAGGACTGGATTGATGCCGGCTGCTTTTGCCTCCCGGTAAAAATCAATCACACCGTACATAACCCCATGGTCTGTAATCGCTGCGCTGTCCATTCCGAGCTCTTTAACGCGTGCAACATACTCTTTTATTTTATTCGAACCATCCAGCAGACTGTATTCCGTATGGACATGCAAATGCGTGAAATTCACAGTAATATCTCCTTTTCCCGTAAAAAATTAGTTTCATTATAAAGGAAATGGCGCTTGTTTTCAATTACAACCTTCCGGATAATTGGAAAAGCCACAAAATATACAGCGATACTTTGTGGCCTTCCTATATTTTTCAGAACGAAATTCTGTACAAAACTTTTTTCTCAGTTTCTATCCGATCACTTCCCGCTTTGCAATCAGATACGTTGCCAGGTAATACAGAACATAGACAATTGTCATAACGCCTGCAATACTCCCTGCGACTGTGTAAAGCATTCCGGTCAGATTTCCCATATCACAAAGATCCAATAACCGTGCCCCGATCAGTGCAGTCGGAATACAAAGAATCACGGGAATCAGAAACGGAACAAGAAAGAAGGTAAAGGTCTGCCAGAAAAGAGCCCTGCTCTGCTCTCTTCTTCCCGCACCCAGGCGCATCAGAATCTGATAGCGCTTCCGGTCCTCTCCAATCTGGGACAATGTTTTGAGCGCCAGAATTGCCATAGCCATTAATAAAAACACGGCGGCCAGGTACAACGCGCCGACAACGAACACCGCAATCTGTTCATTCCTTTCCTGCTTGCTGCTTTCCCGGAAAAAATAATCGCACCGCGGTTCCTCGAACCTTTCCCCCATGTACTCGGTATACACTTGATAAGTAAGTGCCTGCTCTGCTGCATCTATGGCGCTGCGATCAAAAGTGTCCGGCTCAAGTTCATAGGAAACAATTTCCTGTTCTGCAGTCATTGCACGCACAGCCTCATCCGGCACAACCACAACACAGAGCAGGTAATTAAAAATCCGATACTTCTGCTGCGGCGCCTGCGTCCACCGATACGTCTCCCCATTCAGCACAAGCTCTATCTTGCTCCAGTCCATCTGTTTCCAGGAAACATCGTTGGCAAGCACAAAAAATTCATGATCAAGCTCGATCGGCTCACAGCCAAGCGGCGTTACATACGCATTAAAATCACTCACTGTCATATAAGAATCATGTAGACTCGTTCCCGCCGCCCAGTCCACATACCGGTAAAAATTCTGTTTCCCATCCGTATACAACGTGTAGGAATGTTTTTCCCGGACATCCACATATTTTCTGATCAGCTGTTCCGCCTCCTCGATCGACGGTCCTTCTCCGTGTTGCACAAAACCGTCTCCCTCAAGTTGCCCTGTATAAAGAATGTCATATGGAAAATCACGGCGCAGCGCTTCCTCTTCCGTACCTTTTTGAATAAAAGAGAGGTTTGCCCCGACCACCGCAAAAGCAAGAAGCGAGGCCAGCAAGCCAAGCATCACTGAATTACTGCCAAGCGAGGCCGAAAGCTGCCGCAACACAAACGTATTTGTCCCCCGCGCAGCAAAACGCCTGCTCCTTTGCAAAAAGCTGATACCGCCCCTTGCAAATGCGATGTGGAACATGACAAGGCTGATGGCAAAAATCCCGATACAGCCGACTACACCGGACAGATCAGAGGAAGCAGTCTCCATCGCGCACCGCATACCCTCGTAAAACTGAAACCCACTGTACAAAAGCCCTGCCAGAAAAAGCAGAGTCAGCAATGCCCAGAAAAATGGATGGCGTACAGTCCGCTCGACCTTTTTTTCGCCATGCAGCAGACTGTAAATACGTACTCGCTTCAGATACACAGCCGAACCAGCTGCCGATACGAGAAATAGCCCCGCCACCAGCGCTACCGTTCCGGCAAGTCCCTGCATGGAATACGCTGAAAATGTAAACGTAACGTCCAGCAGCTTCATCATAACCGCCATAAAAAACTGGTAGACAAAAAGCCCCAGAAAAATTCCCGCCCCCAGCGCCGCCATGCAGATCAGAACCGTTTCTCCGAGAAATATTTTCAGGATATCCCGACGTGTCATTCCGAGTGTCAGATACGTACCAAACTCTCTTTTGCGTAGCTTCAGCATAAACGAAGTCGCGTAGCTCAGCACAAAAGCCACCACGAAGGAAATAAAAACCGTCAGCCCCTGAAGCAAGCTTGTCAGGTTCTCCGAACTCTTTGCCTTTTCCTGTAGCTCATTTCCATAGATAATATTGTTCATTGCAAACAGGAAAGCAACCGTAAAAGCGACTGTCATAAAATAAATCAGATAGCTTCTCATCTGCCGCTTAACATTGCGCAGCGCAAGTTTCCAGTACGGCATCGAAGCATAATCATCCGTCTTTTGTACCTCTCCATCCCTACCGTCTTTTTTCCTATACATCAGCCTCACCTCCCAGCGCTGCCGTTACGGACAGGATTTCCCGGTACATTTCCTGACGGCTCCGTCCTCCCTTGTATATCTCGCTCCAGATCTTTCCATCCTTCAAAAAGAGGACACGTCCGGCATACGAGCCCACCACTGCATCGTGAGTTACCATCAGAATCGTTGAGCCCAGCGTCTCATTCATCATCTGAAAGGTCTGCATCAACAGCTTTGAATTGCCGGAATCCAATGCCCCAGTAGGTTCATCAGCCAACACCAGCGCCGGATTTGTAATCACTGCCCGGGCGCACGCCGCACGCTGCCGCTGACCGCCGGAGAGTTCATACGGAAATTTTTCCAGCTGATTTGCAATGCCAAGCGCCTCTGCCGCGCGCCGCAGCTCCATTTTCGTCTCCCGCACTCCCGTACGCCGCAAATTCAGAGGCAATACAATATTTTCCCCGATGGTAAGTGTATCCAGCAGATTGTAATCCTGAAAAATAAAACCCAGCTCATCGCGTCGAAATACCGACAATTCTTTTTCCTTCTTTTTGTTTAACAGCTTTCCGCGAACCAGAATTTCTCCGGAGCTCACCTTGTCAATCGTCGAAATTACATTTAAAAGTGTACTTTTTCCGGAGCCCGAAGCTCCCATAATCGCTGTAAACTCTCCGGCCTCCACATCAAACGTAATCCCATCCAACGCCTTTGTGACAACACTGCCAAAGCCATAATATTTTGTCACATTCTTCAAACAAAGTATTTGTTCCATAGATATCCCTCCATTGCAGGGCTTATCGCTTCCTGTACTGCCCTGCTTCCGGTTCTACTTTAACACAAAAGCCCCCTCTTTTTTCTAACGGTACCAGGGCAGATTTCTTACAGTTTTGTAAGACTTCAAATACGTCTCCAATCCACTACGCTCCACTCTCTTCTTCCCCTTCAAAGTTCAGAACAACGCGCGTATAACTGCCTTCCTCTGACGCAATTTCCAGTCCGATATCCATCCGGCTGCACAGCTCTTTTACAATATAAAGTCCCATACCTGTGCTTCCGCCAAGGCGTTTTCCATTGCTCCCTGTATAACCGCGCTGTGTCACCCGGCGCAGCTCGTGCGACGGAATACCAATCCCGTTATCCTCTACCGTAATCTTGCCATTCCCAGCACAGATGCAGATCTGACAGCCCGGACAGTATTTCGCACAGTTAATCAAAAGCTGCTTTAAAATAAAACAGACCGTCCTTCCGTCTGTATACATATCAAAATCGCCATCTACCTCGGCACAGATACCCGCCGCGGTCAAAAGTTCCATTTGACTCCACAGCGCTTCACGAATCAGCTCCGCAGCCCGCACCTGCCTGATCTGCGTTTCATTGCCAGCCCGGCGTATGCGCGCATAATAAAGAATACTCTCTGTGAGATTCTCTGCACGCTTTAGCTCCTGTTTCAGTTTCTGCGACACCTCTTCTGCTTTGTCCAGATCTTCCCTGCATTCCACAACCCCTTTCGCCCTGTCCAGGATCAATGAGCATGCCGTAAGCGGCGTGCGCATCTCATGAATCCAACATTCCACGTAATCACAATAATCCTCTTTCTCCCGTGTTGCCTGCTCAGCCGCCTCTATGGCCGCCTGCGAAACCGTCTTCATGATTTCATAATACCGATATTCGACCGGCTGCACCGGCTTTGGAATTACCTCCCCCAGGAGATACTTCTCCGGCAGCTCATTCATCACCCGCTCCAGTTTCTGAAGCCTGGAATTTTCAATCAAAAAATCTGCCACAAGCCATAAAACCACCAACACCCCCGCTGCCGCATTGAGTACAAAAAGAAAGGCAAACGGCACTTCCGCAAAAGCCAGAAAAATATCCAGAAACAACGTACCGATTCCAAGAAAACATAAAGTCACTGCTTTCGCATACAGATATTCTCCAAACCTCATAAACGATACCCCACGCCCCGAACCGTCCGGATATAATCCTGCGCCCCGATTCCTCTGAGCTTCTCCCGCAGCCGATTGATATTTACATACAGTGTATTTTCATCAATATACAGACTGTTATTCCACAAATCCTCAATGATTTCGCTTCTTGTGCACAGCTCCTTCTGCATCAGACATGCCAGGATACGCGTCTCATTTTTCGTCAGCTCCGCCGTCTTGCCCGCAAAGCACACCGTCAGATCAGTCAGACTCAACGTCAACTCCCGAACCGACAGTACAGCACTGCTCTTTCGCTTCAACAGCCGTGCAATCCTGGCCAGAAGGACCGACGAATGATACGGCTTGCGGATATAATCATCTGCTCCCACGCCAAATCCCAGAAGCTCATCTTCTGCTGATTCCCGTGCTGTCAGAAAAATAACCGGCACATCAGACCTCTCCCTCAGCCTTCTGCAAAGCTCATACCCGCTCTGTCCTGGCAAGCCGATATCAAGAAGTGCCAGGTCGCAGTCCGGTATCTCGGTACGGTCCCCCTGCGTTTGGCCATGAGGCGCTGTCATTTCGTTCCCGTTCGGCGCCATACTGTCCGTCTGCAAGCAGACCACCTGATACCCGTTCGCCCGCAGCAGACCGCTCAATTCCTCCCGTATCACCCTGTCATCCTCCGCAATTAAAATCCTGTCCATGATCTGTACCCTCTTTATTCCTCTGCTTTACTATACTTTCTTCGCCTGTACAGTTTATCATAGCTCTCATAAATTAACCACCAAAATCTCTCCCAGGTCCTTTATCCTTCCCCCTTTTGCTTCAAACAAATTTAATACAGCTGCAAAACAGAAAACCGCTGCAAAATGCAAATGGAACGTTTATGTAGCTCCCATGCATTTTACAGCGGTTTTTGTTTTTGATATGATTTTTTACACCGTGCAGTATTTCAGCACAAATGTGCTTTCAGGTATGTATTTCCAAGTTCCCTTTTACTCGTTCATCATGAAATCAATTAGCTTCTCCACATCCTGTGGCTCATATGCAATAATCTCAAGCTCCGGAATTTCTCCGTTCGAAAAAATATTTGCCATAGATACATACTGGCTCAGTTTTGACTTCAAGTTCAGTCTGTCTCCTTCTCCTGTTACCAGTTCTACCTTTCCCTTACAAGCATCCACTACCTGAAAGAATTTATCAATATTTCTAATATTCTGTACTTTCATTGCTTGTTCTCCTTTCTTCTTACCTTATCTTCTACGCATTCAATATACGATGAAAAATCAGGAAAATCAAGCCTTTCTTTTATTTTCGGCAGTATTGCGGCATTTTCACACAACCACAAAATCCGCTTTGTCGGTATTGCTTTCTTTCCGTTTTTATGGTGCAACTATTTTGTTGCTATTGCTTCCACTTCCAGCAAAACATCCTTCGGTAAACGTGCAACCTCCACGCAAGAGCGCGCCGGGAACGTACCGGTAAAGTATTTTGCATACACTTCATTGATCTTTCCGAAATCATTCATTTCCTTAATAAATACGGTTGTCTTGATCACAGCCTCTATACTGGTGCCTGCTGCCTGCAACAGCGCTGCCATATTAGAAAACGCCTGCTCTGCCTGCGCTTCGACACCTTCCGGAATTTCTCCCGTAGCAGGATTTACCGGAATCACACCCGATGTAAAAACCATTCCGTTTACCTCAATTGCCTGTGAATACGGCCCGATCGCTGCCGGTGCCTTGTCTGTACTGATTGCCTTTTTCATAAATATAGTTCCTCCTTTGATTCTTTTAGCCCTACTCTTTTATCGCCCGGATATGTCCGTCACGGATCTCCACTCTGCCCTGCTTCATCAATCGGCCTACCGCACGTTTAAAAGCGTTTTTGCTGAGACCGAACTCTCTTTGAATCAGCTCCGGCGACGCCTTATCATCAAAAGGCAGGACGCCGTCAAATTCTCCGATTATCTCCATCACACATTCAGCATCTTCATCCATCTGTAAATATGCCTTTTCCCTGATTGAAAGATCGAGCTTGCCGTCCTCTTTGACGCCGCTTACTCTGGCCCGGACAATATTTCCCACCTTCAGTCCTGAGATGCCCTCACGTTTTGGAATCAGCCCCGAATACGTATCATCTACCGCGACAAATGCACCGAAATTATCGCTCAATTCATACACACGCCCACGCACCTGATCATCTATGCGGTATGGTGAATTTTTGCAAAGGTAGGGATATACCTTCATGGTTCCACAGAGGCGACCGCTTTTATCGAGATACAAGGCAATCACACACTCGTCTCCCGGATATACCTTACCTGTCTGCTCATGGAAGGGCAAGAACAGATCTTTCTCCAGCCCCCAGTCCAGGAAAGCCCCGATTTTCGTGACCTCCCTTACCTTCAAAACCGCCGTCTTTCCGATTGTCAGTAGCGGCTCCCTCCTTGTGGCAATGGGCCGGTCGCTGGAATCTCTGTACAGAAACACCGTCACCTTATCCCCGCATTGCATGCTTTCATCCGTTTCCTTTTTCGGAAGAAGCACTGTCTCCTCGTCTCCGGCTTTCTGCGCCAGATAAACCCCAAAGGTGACCTTTTTTACGATCATCAGCTCCTGCTTTTCTCCTATTGCTAACATTCTGCCTCCATTTCTGTCTTACATGATCCTCTCTTAGATCTTCCCGCACCTTCGCTTGTCGTGCGCCTTACTTACCGCGTATACTCTACAATCGCATACGGCTCTCCCTGTGAATCGCACAAGCTCACAACCACCAGATCAGCCGCCGCATAAACCATTGGTACAATCGTATCATGAAGCTTTGCCTGCTTTCGATATTCCACCCTGAGCCATACCGGCTCAAAATCATCCGGCAAATACTCCTCTGCCATACGGATATACTGCCCGTTATTCACATGCCGGTTCGTATCCAAATGATAGCTGCACACCAGAAGCGCCGCCATCTTCTCCTGCTCTTTCGGTACCTGAATCTTTCGCGAATGCTGCTTCATAGCAAGCGCAGGTTCCATCTCATAATCTGAAATCAACTCCGGAGAAAGTTTCGCCGGATGTCCGGTCTTCACATCCATAAAAGCCCACACGCTGTTCGCCTTTGCAAGCATCTCACCGGTCTCATCGTACATCACATAATTCCGGTATCCATAAAACGCCTTAAATCCATGCGGCCAGGTCTTCGTTACAATCCGTTCTCCGAGACGCGGTCTTCTTATAATCTCAATCTGCCAGGACAGAATCATCCAGGCCCTGTCCAAACTTTTCAGATATTCCAGGCCATTCCCACAACTTTCCGACTGAAACGTAGAACTGTCCTGAAAATAATCTACCAGAGAAACGCGTGTCAGCCTCTGCTCTATATCCATCTCACTGTAACGCACTCTGCTCTCAAACTGATATGCCATCGTGTTCCCTTCATTTTCAAAAACTATACGGAACTTTGCAAAAGCTTTGCTCTGCAATTCCATATCTGATTATTATACAAGCCAGACGAACGGAAAACAAGCCCTTAATGGACAAATGTATGCTTTAAAACTTCTAAAAACGACAGTAAAAAAGGCGCCCCGATTTTTCGGACCCGCCTTTTCTGCTTTTTCTATACTGCCATTCTGGACACCTTTTCTGAATATCCGGCGCCTTTCCAGCCCAATACCTGAATACTTTTCCGTTTAATCTTGATAATCTTCTCTGCCTCCATCTTCTTGAGAAGCCTGGAAACCACCTCTCTCGACGTTGCAAGCTCGTCCGCCAAATTCTCATGCGTCACAAGAACTGTATCCGTTCTGTACTGATCACAGTATTCATAAAGTTTTTTTCTCAGTCTTTCTTTCAATGAAAGGAAGCTCAGATCATTTATCAACTCCAGAAGCTTTGTAAACGCTTTCACATAACACTGCTCCTGCCACTTTCTCACATCTGCACACTCACTGTACATCCGCGCGCTCAGCTGTTCCGGAATATAGTACAACTCTGTCTCACCGACACATACGACCTCGATGCTGTATTCGTGTGAATCCAGACACAATGCCGGCAAAGTAAATCCGGAATTCTCCGGAAGAATCTTCTGAAGTACGATCGTTCTTCCTTCTTCATCTCTCATAATCAGATGCAGCTCCCCCTTCAGCAATGCCCAGATTTTCCTTCCGCTGAGTATTTCTTCTGCATCAACACTTTCTGAATCTTCAAATCTGCACAAAACGGCCTTTTCTCTGATTTCTGCCTTCATTTGAACCTTTAAGCTTTCCAAACACCCTCCCCCTAATATCGTCTGACACTTATCAAGAGTTGCTCTGCTTTTTTCCATAATTCTCCTCCCAATACATAGCAAACCTGTGTTAGTGGCCTCATCATTTCATCACAATGTGCATATTATACTGTGAAATCTTTTTCCTAAAGCATTTTCTTATGTTATAATACTATATTCTTTTCTTCCTTCTGTCAATCATTTTTACATTTTTGATTTTTTTCACAAAAATCAGGTCTATTTTTCATTCACTTTGCCATGTTTTTTGTTCATTTTTGTTGACATTTGTCACTTTTTCCCTCATAATATAAAATATGTAAAGCATATTTTAGTGAGAGACAGTGTCTGCGTTTTCTCAAATCCACTTTACCGGTTTTCGTTACATAAATTTGTAGAGAATATTTCATATTGGCCTCTTTGCATAAATTCACAAGCATATTTCCTATATTATTATCAAAGTTGCCATAAGATCAATTATCATATATACTAAATAGAAGAATTGCAAAAAATGTTATCCTATATTTTAACTACACACGCAGGGAGATTTTATCATGACTATTAAAGATATAGCCGGGTTAGCCGGTGTCTCAATATCCACAGTTTCCAAAATTATCAACGGCAAAGATGAACACATTAACCCCCAGACGCGTACAAGAGTTTTGCAGATTGTAAAAGAATACAATTTCACTCCATACGCTGCTGTCAAAAGCTCGCCGGATGCCAAAAAATTTCTGCTCGGTGTTCTGCTGCACTCTTCCCGCGCTTCTGCCTCACTGCTCAGTGGTATTTTGCAGACCGCCCAGGAACACAGTTATGGAATTTTGTTGTTAGAAAGCAAGGGCGATCCTCAGCAGGAAGCAAAGCATATTTCTACGCTCTGCCGTAATGGCATTGATGGCCTTCTCTGGGAACCAAGTTCTGCTGATCTTTCTTCCCACTGTGATTTTCTGAAACGCCAGAAAATACCATATTATTTTATTGGAAACACACCACATACCCCTGCTTTTGAGATTGACTTTTCCCAGCTCGGATACTATTTGGCAGATATTCTGATTCGCAAAAATCATACTTCGATCGTCTGTTTTCCTGGCGAAGACGGTCAGCGCTCAGAACTCTTTCAGAAAGGATTCTGCAAATGCCTTTATGAGCATCAAATCTCCTGCCCTGATCATCTGATACAACGCACCTTTGATGAAACCTTTCTTCATAAAATCTTGCAGTATAATATCACAGCTGCAATTTGCGCCGACTTTAAAACAGCACGGGCACTTTACGATGCGCTGCAACGGCAGCATTACGAAATTCCTTCGGATTTCTCTTTGCTTAGCCTGAATGACCATGATAACCCGCACGAAAATAACTTTGTTTCTGCAGTTATGATTCCATATCATGCCTTTGGACAGCATGCCTGCCGGGAACTGATCGGCATCTGCGAAAAATCATCTCAGGACAGCCCTGTATTCATGTATACGCCGTCTTGCAGCCTGAATCACGAATGTTCCATCAGCTATCCTGCCTATATGCAGGAAAAGTTCTTTATTTCTGTCGGAAGTATTCATAAGGATATTACGTTCAACGTGAATGCACTTCCTCAGCTGGGAAGCACCCTGAAGATTCACAATTCTGCCACCTCTATTGGTGGAAAAGGAGCCAACCAAGCAGTGGGAGTGGCAAAACTCGGACACGCAGTTCACCTGATCGGTGCAGTCGGAAATGATTTTGATGCTACTTTTATTTTAAATATGCTTGAAAAAGAAAATGTCTCAACACAGGGAATCTTCCGAAACAAAAAGGCCAGGAGCGGAAAAGCATATATTTATGCAGAAAGCAGCGGCGAAAGTGCCATAACGGTTCTTTCCGGGGCCAACGACTGTCTGACACCAGAAAATATTCAAAACAGCGAATATCTTTTCAAAAACGCATGCTACTGCCTGATATCCGGTGAAATTCCATTGGACAGCGTAATTCTTTCTGCCCAAATGGCAAAAAAACACCATGTCACAACTGTTTTCAAGCCATCTACGCTGGAGCAGCTGCCGGAAGCGCTGTATCAGACTGTCGACATGCTGGTCCCCAACCGCAAAGAAGCTTCCTCTCTTTGTCCTGATTGTATTTCTGTAGAGGAACAGGCAGAATACTTTTTTGGTAAAGGCATCCCCATCGTTATCATTACACTGGGGCACGAGGGATGTTACCTCAAAACAGCTTCTATTTCCCAGTATTTTCCGGCAGCCGAGATGGAAGCCTGCGATACGACAGGCGGCGCCGATGCATTTATTTCGGCACTTGTTTCTTATTTACATACAGGCTATTCGCTCACACGCTCTATACAAATTGCCATGTACGCATCTGCATTCTGTATCGCAAGGCAGGGCGTTACCTCTGCGTTGATCGACAAAACCAGCCTTGAGGTATATATTGGCAGGACACAGCCAGAGCTGCTCATTGAGCGAGACTGACATGTTTCGCTCCGTGTTTTTCCGCAGCCAGAACTGTTTTCCCTATTTTTTTCATATATAAGCAACATGTGAATGAAATAATCTAAATAAAAAGCTTCCACAGTATTTCGCTGTGGAAGCTTTTTATTATATTTTCTCTTTCCCATTTCTGGTTACAGACACTTTATTTCTGTATCTGATTATTTTTTCTGTTTCATCAGCATATTGCCCTGTACGATCTCAATGTAAGCTGCTACGATGATTACAAGACCTGTTACGATGAACTGATAGAACGTATCAACACCGAGTACGACAAGTCCAACCTTCAGCGCTGAGAAAAGTACAGCTCCGATTACAGTACCGAATACATTTCCGCGGCCACCTGCCATGGAAGTACCACCGATTGCTGCTGCTGCGATTGCATCAAGCTCATAACCCTGACCAGTAGACGGGTCACCCGTTCCAAGACGGCCAATGATAACCAGAGCTGCCAGCGTTGTTCCCAGCATACCGATTCCATACAGAAGCACCTTTGTACGCTCTACACGTACACCGGAAAGTCTTGCTGCATCTTCATTACCACCAACTGCATACGCATATGTTCCGATTTTCATTTTCTTCAGAACAAAGGTAATAATAATTGCAAAAACAAAGAATACAACTACAGAAAATGTAAATACAGAAGTAATCTTAAAGTTAAATACATTTCTGTACTCTCTCGGTACGTTCAGCACCGGGAATCCACCCGTTACTACGTAACCAATACCACGATAAACCTGCATGGTTCCCATCGTAGCAACGAACGGCTGCAGCTTCATAACACCAACCAGAACGCCGTTGATTGCTCCAAGCAGAAAACCAAGTCCAAGACACAGGATAATCCAAAGCGGGATCGGAACCCCTGCTTTTGCCATCTGTGCGCCTGCACACGCTACCAGAGCCAATACTGAACCAACCGAAAGGTCAATTCCGCCTGTGATGATAACGCATGTCATTCCAATACCCATCAAGCCATATGTAACTGCCTGTGTAATAATCGTTGCAATATTCGTCGTAGAAAGATAGGAATGTTCCAATATACTGAATACAATAATCGTAACAAACAGTGCAATCAGAACGCTCCACTCTCTGCGGTATTTTTTATAAATAGCATTCATTATACATCTTCCTCCACAGTATAATTCAGAATTCTTTCCTCAGAGAACTCTTCTTTCATAAGCTCTCCTGAGATCTCTCCTTCACGCATAACCAGGATACGATCACTCATACCCATAATTTCTGTCAGCTCCGAAGAAACCATGATAATTGCGATACCTTTTTCTGCCATCTTCTCCATCAGAAGGTAAATTTCTGATTTTGCACCGATATCAATACCCTTCGTCGGCTCGTCAAAAATCATGACAGATGCATCTGTTGACATCCAGCGGGCAAGAATTACCTTCTGCGCATTTCCACCGGAAAGACTTACTGTCATAAATTCCGGATCGTTCGGCTTCAGGCCTACCTGAGTTCCCTTGTCCTTAGCATTTGCGTTCTTCTTTGCACTGTTAATTACAAAGCCTGACATGTATTTTTCCATGCTTGCCAGAGCCATGTTATCCATGTTGTTGAAGTTCGGCATGATACCTTCTTCTTTACGGTTTTCAGAAATCAATGCAATTCCCTGCTTGATCGCATCATTCGGCAATTTGCAGTGAATCTCTTTTCCATTCAGGAAAACCTGCCCGGATGTACGCGGGTCTGCTCCGAAAATCGCACGCATAACCTCTGTACGTCCTGCTCCTACCAGGCCGAAAAATCCAAGAATTTCGCCTGGGTACAGATCAAAGCTGACATTTTTAAACATGCCACCGCTTAAGTTCTTCACCTGAAGAACTGGTGTACTTCCTCTCTTCTGACAAGGCATTGTACGTTTTGCAAACAGCGAAATGTCACGGCCTACCATAGCCTGAACCACTTCATCACGCGTTGTCTTGTCCATCTCAATTGTTCTAATAAACTTTCCATCGCGCAGTACCGTTGAACGATCACACATCCGGAAAATTTCATTCATTTTATGGCTGATATATAAAATCGTAATTCCCGCATTCTTCAGCTCATGCATGATTCCAAATAATGTCTCTACCTCTTTGTCGCTCAGCGACGCAGTCGGCTCGTCAAAGGAAATCACCTGCGCATTTACCTCCAGCGCCTTCGCGATAGCAATCATCTGCTTCTGTCCGGCTGATAAATCTCCCATCCGGTCTGTCGGCCGAAAGTCGCAGTTCAATCGCTTTAAAAGCTCTGCGGTATCTGCATTCATCTTCTGTTTATCAATAATTCCGAACCTACCCGGCTCTTTTCCCATAAACATATTTTCAGCGACCGTCATATCCGGAATGCTGACGATCTCCTGGTGAACCTTTGCGATTCCAAAATCAATCGCATCCGCTATATTGGAAAATTTTGCCGGCTTTCCCTCTATCCGGATCTCGCCTGAGGTCGCCGGAAAAACTCCGTGCAGAATATTAAGCAGCGTACTCTTTCCCGCTCCATTTTCTCCGATGATCGCATGGATTTCTCCTTTGCGGATCGAAAAACTGACATCGTCCAGAGCCTTCTGCCCGGGGAAAGTCTTGACAATATGTTCAAATTCAATGAATTTATCCATTGATACATCCTCCGTCTGAAGTTCTCTTTTTCTTTCATAAAGGAAAGGGGGCGCTTACGCTGCCCCCCTTTGTACTAACAATTACTCAAAAATCGGGCTATACTCATAACCAAAGATTTCTTCGAAGGACTGCTCAATGTTAGATGCGTCACGTACGCACTGCGGAGCGTAGATAACCTTCGGAAGTTCCTGGCCTGCAAGTTTACGAACCTGCATTTCAACTGCGATCTGAGACATAATGTTCGGGAAGAAGTCTACAGTACCATCAAGCTCACCAGCTTTGATAGACTCTGTTGCTTCACTTGTTCCGTCTGTACCAACGATTACACAGTCGCTTTCAGCAGCGATAACTGCTTCCAGAGCGCCCATTGCCATTGTGTCGTTGTTGCAGTAGATACCAGCCAGGTCCGGATGCTGCTGAAGCAGTGTCTCTGTGATATCATAAGCTTTCTGACGATCCCAGTCACCATTCTGAACTGCTACGATTTCGATGTCTGCTTTGTCTGCATAGAAGTCATTGAATCCCTGTGTACGAGCCTGAGCTGCTGTTGCCTGGGAAAGACCTGTGATACAAGCTACTTTGCCCTTCTGACCGATTGTATTGTAGATCCACTCAGCGCCCTGTACGCCTGCCTGATAATGCCAAGCGCCTACTGTTGTAGATGCATACGGTGTGAATGCGTCCATAACGGTTGTCATGTCAATGCCTGCTTCCAGGGCTGCTTCCATACCCGGAACAAGGTTTGCATCTGAAATACCAGAAACAAGAACTGCATCGTATCCCTTGTTAACCATGTCAAGCATAAGTGTCAGCTGACCTTCTTCGTCTGTCTCAGTCTGAGCGCCACGAACGTCAAGTGTCAGATCATATCCAGCGTCTGCGAAAGCTTTTCCAGCAACCTCAGCGCCTTCACCTTCCATACGCCAGAACTCGTTCTCAAATGTCTTTGTTGCGAAACCGATTGTAACAGCTTTGTCAAGCTTCGGAACTGCGCCAAGTTCTTCACGGATGTCGTTGTAGGAAACTGCATCTTTGTAGAAATCATATCCCTGCTCTGCTACATCTGCACTCGGAAGATCTGCTTCTGCTGCAAATGCTGTCATGCTCATGGATGCTGCCATTGCCATAGCTGTTAATGCCATTAACTTTTTCATTACTTTTGTCCTCCTAAATTATTACTTGTTTTATATATGTTGCTTTAAAAATCGGAGGGCTCTTATATGAGCCCGCCGTTTTTTACTCGAAGAAACAGAATTCACCTTCTGTCAGCTCAAGTTCCGGAAGGATACCCGGCTTGTTGTCGCCTACATATCTGTCAGCGGTCGGTACTGTTACTGTAAATTCACCCTGAAGAACGCCCTCTGTCTCGTTCTCAGCCAGTGTAACGGTACTTACTACATCTTTTCCTGCTGCTTTCTTTGCGAAATAATATCCATTATCAGCAGTTGCATGGCTCATAATCTCAATCTGGGCAATTGCATTTTTGTCCATTTCTTCGCCAACTACCAGCTTCTTGTTAAATACTAAAGCCATTGTGTAGTCTTCTGCCTCAAAATTGTGCGTGGTGCCAGTCATTCCTTTGGTAGAACTTGTGTATTCAAACTCTACTTCTTCACCGTTGATTTCAACTACCAGCCAGCCTTTACCTTCTTCCGGAGCGTAATCACGCTCTACTGCTTCTGCTGCACTGGCGCTTACGCCAAGAAGCATCGTAGCTGCTGCAAGCAGACCAATGATTCTCTTTTTCATAGGCCTTGTCCTCCTGATTTAGTTGTGGTTTTACTTAAAACTGTGTGCCGTAAAGCTGTGCTACGAACTGCCAGAATGCGTCTCTGTCGATGTTGAATACGATCTGTACGTTCTTTGATTCGTACGGTCCATTATCAGTTGCCCATGTTACAGCATTTGCGTAGCTGTAGCTGGAACGGTTGCAGTCAATTGCCATATCTCTAAACTCTGTCTCTGTGATCAGATCCGGGCAAAGGAAGATACCAGCTGTGATAGCATCCCAGCAGTAACCTGTGCTTGTCGGGTTCTCATCATATTTCGGACCTACGTTCTCAATGAATGCCTTAGCAACCGGTGAACCCTGATCGTACTCTTTGATCCAGTCAATAACGTCTTTTGCAAGAAGTACCTTCGGAGCAATGTCGTGCGGAACAACGATCTGATACGGGAAATCATTGTTCAGACAGATCTGAACGGATTCCGGATCATAGAACCAGTTGAACTCGCCACATGCGTTAGCATTTCCAGGAACGTCGATAGCACCGCCCATGTAAACGATACCTGCTGTGTTCTCAGCAAAAGTCGGGTCCATCATACAAGCAAGAGCTACGTTTGTACAAGCGCCGATTGCGAAGATCGTAACCTGTCCCGGGTTTTCTTTTACAGATTTGATCATGAACTCTGCTGCGTTCATATCTGTCTGCGGTTCTGTTGTTGAGTAGCCATATTTTTCATCCAAATACTCGCCAAGATCATGATAATTCTGCGGCTCTACATAGTTCTCAAGACGACGATATCCACCTGTCCAGGTAAATCCACCAGTAACCGGTTTGTCCTGAGCCAGATCACGGAATCCCATAATCGGAACGTCCGTACCCATGTAAACCGGAATATCTGTACGCTCAATCATCTCAAGCTGTCTCAGAATTGCGTTTGTTCCTACTGAAACGATTTCATTTCCGCCTACAGCAGTAACGCCAAGAAAGTCAATCCAACCTGCTGCATCTGCCTGCGCCAGAATAGACATACAGTACATATCATCGCTGTAATATAACATGTCACAGTCCAGAATAACTTTGTTGTCTTCTGCTGTCGTAACGATTTCGTAATCCTCCAGTGCTGCATATGCAGTTGCCGGTGCAAGCATTGTTCCCATCATGCCTGCTACCAGTGCCAATGATAAAACTTTCTTTTTCATAAGATTCTTTTTCCTTTTCTTTCTTTATTTAATATAGCCGCGACCGCTTTCGCCGCCGCGACGATATTTCATAACTTAAATTAGTAATTGTATGTTTGAATTACTGTACATCCATTGTCAGAATGTCTACGTAGTAATTCCAGAATGCTTCTCTGTCGATATCGAATACTACGTCAACTTTCTGTACGCCGTACGGCATTCCTGTACCTGCTTCAACGTCACGGTTACGTGATGTCCACCAGCTTGTGGATCTTCCGTAGTTCGGGCCGTAAGTAGTATCTACTGTCAGGTAACGCTCCTGAACGTCTGTTGCGATTTCCGGATGCATCCAGATAGCTGCTGTAATAGCATCCCATACGTAGCTGCTTGCTTCCGGGTTGTCCTCGAAACGCTGTTTCTGACCTTCTACGATCAGGTTAGAGATTGCATTGCCCTGATTTTCAACAAGTCTGTCGTAAATGTCTTTGGTATAGAATACTGCTTCTGCTACATCGTTCGGAACGTCGATCTGGCTCTTCCACGGAGATTCCAGACAAATTCTGATACCTTCCGGATCGTAATACCAGTTGAACTCTGCCGCTGAACTGGAGTTTCCAGGAATATCAACTGCACCGCCCATGTAGATAACACCTGCTGCATCCTCTACGATTGTCGGGTCTTTGCGAACTGCGAGCGCCATATTTGTACCAGCTCCGATTACAAAGATTGTAACTTCGCCCGGATATTTATGTACCTGCTCAATGATGAAGTCAACTGCGTGCTCATCCTGTACTTCTGTCTCTGCATAGCCATATTTCGGCTCTGACGGCAGATTCTTGTAGTCTGTCGGACGCTCGTTTACGTCACAGAAATAGCTTGTGCCCCAATCCCAGTAAGCACCTGCGTACTCCGGCATACCCCAGATCTTGCTCTCTGCGTCAAGATTGCGGAATCCCATCAGCGGCACATCGCATCCCAGGTATACCGGAATATCTTCACGGCCGATCAGCTCCAGCTGACGAAGTGCTGCGGTTGCTCCGGATGCACACCAGGAGTTTCCTCCTACTGTTGTAATTCCAAGGAAATCACAGTTACCAAGTGAATCTTCCTGTGCAAGCATAAACATAACGATTGCATCGTCATTCAAATATCCCATATCTGTATCAAGAATCGCACGTTTCACTGCCGGTTCTGCTGCCTCTGATGCGGATACTGCTGCCGGAGCTGCCATTATAAGTGCCATACCTGCCGCGAGAGCCATTGCTACTAATTTCTTCATTTCTGCCTCCTTGTTAATTGCATATTGTTTTTGCCTTGGTCCGAATGTTTCTGCAATCGTGTTTTGGCGCCTTCCATACTGTCACAGAACATCCTGCCCCTGCGTTTTCATGTGACTTTATTATCTACTTTTTCCTGTAATAAGTCTGTGATACAAGTCACTTTTGTTGGATTTTTTCAAGTCATTCTACAGCACTATTCAATTCTTCGGTGAAATGCACAATTTTAGCAAGCTACACTCTCTGTATCGTCTTTCACTTCTTCCATAGCCGGAATGGACGGCGCAGCCCCTGCACGGGACACTGCAATCGAAGAAGCCTTTGCCGCAAGCCGCAGCGCATCCTGCATGCTCTTGCCTGCAATCACTGATGCAAGGAAAAAGCCGGTAAATGTATCTCCTGCTGCCGTTGTGTCCACGACATCCACTTTATAAATCTCCTGACATACCTTCTGCTTGCCGTCAAAAAATACAGAACCATTTTCTCCCAGCGTAAGTACGAATTTCGCTTTCGGAAAACGTTCTGCCAGACATGTCAGTATCTCATCCGCTTCTGTTCGGCCGGTAAACTGTCCTCCTTCAATCTCATTCAGAATAAACCAGTCGATCTTGGTCAAATCACACGCATCCAACTTACTATCAAACGGAGACGGATTCAGTACGATCTTCATACCGCGCTCATACGCCTTTTCAATCACATAGTCCAACAAATTAATCTCATTCTGCAGAACAATGTAATCTCCCTCTTCAAACTGTCCCAGCACTTCGTCAATATATTCTCTGGTCTGCATCTGGTTTGTTCCGCCATAGAGAATAATACAGTTCTGTCCGTTTTTGTCCGTTTGAATAATCGCATGTCCACCCTTTGCCGGAAGCTTCTTTATATAAGAAGTATCCACTCCGTACTGCCGACAAATATCCAGAAGGAAATCCCCTTCCTCTCCAATCAAGCCTGCGTGATACACTGGAATCCCTGCCCTTGCAAGCGCAATGGACTGATTCAGCCCTTTTCCACCACTAAAAGTCTCCGAATTTAATATAGCCGCGACCGCTTTCGCCGCCGCGACAATATTTCGTAACTTAAATTAGTAATTGTATGTTTGAATTACTGTACGTCTTTTGTGAGAATGTCTACGTAGTAATTCCAGAACGCTTCTCTGTCGATATCAAATACTACGTCAACTTTCTGTACGCCGTACGGCATTCCTGTACCTGCTTCAACGT